>Ga0210003_1002913_pt1 | contig 14178 bp, 11 predicted proteins | sample LantaG_FD_182804 | JGI IMG/M metagenome (GOLD analysis project Ga0210003, IMG submission 182804) | Deep subsurface microbial communities from Baltic Sea to uncover new lineages of life (NeLLi) - Landsort_02402 metaG (SPAdes) (version 2) | ecosystem: Environmental > Aquatic > Marine > Oceanic >... | reverse complement strand
ATCTTCAGATAAGATTATTCAAAAATATCAAAAAAATGGCATATGCAATCAATCAGGCTTATTAACAGAAAGAGGACGTTTAGTTGCAATTAGTTACTTGACACTTAAATTCCAATGCTTAATTTTAGATATAGATTTATTTCATGAAACAATAAATATTACAAAAAGTATTGAAGAAAGTGCACTTGATTTTTATAAAATTCAAGGTTATTTAGGTTGCTTTTCAGAAGCAGGAGTAATATCAATATTATTATCTTGCATTTTTTACGATCAACTTGTTGATATACTTAAAAAAAAGGACGAACGTTTAGATGAAAGTTATCTTTCCTTTGAATATTTTCCCAAAGATAAAAGACATGAACTATCAAACTTAATACAATACACGAATAGTGACATTATTATAAAAAATTACAAGAAATTGTTAAAAAACCCTTTTGTTCTAAATATAGATAGTAATTTATTAATAAAAATATACGAAGCCTTAGGAAATGATGAAATCACTAAAATTTCAAAAATATATTTTGATAATAACATGCATCTTTATATGGTTGGCCAGACTTAATATTAGTAAAAAATAATATGGTAAAATTGATTGAAGTAAAGAGAAAAGACAAGTTGAAAAGGTCACAAATTATTACATTGGATACTTTAAAAAAAGCAACAAATTTAGATATTTCTGTATTAAAGATAAAATAAATATTATTGAAATTCAAGTGTTGCTCAAAGACTGTAAATAATTTTAATGAATATATTTAATTATTAAAATATTTTTTCAAAATACCATTATATAGTAAACCTGCAATGCTTCTTAAGATTAATATTTATTAAATTTATAGGATATTAATTATTGCTTATTTTAATATTATTTTTTACTTTTTTCTAATATTAAATTATTATTGAATCAACCGATTATACCTTTTCTTGTTAAACTCAAAATATAGAACCATACCATTTTCTTTACTTTGAAAACTATTATTATAAACCAGATTATCCATGTCAAATTTATATTTCTTAAAGCAATCGACCAGTCCAATATCTTCATAAAAAATTTCAGGTCTTTTTAAATTTGTTTTCTGCAAGTTAAAATTCCTCACTTTTGCAAATATTTTTCCCCAGGCACCGGTGGGGAATTTTTTCGTTAATTACAACGAATTAGACCGTCATTTTGTTCTATCCTGATTTTGTATAACCCATTGCGCTCCTTTCTTTTTTATGCTCCTTATTATGTTAATGTCGACTCTCTCATTCTGTTACTCGGCCCGGGAAACAGCAGCAAATGGCAATGATGAAGAAGCCTGTCAATTATAGCTCCTGTCATCTGCTCGTCATAAAACACGTTAACCCACCTTGAAAATTCTATGTTTGTATTAATAATCAAAGATTTTCGCTCATAACATTCTGATACGACTTCAAATAGCAGCTGAGCTCCCATGCGATCAAGCGGGACGTATCCCCACTCATCTTATGTAAAGTTAAATATTATGTGAAGTTGCCCCACAAAATCCTCCTATTCCAAGTCTTTTTTCAAGTTTTAACTTCACATAATAAATACCTATGCTATTGCTTTTAACCAGTCAAGCAATTCATGTTTTTCTTTTTTACTATACTTTTCATTTGGTAAAATATTAGAGCTGACTTTTTCTATTGCTCTTCTTTTAATTTCGGGATCAGCTTTGGCATATCTCTCGGTTGTAATCACTGAAGAATGCCCTAAAAAATTTATAAGAACTTGCTTCTGGATCACCGGGCTATTAAGCACCCACAGTTACCATAATCCCTATTATCAGCTTCAAAAAGCGCTAAAGAAATATGTTGTTAGAGCAGGAAATACACAAAGGGCATTAAATAGATAAGAAAATGACCGTAACCAACCTATTTTATGGCAAGCGAATATCCTGTAACCTTATAATCAACCTATCAGTCTAAAAAGTCACAGTCTGCGTAATCATCACAGACATAATCATTAAACTCATCGGGGTAAGTGTTTATCCTGGGAGGCGATCTTTTTTTACCAAACTCATATATTCCCAGATAATCAAGAATCTTCTTTACAATCTTATAGTCTTCAATAAAGGTAATTATTCTCATATCCCCTCCACACCTGGGGCATATCAGGGGATCTACCTCATATATCTTTCTTATAAGCCTTGCCCAGGACCTGTTTAAACTCCTGGGACTTTCATCTTCTATGATATGGAACTGGGGCTGGCTCTCTTGTTTTTTAAGCTTCCCCCTTGCCACATTGCTGTAGAATCCGTAATAACGGACAGTCTGCCCTCCCCTGTCCGGTATATGGGAGACCAGGGCTGCCATCCATTCAAGGGAGCTAAACTCTTTTACCTCTTTTCCGTATTTAGACTGGTAGGTGACCCTTGATTTATCCGGAAAATACTTCATCCTCTCCTGGGAAAATGATGCCCTTATAATATATCTTGCCAGGTTCTCTGTTGACCTTTGCTCCTTTGGATTTATTCTCTTTCCGCAGTAGGCTCCGAAGCCGGAATGTCTCCAGGAAGAAATTAACTCTACAACCCTTTCTGTAATGAGGCCCTTTTTTAGAAGCATCTTAAATATTTTGTGTATAAAGAGTTTTTCAAGGGATGCAGTGTCTATGTTAATGGCAGAAGCGTAAAAGAAGCCGTCTTCTGAAAAACAGCCGTCAGCAGCCAGTATATGCATATGGGGATTAAAAGATAAATAATCTCCGAAGGTCTGGATAACTGCCACGGCTGCAGGATTGCCTCCTTCTTTCCTGCATGTATTCTTATAGTAATCCTTTATAATTTCCCACGAGATTTTTGAAAGTTCTTTTAAAAGACTTCTGTTAAAGAGAAAATAAATCCTTAAGATCTTTGGTATGGAGAATACAAAATGCCTGTGGGGGACCTTTTTTAGGACATTTCCGCACAGCCACTCCCCAAATTCAACTACCCTTTTAGCATGACAAGAGGGGCAAAAATGCCGTCGCTTGCAGGAAAATGCAAGCAGGTACTCATGGTTGCAGTCCCGGCACTTTACACGGGCAAAGCCGTTATGAAGAATCCCGCAGTCCAGATACTGATAGATTACTTTTTCTATATGGGGTCTCAGGTATCCATATTTTTTATTAAAATTTCTCTCATAGGATCTCTTGAATTCCTCGTAGCTATCTTCGATGCACTGGTAGTAAGGACCGTATTGGGGTTTTCTTCTTCTATATTGTAATGCGGTTTTGCATAGGACGGAAGTATTTATGGACATGTGTCCTATTGTAATAAATATATCAATTTATGTAAATGTGCATTTAGATATTTATTTGACCTAATTCAGGATTTATTACTCCGGTAAGTACAGGAAAACCTGCAGATCAGTGGTAATTTCCAACTGAGAATTACTTATGGAAGGAGAATCTATTAGAAAACAGAATAGACCAAATTAGATTTTTGATTTAATATTAACTATTAACTAGGAGCCGGTACAATGCTGGTGGGAAGTGAACACATAAAGAAATTGATAGTTTCTTATCAGAGAGAAAAGGCAATCCTTGTCAAACATCTCTTAACCAAGAAGAAACTAAAATTAAAAGTGGATAGATTTAAAAATCCAAAATATAAGGATCTTTCTTTGGGACCAAAATTAATGTATTCAATTTTAAGAGACAGGCTGGATATGTCTATTAAAAACAACTGGAAAGATAAAGATAGGTGTGAGATCTGTTATAAGAAATACAATAGTGTCAATTGACATACAAACATGCATATGTTACTTTTGGCAAAGCTGAGTGATAGTGCTAAATTATGAAAACAGAACTGCAAAGAACCATAATTTTGAAAGAAGGAGAGGGCCGTGGCCAAAAAAATATTACTACTTATAGAAGATGAATTTAGGGATGAGGAAGCAGTCTATCCATATTACAGGTTTATAGAAGCAGGCTATGACGTTAAAATCGTAGGGCCTGAAATGGGTAAGGAATATAAAGGAAAATTTGGTCTTACAATGAAATCAGATATTGCAGCCTCAGGAATTTATATGGGTGATGTAGCAGCAGTTATCATACCCGGAGGCAATGCACCGGATAAAATGAGAGTTTCCAGAAGTATGGTAAATCTGGTTAAGGATGCTTCTGGTCAGCATAAAATAATTGCAGCTATCTGCCATGGGGGGCAGCTACTTGTAGAAGCAGATGTAGTAAGAGGCAAAAAAGTTACCGGTTACAAAGCAATCGCAACTGACCTTAAGAATGCAGGAGGCAAGTATGTAGACGAAGAAGTTGTGGTAGATGGGAACCTTGTTACCTCAAGGATCCCTGACGACCTTCCAGCATTTTGCAGGACTACACTGGAATTAATAAAGACTTACAATAGAGAATAACATATTTTTCTTTTAGCCTTTAACCACAATATTTACAAGTTTATTGGGTATTACTATTTTTTTAATAATTTCCCTATTGCCTATAAATTTTTTTATTCGTTCAGAATTAAGAGCGTAACCTTCAATTACTTCAGCAGAAATACCTGCTGGTAAGTTCTTTTTATCACGAATTTTCCCATTCACCTGAAAAACTATTGTTATCAGTTCTTCTTTGGCAATTTCTTCATCATGCTCTGGCCATGGTACCCTGTGAATGCTCCCTTTGTTTCCCATTCTTGACCAGAGCTCTTCAGTTATAAAAGGAGCTATGGGAGAAAGCAAAATCAATAATTTTTCAGTTAATTCCTTAAGCAGGGCTATATTTTTCTTATTGTCTTCTACCTCTTCATGGTATTTATACATTAAATTCACAAGCTCCATAATAGAGCTTATAGCAGTATTAAAATTAAATCTGTCAAGTACATCACCGGTGACTTTCTTTATGGTTTGGTGCAGTTTCCTATATAATTCTTTTTCCAGCTTGTTCAAGTTCCCGCTTATATCACCGCGCTCTCCAGTGGTACCAATTAGTCTTGTATTATCAATTACTAATCTGCGCAGCCTGTTCAAAAACCTGTTTGCACCCTCTGCTCCGCTATCACTCCAATCAACAAGGCTGCCGGCAGGCCCCATAAAAAGTATGTACAGCCTTAACGTGTCAGCACCATACTTATCATAAATCTCTGATGGATCAACAATATTGCCCCTTGATTTTGACATTTTCTGTCCATTCAAATTTACTACCCCATGTGGAAAATATTTTGTAAAAGGCTCCTTAAACTTTATGAGCCCGCTGTCATATAAAACTTTATTAAAAAATCTTGAATATATGAGATGCATTGTTGCATGCTCTATACCGCCAATATATTGATCAACCGGCATCCAGTAATCTACTTTACTGCTGTCAAAGGCTCCATCACTGTAATGCGGACTGCAGTACCTTAAGAAATACCATGATGAACAAACAAAGGTATCCATGGTATCTGTTTCCCTTTTTGCTTTTCTGCCACATTTTGGGCAAGTTGTATTAACAAACTCTTTGCAATAAGCAAGCGGTGAAAGGCCGGTTGGCTTAAAATCCACATCATAAGGAAGCAGTACAGGCAAACTTTCCTCTGGCACCGGAACAATGCCGCAGCTGTCACAGTAGATAATTGGTATTGGGGCACCCCAATACCTCTGCCTTGAAATTAACCAGTCTCTTAGCTTGTAACTGACGCCGGACTTGCCAATACCTTTTTCTTCAAGATAAGAAATAATTTTTTCCTTGCCTTTGCCTGAATTAATTCCGCTAAAAATTCCAGAATTTACCATTATTCCTTCGCCTGCATACGCACACTTTAACTTTTCGTGGACTTTCCCATCCGGAGATATAACTTCCCTTACAGGAATGCCGTACTTGGAAGCAAACTCATAATCCCTCTCATCATGTGCCGGAACAGCCATTACTGCACCTGTTCCATATTCCAGTAAAACATAATTAGCAATCCATACCGGAATCTTTTCGCCATTTATTGGATTTACAACATACCTCCCGGTAAAACAGCCAATTTTTTCTACTTCAGCAGATCCCCTTTCCATATCGCTCTGGCCCAGTATCCTGCTTCTTACCTTATTTATTTCTTCTTTATGCTTGTCACCTATAACTATTTTGTCCACAAGCGGGTGCTCGGGAGCAATAATAAAAAATGTAGCACCGTATAAGGTATCCGGCCTTGTAGTAAATACAGGTATGGTAATATCTTCAGCAGAATCAGCAAGCTTAAATTTAACCTCAGCGCCTTCGCTCCTCCCAATCCAGTTCTTCTGAATGGTAAGAACCCTTTCGGGCCATCCTTCAAGAAGCTCCATATCATCTAAAAGCCTCTGAGCATATTTTGTAATTTTAAAAAACCACTGTGAAAGAGTTCTTTTTGTAACAACACTGTCACATCTTTCACACTTTCCTGAAATTACCTGTTCGTTTGCAAGCACTGTCTGGCATGAACTGCACCAATTAACAGGCGCTTCTTTTTTTTCTGCGAGCCCCATCCTGTAAAACAGGAGGAAAAACCATTGTGTCCACTTGTAATAATCAGGGCTTGAAGTAATTATTTCATCTTCAAACTCGTAACTCATCCCCATCCGTTTGAGTGCTTTTCTCATTTTGTCTATGTTGGCCTCGGTGTTATCCTTTGGATGTGTTTTACTTTTAATAGCTGCATTTTCTGCAGGCAACCCAAAAGAATCATACCCAATAGGATGAAGCACGCTGTATCCTTTTCTTGCAATTATCCTTGCTATAACATCTCCAATGGTATAATTTCTGGCATGCCCCATATGCGGTTTGCCTGAAGGATACGGAAACATCTCTAAAACATAATATTTGGGCTTGTCATAATTAGATTTAAGCGAATATATTTTTTCTTTGTCCCATATTTTTATCCACTTTTTTTCTATAGCCAGAGGGTCATAGACCTCGACTTCTGTCGTCTTCCCCAAAATTTGTCCTCCCTACAACAAAGCTCTCTTTAGTTTTAGTTCCATTTTATTACTTTAGAGTCTCTCCATAATCTTTCAAGATTATAATATGACCTGTACTCATCTGTAAAAATATGTACAACGAAGCTATCATAATCCAGGAGTATCCAGTTACCCTCTTCTACACCGCTTTTATTTATAAGGTATGTATTGAACTTCTTAAGTCCTGAAATTATCTCTTCTCCTATCCTTTTTGTAAGCCTTGTATTGCTTGCACCTATAATAACGAAATAATCAGTAATAATGAGCCTGGATTCCATATCCAGAATTTTAATATAGTTTGCCTTCTTTTCGTCTGCTATTTTAGCTATAAACTTCACTGCTTCTAAATTATTTTTAAAACTTAATTTTATCTTTTTATTTTCTTTTATTTTTCCCTCATTTCTTTGTATAGTCACTCCCCAAAATTATAGTGATATCAACATTGTCAGCATTATCCTGTGAACTCTTTATGACGCCAGCACCAAGAAATTCCTGTATTTGCCGGGCCAGCTCTTCCACTCCCTCTCTGGAAGTAAAGTAAATTATTTCAGTCTGCGTATAACCCCAATTATCAGCATCTTTGGTTTCCGCTACTTCTAAAACTTTCTCCTGCGCATTAAAGTGTTCACCAATTAGTCCAGCAACAGTTGCGGCGAGTTTGCTTGTCCCCTCTCCATTTAATACATTTATTTTTATCGTTTCATCCGGTACCTCAGATTCTTCACCCTCCATGAGTTCGTAGTTATAATCGCGGCCCAACACAATTATAATGTCTGACTCTGCTTCAACTCCTTCCCTTACAGATATATCTCCAACTTTTAGCACATTCTTTATGTTCTCTGCTGCGGCCATCACATATGCTTCACCTGAATTAACTATAATTTCTGTAGTATTATAATTAAAATTATCTGCGTTTCCTGTTTTGACAATACTGTATTTATCTTTGCCATCCTCATATTTTAAATTCATTAAAATTTCAGAAACACTGTTAGCAAGACCGGGTGTCCCGGCACCATTTAGTACAACTAAACTGACAGTCTCACCGGTAACGGTTTCCTTTTCTTCTACTGTTTCTTCCTGTGCGAATATTTCAGAAACACGCGATATATCGGGAACATAGAATATGCTTCCTTCCAGTTCCACAGATGTAACGTCCAAAGCAAAAGACTTACTCTTTTCCGCTTCTATCTCAGAAAAGGTTGCTATTGATTTATATAATTCTTCATCGCTCAGGTCGGTGTCAATATAATTTTTAACTAAAGCTAAATTAGATGATAAATCTTTCTCATTTTCTCCAGCAATTTCTTTTATTATGGAGTTAATAATTAATCTTTGTTTTAAAATATTTTCTATTGGAACATCGCCTCTAATACCACTAAAATACAGGAGGAAATTTACAGCTGTTTTTCCATTGATTAAATTTACTCCCTGTTTTAGCTCTTCCTCTGAATTATCACTCCCTTTTATGACAACAGGCTCATCAAGTTTAATTTCTATCCCATCTAATTTATTTACGACAGTATAGACATCAATAAGCATATGGTGGTCTGCTCCCATGCCTAATCCATTCTCTAAAGTCAGGCGCATCAGGTCCATTCCTCCATATTTTACGGACTGGTCCACACTTTCCAGCCCGAACCCTGGAATTTCCATTAAAGTCTTCGTCGGTATGTGCAAAGAAATTAACTCTTTTCTGCTGCTATTATAATTTGTAAATAAAATAGAATTTATTTCCGGCTCCAGTAAATTTTCCCTCGCACCTGCAATCACGATATTTACATCATGCTCCAGCTGAAGCAGCTGTGGTATGGTAATGCTTTCCTCTTCAGATATTTCACCTCTTGAAAAATATTTATTTTTTATAAACCTATACCCAAACACAATCCCTACCGCTACCAGTGTCAATATAGCCATTATCAAAATGGTAGACAATATCAGTCTTTTCCTTTTGCGGCGCTCTTTTATTCTTTTAATACGGTAGCCTTCGCCTGCGTGATCTTCTTTGTCGTAATCCACAAACTCAAAATCATCATCTTTGAAAAAATCATCTCCAGGATTTTTGTCATCCCTGCCTCTATCATTATAGCTTTCATCCTCATGATAATTTTCTTCTTTTTTATAATCTTCTTCCTCGTAACCGGAATTGCCATTAAAATTTTTATCTTCTGGTGACATATTACTTACCTCCACATATACTATTCCAAATTTTACTTGTATCAGGATGCAGTAGTTTATTTCTTTTTATGACATAAATTATAGTACTTCTATAAATCTCAAGTAAACATAAATTAATATTATCAATGGATAAATTTCTAAAATTATCTACGCCATCATACCTTCTGCCCTCTTCCACCTTGTCAGATATAAACAATATCTTATCTTCAAGACTCATATCGCAGTACCCAATAGTATGGAATTTAATTGCTTTCAGTATTTTCTCATCACTGATACCAAAATCTCTTTTAACTAAATAATCACCTATAAAACCATGGATTAGAGATGGGCAGCTCAGTTCAAACTTACTTATATTTAATTTATTTTTTTTTGCTGTTTCAAACAGTTCCCTGCAGTCATATATTTTACCATAATCATGAAGCATACATGAAACACATAACCGATAATATATTTCTCTTCTGCTGTCTTCTGTGTGCTTATCCTTTAGCTCATCGCGTTTAGTTTTTGGTTTAAAATGCAGATTAGCAAGTTTTTGAGCATATTTTAAGGTTCCCATGCTGTGAGAGTATAAATTAAGAGGCATAACAGATTTAATTTTTTCTACTAATTTTTTTAGATTTTCTTTTTGCTTTTCACTTAAAATAAGCTTATCCATATAGCCCATGCTTTAATATATAGCTGCGCACCCCTCCAGGAAGGAGGTAGTTTATCGGTCTATTATCTTTAACTCTGCCTCGTATATCTGTAGAGGAAATGGCAAGCGCTGGAACTTCCATCACAAATATTTTTTCTCCCTTATTATTTTTTGAATTAAACAGCTTTTTTTCTAAATCTTTTATTCGGGATAAATTATAGCCGGGTCTTGTAGCTGCGATAAATTTACAGAGAGAAACTATTTCCTCAGTATTTTTCCAGGTAAGTATTTCAAGTATTGCATCCGCCCCTGTTATAAAATAAAGAGTTACATCGGTACCATATATCCTCCTTAGTTCTCTTACGGTATCTATAGTGTAAGACTTGCCTTTTCTATCCGTCTCTATCCTTGATACCAAAAAATTTTTATTTGGAGCGGTGGCTATAACTGTCATTAAATATCTATCTTCAGAACTTGCAATGTCTTTGTCTACCTTGTGAGGTGGATCTCCTGTTGGTATAAAAATAACTTTATCTAAATTAAATTGTCCCAATGCTTCCTGCGCTGTTACAAGATGCCCGAAGTGAATAGGATTGAAGGTTCCTCCCATAATCCCAATCCTTTGTATGGGCCTCCTGCTTTTTTTTATGTCTTTTTCTATATCTGTTTTGTAATCCTTGTCGTTCAACTTTCTTTCTTCTTTACTTTTATACATTTATTTTCTTATATGCACTTTGCCCTGCACCAGAATCTTAATTGTTTACATATTACTATTTTACTGCCTGATTTGACCATCTCCAAACACTATAAATTTATTTGTAGTAAGCTCTTTTAGCCCCATTGGCCCGCGCCAATGAAGTTTTTGAGTACTTATGCCTATCTCTGCACCCATTCCAAATTCTCCTCCATCCGTAAATCTTGTAGAAGCATTTACATACACAGTCGCTGAATCAACAGTTCTTGTAAAGGTAACCGAATTTTTATAGCTTGATGTAATTATTGCATCAGAGTGATGCGAGCCATATTTATTTATATGAGCTATTGCTTCTTCCATGTCTTCTGTAACCTTAACAGCCATCTTCATATCCAAATACTCTTCATACCAATCTTCTTCTGTTGCAATCTTAATGGAAGGAAATATATTTTTGGCATTTTTGCATCCCTTTAAAATCACACCCCTGCATTGCAGCTCGCTCAGTACAGCAGGAAGCACTTCATCTGCTGCGTCTCTGTGAATAATTAATTTTTCAGCAGCGTTGCACACGCTTGGCCTCTGGGTTTTTGCATTTACTACTATGTCTATAATTTTGCTCCTGTCTATGCCATCTAAAAATTTGTCTACATATATGTGGCAGTTTCCTATGCCAGTCTCAATTACCGGAACTCTTGAATTTTTAACCACACTGCTTATCAGGCTCCTGCCGCCCCTTGGTATGAGAACATCCACATACTCCCTGAGCTGCATCAATTTTACTGCATGTTCTTTATCAACAGTGGGAATAATCTGGATTATATCTTCAGGAAAATTATTTTCAGCTAAAGCCTGCCTCATTATTTCTACTAATTTTTTATTGGTTGAAAGCGCATGTGAACTTCCCCTCAGGATTACACAATTTCCAGATTTCAAACATAAAACTGAAGCATCTACTGTAACATTGGGCCTTGCTTCATATATTATGCCTATAACCCCAAGCGGAACCCTAATATTGCTAAGCATTAACCCATTTGGAAGATTGTATCCAAAAATTACCTCGCCTACCGGGTCAGTAAAATCAATCACGGTATTTATGCTTTCAGCAATTTTTTTTATTCTATCCCCGTCAAGCCTTAACCTGTCCAGTAAACTTTCCGATATCCCTTCTTTTTTTGATTTTTCAATATCTTTTTTGTTTTCTTTTATAATATCATCTGAATTTGAAATTAGATTTTTTGAGATATCTTTAAGAATTTTATTTTTAGCAACAGTTCCTGCCTTTGAAATAATAGAGGCAGAATTTTTGGCTTTCTTTGCTATGTTTACAATTATATCCATAAGTCCTCCAGTAACATTTATAGCCATTATAACATAAAAGGGCGTTTTAGATTTAGCCGTCAAAAACAACAAGATTGTCCCTGTGAATTATTTCACAGCACATCGAAGAGCCCATTTCTTCTAAAATTTGCTTTTTATTTTTTCCCTTAACTTTATTTATGTCTTCGCTGGAAAAACTGCTGATTCCCTTGGCAATCAGCTTGCTGTCCAGTGAATATACTTTCAGAGTGTCTCCCCTGCTGAACCTTCCGTTTACTTCTATTACCCCCACAGGAAGGATGCTTCTTCCTTTGTTTACTATTGCGTCTTCTGCGCCTCTGTCAATGACAATACTTCCTTTAGTCAGTATCCCAAAAGCTATCCACTTCTTTACACCCCTGACTTTTTTTGAAGTTTGCGGAACAAAGAAAGTTCCAATATCCTCTCCACTAATTATTTTTCTTAGTACATCAGGTTCCCTGCTGTTTGCAATCACCATCCCTATGCCCGAAAAAGCACAAACCTTCGCAGCTTTCATTTTTGTTGCCATTCCGCCAGAACCATAAGCAGAACCTATTCCTCCGGCTAATTTTTCTATATCTTCGTTTATGCTGTCAACCTGGGATATTAAATTAGCATTGCTGTTAGCTCTTGGATCACGATCATACATACCGTCTATATCTGACAAAATTATCAGAATATCAGCTTCTGTTAAACTGGAAACCACTCCAGCAAGCCTGTCGTTGTCTCCAAATTTTATTTCATCTGTAGCCACGCTGTCATTTTCATTTATAACAGGAATTATTTTTAATTTGATTAAATTTTCTATAGTATTTTTAATGTTTAGATACTGCTTTCTCCTTGTAGTATCTTCATGAGTAAGAAGTATCTGCCCAATCTTTAATCCATGCCTTGAGAACAAATTACTGTACGTCTTCATAAGTTCTACCTGTCCAATTGATGCTGCAGCCTGCAAAAGATTTATATCACCGGGCTTATCTAAAATATTCAAGCACCTTAGCCCTGCAGCTATGGCTCCACTTGTAACAATGATAACTTCAATGCCCTTCTCCGTTATTTTGCTTACTTCGCTGGTAAACTTTTCCATATTGTCTATATCCAGACCGCCTTTTTGCAGTGCAAGGCTGCTGGACCCAATTTTTACTACTGCCCTTTTTATATTTTTAAGATATTTTTTTCTATTTCCCATAAAACTATTCTTTAAGCTCAAAAACTAAGTTTCCAATTATTACAGTGCTGCCTTCCTCCACACCCATTTTTTTCAGTTTATCACCAATTCCCATTTTTTTTAATCGGCATTTCAAATACTCTAATGCTTCCTCATTTTCAAAATCAGTCATAGACACGATTCTTTCTAACTTTTTGCTTTCTACAACATATTCATTATCCTGTCGGCGAACCTTCATTTTTTCGTCATCCAGCTTGTGGGCATCAATTGTATAAATTTTAGCCGCACCACGGCTTTTTAGCTCTTTTTCTTTTTCTTCCTTCAACTTTTCCCTGCACTCTTTTATCTTTTTATACAAAGCCCAGGTTAAATCCTGCATTCCAGTACCAACAAATGCAGATATTAAAAAAACTTCCCTGCCGCTTTTTTCCTCTAACTTTTCTTTAATATCTTCTGCTATGCTTTTGTCTGAAATTAAATCTATTTTGTTTACTGCTACGATATAATCCCTCTCATACAGACCACTGTCATACAATCTTATTTCTTCCCTTAACACATCGAAAGTTTTAATGATTTCATTACCATCCTCAAGGATTTTTTGGCCGTCAAGTACCATTACCAGAACCAGGGACCTCATTATATGCCTTAAAAACTTATCCCCAAGTCCGACACCGCTATGCGCACCTTCTATAAGCCCGGGGACATCTGCAACTACAAAGCTTTCATCATCTACAGATACAACCCCTAAGTTAGGAACGGTAGTGGTAAAAGGATAATCTGCAATCTTGGGCTTAGCTGCTGATATCCTGCTTATTATTGTAGATTTCCCCGCATTGGGAAACCCAACCAGCGCAGCATCCGCTATGAGGCGAAGCTCTAAATTAATCCAGGCTTCCTCTACTTTTTCTCCCTTCTCTGCAAAGGATGGAAATCTTCTCTTCCGAGAAATAAGGCTTGCGTTTCCTTTCCCCCCAATTCCCCCATAAGCAATAACTGCACTGCTTCCTTCTTCACTTAAGTCAGACAGCACCTCCCCTTTTTCACTTTTGACTATAGTTCCAACAGGTACATTTATTATTAAGTCATCTCCATTTTTTCCGCTCCTGTTATTTGACATTCCACTTTTTCCATTTTGAGCTTTAAAATGTATCTTTTTTTTAAAATTATATAAACTGCTCACACTACTGCTGGCTTTAATAATCACATTTCCGCCTCTTCCGCCACTACCGCCGCAGGCAATCTTTTTCCCCCTGGCCTTGGTATAAAAAAAGCTGACAA
>Ga0210003_1002911_pt1 | contig 14179 bp, 15 predicted proteins | sample LantaG_FD_182804 | JGI IMG/M metagenome (GOLD analysis project Ga0210003, IMG submission 182804) | Deep subsurface microbial communities from Baltic Sea to uncover new lineages of life (NeLLi) - Landsort_02402 metaG (SPAdes) (version 2) | ecosystem: Environmental > Aquatic > Marine > Oceanic >... | reverse complement strand
GTGGTGGCGGACAGACTTCAAGTAGCGGTGGTGGGCAGACAAGTTCATCAGTAGCTACTCCAAGTGGTGGGGGATCTACAAGTGGAATAACTGGTAGTACCACTTATACAAATGAAGATGTAAATTCCAGTTTGGGTTCGGCTACGACACGAGATGTGTATCCAGCATATGTAGACCTCACACAGTGGATTTGTCAGGAGGATGTATCAACTGTATCCAAGAGTTGTAAAAGAATCCGTCATAAACATTATATGGGTAACCATTCACATACCACTCCAGACCATACACACCCAGCACATTCACATACAGTAGCAAACCATACCCATACGGTTGCCGACCATACTCACGACGCAGTCTACGGAATATTTGAAGAAGATACTTCACCTAAAATAAAATTTTATTTAAGCGAGAATGAAGGAATTTCTTATAATGATAAATTCTTTGGTAATTATGATACAGATAAATCAGATTTAGAAATTACATCTTTATTAACAAGTTCGGGGAGTAAATTGATTAAATTTGAATCAGATTTAAGGGCAAGACTCTCAATCCAAATTGAAATAAAATTAGATATTAAGGCAAGATAACTTGTTCAATTATATTCATATCATAGTCATAGACTATATATTTTGACCATTTTATATCGGATAATAAACTATTAATTCTTACAATTTGTTTGAATGTATTAAAACCATAAGAATATATTTGTCCATTAATAATTGAATAATGGTTATTTTCTATAAAAACTGCTATCCAATGTTTAATGGGAATATCAATATAGAATATCTTTATTTGGTAAGTTCTATAACCGTGATAATTGGCTATAAACACACTGAAAGCAGAGAAATCATTGCAGTCACCCTTTTTGTTAAGAAATAATTCGTATGGAGTCAATGCGTAAAAACTGTGAAATTCATACTCAAAATTTTCTTCCATATAATTACCTATCTTTTCAGGAGTATCTAACTCCTGAACTAAGGCAAGAAATTCGGCATCATCGGGCAAGGTAAAAGAATTAAGATTACATATACCGCAACCTGATAAAAAGATAGTTAATAACATTAAAAGAACTAATAACTTTTTCATTACTAATATATAACATAAATTTTATAATATGTCAAATCGGGGATAAATTTAAGGAGCGTGATTTTATTATGGCAATTAAATATACAGGGATAAATCCCGAAACAGGCAATCCTTATACAACGGCAGAATTAGAAGCATTTAATCTGGAAAATGATCCGACTGGCGGTTATCCTGCGGTGGCAACTACACCTATTAATGTATCACCAACAGAAGCTCCTACATTAGATTTAAACCAATTTGCAGTTAAATTTAATGAATACAGTCCTTCTGGAAGTGGACAGGAAGCTCATAGAGAACATCAACATGCACTAAGTGAAGCATGGACAGCTTATCAAAATACAGGAGCAGTACCCTGGGGAGAAGCGGCTATAACACCAACTACCCCAACTGGTGGAGCCGAAGCCGTTCCAAGCACACCAATGGTTACCGAACCATGTGATGAATCAGGCGTACCTTGTAGTATTAGCGGTAAAACAGCCGTAACACCAATGACAGTAACTCCGGCACCGGCTTATGAGATATCACCCGAACAGAAGGCCTGGGAAGAATTATATGGCGGCAAATTAACTGACTGGGTAGAGGCAGGCGGCTATGGTATCCCCGAAGAAACACAAAAATTAATGATCCAGCAACAGACCGATACCTTAAAGGCAACAGAAGCAGAGAACTTGCGGGTCATGCGTAATAATATGGAGAGGCGGGGTATTACCAATAGCGGTTTTGTCTTTGCTGCTGAACAGACTATCCATTCTAATACTACCAAGGCTTTAGCGGGTGCGATTGCTGATGTTCAGATTAAATCGGCACTTATGAAGATGGCCAGTTTTGAAGTTGCAATGGGGCAGGCAGGTCAATTTCTGGGTTATTTATCAGAGCAAAGTCAATTAAAGTATGCACCTGAATTTGCTACCTGGCAGGCAGAGCAGATGTCTAAAATGGCAGCCTGGCAGGAAACGATGGACAGGCAGAAAATGGCTATTAATCAATGTTATCAGACACAGAATATACGGTTACAGGCACAATTACAGAGTCAACTTGCCGAACAGCAACACGGTTATGATATTGAATTAGCTGAAATGGAATTGGATGCAGCACAAGAATCAGCCAAAGCGGAAGCAAAAGGTAGTATTAGCGGAACAATAGTAACAGGATTATTTACTGTTGCAGCGGCGGTGTTAGGATGATAGAAATTAAAGATAAAGACGGATTAAGAGAAATAGCAGATAAATTAAAATATGTAAAAGACTGTCGTATAGACGGACAATCCTTTTATTTTCATCTATACGCAGGACTTTTAAATAAACAAATATTTTCCTATGCAACTTATAAAGATGGACAAATGAAAGGTTGTTTAGTGCTTTCATTAGGGAAGGATCTAAGCCCTGATGAAATTTTATATCTTGTATTTGTATGGACAGACAAACGCTATTCTAAATTATGGAAGGAATATGTAGAATTTACAGAGAAAAAAGCAAAAGAATTGGGTGTTAATAGAATATTAATAAATACAAAAAGAAATCCTAAAGTAATTGAAAGAAAATTAGGAAAATATGGGTATGAAGCAAAATATACTATTTTTGAGAAGGAGATGAATTAATATGGCAGATTATAGTGGTTCCTGGTGGAAAGGATTTGCGGGCGCATTCTCGCAAGCTCCAAGTATGATAAGTAATGCCCTGGAATGGAAAGAGAGAAAAAAAGAACAGAAAAAAATTGATGATGCAATAGCAGAACTTAAATCTAATTCAATGGAACTTACAAGAAAATATGATACGGCACGAGCTGACGGAACTATTACTCAAGAAGAATTTTCGGATGCTTTAAGTTGGGCAGTGCCATTGGGAAATGAAATATTATCCAGAGTTGAAAAACTATATGGTAATTATCGAAATTTAACCAGTGAAAAGATAGACGCTGAATTAGAAGATATTAATGCTTTTTATAATCTTTCAAAAGATTTAGATTTTCAAAATATAGAACAAATGAGAGCATTTGGAAGTAGATTAACACAACCAAAAGCAATTATGCAGTGGGACATTATCATAAAGGGCATAGAAGGTAGAGGAAAAACTACACAACCTGAAATATTCCCTACAGCAGGTGGGGTAAGAGAAAAATATCCGAGTGCAGGAGTTAAATATACCGAACAGGGTTATGTTCCAACATTCGCAGAACCATCAACTAAAGAGCCTTCCGCAGCCGATAAGAAATATAATTGGGCAATAGAACATCATTCCCTCCCGGAAGGATCACCCGGTAAGATTAGCGATGAACAACTTTTTAAGTTTATGGGAGTGGATGTTAGCGACCCCGAAAAGAGAAATACCATACAACAAAGACTTGACGAGATGGATAAACTCGGGGCGACTACTGAAGAAAAAAAGAAGTATCTATTAGGTGGCGGTGGGACTGATAAAGTAACGGACCCCGAGGGAATATTATTTGGTATTAATGGAATAATGAAAGATTATATTAATAGTGGAAGCCAATTAGGCGAACAGCAAAAAATAGAGATTAGAAATAATTACGATATTATTAAACCTTCTCTTAGTGTAGAATCCAGAACACAGGTAGAGGATTATTTACAGCAGATAGGTATTGATGTAAACGCACCTATCGAAGCACCTACCACAGAGCCAACACCAGAGCCAAGTGGCGGCGGGTTTCATCCGGTTACTGCAATTAAGGGTTGGTTAGGTCAAAAGGGTGTTCAAGGTGTTTCCCCGACTGGCAATGTTGCGGCTTCCGGTGGAAATCAACCAAGTAATGAAATACCTCCTGTAAAAGTTCCTACAGAAGCAAAAGAAGCCATGATACCAATGATGTCTAATAGTGAATTATATAATGCGTTAAAAGGACTTGACCCTTCAGACCCGATTTATCAATCGCTTTATGACGAAGCAGTGAAAAGAGGACTGATTAAAAAGTAATGGATTGGAATTTAATAAAACCACCAGAAACTAAATTGAATTGGGATTTAATAGAGACACCAAAAAAGAAAGAGAAAGATGAGAAATTAGATTGGCAATCTATTAAACCACCTGAAATAGTTATGCAACCCATATCCTCAACTCCACAAACTTTAGGTAGTAATTTTGGCGGTGGTTGGAATATTTCCGCTATAGGTAAAGAAACTCAAAAACCTGAACCTATTCTTGCTGGTATAAACAAGTCTATCCCCTCTATTGCCAAAGGTGTTTGGTATGGCACAATAACCTTGCCACAGGCTATCGGAGGTTTAATGAGACAATGGGGTGAAACTGAACAGGTTATTTCTGACCCGACTAAATTTGTAAGTGAACCTAAATGGGAAGGTGCAGACAAAAAGATATTTGAAGCGATGTATGGCAATAGAAAGCTACTTAATAAACAAATAGGACAGGCAGGTAAAGTTGTTTCAGAAAAAGGTCAGGAATTAATAAAAGCCAATCAGGAATATACGGAAAAGTATTTACCACCTGAGGATACGAGTAAGTTAAATAAATTTCTATTTGAATTAGGGGCTGGTGCTTCTTCGATAGCTTTTGCGATAGGCGTATCTTTAGTCACTGGTAATGCTGGAGCTGCTGCTGTTTCTTTTGGTGGAATAGCTTCAGGTAAAACTTATCAGGAGGCAAGGGAAGCAGGGGTAGAGCCATTAAAGGCAAGTTCATTAGGTACTGTTAATTTTGCCACAGAAGCAGGATTAGAATATTTAGGGCTTAATTTTTTACTAACTAAATTACCTACTTCAAAAATAATAAGTTTAGCAGCTAAAGGGATTGAAAATGCAGGTCAGGAATATTTACAGGAAGCAGGTTCTAATATTGTTGCTAAAGTTGGTTGGGATAAAGCAAGAAAATGGAATGAAGGAAGCGTAAAAGCTGGAGTAATGGGATTTATATTAGGTGCTGGTGCTGATGTTGTTATCAGTTCTGTTGTTAATGAAACCAATGCACCTAAAACATTTGTTAAAAATATTATTGATAGAACATATTCGCAAATGGATACCGTAACTAAAAGTATTAAATTTGATAATATTGTTCAACAAGCTAAGAGTGATGTTGAGATTAAAAAGACAATAGAGGAAATAAAGACAGCAGAGCCAACCACCGGGCAAAAAGTGGTAGTTGAAGCACCTGCACCGCCAGTTATAGGCAAAGGCAAAGTAAGTAAAATAGCAGGTAGTATCGAAGCAAAGTCTATCGAGCAGGGGTTGACTAAAGGATATGGTCATTTAGCTGAATATACCCCTATAGTGATTAAAGAGCAGGCACAGAAAGCCACTGATTTAATTAATAACAATATTGATGAAGCAAGGAAGATTATAAGAGGCGATACACCATTACCTGAAGGATTAAAAGGAACTGCTTTAATAACTGCAATGGAAGAACATATCAAGAAAACCGCAGATGGCGAATTAGCCTCCGAACTGGCCAGCTCCCCACTTGTTTCGGGCACATCAGCAGCCGCACAGGAATTAAGGTTAGCAGCCGAAAGAGACCCCGAATCATCTGTCAGGGCGATACAGGATATTAATAAGTTATTAGAAGAAAGAGCCAGTAAGAAGTTCCCCGGTAAAATCTTAAATAAAGCAAAAAGTGATTTATCCGGTAAATATCAAAGCCAAATCAAGAATGAAGTCAAGAAAGCCAATACCAGTTATTCGTGGCAAGCATTTATAGAATCAATAAAGTGTACATAAGGAAGGATAAAATATGTATTGTTTACCTGCTAATTTAGCGAATATGTTCATAGGGAAATTAAAAGACGGGAGTATTAACCCTGCTAAACTTACCGAGATGTCATCTGAAGGAAGGCGGACTTTCTTCCAGACATTTATGGGAGAAATTCATTCAAAGTACACCAATTCATTATTTGAGAGCAAGCTATTATTAAAGAATCAACAGCAAGGTATGATCACCTGGGCTAAAACAGTATCAGGGTTAAAACCTGAAGCACAAAGAGATATTCTATCAAGAGTCAATAAGATGACCGAGATATTAAATCCTACAAGCGAGAAGGCATTTTTAGAGGATTTAGTGGCTCATAAATTACAAACAAAGGTTACCATTGAACAGGCGAATAAGATAGCTGAACTGGCTAAAGTAACAGCGGATAAAAAAGAGGCAATGAAACAGGGCGGGGATAGACTGGAATATGGCAGGGCAGCGGTGGAATTTGGTAATTATGTAAGTGATTTAAAAGAGAATGCTAAAAAATTAACAGTAGGCGAACAGATTAAACCTACTCAATGGGTAAAAGGTGTTATTAATATCGGTGGTATAGCCAGGTCATTAAAGGCTTCTATGGATGATAGTGCTATATTTAGGCAGGGTTGGAAAACACTCTGGACTAATCCCGGAATATGGACAAAGAATGCTATAAAGTCATTTGGCGATATTGGTAGGACTATCGGCGGTAAAAATACAATTAATGAAGTAAAAGCCGATATCGTATCAAGACCGAATTACGACAGAATGAGAAAAGCTAAATTAGCAGTAGCGACCATTGAAGAAGAGTTTCCAAGCGGACTTCCTGAAAAAATACCTATTGCGGGTAGATTATATAAGGCAAGTCAGGACGCTTATACCGGATTTATATATAAACAAAGAGCTGATGTATTTGATAAATATATGGAAATAGCCGAAAGGTCTAATATTGATATAGATGATAAAGTACAACTTGAAAGTATAGGTAAATTGGTCAATTCTTTAACGGGCAGGGGAGCATTAGGTACTCTTGAACCTGTTGGTAATGTAATTAATAATGTATTTTTTGCACCAAGATTACTTAAAAGTCATATTGATGTTTTAACTGCACACATGGGAGACCCAAAAGTTACTCCTTTTGCTAAAAAGCAGGCAGCAGTTAATTTGGTAAAAATAGTAAGTGGAACAGCCGCAATACTTGTTATTGCAGGTGCAGCAAGTCCCGGTAGTGTTGACTGGGATCCTCGTAGTGCTGATTTTGGGAAGATAAAAATAGGCAGTACCCGTTTTGATGTGTCAGGTGGTATGGCTTCGGTGATTACATTAGCTTCAAGATTAATAACTAATTCTACAAAAAGCAGCACAACAGGTTTAGTAAAACAATTAGGAACAGGTGAATATGGGGCTTCAGACCGTTTAGATGTTGCTTATAATTTTTTTGAGAATAAATTATCCCCAATGTATTCAGTAATAAAAACTCTTGCAACGGGTAAGGATTGGGAAGGCAAGAAACCAACAGCGGGAAGTACATTAAAAGATTTATTTGTTCCGATTATATTTACCAATTATAAAGAATTAAAAGATGACCCAGATTCTGCTAATATATTATTATCGATGATGGCAGAAGGATTAGGTATAAGTACAAATACTTATTCGGTAAATGCAGATTGGTCACAAAACCCTGGTGTAGTATTACAGCAATTTAAAGAGAAGGTTGGAGAAAAAAGGTTTAAGACATTAAATGATGAATTTAATAAGAAATTTAATTCATGGTTTAAACTTACACAGACAAATCCAAAATATAAAGCATTGTCAGACGAAGATAAACAAAAGGCTATTACTAAAAAGAAAATAGATATAAAGGCTGATATATTTAAGAAGAATTTCTTTAAGTATAAATCTGCACCAACACAGAAGTTACCTAATCTTTAAAATAGCCGGGATTAGCTAAAATAATTATTATACATATCAACATAAATGCTAAAGGGTTGGTTTGTAATATTCTAAACAATATAATTATTCCGACAGTATATAAAAATATTTTATAAAGTGTCATAAATATGTTTAGAAGCATAAATGGAGACCCCCGTAAAATAATATATAACATAAATAAACTAAAAAGTCAAATGAGGCGATTGTATGACCTGGAATGAAAAATCAAAAAATTCATCTAAGTGGTTAAAAAAAAGAGGTGCGGTAAAAGTTTACCGTGGTGTTTTTGGGAAATATAATACCAGGGGAGCAATAGCTAAAGAAATTCACGGTGATGCGGGGGCTACTGTTACCCGTAAGGATATGGAAAATCGCTTTGGGACAAGGATAGCGAATAATTTTACTGAAAAAGATAAAAATTCTTCAAATTGGAAGGAGATATAAATGAAAAAAATATTTATACCGATATTTATATGTTTATGTTTAATTGCTTATGTAGTAGGGTATTCTACTACTACCACTACCACCAACCTATTACTTGTTAAGCCTGCAAGTGAAGATACAACCGTTGATTGGTTCGATACCATGAATGACAATATGGACTTGATAGACGCTGTATTTGATACTGTAACCCTAACAGAGTTTGCTTTTCTTGACGGGGTAACATCAGCGATACAGACACAGCTTAACGCTAAACCTGATGAGGATACCAATACCACTTATGCCGGCACTGCTAACGAAATAACTTTAACTGGAACTGTTTTTAGTCTGGATGCCAAAATAGCCAGAGATACTGAACTTCACGCCATTGCAACTATTAACGCTACTGCTAATGGTCTATCTTTATTAGGGCAGGAAATTGCTTTAGGATTGGCTTCTACTTCTAATATAGGAGCATTAAGCAATACTGACTGGAATATTTTTAATGGTAAACAAGCAGGAGATACCGCACTGACTAACATATCCGCTCTTGCTTATGTATCCCCTTCATTAATTAAATTGACTGCTGATGACACTTATGCCGTCAGAACACTTGCTGAAATAAAAACAGATTTATCTCTTAACTACGTAGAAAATCTAAAAGTAAAACTTGATGGAACTGCTGCACCTGCCGCCGCAACTGATGATGAAACTCTGGGTTATGCGGTTGGTTCACGCTGGTTTGATGTAACTAATGATAAAGAATATGTATGTTTAGATAATACCGATGGGGCTGCGGTCTGGACAGAAACGACAGGAGCAGGCGGTGGAGCTTCTCAACTATCCGATTTAAGTGATGTTGATTTAACCGATATAGCTAATTTAAAAATATTACAATACAATTCTACTTCTGAAAATTGGGAATGTGAAACTCTTAGCGGTGGCGGTGATGCCTTAATTGCTAATGGATTAAACCAATTTGCCGCAACTACTTCCGCTGAACTTGCAGGGGTGATATCTGATGAAACTGGGACAGGTAAATTAGTTTTTGAGACTGCGGTCAATAAAAAATTAAATTCTAATTATATCCCTACCGAAACTACTCCAGCGGCAATAAATACTGCGACTTATGATGCCTTTGGTATAACAGCACGATTTAATAGTGGGAAATTAGTCATTGTCTATCGAGAAGGAGCAAGTCACGATGGTGCTGGTGATTATGGAATTATAAGAATAAGGACATCTACAGATGAAGGTAAGAATTGGAGTGCAGCGACAACGATTGACAGCGAGGCAAACGTTGACCTTCGTAATGTTTCTGGAACGGTTACCCCAACTGGTAGATTGATTATAAAATATACTCGTTATGACCCCGACACTCCTGAATCCTTTAATAGTAAATACTATTATTCTGACGATGAAGGAATTAACTGGACAAGTTACTTTAAACCACATACTGGTAATATAGGTAGCATAATTACTATTGGTGATGATAAACTTTTAAGTAGTTATTCTACCGAGGCAACAGATACAGATAGAAAAATTATGGTTATGATAAGTTCAGACAATGGTTTAACTTGGGGTACTCCAATTGAAGTAGTTAATGTTGCTGGATTACAACTGGATGAACCATCATTTGTTTATGTTGGTGGCAGTGAGATTATAGGATTAATCAGAATAACTAATGGAACGGCTTTTAGACAAGTTAAAAGTATTGACAATGGAGTTACTTGGACAGACCAGGGTAACACTACTTTTGATTCTTCTACTGGAACTCCACCCTGGTTATCTACCTTTATTTCTCTCAGTGGACAACGAATGGTTAATGCTTACTATCTAAATAGAACAACTAATGTATTGCGAGTAATTTCGGGTTTAGCCAAAGATTTGATTGCTTCAGGGGTATCAGCGTGGCAGAGTAGTACATTAAAAAATATTGCATCAATGAGTGGAGGTTATCCATCTGTAATACACCCATTCAATAACCCCTATGGTATGGGTTGGTTCTATAATGAAATATCAGCATCGGATGCGGATATAACCTTCTTTACGAATTCTGTTTCGACTATTGTTTTAACAGGCGGTCAAATAGCCTTCCCTGCTACAGCTGTCCCCAGTGCAAATGCGAATACGCTGGATGATTATGAAGAAGGCGAGTGGACAATGGGAGTATCTTTTGGTGGAGGGACAACGGGGATAACTTATAGTGCAACCACTGGCTATTATACAAAAATAGGAAACTTGGTAACTATATCTGGATATTTGCAATTAACATCAAAAGGCACAGACACAGGAAATGTAAAATTGACAGGATTGCCATTTACAGTAGCAAATAGTAATGCTGCACTATCTATGTTAAATTTGTGTCTTGCCCAAGTAACATTTGCGAATCAATATTTTGGATATGTTGAAAATAATGCAACAACAGCACTAATTAAAGAAATCACGGAAGCGGGAGCAATTACAAATCTAACAAATGCAGATTTTGCAAACAATAGTATGGTTCTGGTTGGTGGTTCATATAGATGTCAATAAGGAGATGATGTAATGGCAACAAAAGTAACTAATGAAGGATTAGCAATAATGATTGGAAATATTGATAAAAAGGTAGATGGCGTTAATACAAGGTTAGACGTGTTAAATGGCAGGACGTTCAAAAACAGTACGGATATAGCAAAGATGAAGGGGCAAAGCGGGGTTATAGCCTTTGTTGTATCCCTTATAACATCTATTATCGGTATTTATTTTGGTACGAAGCAATGAGTAATTGGGTTGATCGATGGCACTTAATTAGACGATTACTACTTGCCGTATTTGCATACGTTTATTTAAACATTACTAACCACATCTTTTTTGATGGCACAGCTTCGGACACTTTAAAAATTAGTGCCTATGTATCATTTACGGGAATTATAACTTTTATGGTTAAGTGGTATCACGATACAAGGAACTCTGAAATTAAAGGAGATAATAATGCCAAGAGGGATATATGAACATAAACAACTTTCAGAAGAAACAAAACATAAATTAAGTGAATTTCGGAAAGGTAAACATCTTTCCGATGAAGCAAAACGCAAAGTAAGTGAAGCACGTAGAGGCATTTATTTTTCGGAAGAACATAAGAAAAAATTAAGTGAAACCCATAAAGGACAAATACCCTGGAATAAGGGTCAGATTCTTTCTGATGAACATAAATATAGACTTAGTCAATTAAGGAAAGGGAAGCATCATTCTTGGGAAGCAAAGAAAAAAATAAGTGAAGCCCAAAAAGGAGAATTACATTATAATTGGCAAGGTGGGATAACTTCACTTTATCTACAAATAAGACATTGTTTTGAATATCGTCAATGGCGTTCAGATGTTTTTACTCATGATGATTTTACTTGTCAAGAGTGTGGAAAAAGGGGCGGTAATTTACAAGCTCACCATACTAAAAGTTTTTCTTCTATTATTCAGTTTTACGAAATAACTACATTAGAAGAAGCTTTAGAATGTGTGGAATTGTGGAATATAAATAATGGAATAACCCTTTGTAAAGAATGTCATAACAATATACCTCGAGGGATAAGGAAGGGGAGATCAAATGACAATCGCTAATTACATTATAAGAGTATTAGTAGCTATAGGACTTGTAATGGGGTTTGTGTCTTCATTAGCCACAGGATTAGCGATTAAAGAAGATTTAGTTAAAGATGATGATGTTGTTTTGTCTAAATGTGTCTTTTGTTTTTGCGTTATTATATTCGTGACAAGTGCCTATTTTTTATGGAGGATTAAATGAATAAAGTAAGTAATTCAATGGATAATTTATCTGACAGAATAGTAGAGTTCATGGAGAGAAAATGATGGATGAAAAAAATGAAATCAAGGAATATCATAAAAAATGGGAGAAAAATAATCCAGAAAAATTAAAAGCATATCGTAAAAGAAATAGTGAAAAGAAGAAATTATACCAACATCAATGGTATTTAGATAATAAAGAAAAATGTTTACAGAATTCAAAGGACTGGGCTATTTTAAATCATCAAAGTATTAGAGAATTGGCGAAAAAAAGACATCAAAAGAAAATTCAATGGATGTTAGATTATAAATTATCAAAAGGGTGTGCTATTTGTGGATATAACAAATGTGCTTATGCATTAGATTTTCATCACGATGGGGATAAAGAATTTGATATTTCTATAGCTGTCGCTGGCAATAGAAGCATTAATGAAGTTAAAAAGGAAATGGAGAAATGTATAGTATTATGTTCAAATTGTCATAGGGAATTACATTATGGACAATAATTTCAAAAAAGCTCTTGATTTTACAATTCGTTGGGAAGGCTTTATTTCTAATGATCCTCAAGACGCCGGCGGTATGACCATTTGGGGTATCTCTTATCGTAGCCATCCTAAAGCAGTTTTAGAGATGGAACGGCTTATTAACGAACAGAAGAAAGATGAAGCCTTTGATATAGCAGAGCATATTTACTGGAATGACTACTGGTTAAAAGGTGAATGTGATAAGAAAATATTCCCTGCTAATATATTGGTTTTCGATACTGCTGTCAATTTGGGTTTGAGCAGGGCAAAAGAGTTTTATGACGCTTCTACTGACTGGCAGGATTATTTATTTAAGCGAATAGCTTTTTATACTAAATGTAAGAATGCGAATATATATTTGAAGGGCTGGGTTAATCGGGTGATTGCCTTATATCATTTTGTAAAGGAAAGGCGTATCGGTGAAAATGCTTAGAGTTATCATAATTTTTGTATTGATAGCTGGGATAAGTTTTTTCGTATCTAAATATTTCTGGGTAAGGACACCGACTGACACAAAAATAGATTGTGAAGGTGGGATATGCCCTATGCCGAAGGAATATAAGAATAAGTAAAGGAGGGAGATATTTGACAGATTTTAAATGTCCTGAATGCGGATCGGGTAATTTAGTTAAGATGGGATTTGACCCATACAATAAACAAAAATATCATTGCAAGGACTGCGGTCATAACCCGACAGAGGGGGCTAAGAAGAATAGGAATAAAGAGGAGATAATATTAAAGTCTAACGATACCAAACTAAAAGATTTATTAAAAAAAGGCAGTCTTTCTATTGAGGAATTAAGTAATCAAACTGGAATAATACCAAAAGAAATAAGAAGGATAATTAAGGAATTAGAAGATAATAAATTTAACATACACTACAAAGATAGTAAGGTTGAACTCACAAAAGAAATTAAACCCGGCAATACTAAAAAATTAAATATCGACTATTGGAAAGGTGATAATCTAAAAATTGGCTTTGTATCTGATAGCCACTTATGTTCAAAGTATGAAAGATTAAAAGAGCTTAATTTAATCTATGATATTTTTGCAGATGAGAAAATTGAAGTAGTTTATCATGGCGGGAATTATATTGAAGGGGAAAGTAGATTTAATAAGTTTGATATACATACAAGGGGTATGACCCCGCAAGTAAAATATTTTGTGAATAACTATCCTAAACGAAAAGGGATAATTACAAGATATATAGCTGGGGATGATCATGAAGGCTGGTATGCCCAGAGGGAAAATATCAACATAGGTGATTATACCCAAATGATGGCCGAAAAAGCCGGTAGAAAAGATTTAGAATATATCGGCTATTTAGAATGTGATATACCATTTGAGGGGATAAAAGGTAAAAGCTGGATGAGGGTAATGCACCCTGGTGGCGGTTCTGCTTATGCTACTTCATACAAGCCACAAAAGATAGTAGAAGCCTTGCAGGGGGGTGAAAAACCCCGGATACTTCTAATCGGGCATTATCACAAAATAGATTATTGTTTCCCTCGTGAAGTGCATTGTATTCAGATGGGTTGCACGGTTGACCAAAATGTTTGGTCCAGGAAGAAGCCACTTAGGTATGATATTGGTGGCGGTATATTGCATATGCGGTTAGCTAAAGACGGGACTATTAACCGGGTAATGGTAGAATTTATAACATTCTTTGATAAGAAATTCTATATCGGTAATAATAAATATTGGAAAGATTAATCATGGGGGTGTTGTTCGACCAGTGTAACGTCA
>Ga0210003_1002910_pt1 | contig 14180 bp, 10 predicted proteins | sample LantaG_FD_182804 | JGI IMG/M metagenome (GOLD analysis project Ga0210003, IMG submission 182804) | Deep subsurface microbial communities from Baltic Sea to uncover new lineages of life (NeLLi) - Landsort_02402 metaG (SPAdes) (version 2) | ecosystem: Environmental > Aquatic > Marine > Oceanic >... | reverse complement strand
CTCTCTCTCTCTCTCTCTCTCTCTCTCTCTCTCTCTCTCTCTCTCTCTCTCTCTCTCTCTCTCTCTCTCTCTCTCTCTCTCTCTCTCTCTCTCTCTCTTTCCGTGCCCCCCTCGAAAAGACTTGTGGGGGGCTCGGAGTGTTTCGAATCAAAGCAAAAAAAGGGGCGACTTTTCACCAGACAACAGCGCGCGCGTGCCGCGTCTGCTCCTCGTCCTTCTCTCTCTCTCTCTCCCTCTCCCTCTCTGATTCTCTGATTCACTTCTTCTCTTCTTCCTCTTCGCCGCCGCCTTTTGCCTGTCTATCTATCTATTTATCTCTTTTTTGCTTCTTCTTCCCTCTTCAAGAAGAGAAAGAAAGAGCAAAGAAGAAGAAGAAGAAATAGAGCAAGGGAAAACGGTGGAGAAGAAGGAAGAAAGAAAGAAAGAAAGGAGAAATAGTGGAAAGAAAGGAAAAAAGAAAGAAAAGAAGTCGGGGCAAAAAACGGCTTTTGCTTGCGCTCGCGCGCGTAGTCCGGGGCTAAAGTTCATAAAAAAAGGGGGGGGGGGGATTCTTTGGTGGTGGGTTCTCGTAAATTGGAAACTCCGCTGTTCATTTTTTTGGCGGTGGTGCTTTGGTGGTCTTCTTTTTTTTGTTTTGTTTTTTTTTCTTCGAAGGGGGGAGAGTCTCTGAAGATCAGTTCTTTTCGTCGCCGTCGTCGTCGCCGTCGCCGTCGCGTTTCCTGTCGCCGCCTGCCGCAGCGCCGCTCGCGCTGCTCTCGTTGCTGACGCTCGCCGAAGCCGCCTTGCTGCTAGTGCTTCTACTATTGCTGCTGCCGCCAGCAGCAGAGGCGACCGGAACGGCCGCCGCCGCCGTCGCCGCCGCCGCCGCGACGGCAGCGGCAGCAGCGGCGGCCGAGCTGCTGCTGTTGGTGCTGGTCCTGCTGCTCAAACTGGACAGGAGCGAGCCCGCCCAGCTCCTCGTGCTCGACACTGTGGCCAGAGTCCTCAGCAGGCCAGAGGACTGCTGCTGCTGAAGAGGACCGCGGGGGGTCGCCGGGAGCTCGAGCGATGGGGTGTTGGAGAGCAGAGGGGGCTCGTCGTCGTCGTTTCCGTCGTTTCCGTCGCCACCGCCGCCGTCGTCGTCGTCGCTTTCCCTGTCTCCTTTCTTGTCCCCCTTGGCTGCCTGCGCCGCCGCAGCGTGGAGCGCCGTGGGAGGCAGGGGAGGCGAGGTCGAGGCGAGGTCTTCGGCAGGAGGATCTTCGTCGTTGTCGGCTTCGACGACAGCGTGAAGAAGCGGGACGGCTGCCGAGGAGGGAGAGGGAGGAGAAGAAGAAGGAGGAGGAGGAGAAGGAGCACTGACCTTTGTGTCCTCCTCCCCCTCCTCCTTCTTGCTGCTCTTCTCCTTCTTCTCCTTCTCCTCGAGCGACGCCGAAGCGAGCGCCGCCGTCGCCGCTTCCGTCGCCGCTGCTGCTGCCGCTTCCTTCTCCCCCCTGGCCCTCACCGCGGCGGCTGCTGCGAGCGCCTCGGCCTCGGCGACCACCACCGCGGGGGGCCGCAGGCCCCTGGCCGCGGCGGCGGCCGCGGCGACCGCGGCGAGGGCGGCCTTGGCCCCGGCGGCTTGGACGCCGCTCTTCGCCGCCGCCGAAGCAGCAGCAGCAGCTGCTGACGATGAAGATGAAGATGACGATGACGATTCGTCGAGCGCTATCGAGGCCCTCGCCGCGGCCGCAGCTGCGGCGCGTGCCGCCGCCGCCGCTGCCGCTGCGGCCGAAGGGTCGACAACAGCAGGCGGAGGAGGAGGAGCGAGCACTTCCGACGACGAGGAGGAAGAGCGAGGCAGAGGAGGAAGCGGAGGCGGAGGAGGGGGAGCGTAAGCCTGCTGCTGCTGCTGCTGCCTAAAGTGCCGCGCAGGGAAAGGAGGCTGCGGCTGCTGAGGAGGCTGAAGAGGAGGAGCAGGCATCCAAAAGACCCCTCCTCCCGCTCCTCCAAACGCCGCCGCGTCCAAACTTCCTCCGCCCTCTTCTCCGCCGCCATCCACCATCATCCCTCCTCCTCCTCCTCCGAATCCTCCTCCTCCTCCTCCTCCTAATCCATCAGCAGCAGCAGCAGCAGCAGGAAACACCCCGTAAGAGACGCTCGTGTTGGTGAACCTCGAGTAGTGAGGGGAGCCGGCCAGCCTGGCCAGCAGCAGCGCCGCGGCCCGCAGGCACGCCGACGCGTCGCCCGCGACGACGCGGACGATTCTGTCCGGCACTCCCGGCGGGGAGGCCTCGGGGGCAGAGACGGCGATCGACGCCCTGGCGTCCTCGGAGAAGGCTCGGATGGTAGCCCCGCCGCGGCCGATTAGGGCGCCGCAGAGCGTTGCGGGGACGAGGAGGCGGAGCTGCAGGGGCTGGAGGAGAAGCTGCGCTTGCTGCTGTTGCGCTTGCTGCGCTTGCTGCTGCTGGTACTTCTGGAGGAGGGCGAGGAACTGCTGCTGCTGGAGAGCGAAGGCGTGGAGCTGGTGCGGCTGGGCGTTGGGTGGCGGGGGCTGCGGGGGCTGCGGCGGTGGAGGCAGAGGCGGAGAAGCTTGAGAAGGATTTGTTGTCGCCGCTGCTGCCACCGCTGCCGCAGCCGCGAGAGCGGGCTTGTTGTTTCCTCCGCTTCCGCCGCCTGCAGAGCTTTCCGATCCGGGGCGGGAAGCTCGCAGGGCGGCCTCGGCCTTTGAGAAAAAAGAAGGGTTTTGTTTTCGAGTTTTTTGTGGTGAGGTTTTTTTTCACTTCTCAAAATTTCTTCTTCCTCTCTCCTCTCTCTCTTCCTCTCGCTCTCTCCTCCCTCTCTCTCTCTCTCTACAAAACTACTCACCCTCTCCGCCGCGAGCTTCTGCAGCACCAGGTGCAGCGCCGTCAGCACGCACTCCATCGAGCCGGCGATCAGCAGCATCCTGTCCTGCGTCCCGGGGAAATACTCACGCGCCCGCGACAGCTGCATCCTCGCGCCGCTCGCGGCCTGCAGCGCCTCGATCGCTCCCCCGCCGCGGCCGATGACGGCCCCCGCGGCCGAGTTGGAGACGAGCAGCTTGGCGACGATCCGAGCCGACGCGAGGTAGGACGAAGGGTGTTGTTGTTGGTGATTCTGGTGTTGATTCTGTTGCTGCTGTTGTTGCTGCTGTCGTTGAAACTGCTGCATCTGTTGCTGTTGCTGTTGCTGTTGTCGTTGAAACTGCTGCATCTGTTGCTGTTGCTGTTGCTGCTGTTGCATCTGGAGCTGCATTACCTGGTGCTGCTGCAGGAGCGAGGGTTGTTGAAAAGAGAAAAGAAGGAAAAAGGAGGAGGGTCGGGGTTGAGAGAACTGGTGTATTGGCTTGTGCGGCGGCGCGCCTCTATCGGGATGGCAACTTGTACTTTTTTTGGTTGTTTCTTTTTTTCCGGCCCCGCCGCCGCCGCCAATTGGGACACCTTCCGCGCCCTTTCTCTCCCCTCTCTCCCGCCAGGTGCTCACCTCCTGACCGCCCGGTGGCGCCTGTGAAAACGGGGGGAACAGAGGCTGCTGCCCGGGGGCTTCGTTGGGGCCTGACATGGAGAGCAAGCAGCCGTCGTCGTCGGTTCGGCGTCACCCTTTTTCTTCGATTGCTTCTCCTTGTCTCTTGTCTCCCGACTCTCGTCACAGGGGAAAGCTCCTAGGCCTCTCTCCTGTCTAAATCCCGCACGCGGAGGGTCGAGACGAAGACGACACGCCCTCGGGGGTCCCTGCGTCGGCGCGAAAACGGGAGAAGCGGCGTTCCCCTGCTGCCAAAAAGAGGAAGCAGAAGAAGGAACGCCAATTCGAAAAATGGGGTTCCTTCGAGAGAATGGGGAAAAATCTTCCCTTCTTCTTTCCCGCCCTCTGGATCTCGGAACGAGAGCTTTCCCTCCCGTCTCTTCGAGGGACTGGAAAGCGATCTGCGAGAGCGTGGCGGGCGGGGAACGGCCTCTGGCGTCGAGGCCTTGAAGTCAAACGGCGTGTGGGGTTTCGGAGCGAGAAAAGAGCACCCTCTCTCAAGCTCGCAGAAGGGAAAAAGGAAAAAAAATAAAGTGACTGAAGGTGAAGAAAGAAGGCTTCGGACTTTTTCAAGCACACTTTTCTCTCTCGCTGGTCTCTCGCTTCTCGCGCTCGCTTCTCTCGCCCGTCGAGACAGATGCAGCCCCCGCCGCCGCCGCCGCCGGCAGCGCCGCCCTATGCCTACCCGCAACAGCAACAACGCCAGGCAGGAGCACAGCAGCAGCAGCCAGGCGCGCACCTCCTCCAGCCAGCGGCGCCGATGTTGATGCCTCCTCCGCCTCCTCTTGCGCCATCGACGACAGCGATGACGCAACCTTCGCGGCAGCCCTACGCGGCGCCTCCTGCGATTGTCGCTCCGCAGAGGCCAGCCGCGCCACCGCTAGGTGCGTCCGAACGCTCCGGCGCGAGGGAGAGCGGAAGTGAACTCGGGAAAAGGACGAAACGCTCGCCATTTCACTCGCTCTCTTTTTTCTTTTCGACGTCGTGCGACGACGCTTCTTTCTCTCTCTTCCTTCTTCTCCTTCTATCTCTCACCTCCACCGCCACGACTCACTCGCCCTCGCCTCCGTCCAATCCAATCACAGGCGGCGCGTACGGTGCGCCTCAGCAGCAGCAGCAGCAGCTGCTTGTGTCGCGGGAGCACCCGCCGCGCTATCTGGGCCCGCCGGCGAGGCAGCCGTACCTGCCGCAGGCGCCGCCTTTGCCCGGCGCTGCCGCTCCCGCTGCTGCTCCTCCGCCTCCGCCGCCGGGAGCGTTCCAGCAGCAGAGGCCACCCCAGCAGCAGCCTCCGACGGCGATGCTGCAGCAGATGAGCCTGCAGCAGCAGCAGCAGAGGCCTTCCTCTTCTTACCCGCCGCCGCAACAGCAGCAGCAGCAGAGGCCTTCCTCTTCTTACCCGCCGCCGCAACAGCAGCAGCAACAGCTCAGACCTCCGCCCCCTGCCCCCGCCGCCGCCGCCGCTCCTCCGCAGCAGCAGCAGCAACAGCTCAGACCTCCGCCCCCTGCCCCCGCCGCCGCCGCCGCTCCTCCGCAGCAGCAGCAGCAGCAGCCTCGGATGATGACGATGGCGCGCCCCGCGGGACCTTCTCAGATGCAGCAGCAGCATCAACCTCCTCCTCCGCCGCCTCAACAGCAGCAGCAGCTCCGCGGCCCGCCGACGATGCTGCCCCCGCCCCCGCCCGCCTTTGTTGGGGGCGTCGTCGTCTCCGGAGGAGGAGCAGCGGGAGCGGGAGCAGGAGCAGCGGAAGCAGGAGCAGCGGGAGCAGGAGCAGCGGGAGCAGGAGCGACGACTCCCTTGGCTTCTCGCCCTTTCGCCCCGCCGGGCCCTCCTCAGAGGATCGACCCCTCGCAGATCCCGCGACCGACCGCCATCGGCCCTTCTGCTGCTGCTTCTGGAGCCTCCGCCTCTCCCTCTTCTCTGCGCCCGGTCACGCACCGCACGCGCTCCGCCCCCTCCCAGCAGCAATCCGGCGGCGGCCTCTCGCAGCCGGAGAAGCACCTCCCTCCGCCGCCGACCTCGGCGTTCGCAGACTGCCCCGGAGTCGCCGTCGCCGACGCCGGAGACGCCTCGTTCCGGGCGATGAGGCCGACGCTCCACTCGTTCCCGCGCTCGAGGGACCTGGCGCGAAGCGTCGATGTGCCTCTGGCGGTGCTTATCACCCCGCTGGCTGCCCCCTTGCCGGGAGACGACGCGATCCCGCTCCTCGATTTCGGCACCGAGGGCCCGCCCCGCTGCAGGAGCTGCCGCGCTTACATAAATCCTGGCTTTGCCCTCCTGGACGGAGGCAACAGCTTCGGGTGCAACCTCTGTGGCGAGGTTTCTCCTGCTCCCCCGGAGTATTCGACGTTGGGGGGGGGGAGGCTGGTGGGCGCCGTCGGGTTTGGAGGGACGGAGGCAGACTCGCTGCTGTTGGAGCAGGCTGGGCTTGTCGGAGGTGGAAATTCGTCGTTCCTTTCGCACCGAGGCGCGGGGCTCGAGCTCACCCGCGGTTCCTTCGAGTTCCTGGCCCCGCCTGCCTTCTGCGCCCGCCCTCCGAGGCCGCCGGCTCGCCTGTTCGTCGTCGAAGCCTCCTTCGGCGCCGGGGCCTGCGGGCTGACCGCGGCGAGCTGCCGGGCCGTGGCCGCGGCGATCAAAGGGATCGCAGCCCGGGCGAGGGAAGAGCGCGACGCCGAGCGAGAGAGGAGACAGAAAGTGTTTTCTTCCCCTCCTGATCCTGCTGCTTCTGCTCCTGCTTCCGGCTCTTCTTCCTCCTCCCCTCCTACCCTGGTCGGTCTGATGTCCTTTGGGGCGGCGGGCCTCCACTTTTACTCCTTCGGGACCGGAGGAGGAGGAGCAGCAGAAGAAGAACAAGGACGGCGACGGAGGAGAGAGGGCGAGGAGAGTTCAGCTGAACTCTTGTCTTCTTCGTTGGAGCCTTCGGTGCTGGTCGTGCCCGACACGGACGCGCCCTTCTCCCCGGCCAGTAAGGGGCTCTTCGTCGACCTCTGCCCCTCGAATTCGGAGCTGGCTGCCAAGCGCCTCGACGCGCTGCTGGCGCTTCTCGAAAGGATCCCCTCCCTCCACGGCGTCGGCGGCGCCTCGAACTCGAACCCTTCGACTTCCAGTTCTCCTCCGAGTCTCGCCGACCCGGCCTCTCCCTCGGGAGCCGCCCTGGCAGCCGGGGCAGCGGTCCTGGCCTCCGTGGGGGGAGGGAGGCTTCACGCCTTCCTGGGCTCCGTAGGCTCGGCGGGCCCGCGCGCCGGGGCGCTGGCCCTGCCACGCAGGGGCGGAGACGGCGCCGGGGCCGGGGTCGCCTCGCACCATTTCTCGAGCCACTCCTTTGATGATGCGAGCTCGGGCTTTGACGACGCCCCATCCCTGCACCCGCCCCCTGCGCCCTGGCAGGCTCTGGCCGAGTTCGCGGCCGAAAGGCAGGTTGGAGTCGACATCCATCTCGCTCCACCGGCCGGCACGAGGCCCGACGGCGCGGGGGCGCGCGCGGCCGCGGCGCTCTGCCACGCTACCGGAGGGGAGCTTCGCTTTCATCCTCGGTGGACTCCTGCCCCGGCAGGTTGCGTCGACGACCTGGTGGAGGAGGCGGTGCAGGCCGTCGGGTGCGGCGTCGGGACCAAGAGGAGGAAGAACGGAGGAGGAGAAACGGAGTTGGGGGCAGACTTTTTGGACTCTCTGTCGTCGAGTTCGAAGGATTTCTCGAATTTCGGCTTTTTCTTCGAGCCGGCGGTCGCGCACGGCTGGGAGGCGGTCGGCCGCCTCCGCGTCTCGAAGGGGCTCGACGTCCTCTCCTACTCCGGTCCCATACACCGCAGGACGCCCTTGGACGTCGACTTCCCCTGCCTCAACCCGGCGACGACGCTCGTGGCTTCGCTGGACCACGACGGAACCCTCAACAACGACGAGCGCGGGTTCAGCGGCGGGCAGGCGGTGCTCCAGTTCGCCGTCGCGTTCACGCATTCGGCCTCGGGTTCGCGCAGGGTCCGCGTCCACACCTTGCGCTTGCCCGTCGCCGAAAACCCCGCGCAGGTGTTTAGAGGCGCGGACGCGGACGCGCTGCTGGCGTGCGGCGCGAGGGAGGTGGCGACGGCGCTGAGGGGGGCGAGGAAGGCCGTTGTTGGCGTCGAGGGAGGAGGAAACGCAAACGCTGTCGTTCCGGCCGCGGCCGGGCTCTTGCTGAAGGCGGGGAGCGCGAGCTCGCTCGCAGGAGCTTCGAGCTCTTCTTCCTCCCTCGCCAAGGGAGCGGACCCGAGCGTGCTTCCCGACTCCATCGTCGCTTCGAGCAGCAGCAGCAGCAACGCCCCCTCCCTGCCCGCGGCGGCGCTGGCAGAGGCGGCCGCCGAGGCTCTGTCCAAGGCGAGGGAGCGCGCGCGCGCGTGCGTCGTCGGGCCGCTCGCCTCTTACAGGGAGCGGTGCGCCGCGACCGCCGCGGGGGGCCAGCTGATCCTTCCCGAAGCCCTAAAGCTGGCCCCTCTGGCGGCGCTGGCGCTGTCGAAGCACCCCGCGGTGGCGGCGAGGGGAGGAGGTGGGACTTCGTCTTTGTCGTCGTCGTCGTCGCCGGCGCCGCCGCAAGACGCGCGGGCGGCCGCCGCGGCGGCGCTCGCGAGGGCCGCGCCGGCGTCCCTCTCCCGCGACCTGACCCCGAGGCTGCTGCCCCTGCACCTGCTGCTCGACGCCGTTCTCTCGCAGCAGCAGCAGCAAGGGCAAGGACAACAGAGGAAAAAGTCGCTGCTCGCGGCCGCGGCCTCGCTCTCGCCGCTGCCGCTCTCTGCCGAGGCCATCGACGCCTCTGGAGTTTATTGCTTGATCTCCGATTCGACGGTCGTGCTCCACGCCGGAGGGCGCGCGGACGCGAGGCTGGTGGAGGCTCTGGGCATGCACCGCTCCGGGAGCGGGATTAATGCGGGCTTCGTGGTGAAGGCTCCGGGGTCTGCGGCGTCGGCTCTGTTGTGGTCGATGGTCGAAGAGGTGAGAGGAGATTTCTTCTTCTTCTTCTTCTTCTTCTTCTTCTTCTTTTTTCCCCAAAAACCGCTTCTTCTTCTTCTTCTTCTCTTTTCTCACTTCTCTACAACTCTCCTCTCCGATCTCTCCCACATCCAGCTCGCCTTCCGCCGCGGGGCCAGGCTCTCGGTGCGCTCGACGCCCCCCGCGTCGTCATCCCAACAGCAGCAACCTCAACAGCAGCAGCTCGGCGGCGTCGCCGCTCCTGCCCCTCAGCTCGCCACCAGCGCTCTAGCCCGCCTCCTGCCCGAAGACAGGAGCGCCGCGGGCCCCTCGTACGTCGAGTACCTCTGCTGGCTGCACAGGCAGATCCAGAAGCGGCTGATGTGATTTTTGACCGGAGGGAGGGAGAGCCTTTTGTGTAATAGAACTTGAAAACGAGTGGAGAAAAAATTGGGAAAATCATTTTTCCGGGTTTTGTTTTTCTTCTTCTTCGATCGACATCGTCGAAGGAGGAAGAGAGTCGAAGCGCTACTTCTTCTTTCTTCTCCTGCTTCTGTTTACTCGTCTCGCTCTCTCTTCTGCTTCTGAGGAGCGTCTTGCGAGACACTCGTGGCCGGGCTGCTCGGCGCGTCTTGATCGAACAGACGACGAAAAAAGAGAGAAAAAAAGGCCGCGGAAAAAAAATGCGTTCGACGTCGACGACGACGACATTGTCGACGCTGATGCCGATTCCTCGCGTCGCTGCGCCCTCGCCCGCATCGTCGGCGACTGCCCGTCCGACCCGATGTGCGCCTAGAAGGAGTCACATTGCGATGAAGATGACGACGACGAGCAGGAGGAAAAGGACAGTGCTCGCCTCGGCCTCCGCGAGCGAGAGCAGCAACGATGACAATCGAGCGACCTCCGCTGCTGCTGCTCCTTCGACCTCTTCGACCCCTTCTTCCTCCGACACTACCACCTCTCCCGACGAGGACCGCCGCGCGCGCCTCTCGCGTGTGCTGGCCTCCACGGCCTCCTCCACCTTCTCGGCCGCAGAGGCCCACGCCCTGCTGTCGCGCTCGGGCTTCCCCCCTTCCGACGCGGCCGTGGCGTCGGCGCTCGTCGAGGCGGCGCTGTCGGCCGGCAACGCCACGCTGGCGCTCGACGTCTTCCGCGCGATGGCGGCGCCGCCGCTGCCCGCGGGGGGGCTGTTGCTGAATAGCAGCAGGAGCGGAAACGGCAGCGGAAACGGCAGCGGAAACGGAAGCAGCGGGAGCGGGAGCGGAGTCCCGCCGTCGTGGCCGAGGCCCAGCCCCTCAGTCGCCGCGGCGCTCGCGGTCGCGATGGCTCGCTCGCTGCGCCCGGCGGACGCAGAGGCGGTCCTGGAGGCCGTGAGAGGCCGCGGGCCGTTCTTGACGGTGGTCGATCAAGGCCAGAAAGGAGGCGGCAGCGGCGTGGCGGTCGGGGAGGTGCCCTTTGGGTTCGTGGTCCCCTCGCCGGCGCTGTCGCTGTCCCTCGGGGCCGCCGCAGGCGCCGCCGGGATCTCGACAAACCCGCCGTCGCCGCTCTCGGTTCCCGAGGAGGAAGAAGAGCGGCGCTCTTCCTCTGGCGCCTCCGCTTCTTCGTCCGCAGCGTCAGCGAGGAGGCCGCCCCTCGCCGTGGTCCAGCCCCACGAGGGGGTACGCACGGTCAGCTGCCCCTCGTGCCGCTACCGGCTCGAGCTCTTCAGCGGCACTGTGTCTCGCGCTTCTTCCTCTCCCTCTTCGGCCTCTGCCTTAAACGGCGGCAACATTCTGTCTTCTATCGCGTCTTTCGTGCTCAAGAGGCCAGCGCCGGCGGCGGCGGTGCACGAGCTCGACGTCGTTACCCCTTCCGGGGTGTCTCGCCCTTTCAGGTTCGGGACGGCCGCGGCAGACGCGCCCGCCGCCGTCGGAGAGAGAGTCACGCTCGTCTGTTCTCCTTCCTCTTCGGATTCAAATTCTTCTTCTTCCTCTGCTGCTGCCGCTAATTCCTCGGGGTGGAGGAAGGGCCTCCTGAGCCCTTCCCCTCCTGGGTCCAGGCCAGGGCAACCTCTGCTGGTTGCAAACCACGTGACGGGCCTCTCGCTCGACGCGCTCGACCCTCCGCCGGCCGACTCCAGTTCCTCCGGTTCTTCTTTCTTCCCTTCTTGGGCGGGACCCCTGGTGCTTTTGGCAGTGGCCGGCGACGCGGCCTCGGCGCTGGCGGACCCTTCCCTCCCTCTGACGCTGGCAGCCGCCGCGGCAGGCGCGGCGGCGGCCGCGGCGGCAGGGCGGTCGGTCGTCCTCCCGGCGCTGCGCCGTCTGCCCGAGGCCTCGGTCGGCGTCGAGGCTTCCCGTTCCGAGCTGCTCGCTCAGCACGTCGCTTTGACCAAAGCCTCCAATGAGGCGGCCAGGGGCGCGGCGGAGGACGCGAGGGCGCTGGCGAGGCTGTGGGCGCTGCGGGCGAAGATGGGGGCCGTCTCTGCCGCGACGAGGGCTTCGAGTTCGGTTTCGAATTCTTTCGACAACGGGAAGGACAGCGGCAACAACAGCAGCAACGACGGCTCCTTCGTCGGAGACGGCGACGAGTACGCCGAGCGCGGGGGCCGCGTCGAGGCGGCCGCGGCGGCGCTGGAGCGGAGGCTGGGCAAGGCGGTGGAGCTCCTCGACGGGTGAGAAAAAAAGAAAATGGTTCTTTTTTTGAATTTTTCTCGGGAAAAAAATTCAAAATTGTCGCCTTTTTTTCGCTCCCCTTTCTCTCTCGTCGTTTCACTCTCACCAGCGCTTCTCATTCCTCTCTCTTACAACACCACCACCAACAATTCCAAAAAAACAACAGCTACGCGCGCGTCGCGGCCCGGATCGAGATCGAGCTCGAGCTCGAGTCCGAGGTGCCCGTCGCCGAGGCCGCAGGCATCTCCTCCGAGGTGTCGCGGCTCGCCGCGCTGAGGGAGGCCGAGTCCGCTGCCGCCGCGGGCGCCGCGGCGGCGGACGAGGTGGAGAGGCTGCTGCGGAGCCCCTGAGGAGAGGAAAGGAAGGGAAATGAGAGAGAAAGAATTGTTTTTTGGGGGAGGGGGTCGAAAAGGAAAAAAACGAAAGCGTTGAAATCTCATCTTCGTCTCTCTCATTCCTCGTCTGTCTCTCTCTCTTGATTCGAATTGAAAAAAAACAAGAGGGAAAGGGGCGTCGCTTGCTCCCCTTTCTCCTCTCGCCTTCCCAACCCAACCTCTCCCCGTGCCCTCGAGCCCGAGAGGCCGGTTCCTTCGGGGGCGGAGAGAGAGGGAGAGAGGAAGAGAGAGAGAGCGCGAGAGAGAGGGAAAGAAAAAAAGAAAAAAGGGCGTCGTCGATCTATCTCTCTCTCGCTCGCTTTTGCTTTTGCTGAATTCCCAAAAGGATAGAATGAGCGAAGAGCTCGCCGCGGTCTCCCGCCGCATGGACGAGATCGTCGCGCAGGCCGCGGCGCAGGGCGCGCTCGACGAGCAGTTCACGCAGCTGCGGGAGCTCGAGGTGAGGCGGCGATTGGGCGAGAGGAAGGAGGGGAGAGAGAAAGAAGAGAAAGGGTCGAGCGAGATCGGACGGACGAGAGGGCGAGAGAGAGAGCCGAAGAAAAAAAAACTCACCCTCTTTCTCTCTATCCACACAAAAAACTTCCTTCTCAGGACGAGTCCAACCCGGACTTTGTCTCCGAGGTCGCCACGCTCTACTTCTCCGACTCCACGGAGAAGCTCGATAAGCTCGCGCAGGCCCTGGCGCAGGTGAGCGACCCGGTCTCCGAAAGAGAGGCCTGGTCCCCCGTCGTCGACGCCGCGGTGCACCAGTTCAAGGGGGCCTCCGCTTCCTTTGGGGCCGCGGCCGTCGCCGCCGCGTGCGTCCGCGTCCGTGCTGCGGTCGTCGCCGGGGACTTCGCCGCGGTGTGCGCGCTGCTGCGGGACGAGGTGAGGCGCGAGTTCGAGGCTCTGAGGGCGAGGGTGGGGGAGTACCTGGAGCTGGACCAGAGGAGGAAGGCGCTGATGGGGAGGTAGAGAGAGAGAAGAGAAAAAGGTTTTGTTTTCTTTTTTTTCGTTTCGTTTTCTTCGTTTCGTTTTTTTTTTCGTTCCGTTTTCTTCGTTGCTTTTCTTTCTTTCTTTCTTCTTTCTTTCTTCTTTCTTTCTTCTTTCTTTCTTCTTTCTTTCTTCTTTCTTTCTTTCCAATCCAAACCAACTGAATCCACCCCCCCTTGAGCAGCACACACACAAAAACGCGAAGTATCAAAAACGTTCCATCAAACCAATTTTATCCCGAAGTAAAACAACTTGCGATTCCCGCACACACACACACACACACAAAAACGGGTTTTTTTTCCTTCTTCTTCTTCGTTTCTTTTCGTCTCTTCACTTTCGATTTTCTCTTTCTCTACTTCTCATTCTTTTTTACTTTTTGTGCTCTTTCTTCAACACGAACCAAAGATAAAAACTGGGAGGTGGGGGGAAAGAAGAAAGAGAGGGGAAGGAAAGGGAAAAAGTTTTCTTTTGTTCGAAAGAAGAAAGAATAAGTTGAGTTTTTTTAAAGTTTTTTTCTCTCTCTCTCTCTTCAGAAATACTGCTGCTGCTGCGCAGCAGCAGCAGCAGCGGCGGCAACAGCAGCAGTGGCGGCCTCCTCCTCCTGCTGCTGCTTCCACTCGCGCGCCACGCGGTCGATCACGTCCGCGCCCCCGGCGGAGGAGCCTCCGACTCCGGGCGCGTTTCTGTTGCCTCCGTTGCCGTTGCCGCCGCCAGCTCGGTTCACGCCGACGAGCGCCTCCTCGATCGACTGCATCGACTCCAGCCCCGAGCTCGGGTTCCGGCCCATCAGCGCCACGCCGTTGGCGTTGGAGGGAGGAGGAGGAGGAGGATGAGGAGGGGCATGAGTATTGGAGACAACGTCGTAGCTCGTGGCGCCGGCGAGACCGCTGTTGCTCATTCCGCCGCCGCCGACGCCGCCAATGCCGCCGCCGCCCCCGACGACGGGGGGCAGCAGGCTCCCCGAGGGCCTTCCCCCGCCGAGGAAGCCGCCCCCCGCTCCTCCTGCTCCTGCTCCTGCTGCCCCCCCGCCCAGCAGCTCCGCTCCTCCGGAGGGGGCCCTGCCCATCACGCCGTCGGGGTCGAGGTCCAGGGAGTCGAACCTTCCGATCCCCAGCGAAGGGGCGCGGAGAGAAGGAGCGGCGGCGGCAGCGGGGTTGGTGTTGCTGTCGCTTGCCGCTATTGCTCCCGTTCCTCCCGCTCCTCCTGCTCCTCCTCTCGCCCCTCCTCTCGCCGCCGCCGCCGAGGCGAAGGGCGTCCCGTTCATCGCGCCGAAGGGCGTGTTCGAGGCGCGTCCCATCATCGTCATCGGCGGCGGCGGCGGGGGCATCGCGGCGGCGTCTGCGGCGGCCTGAGCCTGCGCTTGTGCCTGCGCGTGCGACGACGACGAAGGGAGGTCGGAGCCCCTTGGATGCGGAGGAGGGACCGCCAGGACGGCGCCGACGCCCCCCTCGAGCCCCGTCGAGTGCATCCTGGCGATGTCCGTCATCAAAGCACCAGAAAACACCCCGGTGAGGCTCCCGGCGCTGTTTGCTGTCGCTCCTGCTCCTCCCCCTCCTGCTGTTGTCGCAGTCGGGAGAGCCCCCGCGCCGAACGAGGGCAGAGGCCCGCCGAGAGAGGGCTGCTGGTGCTGCTGCTGCTGATAATGCTGATGAGCAAATTGCTGCTGCTGCTGCTGCTGCTGCTGCTGCTGCTGCTGCTGCTGCTGCTGCTGCTGCTGCTGCTGCTGCT
>Ga0210003_1002909_pt1 | contig 14184 bp, 5 predicted proteins | sample LantaG_FD_182804 | JGI IMG/M metagenome (GOLD analysis project Ga0210003, IMG submission 182804) | Deep subsurface microbial communities from Baltic Sea to uncover new lineages of life (NeLLi) - Landsort_02402 metaG (SPAdes) (version 2) | ecosystem: Environmental > Aquatic > Marine > Oceanic >... | reverse complement strand
CTATAAGGCAAACCTGTTCCTTTCGACTTCAAACCAGTGGATTCCGCTGAGGTTTTGTCCAAAGCTCTTATGTCCATAGGGGACCTAGACATCCAAGCCGAGGCCGAGTGCGATAAGCAATGGGGTAACTTGATACTCAAGTTCAATAGTTTATTATTGACAAACAGCAATGAGAAAGTAGCTTAAGGATATGATAAGCATTGAAGAACGACTCGACAGATTCTCCCCTCTCGTGTGCCGACTGTTGGCACGAGAGGGTGAGTCTAATAAATCTATCCGCCCCCTCACCGACGAGGCTATTGCCACAGCATCGGGATTACCCCTTGATGTTGTGATCTCTATGTCTTGGCGGTGTTCGTGGGAAGGAGTTCCCGTAGATATCATGCTACGGTTTAGTACAGCTTGTGGGGTTGTGATGTCTGACCGTAAGATTATGGCCAAACATCTACAGTATTTGCGTAGCCCTAAGAACAAGAAATGGTCTTACCTTAAACGTTCATCATTATGGGATTCTAAATGGTATCCTATGATTATGCTATACAGCAAACACCTAGGAGGAAAATATGCCAAGAAGTAAAGGACATTCAGACTGCTCAGACGATCCAGATTTCCCAGACGACCCGATACTGCGGAAGTCTAGGACTAGGGAAGCCAAGAGGTTTGTAAACGAAAACCCTGCGGAAGCCGAGATCAAAGACGAAGCTTACCGACTATATCTCAGGATCGACAATGCTCAGAAGGAACTGAGGCTCACCGAGAAGTTGATTGAGAAAAAGCAAAAAGAAATTGTCAGACACAAGGAAACTCTCCGTAACGGCAAGATACGCCTCAAACGGGTTAAAGAGGAACGGGCTTATACTGTACGTAGGTTGACTATGGTTAACAAGGAACGGGAACGTAGGCGTTTTGGCCTTGGAGATTATAAAGGAAAAACTCAAGAGGAGAGGGATAAACTCTTCCAGTCACGTACCTTTTACTTAGACCCTAAATCAAAGGAATTGGATTTTTAGATATGATACTAAATGCAGACATCAAAATAGCACAAACCGAGAATGGGAGATTTCAAATCTCCCACCCCTCTGCGTACGGGAACGTTGACTACGAACTCCCTGAGAACATCACGACTTTTGAGTTAGCTGAAAAACTCGTCCGTTCGGCCAAGCTTCCAGAACTTGTTATCTTATGCCAATCTAATGCACTCACCCAAGAGGCGGTATCAAGACTAATAACAGGGGATAAGATAACAGTTTTGGAAGCCTTCGAACGCTGGAGAGCTTGGATGGGTCACACCAAAGAAGAGAGCACCGCCAACACCTACGCCTCGGTACTAGGCCGTTGGGTTAATAGCAAAAGTATTCAAGACAGATTGCCCGGCACTCTTACGGAAATGGACATCACAAGTTTTGTGAACCCTGACAGTAAGACTAAGGCAAGCACAAGGGCTTTGGTCTTAGCGGCTTTCCGTTCTTTCTTCCAATATTGCACGGCCAAAGGTTACTGCTACAGTGACCCTTCAAAGATTGTTCGAGTAAGCTACCGCAAGCTCAGGCATGAACAAAAGGAACGTCGCAAGACTGAACCCTTCACTGAGGAGGACATCAAGTACTTAATCAATTCGATTAACATTCGAATCCATTGGGTTACTGCTGAGTTGGGGTCTATCGATGTATCTTCTTCGAGGGCTCGGGTCTCTCAAGCTAGGCTACTTAACAAGTTAGAGTTCCTTAAATTTTGGAAGTGTGCGGTCACTTTATCCGACCTCACCTCCCTCCGTATCTCTGACGTAGTCAAGTTGGAATGGGCTTCTTGGGGAGCTGACCACTTAGTTGTTTGGACTGAGAAGAAAGATACTCGGGTAGAGTTCCCTATGGTTCCGGCGCTTAAGGACGTATACTCTCTGATCCCCCTGAGGGACTTAGTGTATTGCTTCCCCGAACAGCGGGTCATGGAGGCTGCTAAGTTATCAACCTACTTCAAACGTTTGTGCGAAGAGTTTGGTATTGAGGACAAGACTTTTCACGGCATTCGTAAGGGAGCTATCCAAAGATGGAATCGCCAAGGACTCACTCTTGAAACCGTAGCTGCTCAAGCCGGACACACTAACTCAGGCACTACTGAAAAATACTACCTACAATAATATGGACATAGAAGATATCAGAGACGCCTACCCAGAACTCCTTGTCATGGACGGATATGACTCGTGCATAATAGGGGTTGTTGAGGGAGCGGGTATGGAAACACGGATTCTGTACTCGACCGAAAAAGTAATAAATTCCCTAATGGCGGACGGCATGAACTCTGAGGAAGCCCTTGAGTTCCACCTATTCAACCAAGCGGGGGCTTACATGGGAGAACACACTCCCTGTTTTTTACAAGATTACTTCTAAACGTCTATAGGCTGGTTGTGGCTCACGTTCTTTGGTGACCTAGCCAGCTTTCCTTTTGACTTCCCACCTTTGACAGCGTTAACTTGTTCATTAGCGAGGTTGGCGATCTTCTCCCCTACAAGTTGGGTGTTAGTCGCTGAGTCAGAAATCTTTCTTAGCATATCGACAAGGTTTGCATATTCTTTCTGCCATGCTAGTTTAGCTTCATCACTGTATTTGGGGGCCTTGATTCTTGTCACGCCCCCATCTTTGTCTACAATATCTTTTGTTACTATCTCGTTGTTTAAGAGGATCTCGTTCTCGATGTAGTCAATACGTTCCTTCAAATTGATGGCACTTACTATCATCATCCCGTGAGTCATGTCTACCATTTTGGTAAAAGACTTCCCTACAAACTGAGCATACGAGAGCATCTTGGATACTGTGTCCGGCTTCAGGCCACACTTCTCAAGACCTACCCCCGCAATGTATTCGTCTTGCATATTAATGGCCTCGTTCATCTTACGGGACTCATCGATAGGGTTTGTCCTTGTGGCAATCTCAGCAAGATTTGGGCCGTCAGAGGCTTTGAACCTCTTCCCCATTATCTTGTCGTACCAAATAGGATTAAGGACAAAGTCCTCACGGACGAAGTCAATTATCTCTTGAGCGGTACACTCATAGGGGGAGCCTTTCAACAAGTGGACTACGTGGGAAACCTTCCCGTCGTATTCCTTCAGTAACTTGTTAAGCGTCTCTCTATCAATCTGTTCTTTTTCAATCTCTTTGGGCATAGTATTAATATACCCAGTTACTAGAGAGGATCAAGCCAAGATTTAGAGGCCCTTACCTAGAGGCGTCTGTGCTACCCTCATAGATAGGAGCCCCTATACTCTGTAGGAATTGATTATACCTACTGACTGCCTCTTGGATCGACTTACGAGCTCTTGGGTCAGCGGTCAGAATCATTCTCTTGTATTCTTGATTGGTCAAGCTCTGGAAAACTTTCTTTAGTGGGTGCCTAGAAGTCATTGTCTTCTTTAGGTAACTCTCAGCTTCAGCTCTATTCTTTGCCTTCCCTGCATCTATTGCAAAGAGGACCGCTTCCACCCAAGCCCTGCGGTAATCCCCGGGGTTTCCTGTGTACACTGCCCTTTCAAGTCGGCTCAAAGCACCTGTCATTTTTGTAGGCGCTGAGAAACTCCCTGAGAAAGTTCTTACCTCAAGGCCTGCGGTTCTTCCTGCAACCCTCATGAAATTTTGGGCATTGATACGTTTAGTAGTTTCGTATTCCGCTTGGAATACTCCCTTACCTAACACGGTATCAGAGGCTTGATTAATCACTTGCATAGAACTCAACAAACCACTTCCACCCAAACTTTGAACTAGAGGGCGGACAACTCTGTTGTAGTTGAAAGGCTCACCCATAAGGATCGCACTCTTACCAGCACCCCAAACGTTTGTTATCACGGAAGCAAGGTAAACTCGTTTATCAATACTCAACCCTCGGTTCGTACCTTCCCCCGCTGCAACGTTGACAAGGTCAATACCATCCCCAAGCCACCCTAGAGCACCTGTTGCAGATAGTTGTTCCGTCGCCGTAAAGAATGCGTTGTTGAGGTCTCCGTTGAAAACGTCCTTTAGACTTCTCACGTTTCTCTTTTTCCCTAAAATCCTTTCGTAATACTCATCACGTAGCATCCCGATAAACAAGGCCGGCACTGCAACAGAAGCGCTGAGCAAAGCCATCCTCTTCAAGGCTACGGCAGTAGAATCTTTGTAGGTCTGGTCATTGTTGTCGAGTCGCAGTCCCATTATCTGGTTACCTCTTCGGAACATGAAACCATACATCGTCATTGCTGCTCCCCAAAAACCTCGTAGCCCTGCGGAAGGGGTATTGGACAAGTTAGCATTCAAAGTCACTCTGGACTCAACAAAACCTCGTATCGCTATGATAAGATCTTCGGACAACAATCCGTATCCGTCAACTCCTTGTTGGTTTAATGCAATTGCCTTACGAATAAGACTATCCATATCAATATTCGAAAACTCTTGAAAAGCGTCGAGGAAGTCTTGTAGTTGTTCCCCGTGCTGTGCCTGTAAGTCGTCCGCCGATATCTTGTAGGTAGGGTCATTGAAAGCCCCTTGATTTTGATTATAAAAGTTTATCCCCGCTTGCACTACTGTAAGCATAGACTTCATACCACTTAGGATATTAGACTGAGCAAGTAGTAAATTACTCATAGAGAATGGAGAAAGAGGTCTAATCTTTACACTTTCTCCCTCACGGACTTGGAACTTCATTGCTCGGTGCAACCTCTTCGCCATGGCTTCGACCATACCGGGTTGGTTGTCCCTGTTGTTTGTAGCTTGGAAGTTAACTTCGTAGATACTCCGCATAGATGAAGGGTCAATTCCTCCGGTGACATCGTTCAATCTTGCTAAGGCTGGATCTATCCCAAACACGTTACTGCCTAAGAACAATTCACTAAACATTCCTAAAACCCCGTTTTTCCCAAATACGTTTCTGAACTGGTCCGCTGTCATTTTAAGACTAGACCTGTTTGCTCCATACACTAGGATAGGACTGAACAACTCATTGAACTGTTGGATAGAGGACTGTATAGTTTCCAAAGTTCCCCCAACGATCAAACTCCATAAGGAGTTGAGAGTCCCTTCTCTGGAAGAAACACCTTCAGTGTTGGTGAAGTAGTTGGATAAGTTCTTAGCAATATCTACAGGCAAGTTCCGCAACAGGCTCTTTTGATGTAGCTCTTTTAGTTGAGCTTTAGCTGCTGATTCAGACAAACCTTGTTCCCTTAGTAGACGTAGCATTTCGTCGTGCATCCGCCTCTCGACATCCTTTACAGTTTTGCGGTGCCTCTTAGGGTCTAACAAGTCTCCTCGGTAGGGATAGCCGTCTGGAGCCCCTAGGTTTTTGGAAGCTGTACCTTTTAGAGTGTCAAACCTTCCAGCTACAACTCCGATCTCTTTAAACAAACTCTCAAGGGCCCCGTTCAAATCTTCCATGTCCCTACCAAAAGCAATAGCTCTAGCTACTTGGTTAGCTACAAGGTGATTCTCCTCAGCATTAAACAGAGCATAAGAGGATCCTCTATCTGGCCAACGTTCTAATTCACGAGCTGTCAACAATACCTTACGGGCTGCAACATTGATTCCCGCAGCATCCCCGATCGTGGAAGGGCTTGAGTTTTCCTCAATCGACTTGACTGAGTTTATTAGTCTTATTACCTCTCGGGCATTCGTGTTTACAAATTCGAAGTAGTTCTCTGAGGTTTGGTCGGCTGTATCAAATTGGTCTTCATACAAAGTATCAAGGAATCCTATTAAAGTTCCATCCGAGTTTGACCATGCGGTCGTTGCATCCTCGGCTGATATCGATTCGGAAGTAACTCCACTTGCATCTTTTACGAATACTCTGTGGATCGTGGACTCTACCAAGTCGTCCATAAAGTTACGAATATTATTACTCCCTGCTTCGGTGCTGTCCAAGAAACCTGCAAGCTCCCCTAACACGGTAGACCTGAAAGTGGCAAGGTCCGTATCGTCTGACAACATAGCTTTTACCGTGTTTAGGGCGTCTGTCAGTTTAACCTTGTCAGCTCGTTCTAAACTTATCGACATGATGTTGTCTACGAACGTTTGGTTAGGGCTATGAGAGAACGTGTAATAACCTACGTCCTGAGCCTGTCTGGTAAAGACCTCTCCTGCTCTAGCTCTAAGAGAGGCTGCTAGTCCATCATCCGCAATCCCTAAACCAGCTCGTTGATTCTGGGAAGTTATAAACATACTCACATCCCTCTGGGCTTTGAGGTAACCTAGTAGGTTTTTCTCAAAAGCGTCTAAGTCGCTTATCGTCGAGTATATATGACCATAGTTCCCTCGTAACTCTTGCACAACTTCATCTATACGTCCCTTGTCAACAAGGCTTCCACTCCCTGCGGAGAGTAAACTCGCCTCGTCAGGAGTCACTCGCTGCTCGAAAATCTTTTTAGATATACGAGCCATTTCTCTGAACATCGTATCCTCTAACTTACTGTCCGTAGCTTTCTTGATGCCTCTTTCAAATACTTGGGATTTCTCACCGAGCAATTTAAGTCTTGAGGAAATCGTAGAAACCTCCGAAGTAAACTTGTTTATCAGGTTACTTACGGTTCTTCCAAAACGAGTTCCTGAAACTTTAGCTTTTGAACCCTCAGCCGCTACCTTCACAAACCGCATGAAACGGTTTGTTGTGTAAACCTGTTCGTCTTTATCAAGACTCTTGTCAGCTAAAACCTCATAGGCTTTCTTCAAGTCACGATAGACTTGAGTCATAGCGTCGTCCCCAATAGCTTCACGGGCTTCTAGGTGCTGCTTCAAGTCTATTATAAGTCTATCGATCTCAGCTTGAGTCAGTCCTTGAGAAGTCAAGTCGTAGTCTCTGCTTGTGCCTCTTGCGTAGGCATCTGCTCCTAGGATATTACCACTCTGCAACAGAGTATTTACTGAGGCCGAGAAGTTTGGAAGTGTGATTTTTGAACGTAAGTTTACATCCTTGACAACACCTAACTTACGGCTCAGGTCTTCCTGTGCTTTACGTAACTCGTTCACAACTTTACGTTGGACGATCTTCCCAGCTTCTGCCCTCTCCCTATTCCTAGTAGCTTTCTTCTCGTCTTTGGCGAACTCTTTTAATTTCTTTTCAGAGGTCCGCAATTCAGAAGTAGCTTTTTTCTTTTCTACGTCGGTAGAATTAGCTGAGTTTAAGATCCTCTCAGCGTCTGCCTTACGGTCAGCCCATTGTATCTGTTTAGAAATAGCCTTAGCCTCTTCCTCGGTAGACTTCTTTATTTGTTTCTCGATAGCCCCCAGCTTATCTGAAGTCCTATTAAGCACATCAGAGATTTCAGAGAAAGCATTCTTTAAAGCTTTACCTCTACTGTCCTGCCAAGGTAGCCCTTGAATCGTAGCATTCTGGTCGATAGCTAGTCCCGGAGGTGGGTTGAAATCGTTATCTAAGTAATCTTGTAACGAGTTATAAGACTTCTCTAAATTACTTAGTCCCAACTTACGGAAAGTTGTGAAGAGGTTTGAACCAGTCAAACCTAAACGAGTAAGAGTATTTTGGAAACCTTGAGAGTTCCCTATGTCGTTAATAATACCCCTAACGATATCTTGAACATAATTCTTTTCCGCAATGTCCGTCTCGATATCAAGTTTCTGATTGTCCCTTTTCCGTTTACGGATTGCGTTGATCGCCGCAACGTTTTGTGAGTAAGTCTCACTCCGCCCTATGCCTAGGTCGGCATTGATCTCAGTGTCTGACCAAACCATTTCGGGAGAGACGAAAGATTCTGTAGGAGCTTTTACTTTGAAGGCTTTGAAGAAACTCCCCATTACCTTGTTAGCTTCAGCTTCCCCTGCCGAGTAGGTGTATAGAGTATAGGCTGCGGATTCTGCAAAACCTCTGGCTATCAACTCCCCAGCTTTATTTTTAGGAGCAACCCCTGAAGTTATATCTCGTAACTGGTCAACAGCATTTAGCCCTCTGCGTAAAATTTCTGCATCAAGTGCAAGTTTTTTAGCTAATTTGCGCTCATTACCCCCTCTTTGTGTAAGTTCTCCGGCTCTTTTCTCTAGAGAATCGATGAACTCTTCAACCCAAGAGCGCCTTTCCATCATCAACCTTCTTGCGGTTTGGTGGTTGTTACCCCCTTCAAAACCTTCTATGAATTGGATTGCGTGCTGAACCTCGTGTAACAAGGTAGCGTGATCTAGTAAAGGATCTCCTGTGAAGTTCACACTCATTAGGTTCAGTCCGAACTGAGCGGCTTGCTTTGCTGCCTCTCTGCGGATAGTATCGGCTGGAAGCTCTCCGTCTACCCCAAACTGGAGGGCTTGTCTTGCTGATTCTGAAAAGAGTTCTAGGTCACCTGTCGCAAAGAAACCACCGGTCTTGTTACTCTCTACGATAGTGAGAGTCATTTCAGCTAGTTCTGGGTATGCTTTGTACAAGGTTGGGTGATCTAACAAGTTTTTGAGCTTGAAAGGAACTGTACGGTTTCCGTCTTCGTCGAGCTCAGCAGCTAGGTCCAACATCTGTTTGACTAAGTCTACGTTATATACCGAGCTACTATCATCGACTTCATACCTAAGGAGTCCGTCTACCTCCCCGTTGTAGACAGCTTTCTTACGAAGCCCCTTTACAGCTGAGAAGCCAGACTCTCCAAAGATCAAGAAGGATTCTGTATCGTTTGTAAGAGGGGACTGAGTTGTACCTGTCTTAAGTGCTTGATCTCGATACGCATCCAAGATCTCGCCATACAGGTCCAAGCCCATCATTCTTTTGATCGCTTTAAGGAAACCTTGAAGAATTCTCTTTAGGTGAGCAATGAAACCTTTTGTTTCCTTGTTAGGATTAAAGTCTTTCAAAGTCCTCTTTGACATGTTCTCAGCGAACCACTCAGCTAAGTTCGACAAACGATAAGTCTCCCTGTCGTAAGTAAAGGCATAGCTACCATCCTCTTGTCTTTTGAAGAAAGTCTTTTGGTACTCGTTTAAATTATCGAAACGTTCTTTGGTTATGTTCGGATCTGCAAAAACAAAACCTAGACCCGTATCCTTAGAGAACTTGGCACGAGCTTTATCAAAATCTTCCTGTAACCTACGGACGTAACTAGGCGGGAGCATAGGCTCAAGACTGTGCCAAAGTTCGTGTAACAAGGTATCTACTAAAGTATCTGGGTTCCGTGCTGTGTTTATCCCCAACTCAACGAGTCGTTTAGCGTAGGTAAAAACCCCACCTTTGATACGGTTGCCGATCAAAAGAGATACGTCGTCAAACAAAGAGGGGCCTATAAAGTTCAAAAGTTCCTCGATATACGAGAGTGTATCCTGCGACAGGTTCATCCCATCTCTTCTCAACTCCCTTAAGATCTGGTCAGCTCCCACACCATCAGGGACTCTTGCTGAGGTATCTTGTCCTTGAGTCTGAGCATCTTCCCTAAGTTCTTTCTCCGTTCTCTGGGCCTCGTCGTTAAACTCAGGCATTTGAGAAGTCACTGTATCTGGGTCGTCTTGTAGTTTTTTCTCGTCCTTCAGGACACTAGCAATATCATTAGCAAGGAGGAGGTGAGCTATCGAGTTGTCAACGGTATACGCAGCTGATGCGTTCTTCAAGGCCTTGTAATTTTCGAAGAAAGCCTTTGCGTCAGGGACTGAGGCTATAAGCCCTTTGACTATGTTGGTTAACCCTTTTACAGTACTCAAGCTCTCGAAATCCTCCGCCCTTGTAGCTACATCCTTTACCGCTGCCACAAAAGAGTTTAGGTCTTTATACTTCGTGTCTTGGAGGTCTATCTCTGGTTCGGGTTCCGCTTCTTGTTCAACTTCGGGTTCCGCTTCTTGTTCGACTACGACGTCACCGAGTTTACTCTCAGCTATTTTCTCGGCTATCGTGTCCTTAATATCTGAAATCTTGAGCGAAGTACCTTCTGCTGTTGCTCTCTTTAGCTCTTCGTCGACTAGAGTGTCTACGGCTGGAAAGTCTTCGTGGTTGTCTAACCAGTTACGTACCTCGTTAGCATTCTTGGGATCAAACCCTGATTGAAACATCTCGACACGCACACTACGTAGGCCGTTCGTCACAAAGGTCTCATTAACTCCGTCTGTTGAAATTTCTTTCTCTAGGAGGGTAGATTCGTTTATATCCCCAAACAAAGAAGCTTCTTGATTGATTCCTTGAGGGGCGGAAGGGTCACGGGAAATCTCACCTACATCACTCTCAACGCCTTCTCTGGACTTAGAGATTTTTGGTTTGGTGGCCACCTTAGCTACTCCTTGAGTGGAAGTTCTACTGCTTGTGGCGTCTATAAACCCTCCGAGAGGAGCTTTCAAATCTTTATAACTGAGTTCTCTATCAGTCCCAATAACCCCGATCACTCTTGAATCTTTGGGTAAAGACCCTCGATCCCTCATAGTTTTAAGACTCTCGGGTTTTCCTAGTTCTTTACCTTGCTTGTTAGCACGCTTAAGTACTGGGGCTATGTACTGTTTAGAGTCTCTCCTAGCGGCGTTCTCTACATCAATTATTCTGTTATTAGCATCGAGGTCTTCCTTCAATGTGTCTAGGATAAAGGTGTTAGGGTCAGCCTTCCCTATAGTAGCCTTTCGTATTTGAGTGTGGTTCCTCTGTTGTATGGGAACAAACCTTACGCTCTCTGAACCCTCATTGAGCACTACGGCATACATGTGAGGTTTCTCCTCATCCCCAAAAACCGGGTTCGTGAGACCCTCTTTCTTATTCCCCAGTACAGAGAGAGGAGTTACTTTTAGATCTTTTTTGGAAAGAGATTCTACGTTAGTTGGGTTGAGAGGTCTATAAACAGGAGCATAGTTCCTTAACTTTGTCGGAGCTGATTTAGCTGTCAGTACCGAACCTCTAGGGACTGTAATGGTAGTGTCTTCATCTACTTGCACTTGCACAGTGCCTTGTAAATCCCTCACTACTGTCCCCGTAACAGGCAAATTAGTTCTAGGGTCTAAGGCTCTTACCTCTGTTCCTTCAGGTATTAGGGAGGCCGAAGTATCTTTATCCTCCCGTAAATCTGAAATAGGAACGTTGTATGTAGATATCTTATCCCTAGTCTGAACAACCGCCCTGTCGCCGGTTTTTGAAATTATGTTACCTTGTATTAAAAACGAAGCTTCCCCTTTCTCGTTTCTAGACGGGAATATGATCGGATCTCCTACCTCGAACTTCTTTGGAGCTTTAGCCTCTGGCGTGTCTACTTTGGCTCTTTCTTCCTCAGTAGGTTTAAGGGCTTCTTCTACATCTGCTGTGGGTTGGGTTTTCCTCTCCGTATTCGTCGGCGTATTCGTCGGCGTATTCGTCGGCGTATCAACCTGTACTTCTTCCACTTTCTTAGGTTCAACCAGTCCATCTTCCGAGGTCTTCTCAGTAGGGATGTCAGCTATATTTTGGAAAGTCTCAAAGGCAGTTAACAAGTTAGTAACCGCCTGTGCTGGGAGGATAGGCTCATATTTGAGTATAACTTCAACAGCGGCGTCTAAATCTTTTTCATCAGAAGCAGCTATGAAAGCCTTCTTAAAAACTTCTACTATATCTTTACGTACCTCGGTAGGTGTATTGTTGGCGATACCGGCTGCGATAGGCCTAAATACTTCTTGGTCGACCTCAGCTATATTGTTTACCAGATGTATTGACCTGAACATTTTTTCAAGCCTCGCTTGAAAGGCCGTCCTTGCAACAGCTTCGTTTGCGTCCTTTTGGATCTTTTCAGCAGCTCTCCTGTCCGCTCGAATTTCCTCCCTGAGAGCCTCAATTTTCTCAGCTTCTGCTTCTACAGCAGCTTCTGCTTGTACTCTTTCCCTCTCAGACTGTATCCGAGCTACGCCCTCAGCTACTCTGTTATTAAGTTCCTCTCTCCTCGCTAAGACGGCAAAGTCTTCTACAAATTTAGCTTCTCGAGCCGCTGCCTGTTCAGCCTGTATCTCAGGAAGCACAGCGTTTTGCATAGGGACTATTAAATTTTCATTTACCCCTTTAAGGTCAGCCCCCGTGAGGATTGCATTAACTATCTCGTACAGGGCTCCTTTCCTTCTAGTCAAAGCTTTATCGTTAAGTACGCTTTGTAGAAGTTTAGCTCTACGTCCCGACTCTGAAGTAACAAGTAAACCTCCTTTGGATAGTTCCTCACGTATAAAACTTTCAGCCCTCCCAATTATGGAAACGTCCTTTGCTACGTCCAAAGCCTCTGCTATAACAGCTTCATTAATCGTCTCCGGCTGGGCTGAGATTAACTCGTGAAACCCTTGCAGAGCGAGAGAGTCATTTTCCAATTCTTCTAAAGCTAGAGCGACAAGCTGTTTTTGGTCTCCTTGTAACTGGTCGTGTAGGAGGCGTAACTGAACCAGTGGGTTTTTGTTCTCTCTCAAATTTCGGAACAAGTTAGTCTGAACCCGTTGAAAGTCTTGGTATCTCTCAAAACCACTTTTAGTTCCTCTAGGTGGGAGTACGATCGTAGCTCTTGAAGCTGAAGGTTTCCTAGGGCCTTTAGGCTGTTTAGGTGGAATTATTGTTGGCCCTGTAGACGAGGATCTAGCCTCAAGTCCTAAAGGTGTTTGAGGTTCTGGAGCTTCTTGGTCTGGCACTGAAGTTTCTTCCCCCGCCTCAATAGTGAATACATAATCACTAGGTTTTTCCGGGTTCTGCTCTCTACGACGATCGTTGAAAAACTCTAAAGCCCCAGCACCTCCTCCTAACGTGCTACCTACCAAACCTCCAGCAGCAAAGGCGTTAATCAATCTCTTGTTCAAAGACGCTGCATCAAATTCTCTATTAGGGTCTGCGGCTACTACTGCGATCTCTTGCATTATTTCTTGCAAGACTTCGGTGGTTCCTTCTGCAAATCCCACAGTGGCAGCTTTTTCGCCAAAGGCTCTCAGGAAGCTTCTTGTTGAGGGTGTGAGAGCTAGGTCTACTTTCTGAGCCCCTGCCTTCAGTTGTTGGATGGTAGGTACTTCGTCTCCAACGGTTGTAACCTCAGCGTCAATCCTCTTAGCCGAATCAATAGGGTCTGTCTCTTTTCGAACTCGGGTCGATAGAGGGCCTACGGGTTCCCCAACAGGCCCTACAGAGTTAACTTCTACTCGCCCTCCTAGTTGCTGAGGAGCTTGTCTAGTAGGCCTTACCCCCGGTTGAACAAACCCACCTACTTGAAAAGTGTCAACTGGAGTTGTAGGAACGACACCTCTTTGGTTAGGAATCCCTGTGATGTCGACAGGCCTTTCGAAAGCGGTACCTTCTTTAAACCTAGGGCCTTTGCCTCTCTCGAGACTTCTGAAAATAGATTTACCAAGACCAACCTCAACAAGGGAATCAAGGAAACCCGAAACAAGACCATTACTTAAAGAGGCTGCAACTCGGTTAAAGGAGTCTACACCTTCGTTGTTAAGTTCGTTGAAAGTTTGTCCTGAAGCTTGAACAACCCCATCAGCAAAGGCAGCTCCTTGGGCTGACAGTTTAGATAACTCGTTAAGGTATCTAGGAGAGGTCGCTTCAAAAGCTCCCTTAGGGAGATTTTGGCCTTTTTCTTTTCGCAACATACGAGTTGCTTTTATTCTAAAAGTATCGGGGGACTGTCTTAGTATTCCCTCTAGTTTGTTCTTTTGAGCTTTATCGATAAGCCCATCTTTGAACATGTCTTTGATGTCGTCTTTGAAAATCTTTTTCTTAAGGGAGCTCTTTACTTTAGATTTTACACCTTCGGAAACAAGTTTCTGAACTCCAGCTTTTGCAGCTAGTCCGGGAATACCACCACCGACTACAGCAGCGCCTACTGTTGAAACTAAATCTGGACCCTGTTGAGCAAGTCCTCCTACGGCGAAGTCAGCAATATCTCGTAGCGTGTTACCAGTCCTACCAATATCTGTAAATCCACTGATCGTGGTTTGGTTACGGCCCGCCTCCTCCATGTTAGCGATAGCACTCTCCTCAAGAGACTTCCTAACACCCCCTAAGATCGGAGTATCTTTTTGAACACCAAAGGTTTCTAAACCTAAAGCCCCAGCCCCTTGCAAGTTTGCTTGGAGCATATCGACCCCAGAACTTAGGTTCTTGGAAGCGACTTGTGTAATAGGTTCACGAGTTGCGTTTAGGTAATCCTTGTACTCGGTCTCAAGACCTTCGACATCATCAAACCCCGTCCCGTTCTGTTCTCGGGAAGCCCCTAAAGAAGAAACAACCTCTGCACGGGTTAGTTTAGGATTAAATAATCTACGGGCTTCAAGGATT
>Ga0210003_1002907_pt1 | contig 14188 bp, 14 predicted proteins | sample LantaG_FD_182804 | JGI IMG/M metagenome (GOLD analysis project Ga0210003, IMG submission 182804) | Deep subsurface microbial communities from Baltic Sea to uncover new lineages of life (NeLLi) - Landsort_02402 metaG (SPAdes) (version 2) | ecosystem: Environmental > Aquatic > Marine > Oceanic >... | reverse complement strand
GCTTGCGGAACGGGCGGTTGCGCTTATCCTCAAACCCCGAACCCGGCAATTGCGCCTGCAATCCGGGGGCTGCGAACGTTTTCGGGCAACCGCTCGATGGAGGCGTGACCATTGCAGCGCTTCGCATTTCGCCCATCGGTGTCGTCGATGGGCGGCCTCTTGGGCGGGGCTTAGCGCCGTTTACTGGGGTGGTGGGCGGCCAGCATGCTGGTGGCGACTCTGCAGGCTGCCTGCACCTGTTGGGCCGGTGCCTGGGCTCGGATGCACGCTGCGACACCGATCAGGGTTGTTGTGAAGAAGGCGGCTAGCTCGTCGAGGTCGACGTCGGAGTCGATCTGTCCGAGACGCTGTGCGTTGGCGAGGGCGTGACGGAAGGCTCGGGTGAGTCTTTCGAGGTAGGCGGCAACGTAGCGTTCGGCCCCCGGGTCCAGCGGAGCTCGTTCGACGGCGGTGTTGCACAGCAGGCACCCCCGCCCACGTGCAGGTCCCTCGCTGGCCGATGCGTAGCCGGTGAAGGCTGCCACGATGGCGCCAGCAGCCGCGTCGGGAGCTTCGATGGGGGCCAGCACGGCCGAGAGATGCTGGTGGCTGTAGCGGTCGAGCGCTGCTTCGAATAGTCCTTGTTTCGAACCGAACTCGGCGTACATGCTCTTGCGGTTGACGCCCAATTCGGCGACTAACTCGGCGGTGCTGGTGCCATTGAAGCCCTCGCGGCGGAACAACTCCACCGCTCGGTCGAGAAGCTCAGTGCGGTCGTACTGCTTGGCTCTGCTCATTTGATGCTCCCAGCGCGCTTGACTCCACGGTAACCGAGCAGTTACCTTGGAGTCAAGTAACCAACGGGTTACCCAAACGCGCGGCTACTCCCCAGAAGCCTGGACGCTAGTGACGAGACGGGGCCAGCACTTTGGTTCCGCTCGCCGCCCAATAGGCGACACATCGAAGAGAAAGAGCGGAAAGCAGACGACATGACCTATTCAGCGCAGGACCTCAGCAGTAAGACGGCGCTCGTGACCGGCGCCAACTCGGGCCTTGGCTTCGAGGCGGCGGCCCAGCTTGCTGAAGCAGGCTATGGCCGCGTCATCCTGGCGTGCCGGACCCTGGAAAAGGCCGAGCGTGCCAAGGCCCAGCTGGCTGAGCGGATAGGTAGCAGCCCCTTCGAGACGCTGGCCGTCGATGTCTCAAGCGTGGAGTCGGCCCGCGCAGCCAGTGATGAGCTGGTCAGGCGCGGCGCCGCGATCGATGCGGTGTTGCTCAATGCCGGCATCGTTGCAGGCGATGCCATGGGCAAGAGCGTGGACGGTCTCGAGTTGGCGTTTGCGTCGTCGATCGTGGGCCACCACGTGCTGACGATTCGCCTGCACCAGGCGGGCTTGCTTCCAGAAGGGGCCCGAGTGGTGATCGCCGGCTCGGAGGGCGCCCGCAACGACCTGCCTAGCATGTTCGGCATGCAGGCCTACGACTTCGCCGTAGGCACGCCTCGCGAATTCGGCGACAACCTGCACGATGCGATGACAGCATTCGCGCGCGGCTCCAAGCCCGCCGAGTATGACCCGATGCGGTATTACGCGACGACGAAGACATTCACGTCCTGGTGGAGCGCAGCCGTGGCACGCAAGCTCAAAGGCGAGGTGCTCGTCTTCACAGTCTCTCCAGGGTCGAACATGGGGACAAACGCGGCCCGCCACACCACCGGATTCAAGCGATTCCTATTCACCAAGATCATGCCCACTGTCGGCTCGTTGACCGGAATGAACATGCCGACCCCCCTGGGAGCAAAACGTTACGTGGACGTGCTCACCGGAAACGGAAAATACAGCAACGGCCACAGCTACATGTCCAAGCCCAAGAAGCTCACCGGCCCCCTCGAAGAGCAGACATCGGTTCACCTCCTCGACCAAGCGCGCCAAGATACGGCCCTAGGTGTGATCGAGGAACTGACAAGTCAGCCGGCATAGCGCAGGAACTCGGACACAACAATCCCCGGCAGTCGCACCCCCAGCTCAGCCGCCAATGTCGACTTGCCGGAGCATTCCCCACCGAAGACCGAGATCAGCCCGGCGCGGGGCGACCTAGGCACGGGCAGACGTCGGCAACGTCGCGCGGTGCGTCGCGGCGCGTGAGGCCCATTCCCGCCAACCGGCGACAGCCATGAGGATGAGGACCGCATAAAACAACGACGTGAAGTACAGACCCTGGCTCGCGTAGAGAACCGTGCCGACAGCGTTCACCGCGATCCACACCTGCCAGGTCTCCATCTTCTGCAGCACCATGAGCAGCTGACCGGCCAGCGACCCCACCAACATAAACGCGTCACCCCAGGTGGCTGCCCCACCGATGCTGTGCAGCAGCGGCGCCACCAGTGCCCATAGGCCAAGGGTCGCGACGCCGCCGATCATGCGCCCGGCCGGGGTGAGCCGGCTCGGTACCCGGAGTTCAGGACGCCACTAACGCTGCGCAGCCCGAGTGGAGCGTGGAACTGGGAGAATGGGCCGAGAAGGGCAGCGCTTCATCGGCGGATTTAGGACTAAGGTCCCGAACAAGCAGGGCGTCGGCCCCTGTCAGGGCCGTCCGCAAACTGATCTGATGAACGTGGAAACCCCGAATATCGGGCACCGACGGGAGGCACCGCTATGAGCGTTTCAGAACAGTCGCAGACCAGGACCCGCATGTTCTCTCGCGTGATCGGTCCTTTCCTTGTCATCATCTGCGTGACGGCCGTGGCTCGCATGTCGGATATTCAGGCGCTATTTTCGCAATTCGAAGCGAATTCACTATGGACTTGGATGATCGGCGCCTCCGCTCTGGCCCTCGGCTTGGCAATGGTCGCCAGTCACCAATACTGGCGGGGCGGGGCGGCGATTATCGTGTCCCTGCTGGGTTGGCTCGTCGTGCTGCGCGGGGTGCTCCTGCTGGCCTTCCCGTCGGCCTTCATCTCAATGGCCAACAGCATGATCGACGCGCAGGTCTTGTGGGTAGCGCTAACCATCGGTTTCGCTCTGGTCGGTCTGTATCTGACCTATGTTGGCTGGTTGCCCCCACCCACGCAGCCGACATCGGAGGAGACAGGCTCAGCAAAGGATCTTCCGACTGCTGCGTGATTGGCCAACCCGACCCCGCACCATCAGAACCTCTTGGCCAGCAAGCGATCACGGTGGCTGTCCTTTGCGGAACATCAAATAGTCACCGTCTCCCCGTACCGCAGGATCGTGCAGGCGACACCCAGTCGCTCTGCTTCACGCTTGAATCGCTGATCATCGGCCACCCCAAACCGCCTCTTCCAGAGAAACGGAACGCTGTAGTGACACGGGATGACCCGCTGCGGAGCAACTAGTTTCACCGCCTCCAGCGCCTCGTCGACGTCCATCGTCCAGGTGTTGGCGCCGAGTCCGCCGATCGGCAACATCAGCACATCCGCTGAGACGCTGTCCCACTCCGGCACCAGCACCGAATCGCCGAGGTTGAGTATCGATGTATCGCCGATCGTGATCTTGAATCCCATGGATCCGAGCCCCACTCGCTCGTCGGGTCCGGGCCGCGCACGAAACGTGAAGCCGAGGATTGGGACGGCGATGGGGCCGTGCACCGTCTTCACTGCCTCAAAGTGCACCCCGTTGAGGCTGATCGACTCGCCGACGTCGAGCGGATGCAGATTGTCAATGGGTATCCAAGACGTCAGCGCCCGGCCACGGGGGGCGACAACAAGCGTTGCGCCGTCCACCTCGCGCGTCAGGCCCGTGCCACAGATCACGTGCGCCCCGCAGGCCGTTGCGAGACGATCCGAGTGCCAATGGTGGTCGGGGTCGCCGTGGGTGATAACGACATGGGTGACACTGGGCCATTCCGACTTGGGGATCAGACTCTTGAGTTTGAAGATCCACAAGTTCTGCCCCGGATCAACCGCGACCTTCACGTCCTCATGCTCGATCAGGAACGCGTTATACAGGTAGTGCGTGATCTTCATAGTTGGGCCGCTTTCGGATGCGTGCCGAAATACTACTTCGAACGACAGACCGTGGCCATGGCGCCGAGATGCGCCTGCGAGAGCGGCGGAGGTTACCTCCCTGAACCTGGGTAAGTTCTCCCAGCCATTCTTGATGCGTCTGGGTTGGGCTCAGCCGAAGGTGCTTTCAACGAACGCCTCGGTGCCTTGCTTCCAAGCGATGACGAAGTTGCCGAGGTCGTCGCGGCTGATGTTGAGGCCGGGGCAAAACCAGCTCCCGCCCTCGCCGGTGAAGAAATGTGGCGAGCCCATCACGCCACGAGTCCGCCCCTCGTCCCAGTCGGCGTGCACCGTCGCGGACGTGGTCTCGGCATCGAGGGGTTCGAGGCCGAAGCGGCCCGCAATCGGCTCGACGACGTCGGACCGTCCGACGTCGAGCCCCTCCTCGAACACCGCCCTGCGCAGCGCCATGCCGACCTCCTCGATCAGCACGGGATCGCCGACACGGTCCGCCGCGGCCGTCAGCGCGAACGCGGCCATCGAGGTACCCGGGAAGGCATCGATTGAGAAACCCGCGAAGAGATCGGGGCGCACAGACGCGCGCAAGGCCGAAATCTCCGCGCCGACGTGGTGCGAGTCGAGCGGCTTGCCGTTGATCAGCTCAAGCGGCCAGGCGCGGATACGCAGGCGCGGTTCGGTAAGCCCGCGGTCGCTGCGCCGATCGATCAGTGTGCGTAGCCCGACGTGGGTGAACGGGCACAGGACATCGGCGAAGACCTCGACGGTGCGCATGGCGGCGAGGGTACCCGGCCGTCATTGGGTTCTCGTCAATCACACCTTCGCCCGCGTCCTTGCTCGTGTTTCTCGTCAATGTTCCATTCACGTCAATGTTCCATTCATCTGGGTCGAACGCATCGCCGGCGAACGTAAAGTTCGGTTTGCGCGGCCTCAGTACGAAGATGTTTCACCGCGTGGAATTCCAGCGAGTTCCAGAAGCTTTGCAACGCTTCCATCGACGGGAATTTGAACAGGGTGAAACATGCTCCCTCCTTCCACTCGCCCTCGAAGTGATCCATGAACTGCGTGCTAGAACCCGCGATCAGAAGCTCAGCACCGTATTTCTCCAGCAGGGGGTGGACTGCTTTTCCGTAGGGTTCGAGGGCCATGGCCCTCGCGCATGAGAGAGCTCGCAACTAGACAGGCAGGCCGGTCGCTGGACATCCCTCTCGGCTCCGTGTTTGGGGGGTTCTCCCAGCGGGCGCCGTGGAGGCCTCCTGCAATATCCTGGTCGTTTCTTCACTCCCCGACAGGGGAGTCTCGTACCGGTGATAAGTAAAGAAACGAGATGATCCACCAGCGACCAGTGCCCGGCCCATTGTCCAAGTTCGGGTTACTCGGGAGCGTCCCGTTTGTCGTTCCACACCGAGTGTCCCGAATCTCCGACGTCGGTGGGCAATGAGAGGGCACGAGCATCGACAGCCCCACCGGTTACGTGTGTACCGAGGAACCGCGCCGCCCTGCGGATTACCTATGTCTTCGAGGGGTCAGACAGCGCCACCAGCGCGGGTGCTGATGGCATGGAGTGCGTCGGTGGGTAGCTGCAATCCGACTACCGTGCCAGCTGCGGCGCTGACTTGAGGTGGCAACTCCACGAACACCGACGACGAACCGACTCGCACCCGCGCGCGCTGCCGGATGCCGGCCGATTGCAGCGATTCGATGGTCCCGGTGATCGAGGATGCGCTCGGCTCTGCGAGCCGAACCACTTCCTGCCGAATCACCAACGTGGCCGGTCCGTCCCGGGCGCCGATGTCAGCAGGCAGTGCATGGGAACCCAATTCGGAACGGTGCACCCCGGATGCGATGCTGCCGGGAATCTCGTTGAGTCCGCCCATCAACCTGTGTACCGCAAGAGTCGACGGCCGGACATAGGCGGTGCGCACATCCGAATGGTGCTCCAGCACTCCGTCGATCAGCACCGCGATTTCCTCAGCGACCGCCGCGGCCTCGGACTGATCGTGGGTCACCAGAACAATGGTCGGATTGAGGGCATCCCGGATCGAACGCAGTAGCGCGTACATGTCGGCGCGCAGCGCGCTGTCGAGCGCGCTGAAGGGCTCATCGAGGAGCAGCACCTTCGGCTCGGCGGCCAGCGACCTCGCCAGCGCCACCCGCTGTGCCTGCCCGCCGGAGATGTCGGCGACGCAGCGATCCGCAAAATCCCCCAACTGGACCAACTCGAGGTATCGCTGCGAGGCCGCCCGCGAATCTCGGCGGGACATTCCCGAGGCACGCGCGGCGAACGCCACATTGTCGATGACCGACAGATGCGGAAAGAGCAGCGCCCGTTGGAAAACCATCGCGATGCCGCGTTGCTCGGCGGGTGTGTTCGTCACGTCGTCGCCGTCGAGGAGCACCGTGCCACGTGTCGGTTGGTCGAGTCCGGCCACCAGCCGAAGCGTCGTGCTCTTGCCGGAGCCCGAAGGGCCCAGTAGTGCCAGACAAGCACCGGCGTTGACGTCGAGGTCGAGTCCGTTCAGCGCCGCGACGTGTTGACCTCGGTGATGGCGGGTGAGGCCCCGCAACTCCAGGCGGGTGCTCACGTCGACGTCCCGGTTCGGGGGCCCGCGCGGGCCACCAGGGTGAGCAGGATCAACGGCGGAATCACCGCGGCCAATGACAGCGCTGCTACGACGGAGCTGTTTCCGGTGCCCGCGGCGAACGACGCCACCAGGATCGGGACGCTCACCATCCGTCCGCCACCGATGAGCAGGGTCACCACGTAGTCAGTCCACCCGACAAGGAACGCCAAGAATGCCGCGCCGGACAGGGCTGGAGCCAGAAGCGGGATCTGCACCCGGATCAAAACCGTGGCGCGGGAGGCGCCCAGGGTCCGGGCTTCCTCCTCGAAACCCTTGTCGTAGGCGCCGAACGCGACCCGCATCAGGTAGGTCGTATAGGGAATCGCGGCCACCGAGAGCACGGCGACCACGGCCAGCGGGCTCGGGACGCGCGTGCGCAGCACCAGCACATCCAGACCGAGCGCCACCGCGAATGCGGGCAGGATCAGCGGCGCAAAGAGGACAGCTTCGACCACCCGCGGGATCGGGAGGCGCCCAGAAGTCAACGCCCGCGCGGCGAGCGCCCCCGCCGGGGTGGCGATAGCCGCCACCGCGAGCCCGAGTGTCGCCGAGACGACGAATGCGTGCGGTGCGCCCGCGGCAAGGCCGCTGCGGACCCCGTCGAGCCCCCATTGCTGTGGCAGAAGATCTGGGAAGGGCCACCGATTCGCGAACGCCCACAACAGAATAGGGACCAGCGGCACCAGGAACCACAGCACCAGCGCGGCGCGCACCACCCTGCTCATCGCCACCCTGCTCATCGCCACCCTGCTCATCGCCACACGGCCGAACGCCGCAACATCATCAGGGCGCCGGCCACCGCGAGCAGAGCCAGTACCGCGGTGACGATGGCGGCCGCGGCCGCCTGCGGTCGGGTGGCGAGGTCGACCGAGGTGAACAGCCGGATCGCCATCACCGGTAGCGGCTCCGGATACGCCCGCCCCAGCAGCAGCGCCACCTCATAGGACCCGAGAGTGTAGGTGAAGCTGATGGTCGCCGCGGCCACCACCGCCGGGCGAATCAGCGGAAACGTCACCAGGCGCAGCCGGGCACGGCGGGAGGCCCCCAGCACCGCCGCGGTCTCGTCATAGGCGGCGACCCGGGTAGCCAGCACCGCCGCCACCACCAGCGCGATGAACGCCGACTCCTTCCAGGCGTACTCGAGGACCACCGCAATCCACCAGCGGCCCCCGACAAGGGCCGGCCAGCCTCCCTCCGACAAGCCGAACAGCCTTGCCAACAGGCCGGAGTCGGCGAGCAGCAGGCCTATGGTCGCGGCGCCGATGAGATGGGGGACGGGCACGGTCACCGTGCCGGCCCACAGTGCCCACCGACGGCCGGCCACCGCAGTCAGGGCGGTGGTCACCCCGATCAGCACCCCGATGGCAGTTGCCGCGGTGGCGATAGCCACCGATAGCGCAGCTGAGGTCGCAATGTCGCCGGCGTTGACCCGGTAGGCGTCGATCGTCAACGCCGGAGCACCGACCAGTGGCATCAGGCCCAGGCTCTGCAGCAACGCCGAACCGAGGCCGGCAATCAGGATGGTCGCCACCGGCACCAACGCCGGCAGCACCCAGAGTGCGGCGCGCCAAGCCCCCGGCTCAGCCGCCGGCGAGGACATTGCGGCGCCACCCTTCGTCGAGCGGCGACACCCACCCGGCGGCGAGTTCGGGGTGGGCGTTGCGTGCTAGTACGTCGAATGCGGGAACGACAGGTGAGACCGGTAGGGCCTCGAACCCGGCCCGGTCGGACGGCGTGAGGCGGTTCAGGTCCAGGACGGTGAACTGCCCCCACACCGCGGGCTTGGCCTTCTCGATCTGCTGCTCCGGCGAGAGCGCCAGGTTCGCGACCACCCGCGCGCCGGCGGTATTGCCCGACGTCGACGGGATGGCCAGGAAACTGGCATTGCCGACCGTCCCGTCGGTCAAGGTCAGCACTTTCGTTTCCGGTGGGTAGGTGCCGTTGGCGACCAGTTCGGTGAGGGTCGCCGGACCGTAGGTCATCGTCATGTCGACCTGACCGCCGGCGAAGAGATCGTTGAGCTCTGAAGAGGTCTGTGGATAGGTCGTTCCGCGACGCCACAGCGCTGGCTTCAGCACATTGAGCCGCTCGAAAAGGGCCGGGGTAAGCCGATCGTAGGCCTCCCGAGAAAACTGCAACGGGACGTTCTGAGGGCCGCCGGAGACGGCGATCAGCGCTTCGCGGAGGAAAACCGATCCAGTGAAGTCAGGTGGTGCCGGGTAGGTGAACCGTCCCGGGTGCGCCTGAGCCCAGTCCAGGACTCCGAGGAGATCAGTGGGCGGGTCGGCAATTCTGTCGGCGTTGTAGACCAGCGTGAACTGCGCCTTGTGCCACGGCGCCTCGCAGCCATCGACGGGCGTCCCAAAGTCGCTAGTCAATAGCGGGTCGGCCGGATCGGTCAACGTCATGTTCGGCAGCGAGGCCGTCCACCCGCACAGCCAGGCACCGGCCTGTTTACCGGTCCCGAAGTTGTCACCGTTGACCCACACGAGGTCGACATCACCATCGGTCACGCCGGCCTGCCGTTCGGCGAGGATGCGGTTGATGGCGTCCCCGGTGTCGGCGATCGGCACCCGGCGCAACGTGACGCCGGCCTGTTGGGCGGCCGGCACGAGAACATCGTCGACGTAGCTGTTGCCCTGCTCGTCTCCTCCGTACATCCACAGCGACACCGTCTGGCCGCGCGCCTCGTCCTCAATCTCAACCCACGACGCCGGCGCGGCCTGCACAGGCTCAGGACTGGGGGCAGCACACGCCGCCAGCGTGCACAACGCGGTCAGTACCGCCGCCGCTGAGAAGATGCCCCGCAGACTGGTCATCGGCTGGGTGCCGGCCGATCAGACAAAACGGGCCTCCTGTTATGCAGAGATGGTCAGGATTAGACACAATCTTGCCCTACGGGAACACCGCGAGCCTCTGGAAGCCTTCCCGTCGTGACGGTAGACGGCTTTTCCCGCCGTGACGGTAGACGACAATGTGGACGACAAGGGAGCGCGATGCAAACGCCGGACGCAGCCACACCGAGGGCGCGGATCGACTACCGGCTGAAAGCGGCCCTCCTCGCGCTGCTGATCGGAGCGGGCATCACGTTGGCACTCACCAACGATCTGCCCGATCCCAGCGCTTTGCGTGACCGGGTGGCTGCGGCGGGAGCGTGGGGAGTGGTGTCATTCATGGCCGTCTACGCTGCGCTGACCCTGACGCCGTTTCCAGCGAGCGCCCTGACCATCGCCAGCGGGCTGCTCTTCGGGCTGGCCGTCGGCGCCGCGGTGGTGGTGTTCGCGGCAACGCTCGGGGCGTGGGTGGCGTTTCTGTTGGCCCGCGGGTTGGGTCGCGACGGGGTGTCCCGCATCCGGTGGGCGCGGATCGCGACGATCGACGCCATGCTCGAACGCCGCGGCCTGATTTCGGTGCTGCTGGTGCGCCTGGTGCCGCTGTTCCCGTTTATGGCGGTGAACTATGCGGCCGGCCTCAGTGCAGTCCGGCAACGCGACTACCTGCTCGGTACCGCGGTGGGGATCGTCCCGGCGACAGTCGGCTACACCGCGCTGGGCGCCTACGGTACGTCGCCACTGTCCTGGCCCTTCGCCGCCGCGGTACTCGCCGTCGTGGTCGTGACCCTGGCCGCCGGATACGCCGCCCGACGACTCAAGAGCAGGACGGGCATCGACGGAGTAGTCGACGGAGTAGAAGGCGCCGATGTTCGACGACTATCTCCGTAGACACCTGGATCGTCCGCTGGCCCGGGTTGCGGCGCTGACTGACCGGACCGGGGTCAGCGCGGATCAGATCACCGCCGCGGGTTTGATCCTCGGCCTCGGCAGCGCCGCCGCAGCCGCGGCCACCTGGTGGTGGCTGTCGCTGGCGCTGTGGCTCATCTCCCGACTCGCCGATGGCCTCGATGGGCCGGTGGCGCGGTTGCGCAGGACCCGCGATCCCGGCCGGTCCGATGCCGGGGCCGGCGGTTTTTTCGACATCACGGCTGACTTCCTGGTCTACGGCAGCACAGTGGTCGGAGTGGCGGTGGGCGCGAACGCCGCTTACGGGGCACCGTGGTGGCCGTTCTTGCTGGTGCTGCTGGCGTATTACGTTAACGGGACGGCGTTTCTGGCGTTCTCCTCCATCGCCGAGCGGTCCCGCAGGACCCTGGACAGCGGACGATCGCTGTCCTTTCTCGGCGGCCTCGCAGAAGGCGCGGAAACCATTGTCGTGCATAGCCTCTGGCTGATCTTCTCCTCGGTGGCGTGGCAGATCGCATTGGTGTGGGCCGCGGTGGTGTCGATCAGTGCAGTGCAAAGGATGGTGGTCGGATATCGCTGCCTGCGGTGAGGTCGGACTGGCGGTGAGGTCGGAGTCGGGCCGCGAGCCACGGGCCAAAAGGGTCCAAAGTCCCCAGGGTGCTCGGCCCTATGAATCTGTCCCGGCAGGTGTCACTGTGGAACCATCGTGGGCGTGAGCACAACACTGGTCGTCGCCTTGATCGTTGCCTGGGTTCTCGTGGGGTTGCTGTCCGGGCTCTGGATGGCGCGCCACGGCCACGACCCGTTGTGGACGCTGATCGCGGTGGTGTTGGGACCGCTTTTCGTGCCTATCGCCATCGAACGTGTGCAGCGCAGTCCGAGTGTGGCCAAGTTCGGGCAGCAGGGAGCGCCGCCGCAGCGGTCGTGGGCCGATACCGGATTGCGGGTGTTGGTAGGACTCGACGGATCGGCTGAGTCCGAACGCGGGCTGGCAACTGCGCTGCGTCTCGTCGGGCCGTACTGCGGGCTGCTGGTGTTGGCCGAAGTCACCCACTTCGAAGCTGCAGAATCTGCCGGCAGCACCGACGTCGACGCCGCCGAGCGGCGCCTGTCCGAACTGGCGAACGGTGTCGAGACCGCCGGTGTGGTGCACACCGAGGTGCTTGCCGGTGCGCCCGGACCGACGCTGCGCCGATTCGCCGAAAAGCAGGAGATGGACCTGCTGGTCGTCGGCCGGCGCGGCCATGGCCTCTCCACCCGCCTGCTGGGCAGCGTGTCGGCCGACATCATCGAGCACTCCTTGGTACCGGTACTCGTCATCGAACCGGACGACAGCGCGGACCGATCGTCGAAGCGTCACCCGGGTAAGACCTGATGGCCGCGCCGGTTTCCCCCGCCGCGAGCGCACATCATGGGTTAGCCGGGCACGAGGTGGTTCTGCTGCTGGAGACTGATCCGCGTCGCGGCCTGACTAACAACGAGGCAAGTGAGCGGTCGCAACGATTCGGACTCAACGTCCTTCCCGAATCGCCCGGTGCGGGATGGCTGTGGCGAATTCTGCGCCAGTTCCACAACCCGCTCATCTATGTCCTGTTGATCGCCGGTGCAGTCACCGCTTTGCTGCACGAGTACGTCGACTCCGTCGTGATCTTCGCCGTGGTGATCGTCAACGCCTTCGTTGGCTATCTCCAGGAATCCCGGGCAGAGGCGGCGTTGCAAAGCCTGCGTGCGATGGTCCACACCGATGCCAAGGTGATACGCGAAGGGCGGGAGCGTGTCGTTGCCTCAGAGAAGCTCGTTCCCGGCGATCTGGTACTGGTCGAGGCCGGCGACAAAGTACCCGCCGATGTTCGCCTGCTCCGACATACGGATCTACAGGTTGACGAATCGGCGTTGACCGGCGAATCGGTGCCCACAGCGAAGATCTCTGTGGTGCTACCTGACACGACTCCGGTGGCGGATCGATGCAACATGGCCCACTCGGGCACGTTGGTGACCGCGGGCTCCGGTGCCGGAATCGTGGTAGCCACCGGAGCAGAAACCGAGATCGGTGAAATCCACCGGCTCGTCGGTGCAGCGACGACGCTGGCAACGCCCTTGACCGAGAAGCTGGCCCGGTTCAGCAAGGCGCTCACCGTCGGCATCCTTGCTCTGGCAGCGCTGACCTTCGCTATCGGCCTATTGCGCAGTCAGGATGCTGTGGAGACCTTCACGGCAGCCGTCGCGCTGGCGGTGGGGGCGATCCCGGAGGGCCTCCCTGCGGCCGTGACCATCATGTTGGCCATCGGCGTGGCGCGAATGGCCAAGCGCAGAGCGGTCATTCGTCGGCTTCCTGCCGTGGAAACCCTTGGCAGCACCACCGTCATCTGCTCCGACAAGACCGGGACCCTCACCGAGAACCAGATGACGGTGCGGGAAATCTGGACACCCGACGAGTCGGTGGAAGCAACGGGGTCCGGATATTCAGTCGACGGGGCCCTGTGTTCGGTAAGCGGAAGCCCGGTGTCGGTAGAGGCCAACGCCGCGCTGCGATGGACACTTCTCGCGGGTGCGGCATGCAACGACGCGGCTCTGACACCTGCCGGCGAGCGGTGGGCCATCATCGGTGACCCCACCGAAGCGGCAATGCTGGTGGTCGCGGACAAGGCCGGTTTCACACCCGACCAATTCGCCGAGAGCTTGCCGCGGATCGATGCCATCACGTTCAGTTCCGAACGCCAGTACATGGCCACCTTGCACAGATCCGACCAGGAGGGCGCTGGCCACATCATGCTCGGGAAAGGTGCAGTCGAGAGGATGCTCGAGCTGTGCAGCGCTCAGATGTGTGCCGATGGTTCGCTACAACCCATCGATCGTTCGGGCGTGCTGGCGGCGACCGAACGGCTTGCGGCCAAGGGCTTGCGGGTGTTGGCGACCGGGATCCGGACATCGGCGGACCCCGCCGAATTCACCGAGGACGCACTGCCCGGCACGATGACGTTCACCGGCCTTCAGGCCATGCTCGACCCACCTCGCGCGGCGGCCACACAGGCAGTGACCGCATGCCACTCGGCGGGGATCGCGGTGAAGATGATCACCGGTGACCACGCCGGCACGGCCGGCGCGATTGCCGGCGCCGTGGGGATACTGGATGGCGGCACGCCTCGAGACGCCGTGGTGCTGACCGGTGCACAATTGGCCGAGCTGTCAGCCGAGGAGTTTCCCGACGCGGTCGAGCGGGCAAGCGTCTTCGCCCGAGTCTCACCGGAGCAGAAGCTGCGCCTGGTTCAGGCATTGCAGGGCAGAGGCCATATCGTCGCGATGACCGGCGACGGCGTCAACGATGCCCCGGCGTTGAGGCAGGCGAATATCGGGGTTGCCATGGGTCGAAGCGGCACAGAGGTCGCCAAGGACGCCGCTGACATGGTCCTGACCGACGACGATTTCGCAACCATAGAGGCCGCCGTCGAGGAAGGCCGCGGCGTTTTCGACAATCTCACGAAGTTCATCACCTGGACCCTGCCCACGAATATCGGTGAGGGCCTGGTGATTCTGGTGGCGATCGCGCTGGGCGCGGCACTGCCGATCCTGCCGACCCAGATTCTGTGGATCAACATGACGACCGCCGTCGCGCTGGGTCTCATGCTTGCCTTCGAACCCAAGGAAGCCGGCATCATGACCCGACCGCCGCGCGATCCGGGCCAGGCACTGCTCACCCGAGCGTTGGTCGAGCGCATCCTGCTGGTGTCCGGGTTGCTCGTCGGCGGCGCGTGGTGGCTGTTCGAGTGGGAACTGGCCCACGGCGCTACGCTGCCCGAGGCGCGCACCGCGGCGTTGAACCTGTTCGTCGCTGTTGAGGCTTTCTATCTGTTCAGCTGTCGCTC
>Ga0210003_1002906_pt1 | contig 14190 bp, 30 predicted proteins | sample LantaG_FD_182804 | JGI IMG/M metagenome (GOLD analysis project Ga0210003, IMG submission 182804) | Deep subsurface microbial communities from Baltic Sea to uncover new lineages of life (NeLLi) - Landsort_02402 metaG (SPAdes) (version 2) | ecosystem: Environmental > Aquatic > Marine > Oceanic >... | reverse complement strand
GCACGTTCTGCCCAATTCATAAAAGTTTTATCTTTTTTACGTACTAGCCATTTATCTGAATTTAATCCAACGATTACTTTATATGACATGTTTTTTGCAGCTTTAAACATTCTTACATGACCTTTATGTATTGGGTCGAACCCACCAGATAAAATCATTATATCATATTTCTTTTCATTCATAATTACTTCTTTGGTCTTATAAACATTATCATTTTATTTCCTTCCATCTTTGGCATACTTTCTACTATACCACAATTCTCTAATTGGTCAGCTAATTTAAGTAAAAGAATTTGACCTTTTTCTTTAAACATCATTTCCCTTCCTTTAAAGAAAACAAAAGCTTTTACCTTATCACCTCTTTTCAAGAATGCTTCAGCGTGTTTAAATTTGAAATTGAAATCGTGGTCATCAGTATTTGGACCAAATCTAATTTCTTTAACTTCGACTTGATTTTGTCTGTTTTTCTTTTCTTGTTCCTTTTGTTTCTTTTTCATATTGTAAAGGAACTTACTATAATCTTGTATTTTACATACAGGTGGGTTAGCATTTGGTGTGATCTCAATTAAATCTGAATCTTGGTCACTTGCTATTTGTCTTGCATCTTCAATAGAGTAAACACCTACTTCAACATTATCACCTACTAATCTTACTTCAGGTGATCTCACCTGGTGATTTGTTTTGAAGAATAAATTGTCTTTTTTACTTTTTTGTTTCTGTTTAGCCATATAAATTTTATTTTTTAATATTTGATTTGATTTTACTTATCTTTGCACCTCTCATTCGTTTAAATACTTCATCAGAATATGCTGTTATGTTTCCTTCACATACTAATTTACCATATAAATCTACTTCACCTGCATCAAAAAATACATTCTTAATACTTGTATTCATATTTTGTTGAAATGTTTCAGGTTTTTGGATATTTATATTAAAGAAGTCAACTGATTCATTATCATCAACTTCAAATGTTTTTAAATCAGCATATACTATAGCATCATTACATTTAACTAAATCTGACCTTATGTATAAGTCACCTGTAACTGTAATTGTTTCAGCTAAATGTTCATATTCTTCAGGTAATTCTCTAATACTATTATCAACATTGGGAATTATTAAATCACCAGTAATATGAACATTACCTTCTACTAAGATATTTCTTGCTGTAATTTTATTAGACTCTTGTATTGTAAATGTAGTCACATACTTTTTTTATTTTTAAACTGCAATTTCTAAATCTGTATTTAATTTCATTATTCCATCTAATCCAGATATAACAAAATCATCAATACTATATTTATAAAAATCTTTATTCTCAATTAATGCTATTTTTGGTGAAATATTCAAAGATTTCCTTGTTAATATTTCTGTAACAGCATCGAAATGTCGATCATATACATGTAAATTCTGTGTTAAGTGACAAAATTTACCTGGTTTATAACCTAAATGTCCAGCTACCATCATCATCAATGCAACATACTGAATCTTATTAATATATCCCGCCATTACATAATCATTACTCCGTTGAACAAGTGTCATATCAATAAACATTTCACCACCTGTCTTTCTTACTGACCACAATGTTTCATAAGCACACGGAAATAACCCTTTAGAGCTCTTTAAATCGCTTTCTTGGTACATATTGATAATGTGCCTACGGGAGAACGGGTCGTCCTTCATGGAGCTTAAAATAGCATTCATAAGGTCATATTGCTTTACTGTTGCTCCATATCGTTGTCCAATAGTACCATCACCTATATCCCATTCATCCCACCACTTAATTCCCAGGTTATGTGCATCAGAAAGTTTATTAGATTGTTGTTGATAAATCCATAACATTTCTTTAATTCCCATTTTAATTGCAGTATTCCTTAAAGTGGTAATTGGGAATTCTCCCTTGTCTATATCATATTCTTCGAATACTTGTGTTATGAATTTACTATTTGCGGGTGTACCATCTTTCCAGTTAGGTCTTGGGTTTTCATCCCATTCCCCATGATTTATTATATCTTTTAAGTTTTGTTTGTAATAAAAATCAGCTTTATTCATTAAAATCGTTATTATTTTTTCTATATTTAATATATAGTTAAAAGACAAAAATGTTTAATAATTATGAAGGGGAATGAAGCAACATCAACAATAATGAAAAACAATTTTATACATTTCTATAGAAAAGTAAATGTTAATAATAGGAATAGATATAAAAGAGTGGAATATTTATATGATGTTTTGGGTAAAGAAGGTGAAATACTTGAAACTAAAAGGCATAATGCTTTAAATAAACCTGCTATAATAATTTATCACGCAACAAAAATAATTAAACTTGAATATTGGTATAAAGGTCAAAGACATAGAAATTGGGCTCCAGCTATAATTGAGTTATCCGGAAAAGAAATAATATATGAAGTTTGGTATCAAAGTGGTACTAAATTATTAGAAAACGAAATTGAACAAATTAAAAAAACCTTAGATCGAAGAAGAAAGGTTTTAAAAATTATGATAAAAGGAATGCAAAAAAGAAAAGGAATCATTTAAGATTCCTTCTTCTTACCATATCTATCTTCAAAGTTATTAATGAAATCTTCAGCTTTATCAAAATCACCATCAAAATGATATCCTCTATCATCTATGTATAATTTTGCAGGAATTTTTTCATTATGTATACTCTTGATATACTTATCTAACTTATGAAACTTTAACCAGGTTTCAATATGTTCTGCGCTTCTTGTTGATAAAATTTTAAGTAACCATCCTTTATCTACTAATGATTTCATAAAATCTTCTACACCTTCCATTGGTGGGTCCTCTGGAATATCTCCAGTCCATCCTTGTTTGTAAGAATGTATTACACCATCAAAATCTAATGCGATTGTGATTGATTTTTCTTTAGCGTGTTCTTTAATTTTTTTATTAACAAAATCGTCATATTTCTTATCCATAAAACTTATTTATTTTTTAATATATATTTTTTGTGTTTTAGTATTTATATATATTATTGATAGTATATATACCTTAAAAAATAAGATTAGTTTATGATAAATTGTCAAACATTAATAATAAATAACAATGCAGAATTAGATAATAATGGATTAAGCATCGGTGGATTAAAATTCAAAATAAAAAATGATGGTAGTTTAGCAACAACCGATATTGATGGTAATGAAAATGTAATTAATAATAATGGAAATGCTTATGGTAAAATTAAGCATCTAGAAGTAGGTATTAATGTTTCTAATCAAACTATCCCAAATAACCAAGAAACTCAAATTTATTTTGATAGTGGATATGAAATATCTGATGATGCTGATTTTTCTGTTGGTAGTGATGGAAATTCTATAATAATATTATCACCAGGACATTATTTTATATCCTTTAATATTTCATTAGATATGTATAATAGTGTTAGGACAACTGTTGGTGGTTATATAAAAACAAATGATAATATAATTGAAAAATCAATATCATATTCTTATTTTCATAACAAAGAACAAGGTTTTGGATCAATAAATAATTCATTTATTTATGATGCTACAGAAAACGATGAAATTACACTACACGTAAAAACAAAAGAAGGTTCTGGTAAATTTTATTCAGTACCAGAATCAACAAACTTTAATATATTTAGAATAGAATAAAAAATAAAAATAAAAAATGATTTACATATATTCAATACAAAACGATTTCCCTTTACAAAAAATTGATATGGGAGCTTTAATAGAAGAATTAAAAGAATCTTTTATCCCCGTAGAAAATTTAGTAGTAGAAAATGATGTAGTTAAAGTTATAACATCATTAGAATTAACAATTGAACAAGAAGCAACGGTTGATTCATTGATATCTTTACACCAAGGAGAAGAAATAATTGAAATTTACACAGAAAAAGTAAAAATTGTTGAAGAAGCTATCGGTGGTTTAACACAAGGTCACTTTCAATCATGTACAATTGATCTATACTTAGAAGATGTAACAGGAATGACATACACGGATTTAAAATTTCCTTATCCTGTATCATTATTTTCATCTGAATGGTTAGTTAGTGAAAATATGATTGGTGATAGTGCAGAATTCCAAATAGCACCTGATACAGTTTGTGGTGTATTAAGACAAGCACATTCATCGGGTGATACAGTTTTGTATGTAAATGATACAGTATTTACAGAAGCTAATATGTCTTTAGGATTTTTCATATCTATAAACGGTCAAGATTTAGGTCGTGTGATTGCAAAAGATACTAATAATTTAACTATAACAGTTGAAAATCCATTAGCTACTGATTTAAACCCAATGACATATGTAATGTTTACTGTAAAAGTTGTACCACATTGGAGATTTAATGCACCTGGATTCTGTTCAGTTGGTGAATCTAAAATTGGGGCTTCATTTATACCTGCTAATACTATAATGAGAGTTGTTTATCACAACAATTCAGGGATTGCTAAATGGTTTGCGATATCATTAGATTACTTATATTAAACCTTTATTCTTCTGTATTTGTTTCTACTTCTTCAAGTTGAAGTGTAGCCGCTAATATTAAATAAAGAAATAACATAAAAAATCCACCCGATCCTATTGCTAATATAAAAAATAAAATTCTTATTATTACTGGATCAGCTTCAGGGTTTAAATGCTTTGATATTCCACCTAAGACACCTAACCATCTTGCTTCTTTTCCTCTTACTCTACGAATTCTATCATATAATATTGCCATTGTTTTATATATTTATTTTTAACCCATTGGGTGTGTCATCCAATCTTCTATTTCTAATTCAGCTTCATAAAAAGCTGTATCATCAACACAAAAAGGGTGTGTCATCCAATCTTCTACTATTAGTTCATCTTCATTTAATGGTTGATCTATTATTGTTGATCTATCAATTGCGAATAAACTAATTGCAAAAATTGATGCGATAACAATCAATAATATTCTAAATATTTTTTTCATTTTTATTGTTTTATTTTATTGTTCATATTACAAACGTTATACCAAACTATATAATAGTCTGATTTATAATAGTTTATAAAAAACTTATTGTATTTATTTCGTCCGAATCCGAACACTTTATTCTGATTCCGAACACAGTAACCCTTTATCTTTGAGCTTTTTACGGATTTTCTGTTTGTTTTGTGTAATAGTATCTACCCAAACTTCTTTAGATGTTGATTCAGGAAGTGCTATTGCTGAATTTTTATCTGTACGTCTTGCTTCTGCCCACCAATCATCCATTCTCTGTGCTGAAGGATTGTCAACTAATTGTCTTTCTCTAAACCTTCTAAGAACATCAGTTACTAATATACTTTCGTCATATAACATAAAGTTAGTTATATTATATGGTACATAAATATTATTTCTACCTAAATATAAATTATCACCACCAGTACCATCCATTACGGTAATACCTAATGATTCCATTAATTCTATTCTATCTTGTCCACCTGCCATTAAAGTTCTGTTTTATAAAGTTGTTCTAAGTCCATTAAATAATAAATATCTAATTCATCACTAGTAAAATATTCTGCAAAGTTAAAAATATTTTCGATAGGTTTAGTAAATCTCTTACCTAAATTATTAAAATCTTTTGTTTCTTTAAGTAATTTTACCATTTCAGACTTCGGTTTGTTGCCTTTATATTTCCGTATCATATCAAGAAAAAACTTATTCCATAAAAATACTTTAAAACCACTTTCTAACATTTTTCGTGACTTTTTAAATCCAGATTCGTCATTATCATAAATAAATCTAAATTCAATTCCTTCTTCTTTTAATAAGAATGATAAATCTGTATTCACCCCAATCTGTCCTATTGAATTCGAAAGGAACAAGCTATCAGTATATCCTTCAAACATATTCACAGGTCTTGAAAAATCAACATTAAATATATTAAAGAAGTGGGATAACTTATCATAAGATATGCGTTCCTGGTCGTCTAATTCACCATCAGGATACATTAAATCAAATATCATTGAAAAATCATATATCTTAAACATTCGTTTTTCCCCTTCCATTAAATTACGGACCTGGAATGAAACAACTTTATCCTTAATCTTATTCATATAAACCATTACAGGTTGTTGCCACTTATTTGTAATATGAAAAATTCCTTCATAAATGTTTATTGGGTTTCTTATCTTCCGATCTTCCCTTATATGTTTTTCTACTATGCTACCTTTTTGTAGTGGTCTAAGATTAGTTAATTTAACTGACTTATTATTTCCACCGAAAAAGGTTAATAAATCATCCATATTGAATAACTTATCAAGATTCTCAAATTGTACATCATCAGGGTTATAATAATTAATATTGTTTTCTATATAATCGTATAGTTCTAGCTTCTTATCTAAATCCATATCAATATCATACGTTTTCAGTAAATTAGTAAAAGTTCTGGAACAAGATTCTTCATTATAGCACACATAATACATATTCTTAAAATAAAGATTACCACGTTTTTTACCGTGATGTCTTTCAGAATCTCCACATATAGGACAAGCAAAATTCAATCTATCATTATGCACACGAATTTGTTTCTTCTGACCATCACTATGTGCCTTATTCAAAATGATTTGAATTAATCCTATAATATATTCCTTATCTAATGTAACTTTATCATCCATTTTCTTTGTATTATCAATTATAAACATTATATTTGTGAATTACTTAAAAGTTTGAAAAATATGGTAATACTTAAACAATATAAAAAACCAGCACCGAAACCCTATACATGTAAATGTTCTATATGTACAAGAAGGTTGTTTTATTCTTCAGCAAAAGAACAAATATTGAAATATGCGAAAGATTATATTTTATGTCCATATTGTAAGAATAAAATTATTGTAAAAGAATGGGTAATTATAATAAGACAAAATAAAATTGATAAAATAATAAATAAACAAATACCAGATGAAAAACGAAAAACACGATGGAGAAATTTTATTAGAAATCATCGAAAAAATGGGAATGGATAGTACAGCTTTTGGAATGTTTGCGGTATTTAATCAAAAAATGTTATTAGATGCAGCAAAATCTTTTAATCTTACTGATAAAGAAAAACAAGTCCTGAATGATAGATTAAATCTTTTGAAATAATGTACGATCCAGATAAAGCACATAAGATTGCTGAAACGGGAAGAGGACTTATTAAAGTTCTTTTAAGAAAACAAAAGATAAACAAAATACTAAATGGAAGAACAAAAAATATATTCAACACATCTAAGTGAAGGGGGTTATAAAACAACACTTCAGAATCACGCTTGTAAAGGATGTGGTGTTGAACCATATTTTGTTACATTACCATCCGTTAATGGGATTTCATCTATTAAAATTGAATTAGATGGTTGGGAATTAATTAACGATATGCCCTTTTGTTCTATATGTACTAGAAAAGAAAAAATTAAAAAAATATTAAATGGGGAATAAAAGATACATACAGGATATTACAGATGAACGAACAAGAAAATTGATCGGTACTTTTGCTTGTATTAAATGTGGTATAATTGCAGAATCAAAAACTGTAACTAGACCAGGTGGTACAACCACAACAGTAGAATTGACAAATTGGATTAGAATTGGTGATAAAAGAATATGCCCTGTATGTATCCGGATAAGAAAAATTAAAAAAATAATGAATGGAAGATAAACATTACATACAAGATTTTAAAGATAAAGATGGATTATTCCGAAAACTATTTGAAGAATATGCTTGTGTTGATTGTGGTATTATTCCTAAATACGATTTAACAGAATTACCAAACGGGGTAGATACTAAGATTTATACTAAAACAACAGAAAAAATAGAAGAAGGTAGAATATGTATTGAATGTAGTAGGATAAGAAAACTAAAAAAACTTAAAGGTCTAATAGATAGAAGTATATAAGTATATCATAATCTTGAATCGATTTTAATGGAAAATAAGAATAAAAATAAAGATTATCGGGGAATTTCAATAGACATTGAATGTCCAAAATGTGATGCAGATTTATTATTAGATGAATACCCAACTAAGGAAAATGTAATGGGGTATGATAATGTTATTGAATGTATATTTTGTGGGAAAGAAATTGTGTGTGAATCTGTGATAATGTTGAAACGAATATTTAAAATAGAAAAAGTATGTCAGACTATACAGTTGAAAGAACAATAGAAATGTTAAAGCAAATAGATTGTGATTGTGGTTATCATTTTGAAAGAATTGAAGATGATAAACATTTGTATACTTTTGCGGAAATGTTATGGATGCAAAACCATAAAGGAAAATATGTTATTTGTCCAGGTTGTAAAAAGAAAACATTTAATATGGAAAATGTTGAATATTATTTAAGGAATCAGAAATTGAAGAGGTTATGCCAAACTATAAGAGCTTAAAAAATAACGGTGTTTATAAAAACCATAATTTATGGAATGAAACTTCATTCTATGATTTTATGATAGCTACACTTTTAGCAAAAGAAACTGCTGAAATACAAGGTCCACTTCAATTTGTAAAATTTTTAAAAGATGAAACAGGGATTGGATTAAAATATTGTAAAGAATGGTATGATTTATTAAATGAATTATTATTTCTTTCGTGGGATTTTCCTGACCCAGAATTTGTAATTTTAGATGAAATTGAAGAAGTAAATTCGATGGAAGATTTAGTTTATATGGTGGATCACAATCTCTCTATTAACCAATTTTTAAGGGTAAGTAAAATGAAACAAATAAAAAAACGAATTCAAAAATAAAGTGGTAGATTTTAAATTCATAAAGACCAGGGATATTTGGAGAAGATTTCCAACTAATCAGTATCTTCATCTTAAATTTGAATGGTTTCTAAGATTAGTAAAAGAATTACAAGGAACTTATTTTGATGATGCTGAAAAGTTTTGTGCTTATTTACCGTATGAAATAAATTATAGCAAGGAATTCTTTTTCATTTTACATCAATTGAAATTGATACACGAAAATCATACAGTAAAAGAATGTTGGGTAGATAAGAACATTGATGCAATAGATTCATATAAAGATATAGTAAATATTGTAGAAAATGAAATTGATATAAATCAGTTTATTAGAAGAAAAAAATTGAAAAAATTAAAAAATGGAAAAGTATAACATATATTTTAATGGGAGTAATTCAAATGCGATTATTATCAAAGATAAGGATACTAATCGTATTATAACTATGATTGCTTGTCCACCTATCAGTAATGGTTGTGATATTATTAGTTTTGATAATAAGATATGTGAAGGTTACACTTATGATTTTGGTGGATTAATTTTGATTACATCACCAGAAAAAAGAGAATTATATCATAAAGGAATATTATTAGCTGAAGCAAAAAGAAAATGATACATGTAAAACTTAAATGTAAATGTGGTATTAAGGTTTTTTCTACTGATAAAATATCTAAAAGGGATATTATGAATTCTATGTATCATTTTGAATGTAACAAATGTAACTATAATCATAAAATATTATCAGTACAAAATGATAGGGAAAGGAAATTAGAAAAAATATTAAAAGGAATAAATTAACTTATCTTTTAATATATCCCATTTGCACTAAATATTGAATGAATGTATTTTTCAAATCGTTTGGTAATTCTTCCCATTTCCTTGTAGCATAATCCCCTTGAACACCGAATCTATCAAAAAAATCATTTATTTCTTCATCAGTTAATTTATCCCAAAACATTTCGAGCTCTTTATCTTCACCTGAATCATCTATTCCACCACTATTAATAATATCATCAATTGTAGTAGAACTTACTTCATCTTGAACTTCTTCTTCTTCTTTTGGGTTTTCGAGATCATCTTCCATTGCTTTTTGCTTGGGTGTATCAAATGCAGCAAGGTATTCTCTTTCCCAAGCTGTTAAATCTTTCTCACCGTTATCGGAAATCTTATCTAAGATATCATCTAATATTTTATTTTCAAAAACTTTTAAGTATTTCATAATTATTTAAATTTTCTTTTCACTACCATGTACTAGTAGATTTCTTAATTTTTCAATAACAACATCAAAATTTTCTTGATCTTGAAAAAATTCTTTTGCTTGAAAAGCAGATGGTGAATCAGATGATTTAACAGCATACATAGCTTCTCTTATATTTGAAAATTCTTCAATTGTAAGTGGTGCTATTTCATCATATGTTTCTCCTTCGTTAAACTTTTCGTATTGATTAATGTGTTTCATATTTTATTTTATTCATTTGTTATATCTTTGAAACCATGTCCATCTACAAAATAAACAGTATCACCGATTTTAATTATGTCACCAATTGACATTGATGTATGACTTACACCTTTTTCTTTTAAGAAATTATTAGATAATTCACCTACACCCCAAGTATTCATCAGATGATAAATTTCATCTAAATCAGTTTCACCAATCGTTCCTAGTAATGCATGTGTTTTTTCTAAGTTCTTTGGGTCTATTCTATCACCATATCTTTTTGTATATTCCATATCGTGATCAGCTTCTTTTTGATACATTTCTTCACGGAAATCCCAAGCATCAAAGTTAGTAGCTTTTTCATACCAAATTTCAGTATCACCTGGTGATCCTACGAATTTAGTTAAATCTTCATTTACTGTTTCAAAATCAGAAAAAATAATAATACCTTCTTTTACTTTTGATTTTTTAACTGTCACATAAACCCAATTTTTCTCACCTGTATCCCAATAAATAGTGAAACTAGGATAACGGTCTTTATATTTTTTAATAATTTCATCAAATGCGTCTGATGAAGAATTAGACATAATCTCATAATCATTATCTTCTTCATCTTCATCACCATCATCTAACTCCCATCTTCCCCAATGACGTAATTCTAATTCAACTTCATTTTCATTTTCAATATGTAAACGATTATCAGAACCAGAACCATCAGACATTCTATGATTTTTCAACTCACGAAATAGACTATTAGCAACTTCTTCAACACTTTCACTTTGTGCTTCAATTAGTTTAGAATGATCAATACCTTCTTTAACATCTTCCTCTTTTTCATCTTCTTCATCGTCATCATCTTCACTTTCACCATATTTCAAAACCTTATTAATAACATCTTTTATTTCTTCATCATCCATTTCTTCTAGTTCTTCTTCCATTTCTGGTAGACCTAATTCTTCGTCATAATATAAAGGTGTTTCCCATAAATGGTCTAATGCTATTCTTGCTGCAACTTCTGGGTCATCAGTATGTTCTACTTCAATCTGAATTGCATCAGGTAAGATAAATTCTAAATATTCAACCGGGATGTCATGCTTATCAGCTACATCTTCAATAGTCTTTCCTTCTGCTTCACCACCTTTTAATGCATCTATTTCAACTTCAGCTACACCTTCTGTAAAATCTTCTATACTTTTAACTACTATGTTACCAGTAGATTTAATTTCGTCATCTATACTTTCTTCTAATTTAATATTCATTCCTTTATTAACTAATTCAGATGCAACATCATCAAATAATTTACCATTATCAGATTTCTCGTCATAACCAAATCCTAATAATGTATTTTTTAACCACTTTTCTTTAACTGGTTTATCACCAACTTGTGCATTTATAAGAATTGAATAAACTTCATCTGCTATTTCTTTAGGAGATTGATTTAAAGTTTTACCTTCTTTTAAGAAATCTTCAAACTTTAATGTTTCTGAAACTCTTTCAGGTTTCCCTTTATGTTTAGTTGATGCTATATCTTTAGCAGCTTTCTTGGTAATTCCTTTTGTTTTCTTTCTTTTATCACCAGTTTTTCTCTTTGAACCATCAGCAATAGATTTAATTTTCTTTGCTAATGATACTGGTAAATCATCTAATTTTAGTTTACCATCTTTATAAGCTGTTACCATTCCGAACAATCTTTGTTGTGATTTAGATTTTGCGGGCATATTCCTTTTGATTAGTTTTTTATTATATATAAAAATGCACAAATAAAAAATATAAATATGACACATCCTGAAGAATACTTGGGTAGTAGGTTTACTGATAAATTTATTCCACATAATGTTATAAAAGAATATGCAATATCAAATACTATACATCTTTGGATTAAATATTTTTTATCATTAGGATTAAGATTAGAAAAGGATGGTGAAAATGGTATATTTAAATATATGTTTACAATAAGATATAATGGGAATGGTTTTTATGAATTGAGATTTTTTTTAGAAAGGGATAAAGATAGTGATGGTTTAGTTGTTACACAAAATGTACCTTATTCAGTACAATCAGAAATAGAAGAATTAATAGATGCTGATGAAAGAAATTTTATTGATTGTGATCCCTGGACAGGTGAAATTTACATATCATTAGATTATGAAAAATATTATATGAAATATGTAAGGGGTGATATGATAAATGGGTTATTAAATAAAATTAAAAATAAAATTGATAATTTATAATATTATTACTATCTTTGTAAGATGGATAATGATCTTGTTATAATAAAACGTGGTGTTAAAAAACAATTGTGGACAGAACCACATCGTTCACCATTTGGTTATCGGATAACAATTAGTGGTGTTATGACAACAAGAAATGATTATATTAATATTGATATAATGATTGATCAACATATAATAACATTTTATACACATAAAGATTTTAAAAGGGGTTATTTGCACTATTTTCATTATAATAGTGATGAAAAATTTGAAAATGGAAATAATGTAAAATATGATTTATATCTATCAGTTAATGATGTTTTAGATGGAAGAGAATTTTTTACGACAACTATTATAGAACGTAGAAAGTTGAAAATCAAACATTTAAAAGAAAAGTTAGAAAAAAAGTTAGAAAAAGTATAAAAATATTTGGATATTAAAATAAACTTTTGTACTTTTGTATTCTATATTAAAACAAAGATTTAAAAAATTAGGAAAAAAAGGACTTTTAAAGTTCAATATATAAAAGAAATAAAAATTAAAAAACAGAGAAATGATGACAACTTTTATATGTAAATATTATTCAGTCTTTATTAAGTGGTTCTTTCTTTAAAATTTCTTTAGCTGCGTCAATATGTCTATCATATATATGTAAATTCTGTACAAAATGACAAAATTTACCAGGTTTATATAAATTAACTGGTGTTGCAAGAGGTAGAGGAAATACTACTGGTAGTGATATGAGATTTAGATTATATCAGGATGCAAGTCCTTTAGGAACAACAGATATAAATATAGAACCAAAAGATAGTACTTCGTATTATCCAATTATAATGACACATTTCTTGAATTTAAGTGGCGTTCAAACCTTTACATTTAGATATAGTGCAGAAAGTAATGGAACAACAATATATATTAGTGATGCAACACTGGAATTAATAAGAGTTAGTTAATATAAAAAATCAAAAATAAATATGAATAAAATTTTATTAGCATATCAAATAAGTGGACAAACAGTTGGAATTGATATTCAATCATGGAATAATGATGATATTAACGGAAATCAACCATTTATAGTAATCAATAGTGGTGATACAATTCCTAATAATTATATTGATATTTCAACCATTGAAAATTAGAATAGATTTGCAGAATGTTATGTTAATGATTACTTAGTAGTTCGTTTTGAAATTAAAAAAATATGTAAAAATAAAGGTTGGTATAATTTAAGTAATAATGAAAAAGACGTTGCAATTAAACACTATATTAGTGATAATCCAACTGATGCAGTAATATATTTGATGACAACTAAAGGTATGACACAACAACAAGCACAGGGATTTATATTGGTTTCATGGCATAAATATCATGCAAAACTTCTTGAATCCTGTCAACAAAGACTTTATTATTTAAAATTTATTGCACCACAATATTTATCACTTGCAGATTGTGAGAAATTATTTGATAATGCACAAAGTTTAATATATGAATTTACTCAATTAGGTCGTTTTGGTATTGAAAATGGTGATAAAAAAAGTGGTTTATTGGATTATATCATGTCAACAAATGTATATGTTGGTGCAGGTATGCAAGAAAGTGGATTAGTATTGATTCAAGGTGCATGGGATGAATTTAGGTCAGCATTATATTCAATATTGGTTGACGGGAATTATACTAAATATTAATTATTTTTATTAATGTAATTATAAGATAAAAAATAAATTAGATATTAAATTTAATATATAATAAAAATATTATACTTAATATGAATATTACATATAATAATAAAACATTAACATTTAATAATAGTAGATTGAAAATACCAA
>Ga0210003_1002905_pt1 | contig 14190 bp, 26 predicted proteins | sample LantaG_FD_182804 | JGI IMG/M metagenome (GOLD analysis project Ga0210003, IMG submission 182804) | Deep subsurface microbial communities from Baltic Sea to uncover new lineages of life (NeLLi) - Landsort_02402 metaG (SPAdes) (version 2) | ecosystem: Environmental > Aquatic > Marine > Oceanic >... | reverse complement strand
TCGCTATGACAAAGAAAGCTACACTCACAACGCCTCAAACTGATATTCTTTTGAAACTCAGATGCGGCTGGAAGATCTGGATTGTAAACAAACATCATGCTTCCGGAGGACAATGGGCCTGGAAAGTGGAAGGACAATCAAGACCTCGTTATGCCGGAAAGGTGTATAAAGCCTTCTGGGGACTTATGCGAAACGTTCTGTATGAGAACGGATTTGAAGACACCGCACCAGCGGACTTCTTTCACGAAGAAGAATGGAGGGGTCAGATATGATTGCTCATGTAGAATCAACACCAAAAATTGAAGATCTAAAAAAACCAGAGATTGAGATGATCGTCAAACAATTCCATTCCATCCTCCACCGGGTCTGTAAAAGTGGAAACCGGGAGGCGCTGACAAACGCGCTTCAAGACTTTTACGACAAAGCCTGTTGGATGAATGCTACTCACTATTTCCACTGGGGCTTTGAAAAAGGCTATATGTGGGTGAGGCAAAGAGGCCATATCACCCGCCTGATTTATGTACCAATCCTAAATGAACACATATGAAAAAAGTAGTAATTGATATGGACTCAGAGCCATCATCCAAAATCATAGAAGAGTTTGACGAGGACTTCACCAAGAATGTCCTGAAAAGATACCAAGCAGATCCTCGTTGGGAGGATGTCAGCCTGGACATAGATGGTGATATCATTTTATGGAAAGAATTATGAAACGCACCAAACCCTCCAAGCGGGAGATTGCCAGGCAATTGATCGCTCAGCACAATAAAGAACAGGAAGCCATTATGGCCCGGAAGAAGCTGAATGAGGCCCGGGCCAAAGATGCTGCCCGGCCTCGCATAGGCCCCAAGCCACCCATCTTCCTTCCTTACAAAGTAAATGAATCTCACTGGTATTAAAAATCAAATCGCTATGGCATCATTATTCAGAACGCTCACCCCGAAAGAAGTATTGGAATTTCAACAAGCAGCCCGGGCCAATTACGCCCCCGGTGATCCTATCAGCGGAGTATGGCACCCCGTGTACCAAGCTGAATGTGTAAAAATGAATTCAGAAAAACTTTAAATCAAATCGCTATGAACAACAAACACGAATTATCAAACGACATTGGACAACTAAAAGACTACATGACTGGAAGAGTAAGCAAGGGAGGTCACATTGACTTTTGGAATGAGGCCCGGGAAGCAGCCAAAACTCTTTTCACCCAGTCCGCTATAAGTAAGATGGATGCTTCCGGATTTATCAAACAATTCAAATTATATCATTCAGCAAACTGATATGGAACGTCCTACATTTATAACTAATGAGCATCTGGAATTTCTGGATGCTCTCCGAGACAGCGGGGAAACCAATATGTTTGGTTCGCTTCCGTACCTGGAAGCAGAGTTTGGATTGATCCGCCCTGTTGCCCGGGAGATTCTTGAATATTGGATGAATACCTTTGGCGATGAAAAACGCTGAACAGCTCCGCCTCCCTCTGGACATACCCATTACCGGGAAGCCCTACTGTGGTCATATTATTGACCGCATCACCGAAGCCAACCGGGAGGAGATCCCGGAAGGTTCCGTTGTTAAAATCAAACAGATATCAATTAAACAATTCTTGAAACCATGACCACATATCCCGTACCACCAGACGAAAATAAACCAGGGTGCTTAGAACTATTCTTGGTTTTGATTATTATCTTCTTTGTACTCCTTTTACTCACCAACATCTTTTAACCATGAGAGATTTGCTACAAGCGTTATTGCTGATAAATTTATATGTGACGCTGCCGATTGTATTGGCATACGCCACTTCCACCTTCCGGATCCGCCGAAACAAAAGCGGCAGGAAATGGAGATCACAACGGATTGCTAAATGAAGCGTGCGGTAAAGAATACAGCTGTGATGATCCGCTACAAGAGCGGAGATTTTGGAATCAAGATCACTACACAAACCCGGACCGATGTTGACCGGGTCCGGAGGTTGCCGGGCCGGAAGCGTGACCCACAGGGCCGCTTCTGGACCTGTCCACTGAATGTAGGAGCGATTGAGAAACTACGTAAATGGGGATGGGATCTACATCCCACCCTCATCGCCCATCTTCAAAAGAACCGGGAGAGCGTCAACGACCTTTCCGAAAGCACATTGGAGATCCCGGGACTGGGAATGGATCTGTTCACCTATCAAAAGAAAGGGGTGGAGTTTATCGAAGCCCACCGTGGTCGGGCTCTTATTGCTGATGAAATGGGATTGGGCAAGACAGCCCAGGCGCTTGCCTGGTGCCAACTACATCCCCGCAAACGTCCAGTGGTGATCGTAGTCCCCGCCAGCCTGAAACTAAATTGGGAGCGGGAAGCGAACATGTGGATGGACAAACCGAAAGTGACTATATTGTCCGGGAGAAAGCCGGAAGAGATCACCGGCGCTCCCGGGATCCTGATCATCAATTACGATATATTGGCGAATGACTTTGAGGAGTATGAGAAGGTCACGAAAGGAAAGGATGGCGGACCGGATCTGATTGAGATCAAGACCCGGGAAGTGCCGTACACCGGCTGGGTGGACTTCCTCCGGGATCTTCTCCCGAAGGTAGTGATTGGAGATGAGATCCATTATGTGAAAAGCTCGAAAGCCAAACGCACCAAAGCCTTCCGGAAGCTCGTCAAGGGAGTCAGACACCTGATCCTATTGAGTGGGACTCCGATTGTCAACCGGCCTATTGAGATATACAACGCCATACAGATGCTCTCACCCACGATGTTTCCCAATTGGTGGTACTTCATCCACCGCTATTGCGATGCCAAATCAACCGGCTTCGGAATGGATACCAGCGGAGCCTCGAACACAGAGGAGCTTCATGACAAGCTCGTGAAAACAATTATGATCCGCCGGTTGAAGTCCGAAGTGTTGAAGGATCTCCCGCCCAAATTGTATTCCTTCCTTCCAATTGAACTGAACAACCGGGGAGAGTACAGGGAGGCTGAGAAAAACTTTATTGAGTTTGTTAAGCGGAGGAAAGGAGCCGCTGCCGCTGAACGGGCTTCCAACGCTGAAGCTGTCGCCCAGATTGAAGCCCTGAAACAATTGGCCGTTCAAGGAAAGATGGCCGGTGTATTGGAGTGGATCCGGGATGTGCTGGAGAACGGGGAGAAGCTGATTGTGTTCGCTGTTCATAAGTTTGTTATTGACCGGCTGATGAAGGAGTTCAAAGGCCTGGCAGTAAAGGTCGATGGAAGTGTCACTGGTAAGAATAGACAGCTGGCGGTGGATAAGTTCCAAAATGAGCCACAAATACAGCTTTTCATTGGACAGATGCAGGCTGCTGGGGTTGGAATAACGCTGACCGCCGCCCACCACCTGGCTTTTATCGAATATCCGTGGACCCCGGGAGAGCTTGCCCAAGCTTCGGACCGCCCACACCGGATTGGCCAAGCCAACACGGTAAACATCTACTATCTTTTGGCTGAGGCTACTATTGAGGAAGAGATTGCCAAAATGTTAGATAAAAAGAAAACAATCATAAATGCGGTCCTGGATGGGAAAGAACCTGAGAAAGGATCCCTGTTAATGGATTTGATTAAAAACTATGAACCATGAAATGGATTAATATAATTATTGACAAACTATTTGAAGCCCCTATCTGGCTAATAATTATTGGTTGGGTGCTTAGTTTTATCTGGTTTTGCCTGGTAATAATTGATGCTCTAAAAACATAATGATGAAAACTAATGAACAACCAGACTGCGAAAAAAGCTGCCTGAGGTGTATTCACTTCCGGAGCTTTGAAGACATCTATGAGGATGATTTGGAGCCGTTTGAAATAGGATGGTGCTATCACCCGGACAGCCCTTCCTATGAAATAGCAAGCGATGAAGTAAGCTGTGACAAATTTGAAAAAGAAGAAAATGATTAGAACCGATCATATGAAGCTGATCCGCTCTATTGCCTGGAGCTTCCATTTCACCACCGGGCTCCCTTTCGAGGATCTGTATTCAGAAGCCTGTTTACAATACTGTATCGGAATGAAGGATTACAAAGAGGAGAACCGCTCAGCGAAGCGCACCACCTTCCTGTACCGGTACATCACCAATGGGTTGATCTTCTACATACAACGAGAGCGCCGGGTGAAGGACATCATTTGGGCAATGGAGATCCGGAGGCAGGAGAGCTATCACCCGGTGTATGAATTCTTTGGAAACGACTTCCCGCCGGATGTCCAAACCATCCTTGATTTTATCCGGGAAAGCAACGGTGAGATCTCTGATGTAGCTCCGAAGATTGCCCGGGGCAAGATCTTCCGGGAGCTAATTAAACGAGGCTGGACACACCGCCGGTCGTGGGATGCGATCCGGGAGACAAGAAAAATCATAACGCAAACAGAGATCGGTTGTATAATATAACATGAGGATCCTCGAATTATATGCCGACTTTCATGTTGACCACGCCACGGAAGGAGAGAAGCACTGCCGCCCGGGTTGGGTCAACGTGCCGTGTCCCTTCTGTACCGGCAACCCGGGATATCACCTGGGCTACAATATGGAGACAAATCACTACCACTGTTGGCGGTGTGGCGGGAAGTTCCCGGACAAGGTCATCAGCAAACTCCTCAACATCCCTCCGAAAGAAGCCCGGGAGCTCATTAAAAAGTATGGCGGATCCTCCCGCCGCTCCCGGAAGGAAACCAAAGCAAAGATCAACCTCACCCCATACAAATATCCAACCGGGGAGATCAAGCTCAAAAGTAATCATAAAAAATATTTATTGGGACGTGGTTTTGACCCGGAACTCCTTGAAGCGGTTTGGGGAGTTTCGGGCACCGGTCCTGTAGCATATCTGGACAAGATCAATTACAGCCATAGGATCCTCGCACCCATCTTCTGGGAAGGCCAGGAAGTCAGTTTCCAAACCCGCCATATGAAGTCCTCCCCGGAGTTCAAATACATGGCTTGTCCGATGGCCCGGGAGATCATCCATCATCAGCGGATCCTGTATGGAAAGCCCCTGGAGTGGGGAAGGAGAGGAGTGTGTGTGGAAGGGATCACGGATGTTTGGCGAATGGGGGTGAGAGCTTTCGGAGTATTTGGAATTGATTACACCCCATACCAGGTCCGGAGGATCAAGCAACATTTCGATGAAGTCATTATTTTGTTTGACCCGGATCCTCAAGCCCGGAAGCAAGCTGAAAAGCTCCGGGATGAACTTGAGTATTTCAAAGTCAAAGTACACATAGAGGATATTCAGCAGGATCCCGGGAGCATGTCCCAAGAGGATGCCGATCACCTAATGAAACAACTGCTATGAAAAAGAGAATTCAACGGTGGATCAACCATTTTTATTTGGTCCTATCAGACTGTGACGGGATGTGCTGTGTATGTCCCCCGGAATTGAAATCAAGATGTCAACAAAGTAAATACAGAAACCTATGAAAGCAACCTCAGACAAACCACCCGAAGTTACCAAACAGGAATTTGAAGCGATCAAAGTACAAGTGATGCAGCGCTATGGAAAGTTTGTATTTGAAGCCACCCAACTCAGTATCCAGGATGCGGTCCGTGATTTGATTATTCGGCTTGACTCCTTTATTTTGGGTCAGCACGATTATCAGAAGTACAAAGTGTATATGGATGTACCCGCTAATTGGTGGGAACACCTGAAACAGGACCGCTTCCCGAAATGGTACATCAAGCGCTTCCCGGTCAAGACAAAGCCGGTTGGAAGGGAGATTACATTTGATCACAAGAAGTTATTTCCCAAAAGTGATATCATGTTTCCGCCCAATATAGGTCCGGTGGTATTTCATTCGCATACCATTGACCCGGACGTTCATAAACAATAGTGCTATGGAACCGTACACCGAGCAAGAGCTGGACCAGATGAGAGCCGCTTTCAACACGATTGAAATGGCTTACATTATGATGGATGAATCCTCCTTCCAGCCAGATACAAAAGAACACAGGAGGCTCAACAAAACCCTCGTGGATGAGTTGGCGAAGAAGGAGCCTGATCATGAAAAAATCTATTATTTACTTGAAGCAATAAACACAGTTCAAAATGGCAAACAACAGACAACAACGGCATTCCCTTCAGAAGAGGAACCGGAGAGTGAGAAAACTACTGGCATCAAAGGGTGGTTCAAGAAAGTCCGTCAAGCTTGGAAGCAAGCAGGACAGAGCAATTCAGCGCTTCCGGAATGAACACGCAATGGGTGGTTTGGGAAGTATGGCCCAGGGCAATCCCATCTACACTCCGCCCCGGAAGAAGCTCAAAGGATATCAGCGTGATCACACGGGTAAAAAAGTAGCATAATGGCAAATGATTTACCCTATTTCAAGTGGTACCCTGACGAATGGTTCGCTGGCCGGATCTATTCTTGTGACCGAAATGTCCAGGGACTATTCGTCAACATCTGTGCACTGTATTGGAAGAAGAAAGGGAACATATGTTGGACTGACGTTGTTTACCGTTTCAGAAACTCCGAATCAGAGTTCAAGGAGCTGCTTGAAAAAGAAATAATCAGAGTGGAGAAGGGAACAGATGTTGAACAAGTGCTGGGAGAAATAGAAGAAGAAGAAGAAAGAGAAAAAAGAAAAAAAGAAAGTACCAAAGAAACCCGCTTGGTGATATCATTTCTTGATGAACAATTAACTGAACTTGGAGCCATCCAAGAGAAGCGGATCAGCGCCGGGAAGAAATCAGGAATGAAGAGAAGGAAGAACCGTGAGGATGTTTTATCCAAGAAGCTAAAAAAGTTTCAAATAATGGTCCTCCCATATATTGATAAATATGAACCGGCCATGATGAAGGAGTTTATTGACTATTGGACCGAAACAAAGCCTCAAGGCTTGATGATGCGATGGGAGATGCAGCAGGCATTCGATGTCGGCAAGCGCCTGGGCACCTGGTACAAGAACGAACGCACTTACAACTCCCGCACCCCGAAGAACACCGTGGGCAGCCGGTCCACCGGATCCGCCCGCAAGACATACCGTAAATCAAAAGAACTATGAAGCAAATAAAATTCAATCCAGAAAACAAAGACATCTTGACATACGGGGAGGCACTTGGACCAGTGGCCGACATCGTTGATCAAGAAGAGGCTGACCAATACTTGAAAGAGTATATCAAGTACACTCAAAAATTCTTAGATGAGAAACCGCATGAAGAAGGAAAGACAGCGGAGGAGATTTGTAAAATCAATATTGGATATTGGTCCGGGTGGTGCTCTAATGAAACCGCAGAGCGGATATTGAAACTGTTTGATTGCTCTCATCCTATTTTCGGAAAGAAAGTACCAACCCCCAAAGAAGCATTTGAAGCCGGGAAGAAATTAGCAGAACTATGAGAAACGAGGAAAGATGGTACAAGCACATTCGACCAAAAGTGCTCCCGGACTTCACCCCGAGGTTGAAACGGGATATGGAAACACTGACCCCTCCGGACAACCTCCCGCCCCTGGGCAGCTATTTCGTTCACGGCGATGTACACACCGGCAAGACCGTTTGGGCAGCGTGGATGATGCTGGAGGCTGAAAAGGATCGCTATTTGCACCCGGGTCATTGGGAGTCTCATATACTGTTCTTCAAAACATCGGAGATCCTGAATGACTTGAAGGCTTGTTTTGATGATCCGCTCCGGGATGGGGAAGCCTTCCTGAAGCAATTATCTGATGCGGCATTTCTCGTGCTGGATGACTTCGGATCCGAGCGACCCACTGATTGGGTGCTGGGGATCCTGTACCTGCTGATTGATCGCAGGTATGAGAACATGAAGCATACCATATTTACCGCTAATCATAGCTTGGATGAGATCGCTGAGAAGTTCGGTGATGATCGAATCACAAGCCGGATCGAAAGAATGTGTACTGAAATATTTCACCTCAAAAAGAAGTTCTAATGAAATTTCAAATTCTCAAATCCATCAATGGATTGTACTATTACATCCTGGTGGGAAGAAACGGAGAGATCATGCTGACCTCCGAAATGATGATGCAAAAGCAGAGCTGCAGGAAGTCTATTGCGTCAATCAAGCGCTCTGTAGGATTCTTCACCCGGGTTGAAGACAGAACCGGACAAAACAAAACGCTATGAAACAAACAATCTGGAAATATCAATTGGAGGTCAAAGATGAAATATTTTTGACGATGCCGGCTGATGCAAAATTATTACATGTTGGTTTTCAAAACGGAGAGCCGGTGCTATGGGCATTATTGAATCCTGAAAACGAATATGTGGAGCGTAAAATTATGGGCACAGGAACCGGTTGGGATATCAGCGACAAAGACATGGGCGTGTATATAGGCTCCACCCAAACTCCAAGCATTCTTGGAGAATTGGTTTGGCATTATTTTGATGGGGGAGAAGTATGACACTGACTGACGAAAGCCCGATGCCATTTGGAAAGTACAAAGGCACGGAAATGGCGAATGTCCCGGCGGACTATTTGATGTGGTTGTATAATCAGCGACCCGGTATGAAGCCATTTGGGAGGGAGGCGCAAGCCGTGAGAGATTACACGATGGAGAACATGGATGCGTTAAAGAAAGAAATGAAGAATGATTGAACGTCAAATCATAATTGGACTGATCGTGTCCACGGACTTCCTCCAACAGGTCCGCCCCATTTGGGAAACAAAGCTATTGAAATCAGTCAGCGCTCAGCAGCTCTCCATCTGGTGTATTGAATACTTTGACAAGTATCATAAGGCTCCCGGGCTGGATATTGAATCCATATACTTTGAGAAGCTCCGGGAGGGATATGTTGAGAAGGATCTTGCTGAAGATATTGAGGATGATTTGCGGGATCTCTCTGAGGAGTATGAGGAGAGCTTCAACCTGCAATACACCCTGGATACAGCGGACAAATACCTGAAAGAGCGACACCTGGCCCTCCACCTCGAAAAGGTCCAAGAGCGTGTCGATGAGGGAGAGCCGGAAGAAGCGCAAGCACTCGCAGCGTCATATCGTGGTATTCAAGCATCAATTAGCAACGAAATAGACCTGAGTGACAGTAAGGTGTTATCAAAGGTGGATATTGCCTTTAGTGACATGCAAAAGCCAGTCATTCTATATCCCGGAGCGCTGGGAGAGTTTTGGAATGAACAGATGGTCCGGGGTGGTTTCATTTCGTTCATGGCCCGGGAGAAGCTGGGGAAGAGCTTTATGTTGTTAGACCTGGCCGTGCGAGCCACCCGCCAGAAGTCCAAGGTGGCCTTCTTCCAGGCCGGGGACATGACCGAAAACCAGCAGATCAAGCGGGTTTGTTCCTACCTGACCCGGAAGCCTATCAAAGAGAAGTATTGCGGCCAGGTGTTTCTCCCGGTGGTGGACTGTATGTTGAACCAATTAGATCTCTGCGACAAGGAACAACGTGAATGTGATTTCGGACCGTTTGCCGCCTTCAAGGAATGGAATGAAAAGAACATCCGCCAGAAGCTCACCCGGGATCTGATCGTGAAAGCCTTTCTTGAAGAACCGGACTATGCCCCATGTCACAACTGTCGGGAGTTTCGTCAACGGTCCTGGGGGGTGCCCTGGGTGGAGCGGAAGGAGATCAAACACCCAGTCGATGCTGTGGAGGCGAAAATCAAGTGGAATGAGTTTTTCATCAAAAAGAAACGGCGCTTCAGACTCTCCACCCATTCCAACGGGGAGCTGAGCGTGGAGATGATTGAGATGATCCTCCAGCGATGGGAGCGGGACAGTGGGTTCATCCCGGACGTGGTTGTGATTGACTATGCGGATCTATTGGTCACAAACAAGGTCAAGGAGTTTCGACATCAGCAAAATCAGATCTGGATGGACCTCCGGGCGCTCTCCCAGAATCAGAATTGTTTGCTTGTTACAGCGACCCAAACCGATTCACAATCATACGAACAAGACACCCTCTCCCGGAAGAACTTCAGCGAAGACAAGCGCAAATATGCCCACGTGACGGCGATGTACGGATTGAACCAGGATCCGAAAGAGCGGGAGAAGAAGATGGGCGTGATGAGGATAAATGAAATTGTAATCCGGGAGGGAGATTTTGACACAACTTCCTGTATTACAGTGTTACAAAGCCTGAACCTGGGCAGACCATTCCTGGGGAGCTACAAATAAATTTGCAAATTCTATAACAGAAATGAATTATCATTGTATAATAGTACAGATGTTTTAATCACAAACAGTTATTTATTAATCAAATTTCAAACATTATGAAACCAAAAGATCTTGTTGAAGTATCAAAGGAATTGAATGCCCTCCTGTTCGACCCGAAGAAGAAGGAAGAAGGATGGATTGACACCACCGGAGTGTCTTCAATCAGCAACGTCAAAAAGATGACGAAAGGAATCAAAGAGGCCGCTGCGATCCTGGAAGCCGATGATGAGCTCACCGAAGAAACCAAAGCCACCATGAGAGAGATTGAGTGGGACCTGGCTGATTATGACAAGAGTGACGGACCCCGTGTTCAGGAAACTCTCCAAAAGATGGGCGTGTGGCTGAACGAGGAAGATGACGAGGAAGAGGAAGAAGAGAAGCCCAAGAAGAAAGCCCCGGCCAAAAAAGCTCCCGCCAAGAAGGCTCCTGAGCCAGAAGAAGAGGAGGAAGATGAGGATGACGAGGAAGAGGAGGATGACGAGGAAGAGGAGGAAGATGACGACACCGATGAGGAAGAGGAGGAAGATGACGAGGAAGAGGAGGAGGAGGAGAAGCCGGTGAAGAAAGCTCCTGCCAAGAAAGCCCCTGCCAAGAAAGCCCTCCCCAAGGCTGAGAAGGGATCCCGCCTGGATACCATCTGTGAGACCCTGAAGAAGAAACCCAAGACACTGGACGAGTGGGCGGAGAAGGCCAATGACCTCTGGGTCAGCAAAGGCGGATCCGACAGTGTGAAGGAGAGTGCCGTGCTGCGAGGCTTCTGTATCACTGTTCTGAAGCATTTTGACTCTGACGTGAAAATACCGAAATCATAATGCTGAAGATTGTAAGAGTATCATCATATGACTCTCTTTCAGAATTGTCCCCTGACGTTTGGGAAGGCTTCCCGGACGTCAGTGGGCTTTCTGTATTCGTGAAGCCAAATCTGGTATGGCCAGCCTGTTATTGGGACGGTTGGGCCACAACCCGGGTTGAAGTCACAGAGATGGTCGTGAAACACGCCCTGGAGCAGGGAGCGAAGCGGGTGGTTGTTGGTGATTGCGGATTCAAGGACCAATGGCAAGCCACTATGGAATCTACTGACTATGACGAATTAATGGAACTTCCGAATGTGGAAATAATTCCGCTGCAGGATGGTCCTAATTTTCATAAATTCACTTTGAAGAGGCTGGAGAAGTACCGAAGTTTGTATGGCGTGAAGTTCAGCGATTATTTACTTGAGTGTGACATCATCATAAACGTCCCCAAGATGAAAGTACACAATATGGCCGGGGTGACCGGTGCGATTAAAAATATGATGGGGACTATGGCTCAGAAAGGATCTATGCACCCGAAAGGATCCGTGCCCATTTTACATAAGCGGTTGGCGGATCTCTATGACCTCACGAAGAACATGGTCAATTTCATCGTGATGGACGGGATCCAAGGAACCGAATTTTCAGAACAGTGCGGATTTCCCCGGGACAGCAACGTGTTACTGTTCGGAACCGATCAGTGGGAAGTGGACGTGGCGGCGGCAAAGTTGATGGGATTCAATCCCGCCAAAGTCCGTTATCTCAGATACATCAGCAATGACTTCGATTCAGTGAAAGTTCCGAAGCGGTTGCGACAGGATTATGAAAAACCTTTGAGTTGGAAATAAATGGCAAAAAAAGATATCAGTCAACTGAATTTCAAAAGCATCTCCGGGTGGCGTGGTGACAGCATGGTTTGTCCCCAGGCTTTCGGCGGAGATATTTATGCTGGATGTAGTATGGGTTGTTGGTGGTGCTTCTGTCGGGAGATGGAGGAGAGTTTTTACAACCGGTATTATGACGGATGGAACAGAGATGTGGTCAGGCCAGCTGACCCTGAGGACTTCCGGAAGCTGTTTGATAAGGCTTTCGGGAGCGACAAGCCCACCGAGAATTGGCATATCAAATGCCTCCGTCATGGCCTCCCGTTCAACATGGGATCCAAGGCCGAAACATTCAACATTGAGGACCGGGAACACGATGTGGTCGTGAAGGTTCTTGAACTGTTCCGAGAGTATGACGTGCCTGTCATATTTGAAACCAAATCGCATTACATAGGGTTGTCCAAGTACCTGGACATCATAAAGGATCTCAACGCAGCGGTGATTGTCGCCGTAATGGGAGGGACCGACACGCTGAATTATAAGCTTGAACCAGGCGCTCCTCCCGCATCGATGCGGTGGGATATGGTCCGGAATTTGAACGCCAAAGGGATCTGGACAGGCGTGCGGTGGGAACCGATCATGCCCGGGATCAATTCCAAGGATGATTACCTGGAAGGATATGCCAAGGATGCCGCCAAGTCCGGAGCCAAGCACGTCAGCCTCTACAATTACAGAACCTCGAATGTCCACCGGGCCAAAATAGAATTTGAAAAACGAGGGTGGAATTATATCAAGATGTTGGAGGCTAATCAGGATGAAAATTGGAGGCCCATTGGTCGGAAGTTCTTTGATTACCTGAATAAATATGGGGTGCCGGCTTCCTCTCCTGATTTCGTGAACTTTCCGTTTGATAACGCTTGCGAGAGCTGCTGCGGGGTGGACGGGTTGTTTGTGCCTTATGAATTTACTTTCCAGCACGCTTGTCGCCTTATCAAGGAGAACGGGAGCGTGACCTGGGGAGAGATGGATGCCATTGAATTCAAGGAACCCGAGAGCGCCACGCGCATGAAAGAGAATTGGAATGGCGGCCAATATTACTCTCTGAATGATTCTCCGGATATAATTTCATTGGGGCAGGATTCACACGGGATGAACGTGTATGGCCGCAAGGGAGGATCTGTCAAACTCAAACCAAACAACTTAACATTAAACTTATAAATCATGAGTGGTACAAAACAAAATTGGGATTACAAGAGCTTGGAAAAGATATTCAGGCAGAAAGGATGGCTGAAAACGCATTACATCAAGCCCAATCTCCCGTACAATAAAGCTGTTGAAGTGGGGAACCGGGGAGATCATTCAAAAGGAATTGCCCCGTATGTAACCCAGCGATATGAAAAGAATTGGGAACTTGGGGTGGCTCTTCTCAAGCCGGGATATCATCCAGAGAAAGAAACGCCAAAGGAAGCTCCCGGGCTGTTTGATATGGTAACCAACCCGGCGGACCCTCTCAGAAGAAGGCAGCTCAGTGCTGTTTCCAATTTGTTAGATGATTTACGCTCCATCAATATCCGGCTCCCAAATTACGGTTTGGAATTGCCGCAAGAAATCAAGTCAACATTATGTCGAATAGAAGAAAAACTGAAAGGAATTTAAAATGAATAAATTGCCAAATTATTATGATCTCAGATTGGATGCAAGTCGGATCGTGCCCCGCATGACTCAACTCGCAACTTCTCAGCGCCGGGCACGAGCGGTTCGGGAGAAAGGAAGAAAGAAGAACTACAGTCAGTTCTCTTTGAAAGAAAGCGAATGGCGAAAGCAGGAGAGGCTGCTCAATACGGAAGAGATCAATTCATTTGTTGAGATCTCTATCAGGGCTGCTGCCTGTCCGATGCCGTTCAATATGGATATATGGGATGGGCTTGTCTGTCCGTTTGCATGTATATATTGTTTCGCAAATGCCTTCCGGGCCTCCTTATACACCGCATTCTTCGATAACAGCAAAACAATGGGCTTTCGCCACTGTAATCCTGATTACTACAAAGGTGAGCTGGATAAAATGCAAAAGCTCCGGAGCTACACCATGGATCAGAAGCGGGAGCTGAATGGAACCAATAAGGCTTTCGCACTGGGGATCCCGGTGCGGATGGGGATCCGGTTTGAGGACTTTTTGAAGAAGGAGGAAAGGGATGGCGTGAGCTTGGAAATGTAGATTATTTGGCTGATACGGCATACCCTGTGATGATCAACACGAAAGCGGCCCTGGTTGGTAGTGATAAGTATGTGAAAGCTCTTTCACGGAACCCGGCTAAATCAGCGGTGCATGTTACTGCGATCACATCTGATGAAGACATCACCAAGAGATTAGAACCTGGAGCACCGAAGTACAAGGAGCGCTTGGAAGGGATCCGGAACATGGTCCAGGCCGGGATCCGAGTGGTGGCCCGGATT
>Ga0210003_1002904_pt1 | contig 14191 bp, 11 predicted proteins | sample LantaG_FD_182804 | JGI IMG/M metagenome (GOLD analysis project Ga0210003, IMG submission 182804) | Deep subsurface microbial communities from Baltic Sea to uncover new lineages of life (NeLLi) - Landsort_02402 metaG (SPAdes) (version 2) | ecosystem: Environmental > Aquatic > Marine > Oceanic >... | reverse complement strand
CTGAATCGATGCCACCGTGCCGTTGGCTTTGCAGAGGCGATATGTTCCCGGCGTCCATACGCGGACGTCAAATTTGCCGCCATCAAAACTTAATGGCTGTATGTCAGGTAAAGAGGCGACCGTTAAATTTTCTATGGAATCCATACGTAAAGATTGCAGTTCCTGCTCTATTGCAATGATATGGTTGTCATCGGTATCTTTACGGAAAACTACAAATACCGATGATACCGGCGCTAATCTTAACGGCACTTTTGTGCCTCCATCGACAAAATCATATAGCAGGGCGTCACTCACCCGGCCGGTATCGGGCTGCCACAGTTGTGGTTTTTTGCCACTTATACGAAATATACATTCTGTCGTTTTCCACTCAAGCGAATTATTCGTAACCAGATATATATCTTCATGGGCTGTTCGCCGATGTATGTAGTCTATCGCGACATCATCGTTATCTGTTTTGGTCACAGTAAAATCGGGAGTCAAGCCATGCTGTTTGAGAACATCCAGCACGGGAATACCCCATATAACTTTTCCTTTCCCGTAATTATATGTCTTTACAGTTTTACCATCGGATGGTCCCCAAAGCTTATCCGCGATTTTCTTTACGGATTCATCACAGAGCGGGTAATCGGTGAGCGTTTTGGTTCTGAGTGGTTTCGGGCCAACGATGGTCGCACCGGCTCTGACCAGTTCTTCCAGTTTTTGGACCACCTCAACCGGCATATCATCTTTGTCAGGTAACACCATGATCCGATAGCTCATGCCATCCGGCAAAACCAGGCGGCCGTCTTTTACGCTCATCCTGGTAAGAATGACCTCGGTATTTACATAGTCACAGTCATAACCCGAACCAAGCAGATCGTTTCGTATCGGGATAGGCCTGCCGCAATGCAGGCATTTGCTGCTATCGTAGCGAGGTTTAACAGACGGATCGATTCTCCTGGCTGGTACGAAATTAGGCGCCTGATCGCCGTAATAAAGGCAAACGTCAGCAACGAAAAGCCCCTTCTGAAGCAGATGACAACAACGGGCAATGTAGTCCAAAAATGGTTTCGCTTTGGGCCACCAGGTTGTGTTGACATTAAAATGTTCTCCGGCGTGATAAGCGTATCCGGGTCGGCCGGCTTCGGGCGGATTGTGGGTAAACGTGTGAAAAGTAACCCGATTCAAGCCCGCGCACAACGCCACGTCAATAAGACGTTTGTAGGCCATCGGACCATCTTTCCAACTACGCCAACCTGTTAATGACTCCGCGTCAACTATTTTTTTTCCATAAATGTGCGCCGCGCTGGCTGCTTCTTTGGTGACCCAGAATTGCATGCCGTTCCAGAACTCGCCTCGTGGAAGGTCAACCGCTCCCAGGGCTTTGAGGACATCCACCCGAGCTGAGCCACCATGGCCGGCCTCGGCGTTGATAAGTAATCCCGCTTTATGCGCTATTTCGGCGGCTTTGCGGAAATGGTTGTCGATAATCAAATCGCTGACAGTTTTATCCCAGTCATATAAGAAACGCTCGGTAATATCCGGGTCGGCTGTTTTCCATCCTTTCAGAAGCGGAAGATAAGGTGTCAGATCATATCTTCGTCGTTTTTTGAACTCTGTAACAAAATCATCCGTCCAGTCGGTTCTATGCCAGACTTCATAACTATCTAATTCAAAATATTTTAATGAGCCGAGTTTACCACGTTTTTTCAGTAGCTTGTCGATCATATAACCAAAATGTTTTTCCATTGCCTGTGCGCTTAGATGGTCAATCATCAGGCCCTTTGAGTTTGGGCTGGGACACATCAGAGGTTGTCCGGTAGTACGGTAAATATATCTGGCGATAACCCATTGTCCCGTTGGGACATCCCAGGCGAGCAGGCCTTGATTATTCATGTTCCCGGAAAGATTGATCGTTCCGTCAACGTCTTCGATTATGTTCCCTTCTGTCCTTGGAAACGCCAGTACCGCAATATCTTTATAATATGATTTCGCCTCGGGTGGGAGCGGAAGCACTTGAGAAAAACGGCTGGGGCCGGTAACAACAACTTCGCTGGAATCGAATTGTTTGCTGGCATGCTCATTTCCTATCCAGGCTCCGCCGGCATTCCAACTGCTTGAGGCAATCATTCCCAACTCCAGTCCTAAACGGTCGGCTTCGTCAATAGCATGGGAAATCGCCTCCAGTGACTCTTCACCAAAAAAAGCAGGGCCATGCGGAATCATGCCTTGGGGATCGGCTAAACTGCCAACGTCCCAGATGTCCAGACCTCTCATTGAGTTTTGCTTGATCTCTTCCAGTTCCCGGGTGATCTGCTTCAGATCGACATGGCCGTTTAGCCACGGCCAAAATCCACCGGCACGGGCGGATAAAGGTGGATTAATGAATTCCTGGATGGAGACGGTATCCTCCAGAGGATTTTGCGGCTCTGAAGAGGCCTGTATCCCTGCCACAAAACCGCTTGATAAAAGCAATACCGTCGCAAACGCAAAAACCTTTATTTTCCAACACATTTCAAAACCCTTTCCATAATGGCAGGACTCGACGATTCCACGTCAGAATCCACCCATTCGACGTGTCCGTCCACAACTGAGCGGTTGGACAAATGTAATCTTCAGACATTGTACGGCATTACGCCAGGAATAACAAACTGAAATCTTGAAAGAACCTTGAAAGAACCTTGAAAGAATGACACAGACGGCTCACCAAAATTTATACTGACATTAAACGGATCAGAGGCTATACTTGACGCCCATTGGGCATAGTATCAGCCGAATTCTTTGCAGGAACGTATTTTATGTGGCGTTATGTTGTCAAACGTTTGCTTCTCGCTCCGGTGGTCCTGTGGGTGATTTATACGGTAACTTTCCTGATGGCAGTTATTATTCCGGGTAATCCCTTCAAAACCGGCGAACGAAACCTCAACGAAGACGTTCAACGCGCAGTCATGGCTCAATATCACGCCGACGATAATTGGCTTTTCTATCGTGAATATCTGGCTGGTTTGTTCAGGCCGATTCAGGCTATCCGTGGACGGGGACCACTGATCGATCTGGGACCCTCGTGGCAATACCGTGATTGGACCTGCAATCAGATTATAGGTTCCGCACTGCCGGTTTCGGTGGGACTGGGACTGTCGGCGATGTTTTTGGCTACGGTTCTGGGTGTGCCCATTGGTGTTATCAGCGGCATCAAACGCAACAGTTGGTTCGACTACACTTCGCTGAGCCTGGCCCTGGTGGGAATATCTCTGCCGACCTTTGTCACCGGCACCGCTTTGCTGATTTTGTTCGCGGTCAAATTAGCCTGGCTGCCGGTCGGCGGCTGGGGAAGTATTTCACAGCTTTGGCTGCCGGCCTTTACGCTGTCGCTGCCGTTCATGGCATATATCGCCAGACTGACTCGGCTGGGAATACTTGACGTAATGGCCGGAGATTATATTCGTACCGCACGCGCCAAAGGACTGGCGCCTTGGAGGGTAGTCTGGAAGCACGCTCTGAAAAACGCGTTCCTGCCGGTTCTCAGCTACCTCGGTCCCGCCACCGCCGCCGCACTGACCGGCTCGTTTGTCATCGAAAAAATATTCAATATCCCCGGTCTTGGTGAGCATTTCGTTGCCAGTGTTCTCAATCGCGACCGGGCCATGATATTGGCTACGGTACTGGTTTATTCCACCGTTATCATCTTATTTAATCTACTGGTCGATCTCACCTACGCGGTGGTCGATCCGCGTATCAATCTCGAAAAACAATGACAACCACTGCCCCCAAAAACAGTACAATCGCAGACGAGACCGCTGCCGCGAACGTTCCTGTTCGGTGTTTGCCCTGGCAGCGTTTTTATCGTAACCGCTCAGCGATGGTCTCCATAGTAGTATTGGCGGTTGTCCTGCTTATGTGCCTGGCGACACTGCCAATTTCGATCGACCAGTATCAACTGCAGCAACTCGATTTCAATCGTCAGCCACCGCAGATTGGACCTGTTTTTGCCCCGTTCGGATATGACCTTCTGGGACGAAACCTGCTTTGGCGGTGCCTGTTTGGCGGACTGGTCAGTTTGGGAATCGGCCTGGCGGCTGCTACTATTTCGGTCACTATCGGAACACTATGGGGCCTGACCGCCGGCTGGTACGGTGGAAGGGTTGACAACGTTATGATGCGACTGGTCGATATCCTTTATGGCCTGCCTTATATCCTGATGGTTATTTTACTCAAGATAGCCTTTGAACCGATGCTGATAAGACTGCTGAACAACATTTTCGGTCCCGGACATGAAAGGGTGGCCAATATTATAATTTTGTTCGTGGCCATCGGAAGTGTAAGCTGGTTGACCATGGCACGGGTAATTCGAGGACAGGTGTTGTCGTTAAAGACCCAACCGTTTATGGAGGCCGCACAAGCGATGGGTTTGCCCACTCGAAAAATTCTGCTGAGACATCTGCTGCCGAATCTGATCGGCCCGGTGATTGTATATGCGACCTTAACAGTTCCGCAGGCTATGCTGCAGGAATCGTTTCTGAGCTTTCTCGGCATCGGCATCGGACCTCCTATACCAACATGGGGCTCATTGGCCGCCGAGGGCGTTAAAGCGGTTAACACTGTAATTAGTTTTTGGTGGATGGTGGTTTTCCCCAGCGCCCTGCTTGGGCTGACACTGCTGTGTCTGAACTTCACAGGCGATGGCCTGCGCGACGCGCTCGACCCAAAAACAAAGAATATCAGTAAGTAAGCGTTTCGGAAACAAAAACCTGTCATTCCCGCGAAAGCGGGAATCCAGTATTTTGGCGTAAAAACATACTTTCAAGTGAGTATATACTCACGACGATTAATTCTCCCGTTTTCTTATTATGTATTTATTTATCCTAAAAACCGTTACAATTAGCCCTGCCAGGAATCATCATACCCATTGGGTATAAGCGTTGCTATAAATATGCTACAAATATGCATCAGGAAAATGGAGTCTTTCTATGCTATAGTGATTTAACCTTTCAATATCTCTGTTTCTTCAATAGTACTTATGCCAACTTGCGGGCGATTTCTTCTTCGAGAATGTCTTTGACGGTCAGGGCGATTATGCTCTTGCCGGTTCTTTTGAAAAAGGTGGCTATTTCGGTCATGGCATCGCTAGAGTAATCGAATGAGACGAAAAAGCCTTTTGTGCGGTCTTCGCGCATCATAACCGCTTCGAAAGAATCGATGTCCGGCCTGCCGACCTTGTTTTTCTGCTTGACCTGTATGGGATACCAGGTATCCATGAAGTCCAACTCATCGGCTTTTTTCTTCGGCACAGCAGAGACAGGATATATGCGTCCATCAATTCCCATATCGCCGACCTGCGCCTTATTGGGAATACCGCCCAGCGCGATAACCGCCCAGTTCTCGAACTCGAAGTGCGGCAACTCACGCAACTTTTTTTCGCTCCATGGCAGATCGCAAACAACATAAGCTCTCCCCCTGCCAAGGGGGAGTACCCGCAGGGGGAGGGGGTATAATTCCAGCCGCCGAAGACTCTCCTGATTTCATTTCGATACAACTGCAAGCCCATTCTAAAAATCGTCCACTTTTCTGTTTATGTACAATTTATCGTATTCATTCAGTGCTTCTGTAAACCGTTTCCAAGCTTCGTTAGTTGATAATGTAAAAGGATATTTGCTGTATAAATCCGCCGTCTTGTAAAATATTCTTTGGATGTCTACACGTTGGAAATTCAAACTCGTAGAAAGTTCAGCTACCCAATCCAATACAGCTGGTGCTATATCCCAGAATTGAATCTTTTCCTTGCGAGGGCTAAATTTATTGTTATTGCTTGCTCCGTTTAGATCAAATAATACAACCTCCAAGTATACTCTTATAGCTTGTTTCATACGAGTTTCAGCTATCACTGCATATTTTTCTTCCTTAGAATATTGTTCATTATTCAAAAGGAAACATGCTTCAGAGCGGAGTATATCTCCCACACCATATCGGCAGTTTCGATATAAACCCCATTGGCCAGCTTTGGCATTTTCTCGGGATTGTATATTTAACTCATTCCACTTCTTATTCCACACCTCACACTTCTCTTGATACCAATTTTCAGGATCACGACCATAGCCTTCATAATATTGTTTTGATATATTTTCTGCTTGTTCTTCAGTGACCAAAACCTGTTCTCTGTCCTGAGGTCTCGTTCGAACACGAAAGTAATTTCCGCAATGTGGGCATTTACTTCGTCTCTTAGGTTTTTTCTTAAGTGGCTTATTACAATAAGGACAAATTGGGTCTATGTTTCCGAGGGGCTTTATTAAGTCTGGATTTTCTCCTGCTACTTTCTGAAAATTCCCACACTTACGGCATTCTTGTTTTTCCCCTCTAATTGATTCAGGAGCTTCCATTGCCTCGCTACATTTTGAACAATTAAAATGTATCATAGCGAATTAATACCCTATAAGCCTGCGTGGATGCGTGGCGGTCTTCGAATGCGCGCTTTTCCTTTGTCTCACCCCAAAATACCTCATAGTTGCGATTGGAGTTGAAAGGCGGGTCGATATAGATAAGGTCAACGCTGTTTTCGGGCAGTTTTTTCAATTGTTCAAGGTTATCGCCGCAATAGATTACACGCGTATCGATCAACGCTGATGGCTTGCCTTTGGCTGGGGTCTTAGGGGCGGTTTTTGGGGGAACGCTCTTTTTTTTTGCTGCCTTTTTTGCCATTATTCTCTTTCTATAACCATTTTTTCACCTAACTCCATTAAAATCAACGACTTACACGCCTTTTTGCCAGTTTACAACGCCTCAATGTAAGCTTACAATGCCACGATGTAGGCTTACAATGCCACGATGTAGGCTTACAATGCCACGATGTAGGCTTACAATGGCACGATGTAGGCTTACAACGCCACGATGTAACCTTACAATGCCTCAACGTAACCTTGCAATGCCACGATGTAAGCCTGCAATATCACGATGTAAGCCTGCAATATCACGATGTAAGCCTGCAATATCACGATGTAAGCTTACAATGCCACGGGGCACGCTTACTTTGCCACGGGTCACGCTTCATTTGCCACGGAGTAAGCCGACTTTGCCACAGGTCACGCTTGCTCTGCCACGGAGTAAGCCGACTTTGTCACAGGTCACGCTTACTCTGCCACGGAGTAAGCCGACTTTATCGCAGGTCACGCTTACTTTGCCACGATGTAAATCATCTTTGCCACAGAGTAAGCCGACTTTGCCACGGAGTTAACTGACTCCGTCACGGGTCACGCTTACTTTGCCTGAGAGTAAGCCGACTTTGCCGCAAAGTCAACTGATTTTGAGGGGGAAATATGGTGTTTTTAAGGGCTTTTGCCACCGAGAATATATGGTGTGCTATCAGGCTTTGTTACAATCGTAGCTTTCTTCCCGCGCAGCCTGCTGAACATTATGATCATCATCGGCATTACCAGTTGGACCGGTAGCGCACGCTTTATTCGAGCCGAGTTCCTCAAGCTGCGTAAGCAGGATTTCGTACAGGCCGCACGCGCCCTGGGACTGCCTCTGCGCAGCATACTTTTCCGACATATACTGCCCAACGGTATCGCACCCGTGCTGGTCAACGCCACCTTCGGTATTGCCGGCGCTATCTTTATCGAAGCGGCCCTTAGCTTTCTTGGTTTCGGAGTAGCCCCGCCCACGCCCAGTTGGGGACAGATGTTGAGTTTGGGCGTAAGCACTTCGGGACGTTTTCTTTGGTGGTTGACTTTGTTCCCCGGATTAGCGATATTCTTGACTGTCCTGGCTTATAATTTAGTGGGCGAGGCGCTGCGCGACGCGCTCGACCCCCGTTTAAGGTAAAAGGCATGACCGACAACAACATCCTGTTATCAATCAGCGACCTCAAGGTCTCATTTTTTACCGATCAGGGGCAGGTCCGCGCCGTCGATAGCGACGGGTTCGACATATATAACGGCAAAACCCTTGCCTTGGTCGGTGAAAGCGGCTGCGGCAAAAGCGTTACGGCCCTGTCAATCCTGAGACTTCTGCCTGATCCACCCGGTAAGATCACAGACGGTAAAATCCTTTTTCGCCGGCAAAACCTGCTGGACCTGACTGAAAAAAAGATGCGATCTATCCGCGGAAACGACATCGCCATGATCTTCCAGGAACCTATGACCAGTTTGAATCCCGTTTACACCGTCGGCGACCAGATCGTCGAAGCAATTGAGTTGCATCAAAACAAAAAAGGTTCTGCCGCCTGGGCCCACGCTGTCGAAATGCTCAGACTGGTCGGTATCGCTGAGCCGCAACGGCGAGCGTACGAATATCCACATCAAATGTCCGGTGGTATGTGTCAGCGGGTCATGATCGCCATGGCACTGAGTTGCGATCCCGCTCTGCTGATCGCGGACGAACCGACCACCGCTCTCGACGTTACCATCCAGGCCCAAATCCTCGATCTCATCAGGCAGCTTCAGCAGCGCAACAACATGAGCGTATTACTGATCACCCACGATTTAGCCGTGGTAGCCGAAAACGCCCACGATGTTGCGGTTATGTACGCCTCGAAGATAATGGAAAAGGCTCAGGTACATACCATCTTCGACAAACCGATACATCCTTATACACGGGCCTTGCTGAGATCACTGCCACGAACGAACAACAAACAAAAACGACTCGAAGTTATTCCAGGTTCTGTACCCGATCCGCTGCATTTCCCAACAGGCTGCAAGTTTCACCCACGCTGCTCTTATTGCCCAACTGGGACAGACGAACTGTGTCGTACCAAGGAACCGCCCATGGAAGAAATTCAGCCGGGCCACTACGTGGCCTGCTGGAAAGCAAACCACATTTTGTCAAACTAAGTTATAATGGACAGATGAAATCTAACGACGACTTACTGGTAGTTGAGGACTTAAAGACCTATTTCCCCGTTCGTAAAGGTTTTTTCTCCGGCGTATCCGTATGGGTCAAAGCGGTGGACGGCGTTAGCTTACGAATTGAGCGGGGCAAAACGCTCGGACTGGTCGGCGAAAGCGGCAGCGGAAAAACCACGCTCGGACGAACCATCCTGAGACTGATCGACCCTGTCGGTGGAAAAGTAATCTTTGACGGAAAAGACATTTTTCAGCAAACGCCGCGACGGCTCAGACAACTCCGACGTGACATGCAGATCATTTTTCAGGACCCATTCGGCTCACTCAATCCACGAATGACCGTCGGAAATATCGTCGGTGAGGCAATGACCGTACATGGCCTGGCCAGGGGCGCTGCGCGACACCGGCGCGTTGCCGAGCTTTTGGAGAAGGTGGGACTGTCCCCATCTCATATCAATCGTTATCCACACGAATTTTCCGGCGGCCAGCGACAGCGCATCGGCATCGCCCGCGCACTGGCGCTCAACCCCAAATTTATCGTTTGTGACGAGCCTGTCAGCGCACTGGATGTTTCCATTCAATCACAAATCATCAATCTGCTGCAGGACCTGCAGGAGGAATTTAGCCTGACATATCTGTTCATCGCTCACGATTTAGCGGTAGTCGAACACATCAGCGATTACGTAGCCGTGATGTACCTGGGCAAAATTGTCGAATACGCACGGGCCGAGGATATTTACCGCAATCCCAAACATCCTTACACCATGGCCCTGCTCTCGGCGATTCCGCAACCAGACCCACACCGCCGAAGTAAACGCATCATCCTCCGCGGTGAAGCGCCAAGCCCCATCGATCCGCCGACCGGTTGCCCATACCACCCTCGCTGCCATCTGGCCGGCGACCGCTGCGGTCGGGACGTGCCACAACTCGAACCAAAAAACGGCTCCGATAATCACATCGCTTCCTGCTGGGCAACAAAATAAGAACGATCCCACCCAATCTGCCTGCCATGATAATCATCATACTTAGACGTTGCTCGTCCGGAAGATATCAGGTAAAATGCCGGACACAGGTTATCCCAATCGGAAACCTCAGGCAAGGCAGTTTTTGTACCAGGACAAGCGAAAGGAAGTTGACATGATTCAAATAAATACGAAAAAGATGATAATTGCAGGGTTCTTCGTACTGTCAACAGTTCTGTCAGCCTCGGCAATGGAGTACTACATAGCCACGGACGGACGGGACGCCAATCCCGGTACGAAACAGCAGCCGTTCGCTACCATAACCCATGCCCGCGACACCGTACGACAACTGAGAAAAACCGGACAGATACCGGTTACTGTCTATCTTCGAGCTGGAACCTATTATCTGCCGGAGACCGTCGTATTCACTTCGCAGGATTCAGGTACACCCGATGCTCCCATTACATACACGTCCTGGGAAAAAGAAAAGGTCATCATCAGCGGCGGTACAAACCTCAACCTCAAATGGTCACAATACAAAAACAATATCATGCAGGCCGCGATAAGTGACCCACACATTGTGATCGATCAGTTATTCGTCAATGGCGCCCGTCAGCGTATGGCACGCTGGCCAAACCACAAACTCGAACAGAACATCGATGTCGGTTACGCTTGGGGCCTGGAACCGCAGAAAGGCAATCTTGATTATATATCATTGCCTCCTCAGGGTGAGCCTTATGTCAACTTTGTTTTTGATCCGGAAAAGTTCAGCCGCAACAAATGGACCGCCGCTGATAAGGCCCTGATACACATTTTTCAGTCTAGCAGTTGGGGCAACATGCAATGGAGTATTCGGGACGTTGACTTCGAGAACCATCATATTCTTCTGGGCAAAGGTGGCTGGCAGTTAGGCGCCTTATGGTACGCCAGCCGTGCCAATTATGTGTCGGAGCATTCGAGATATTATGTGGAAAACATTTTTGAGGAATTGGACGATCCCGGCGAATGGTATTTTGATCGTGACAAAGCTATGCTGTACTTTATACCACCGAAAGATGTAGATATCACTACCGCCAGGGTTGAAACGGCCAACCTGAAACAACTGTTTGTTTTTGAAGGCACCTCCGATCGGCCGGTTCGGCACATTACGCTGCGCGACCTTACGTTAACCCACACATCTCGCGTTTTCATGGAGCCTTATGAGGCCAGATTGCGCGGCGACTGGGCCATTGCCCGCCTGGGCGCCGTTCTTTTCGACGGAGCGGAGGATTGTGCCGTCGAGGATTGCTTTTTCGACGCCGTCGGCGGTAACGGCGTTTTTATGAGCAACTATAACCGTCGAAACACGGTGGTTGGCTGCATGTTTGCCTGGATCGGTGAAAGTGCCGTTTGCCTTGTCGGCAGCGACGATTCCGTTCGTTCTTTGGAGATTCACAAAATCCGATACCACAAGCTCGACGGTATTGACATGACTCCAGGCCCCCAATCTCCGAACTATCCAGCCCGCTGTCGTATTCACAACAACCTGATGTACGAACTGGGCGCATTCGGCAAACAGACAGCCGGCGTTTACGTCTCGGCTGCCGAGGAAATTAACATAAGCCACAACACCATCTGCCGTACGCCGCGAGCCGGCATTTGTCTTAACGACGGTTGTTGGGGTGGACACATAATTGAGTTCAACGATGTTTTCGCCACGGTTCGCGAGACGGGCGACCATGGCCCATTTAATTCGTGGGGCCGCGACCGTTATTGGCAATCGCTCCACCGCGAGGGCAGACCGTGTGATATGTCCGGATCGAAGGCCATGAGCCGCCTGGACAACTACAAGACCACTATTATTCGCAACAATCGTTTCATGCACACCACCGATCGGCATTCATGGGGCATTGACCTGGACGACGGATCGTCGAATTACCATCTTTACAACAACTTATGTTTGGGATGCAGTGTTAAGCTTCGTGAGGGATACTATCGTACAGTCGAGAACAACGTGTTCATAGGGCCCCACCCGCCCGAGAAACACGCCGGTTTCAAGGAGAGCAACGACATCTATACGCGCAACATTTATGTGAACACGAAGGACGGCCAGGCCTGGACCCGGAGTTACCCAATGCAAGAGCTGCCGTTGCTGATGGATTACAACCTTTACTTCAATTACTCCGGCGACCAGCCGACCTTTGACGTTAAGAAGCTCACGTGGCAGCAGTGGCAGGCCAAAGGCATGGACAAGCACTCGGTGTTCGCCGATCCAATGTTCGTCGATCCAGACAAGGGTGATTATCGCCTCAGATACGAATCACCCGCTTATGAGCTGGGATTCAAGAGCTTTCCGATGGACCGATTTGGCTCGCAAAAACCTCAGTTCCAGTCCCTCATCCGACAGCTAAAAGACCCATACGAAAAAAAATAGTATTTTAAGCGTATATAAATTTGCCGCCGCCGGTCTGAACATAACCCTTGTCGAACACGTTCAAAAGCGTATAATACAATCTTTACGTTAGACTTATAGTTTTAAGCCAGGAACAAGAAGGTATAAAAAATGGTAGAAACACTAAAGAAACTGGACGATCTGGTATCGCTGTGCAAACGGCGTGGGTTTATCTTTCAAAGCAGCGACATCTACGGTGGGTTGGCCAGTTGCTACGACTATGGCCCGCTGGGAGCGGAATTGAAGCAAAATGTCAAAGCCGCATGGTGGAAATCGGTTGTACAAATGCGGGACGACATGGTCGGTCTGGACTGCAGTATCCTGATGCACCCGATGATCTGGAAGGCTTCCGGTCATGTCGATAAATTCGCCGACCTGATCGTGGAATGCAAAAAATGCAATACCAGAACACGCGTGGACCATCTTCAGGGACTGGAGGGCGAACAGGCCACACATCACGAAAAACCGGAGATAGCCGCTCAGCAGAATCTCTCGGACAAAAACTGCCCCAATTGCGGCGCCACCGGACGGTTCACCGAGCCGATGCCCTTCAAACTGATGTTCGAGACACGGATGGGCGCAAACGTCGATGACGCCATGACCGTATATCTGCGACCCGAAACAGCCCAGGGCATATTCGTCAACTACAGCAATGTGCTCAACAGTACGCGTTTGAAGGTACCGTTCGGCATCGCACAGATCGGAAAGAGTTTTCGCAACGAAGTGACCACCAAAGCGTTTATTTTCCGTACACGAGAATTCGAACAGATGGAAATAGAGTTCTTCTGCAAACCCGGCACTGACGACCAGTGGTGGGAAAAATGGAAAGACCAGAGAATGCAGTGGTATCTCGACCTGGGAATCCGAAAAGAGAATCTGCAGTTTCGCACGCACGCCCACGATGAGTTGGCTCATTACGCCAAGGCATGTGTGGACATCGAATATCGATTTCCATTTGGCCAGGGTGATTGGCAGGAACTGGAAGGCATCGCAAACCGCACCGATTATGATCTGCGTCAGCATCAGCGAGGAATGCGCTCGGTAACACAATGGATCGAGAACGGCCGTAACACCGAAGCCACGCCCCTGGCCCAGGAGCGTGAAGATTGGATCAAAGGACCACTGAGTTATTTTGAGGAGGAAACACGCGAAAGGTTCATACCTTATGTGATCGAACCGTCAGCCGGTGCGGACCGTGGGGCATTGGCATTTCTGGTCGATGCCTACGCTGAGGAGGAGGTCCGCGGCGAGAACCGCAATCTGCTGCGCTTCCATCCCGCCTTAGCGCCGATAAAGGTGGGAATATTCCCATTAGTAAAAAAGGAAGGAATGCCGGAAAAAGCAAGGGCGATTTACGAAGACTTGCGCGGACACTTCAATTGTTTTTATGACCAGAAGGGTGCCGTCGGCCGACGCTACCGCCGTCAGGACGAGGCCGGCACACCATTTTGCGTAACAGTTGACGGCCAAACAGCCGAGGACAACACCGTAACCATACGCGACCGCGACTCAATGGAACAGACCAGAGTCAACTGCGACAAGGTCAAAAGCTACCTGCGCCAAAAACTCGACGTTTGATTACCGCAGATAGCAAATAAGGCGTAGTTTTGACCCCGCCAACAATTCTCACCCCCGCGAAAGCGGGACACGAAGCGAAGCGAAGAGCCGCGATAGCGAATCCATCTTCCGCCCCGTTCCCTCTCTGTCATTCCTGCGAAGGCAGGACACGAAGCGAAGCCCTGGGTATAATTCACCCCCCACTTCTTCAAGCCCTGTAAGGGCGACACAAAATTCCGGGTGACATGCTCAAGCAAAGAAGCTTGAGCATGTACTATACAAGCCCACGATGTCAATACACCTCTTTCCATTATTATTACTCACTGATCTTTTGGCTCGCCCGGTAAATATAGGAATATTGCTTCAAAAACTTCGTATCTAAAACCATTCGACATAAATGCTGAGCACTTACTTTTCCACGCTTTCCA
>Ga0210003_1002903_pt1 | contig 14191 bp, 13 predicted proteins | sample LantaG_FD_182804 | JGI IMG/M metagenome (GOLD analysis project Ga0210003, IMG submission 182804) | Deep subsurface microbial communities from Baltic Sea to uncover new lineages of life (NeLLi) - Landsort_02402 metaG (SPAdes) (version 2) | ecosystem: Environmental > Aquatic > Marine > Oceanic >... | reverse complement strand
GGCCCGGCTGCACCGCCGCGGGCTACCAATGCCAAGTCCATCACGCGATCACCGACTGGAAAGACGGCGGCCACACCAACATCAACGACCTCACCCTGGCCTGTGGCCCCGACAACCGGCTCATCGAGAACACCGACTGGACCACCACCAGGAACACCACCGGCGCCACCGAATGGATCCCACCCCCAGACCTGGACTGGGGGCACCACCCGATTGCGGGGGACGGCGGCACCCGAACCAACGACTACCACCACCCCGAGAAATACCTCCTACCCGAAAACGGCCCACCCGAAAACGACCAAATTCCCGAGAACGACGGGCCGCCACCCGACAGTGACCCGCTCCCCGAAAACGGCCCACCCCAAAACGACGTGCCACCCGCCAACGACGGGCCGTAGGCTGACCCACGAGGTGTGAAAGCGTGCAGTCGCAGGTTGTTGCTGACGACGAGCACCCGTAACGCAACGCGTCACAGCGCCGACGCGCCTCGCAGATGCTCGAAGATCAGTGATGTCTGTGTGCTCGCGACATGAGCATCGGCGTTGAGGTTCTCCACCACGAACGACCGCAGATCATCGGTGTCCCGCGCAGCGACGTGCAGGATGAAGTCATCAGCGCCGGCCAGGAAGTACACGTCCATCACCTGGGGCTTGCGGCGGATCTGCTCGATGAAGGTGCCGATCTCGCTGCGCGCGGTGAACTGCAGGCTGACCGAGATCATCGCCTGCAGGTTCAGCCCGATCGCCGACGGATCGATATCGGCATAGAAGCCACGGATGACCCCGACTTCCTGCAGCCGGCGCACCCGGCCGTGACAGGTCGACGGGGCGATTCCGACGAGCTCGGCCAGCTCGCTGTTCGGCATTCGCGCATTGGCGTGCAGCGCGGTCAAAATGCGCCGGTCTATGTCGTCCACCGTGACGGACCGAACATCCTTCGAAGCTCGGGGCTGCAAGCCAGCACGATTCGATGATTCTTCAGCCATCGCACACCACTAGTGAATGATCATCATCATTATTGCCATCTGATCGACTGTTCTTCATAGTTAATGGTAACCAGCCACGAGACTGAGGAGCGATCATGCGCGTCGGCATCCCGACCGAGATCAAGAACAACGAGTACCGCGTCGCCATCACCCCAGCAGGCGTGGCGGAGCTGACCCGTCGCGGTCACGACGTCCTGGTGCAGACCGGCGCAGGCCAGGGTTCTGCGATCTCCGACACGGACTTTACGCGCGCGGGTGCGCAACTGATCGACACCGCCGACGAGGTGTGGGCCGAGGCCGACCTGCTACTCAAGGTCAAGGAGCCGATCGAGGCTGAGTACAGCCGCATGCGCAAGGGTCAGACGCTCTTCACCTACCTCCACCTTGCCGCGTCCAGGCCGTGCACCGATGCCCTGATGGTGTCCGGTACCACCTCGATCGCCTACGAGACCGTGCAGACAACCAGCCCGGATGGATCAGTGGCGCTTCCGCTCTTGGCCCCGATGAGTGAGGTCGCGGGCCGGCTCGCCGCTCAGGTCGGCGCCTACCACCTGATGCGTAGCCATGGCGGCCGCGGCGTCCTCATGGGCGGCGTTCCCGGGGTCGCGCCTGCCAAAGTCGTGGTGATCGGCGGCGGAATGGCAGGCGATAACGCGGCCGCCGTCGCGAAGGGCATGGGCGCACATGTCACCGTCTTCGATCTGAACATCAACACGCTGCGCAAGATCGACGCCGAGTACGGCGGCAGCATCGAGACCCGCTACTCGGCGACGTTGGAACTCGAGGACGCGGTCAAGCATGCCGACCTGGTGATCGGTGCGGTGCTGGTACCAGGCGCCAAGGCCCCCAAACTGGTGACCAATTCGATGGTGTCGCACATGAAGTCGGGTGCAGTGCTGGTCGACATCGCGATCGATCAGGGCGGCTGCTTCGAGGATTCGCGGCCAACCACCCACGACGACCCCACGTTCAAAGTTCACGACACCGTCTTCTACTGCGTGGCCAACATGCCCGGCGCGGTGCCGCGGACCTCGACCTTCGCGCTGACCAACGCCACCATGCCCTACGTGCTAAAGCTCGCCGACAAGGGCTGGAAGGCCGCCTGCCGGGCCGATGCCGCGCTGACTAAAGGACTGTCGACGCATGAGGGCGCGCTGCTGTCCGAACAGGTGGCCACCGACCTTGATCTGCCGTTCACCGATCCGGCGGAACGGCTGAGCTAACCCGGCTTACCCGAACAATTCCCCGTCGACGTAGAACCAGCGGCGGGCACGCACTGCGAACCGGGAGCGTTCGTGCAGCATCCCTCGTCGGTCGCCTTCCCGGTAGTGCGCGCGGAACTCGACCTCGCCCGATTCGTCGCTGGGTCCGCCCGCGACAATGCCGATGATCTCGAGTCGGGTCCATACCAGTCCGGCATCGGTGACGCTGGCCGGGCGCGTGCGTGGGTGCCAGGTCCGCCATATGTAGTCGCAGTCCCCCAGTGCGTAGGCGCTGTAGCGCGTTCGCATTAGCTGCTCGGCCGTCTGCGCCTCCCGCTCGCCGATATGCACCGGTCGGCAGCAGCCGCCGAATGGGTCACCGGTGCCACATGGGCAGGGGCGGTCAGGTCGCACACCCACAGTGTGCCTGAGTTGACGGCTGTCAAGTAAAGTTGGGCCATGCTTTCGCTCACCGATGTCCTGCCGAGCGCCCCCACCACGACCGCCGAGGCGCTGGCGGTGTTCGATTCCCGCCCGGCCGTCGAACCTGAGTTAATGATCGGCACCTGGCACGGCCTCGAGTTGCCGACCAACCATCCTCTCGACGGCATGCTGGCCGCCAGCGGCTGGTGGGGCAAGGCGTTCCTGGACTCCGAAACCGTTCACCCACTGTTGTTCCGCACCAGCGGTGGCACCGAATTGTGGGCACTCAACCCCGCGTTGGCATTCGGCGGGCTCGGCTTGGCCACCAAGATCCCCGCCCTGAAGCGACAGAACTTCGCCGGCACCATCGCCGCCCTCAAGCCTGCGCTGCAGGCGCGCGGGCCCAAAGCCCGACTGCGCACGACGCGCTACCGCGATGTGGATACCGCGACGATGATCTACGACCAGTTGCCGATCAACGATGTGTTCCGACGGCTCGATGATGAATCAGTGCTGGGGGCAATGGATTTGCGTGGGATCAGGGCGCCGTACTTCTTCGTGCTGCAGCGCGATGACTCACTGCGACTGATATAGGTCGGCCACCGCGAGCGCGGCCAGTTCGCCAATCAGCGGACGCTGGTTCGGCGCGTCCGAATCCTCCACCGCCGACTTCGTCATGATCGACAACAGCAGCCGCTGCCCGTCCGGAGCGTAGGCAATCCCGACGTCATTGGTGGTGCCGTAGCTACCGCTGCCTGACTTGTCGGCGCTTGTCCATCCCGCGGGTAGGCCGGCCCGCATGCTCGAGGTCTCAGTGGCCAGCATCCACTCTTCGAGTTGCCGTGCGCCCGCGGCTTCCAGCGCACTGCCGATGAATCGATCCAGCCTGGACTCTTCGTCGCCGATACCGCGAGCGAACTCGGTGATGGCCGGCGGGCCGCCGAGCACCCGCAAGAGCAAGTTGGCTGCCGCGTTGTCGCTGACCTGCAGCGCCGCCTCGCACAGTTCGGCCAGCGTCATCGTCGCTCCCACCCGAGTTTCGGTCACCGGAGAGTGGGAAATGATGTCGGCCGACTCGATGGTGACCGCGTCGGTCAGGGCAAGTTCGCCGCGTTCTGCCCTCTGCAGCACCGCGGCAGCGGCATAGGCCTTGAAGGTCGAACACATGGCGAAACGCTCTTTGGCGCGGTGGGCCAGCCACCGACCGCTCGGCACGTCGACGGCCGAAAGGCCGACGACCACGTTGTACCGCCGCTCCAGCGCTTCGATCCGCGCTTCCGTCGGCGGTACCGGCGGGTTGGGGTCGGCAGGATCTTCTGGCCCCGGTGTCGGTGAGCACGAGACCAACGCAGCGACAGACAACCCGCCCAGCAAGAGGCGCCGTCGAGACACCGGCGACATCGGGCGCATCGCAGGCAGTCCGCCGTTCAACCCGCAATCGTCTGCAGCGGACGCGGCAGCGACCTCTTCCCGCGTACCGGCCCCAGAACCGCGGCCCCGAACGGGCGGGTGAGCAGCAGGCGCGCAACGGCATTCACCTCTTCGAGGGTGACAGCCTCGATCCGGTCCAGCGTGTGAGCGATGCTGCGGTGGTGTCCGTAGTTGAGCTCACTGCGCCCGATGCGGTTCATCCGCGATCCAGAATCCTCCAGCCCCAGCACCAACCCGCCGCGCAGCGAGCCCTTGGCGATCCGACATTCGTCGGCTGTGATTCCGTCGCGAGCAACGTCGGCCAAGACATCCGTCGTCACCCGCACGACCTCGTCGAAACGCTCGGGCAGACACCCGGCGTACACCGAGAGCGCCCCACTGTCGGCGAAAGTGTCCACCGTCGAGTACACCGAGTAGGCAAGCCCGCGCATCTCCCGAATCTGTTGAAACAGGCGCGAACTCAATCCACCGCCCAGGGCGGTATTGAGCACCGACAGCGCCCAGCGATGATCCCAGTTCCGCCCCGGAGTACGCACACCCAGCGACAGATGAGTCTGCTCGGCCTCACGGCGTACCAATTCCAGTGTCGGACGACCCGGCACCCGACCAGCGCCCTTGCGCGGCGCCAGCGGAGACCGGCCCCGCACCAACCGCGGACCGAAGTGCTCGCGCACCAACCCGACGACCTCGTCGTGATCGACGTTTCCGGCGACCGCCACGACCATGCGGTCCGGCGTGTAGCGGCGGGCATGAAACGAATGCAACTGCGCGCGGGTCATCATCGAGACCGAATCCACGCTGCCGATCACCGGGCGACCCACTGGGTGCTCGCCAAACATCGCCGACAGGAACACGTCGCCCAGCGTGTCTTCGGGATCGTCGTCGCGCATGGCGATCTCCTCGAGCACAACGTCGCGCTCGATCTCCACATCATCGGCGAAGCACCGGCCGCGCAGTACGACGTCAGCGACCAGATCGACAGCCAGCGCCAGATCCGAGTCGAGCACGTGCGCGTAGTAGCAGGTGTGTTCCCGGGCAGTGAAAGCGTTCAGCTCACCGCCGACGGCATCCACCGCCTGGGCGATCTGCACCGCGGTCCGCGTCGGCGTCGCCTTGAACAGCAGGTGCTCCAGGAAGTGCGCTGCACCGGCGACGCTGCGGCCCTCGTCGCGTGAGCCGACGCCGACCCACACCCCAACCGACGCCGAGTGCACGTGCGGGATGTGCTCGGTGACCACACGCAGGCCACCGGGCAAATCCGCGCGGCGCACCGCCATCGCCTTTTCAGCGGCGTCTGGACCGGTTGTTCCCCGGCGCAGCGAACCCGAGCTAGCTGCTGGCGGTCGCTGCATCGACCGGAACAGGTGAGTCTGCTGCGTCGTCTTCGGCGACGAGGATCAGCGAGATTTTGCCACGGTTGTCGATGTCGGCGATCTCCACGCGGAGTTTGTCGCCCACCTTGGCGACGTCCTCCACCTTGTTGACCCGCTTGCCACGGCCCAGCTTGGAGATGTGAACCAAGCCGTCCCGGCCCGGCAGCAATGAGACGAACGCACCGAAATCGGTGGTCTTGACCACGGTTCCGAGGAACCGCTCGCCGGTCTTGGGTAGCTGCGGGTTGGCGATGGCGTTGATCTTGTCGATCGCCGCCTGCGCCGCCTCACCGCTGGACGCGCCGACGAACACTGTGCCGTCGTCCTCGATGGAGATCGACGCACCGGTCTCCTCGGTGATCGAGTTGATCATCTTGCCCTTCGGCCCGATGACCTCACCGATCTTGTCGATCGGCACCTTGATCGTGGTGATGCGCGGCGCGTACGGGCTCATCTCGTCGGGCTCGTCGATGGCCTCGGCCATCACCTCGAGAATCGTGATTCGGGCATCCTTGGCCTGCGCCAGCGCGCCGGCCAGGACCTTGGAGGGAATCCCGTCCAGTTTGGTGTCGAGCTGCAGCGCGGTGACGAAGTCCTTGGTGCCTGCGCACTTGAAGTCCATGTCACCGAAGGCATCCTCGGCCCCGAGGATGTCGGTCAGAGTGACATATCGGGTTTCACCCTGCACTTCGTCGGACACCAGACCCATCGCGATACCTGCAACCGGAGCCTTCAGCGGCACACCGGCGTTGAGCAGGGCCAGCGTCGAGGCACACACCGAACCCATCGATGTCGAGCCGTTGGAGCTCAGAGCTTCCGACACCTGGCGGATCGCGTAGGGGAACTCCTCGACGGTCGGCAGCACGGGCATCAGAGCCCGTTCCGCCAGCGCGCCGTGGCCGATCTCGCGACGCTTGGGCGAACCGACGCGACCGGTCTCACCGGTCGAATACGGCGGGAAGTTGTAGTGGTGCATGTACCGCTTCTTGGTCTCCGGTCCCAGCGAGTCGATCTGCTGCGCCATCTTGACCATGTCCAGCGTCGTGACGCCCAGGATCTGGGTTTCGCCACGCTCGAAGAGCGCGCTGCCGTGTGCCCGCGGTATGACGGCCACCTCGGCGGAGAGCGCCCGGATATCGGTGACGCCGCGTCCGTCGATGCGGAAGTGGTCGGTCAGGATGCGCTGCCGGACCAGTTTCTTGGTCAGCGAGCGGTACGCGGCACCGATCTCCTTTTCGCGGCCCGTAAAGGTCTCGGCCAGCCGCGCCAGGACCTCGGCCTTGATCTCGTCGGTGCGGCTGTTGCGCTCGTCCTTACCGGCGATGGTCAGAGCCTTGGAGAGGTCGTCAGCGGCCACTGAGGACACCGCGTCGAACGCGTCGTCCTGGTAGTCGGGGAATAGCGGGTAATCGGCGGTCGGCTTGGCGGCTTTTTCGGCGAGCTCCTGCTGCGCAGTACACAGCGCGCCGATGAACGGCTTGGCAGCCTCGAGGCCCTCCGCCACCACGGCCTCCGTCGGCGCGCCTGCGCCACCGGCGATCAACTCGATGACCTTGTCGGTCGCCTCCGCCTCAACCATCATGATGGCGACGTCGTCGCCGGCTTTTCGGCCCGCCACGACCATGTCGAAGACCGCGCCCTCGAGTTGCTCGATGGTCGGGAACGCGACCCACTGACCAGCCTTGTTTTCAGGCGTGGGGATGAGCGCGACGCGCACACCACCGACCGGGCCGGCGAACGGCAGACCCGATATCTGGGTGGATGCCGAGGCCGCGTTGATGGCCAGCACGTCATAGAGGTCCTTGGGGTCAAGGCTCATGATGGTGACGACGACCTGGATCTCGTTGCGCAGACCCGAGATGAACGTCGGGCGCAGTGGCCGGTCGATGAGGCGGCAGGTGAGGATCGCGTCCGTGGACGGACGACCCTCACGCCGGAAAAACGAGCCGGGGATTCGCCCGGCGGCGTACATCCGCTCCTCGACGTCGATGGTCAACGGGAAGAAGTCGAAGTGGTCCTTCGGGTTCTTGCCGGCGGTGGTGGCCGACAGCAGCATGGTCTCGTCGTCCAGGTAGGCGACCACCGAGCCGGCGGCCTGATTGGCCAACCGACCGGTCTCGAAGCGGATGGTGCGGGTGCCGAAGCTCCCGTTGTCGATCACGGCGGTGGATTCGAACACGCCGTCTTCAATTTCAACTGCAGACATAGAAGTCCGTACGGCCTCTCTGGGTCGTCGTTCAGCTGTTTCGCGTGAGCACCGCGCATTGAATGCGGACAGGTGCAGACAACCCCGAGTCGCCTCGAGAAGACCGGCCCGAATGCTTTGACGGCCGTCGATCGAAGCGGCCGGAGTTCATCCGGCAGCCACTACCGAAGACCGCGCGATCGGGCGGTAACTGTCGTATCACGCGGGGGCGGTGCACGCGGATCTGCGAGAACCACACCCGGTTGTTCGCGCCCTACGGCAGGCGAACGCGTTTATCGTACATCCCGGCATGTGCGTAACCCCTAATCCGGGGCGATGCCGGGCCAGGCAGGACGGTCATGCCACATGATCGACGCAGACGGTGAAATTGCGTTCCTGGTAGGCGTAGCCGACCCCGCTTGCGCATTGATCGGCGTTGGCGACGTTCTCCAGTATCTGGGTGGCCCGCTGCCGACCGGGCAGGCTGGTGTCAGGACAGCCAGCCCGGATCGGGTCTCGGCCGTTCTCCGGGTCAATGCTCATACAGCCTCCGACCACCCAATCGATGTCCAGGCAGAGGGTAGTGCGCGAGTCGGAGAAGCTCCCGCGCATCGAATAGAAGGAATCGATGTCGGCCGGGCAGTGATCGGCGCCGTCGGCCGACCCGGAGATAACGTCCACGACCTTGAAGTTCGACGCGGGCGTGCCACAGTCGGCTTTGGTGGCCTCAGGCCGGTCGACCGGACCGCCCCGCTGCAGGCAGTCGCCCACCACAACGTCGGCGGTAGCCTCCGACGGGCATGCCGTCAATCCCCCGCATGCCATGGCCGCAATCGAGGCGACCACGAGCACGGTTCGCACGGGCTTACCGGAATGGGTCGGCGTCAGCGACGCAGACCGAGTCGTTCGATCAACGTGCGATACCGCTTGACGTCAACCGCTGCGACGTACTTCAGCAGCCGGCGCCGGCGGCCGACGAGCAGCAGCAGCCCGCGGCGCGAGTGGTGATCGTGCTTGTGCATCTTCAGATGCTCGGTCAGGTCTGAGATCCGCTTGGTCAGCAGAGCGACCTGCGCCTCCGGCGAACCGGTATCGGTGTCATGCAAGCCATACTGGCCCAGAACTTCTTTTTTCTGTTCGGCAGTGAGCGCCACGAAACAACTCCATCACATCGGTCCGCGATCAAAAGGCCGGAGGTATCCCGGAGTCCTCCCAGATACGGAGTCCCTCCCAGGTACCTTCCGACAAGCACGGCCACCGCGAACTGCAGCGCGCGCCGGGTCGGCGAGGAGCCTAGCAGCGCCGATGGCCACGCCGCGAATCGTCGACGTGCCACAGTCCAGGCATCTATTACTGGTCGGCGAGGATCGCGCGCGCACGTTCGGTGTCCGCGCCCATCGCAGCCACCAGGTCGGCCACCGAGTTGAACTTGTCCTGCCCGCGCAGACGCGCGACGAAGTCGACGGCCACATGCTGGCCGTAAAGATCGGCGCTGGTGTCCAGAACAAACGCCTCGACAGTGCGGGTGCGGCCGGAAAAGGTCGGGTTGGTGCCGACCGAAACCGCGGCCTGATAGCCCTCGCCGGGGGTGACGGTGCCGACGACAGGTCCGTTCCCGAGGACGGTGAACCAGGCGGCGTACACGCCATCCGCAGGGATCGCCGCATACATGGGTGGGGCGACGTTGGCCGTCGGGAAACCGAGCAGCTTGCCGCGGCCCTCCCCGCGGACCACCACTCCCTCAACCCGGTGGGCACGTCCCAACGCTTCAGCCGCGGCGACCATGTCACCGGCATCGACGCAGGACCGGATGTAGGTCGAGGAGAACGTCACCGACCCGTCTCGGGCAGGTTCGGTCACTTCAGCGACCAAAGCCAGCGAATCGACCGCGAATCCGAATCGGTCACCGGCGTTTCGGAGCAGGTCCACGTTGCCCGCCGCCTTCTTGCCGAACGTGAAGTTCTCCCCGACGACAACCTCGACCGCGTGGAGTCGCTCAACCAGCAGTTCATGCACGTAACGGTCGGGGGTGAGCTTCATGAAATCAGGGGTGAATGGCACGACAAGAAAGACGTCGATGCCCATCTCCTCGACCAGCTCTGCTCGCCGGGTCAGAGTGGTCAGCTGCGCCGGATGACTACCGGGGAAGACAACCTCCATAGGGTGCGGGTCGAAGGTCATCAAGACCGTCGGGACCCCGCGCGACCTGCCCGCCTTCACCGCACGGCCGATCAACTCCTGGTGGCCGCGATGGACACCGTCGAATACGCCGATCGTGACGACACATCGACCCCAGTCGGTGGGGATTTCATCCTGCCCCCGCCAGCGCTGCACGTCGATAGCCTACGACCAGTCCGCAACGCCAGGCCATCAGCACCACCAGATCAGGCTTCTTCTGTGTAAACGTCGATGACTGCCTGAAGTTCGATGACTGCCTAAACTTCAGTATGTGAGCCCTGACGCCAAGCCCAGCGATCTGACAACGGTGGCGCAGGACTATCTGAAAGTCATCTGGACCGCCCAGGAGTGGTCGCAGGAGAAGATCAGCACCAAATTGCTGGCCGAGCGCATCGGGGTGTCGGCAAGCACCGCGTCGGAGTCAATTCGCAAGCTCGCCGACCAGGGCCTGGTCGATCACGAGAAGTACGGCGCGGTGACGCTGACCGAGGCGGGAAGGCGCGCCGCGTTGGCGATGGTGCGCCGTCACCGCCTCATGGAAACGTTCCTGGTGTGCGAGCTCGGCTACAGCTGGGACGAGGTGCACGACGAGGCCGAGGTACTCGAGCACGCGGTGTCCGACCAGATGCTGGACCGGATCGACGCCAAGCTCGGCTACCCGACCCGCGATCCGCACGGGGATCCGATCCCGGCAGCCGACGGCCAGGTTCCGACACCGCCGGCCCGTCAACTGTCGGTCTGCCAGAACGGCGAAGCAGGTATCGTCGCGCGAATCTCCGACGCCGACCCCGAGATGCTGCGCTACTTCGACACCGTCGGGATCAGCCTGGACTCACGACTGCGCGTCATTGCCCGCCGCGACTTCGCCGGGGTGATCGCGGTGGCCGTGCAGAATCCAGGTGTTGCGGGCCCGCACGAGGAAACTCAAGCCACCGAAGACCCAGAAGCTGCTATCGAACTGGGAAGCCCTGCTGCGCAGGCGATCTGGATCACCGAATAGGAGAATTCACCAATGGCGAAACTCGAGTTGTCGCGCTCGTTGCCGATAGCGGCAGACCAGGCCTGGGCGCACGCATCCAATCTGGCCACGCTGGGCGACTGGATGATCATGCACCAGGGGTGGCGTTCGGGTCTGCCCGAAGAACTCTGCGTGGGAACCGAAATCATCGGCGTAGCTGGCGCGAAGGGTATGCGCAACCGCGTCACGTGGACCGTGCACACCTTCGATCCGCCGTCGATGCTCGAGATAACCGGCGTGGGTGTCGGCGGCACCAAGTACACGCTGGCGATGAAGGTCGCCTCCGTCGACGACGGTTGCACGTTCACGGTGAGAATGAATCTCGGCGGGGCTCCGTTGTTCGGCCCGATCGGCGCCGCCGCGGTGCGTGCGGTCAAGGGCGACATCGAGAAGTCGATCACGCAGTTCGAGACGCTCTACGCATAACAGTCGGTAGCGGGCACGGACAGCGGGCCTTGGTCCCTATATCCGATATCCGGCAAACAGCCTGCAGCCAGTACATACTGGGCTTTGATCAAAAGCGAACGACTCGTTCTACTCAAGGTGAGATGGCCGGGGGGGTACGGCGTGGTAGAGACTGCGGCGGACCACACTCCGGTGCGCCGGGACGCGGCGCTGCCCTGGCAGGAGGGCTGGGGGTCGCAGCTGCCGGCCACTGACGTTGACGACGGGTGGGGGCAGGCCGTTTTCTGGCCTCGCGGTGCGCGTTGGCGCGGAGGCATATGGCTCGCTGCCATCTTCTGCGCCTATGCAGGCGTTGCGTTGCTCTACCCCTTCACCGAGACCGGCGGCGTCGCGTTGCTGTGGATGCCCAACGCCGTGCTCGTCACGGCACTGCTGCGGTTCCGGCCACGTGATTGGCCCTACGTATATGCCGTGGGACTACTCGCCGAAGTGGTCGCCGACCTGACGTACAACGTCGCGCCGCATCAGGCTCTGTACTTCGGCTTCGTGAACGCTATCGAAGCCACGCTCTTCGTGCTCTGCGCCGCACTCATCGCCGGCGGTCCGCGAAATATCGGGCTGCTTACGGTCCGGGGCGCATTGGCCGTGGTCCTCGCCTCGGTCATAGTCCCAGCGTTGACCGGCGCTCTCGGAGCTATCGGCTCGGTCTGGACATTCGACTCCGACTACTTCACGGCCTGGCGGAACTGGTGGTTCGGGGACAGCCTGGGCCTACTGGTAGGCGTTCCGATCGGCCTGCTGCTTCGAGACGCCATCGGATCGGTTGCTCGACGTCGCTCGGGCCCATTGACGCTTGGTGGCGGCGGAGCGGCAGCGCTAATATTCGTGGCGTCTGCCACACTGGCAGTCTCTGGAAACGCCTGGGGAGCACAACAAACCGCGCTGGCGGCCGCTGCGCTCCTCGCCCTGACCTTCGGAGCTGTCGGGGCTTCAACAGCGACGGTGCTAACAGCAACCGTGACCCTGATCGGTCTCGCTCGAGACGAAGGCTTCGCAACAGCCGCGCAAGAACAGGCCCTGCTTTTTGTGGTGTTTGCGGCTGTCTACGTCATCGCCGCAGCGACAGAATCAACAGACCGGACGATGGGTCAGTTATTGTGCGCCAGGCAAGATCTTGAGCACACCAATCGCAGCCTCATCGCTTTGCACGCCGAGCTTGAAGTCGTCGAGCAAGCCGAAGCCCGTCTGGCCGCTGTCGTGCAATCCTCCGACGACGCCATCATCTCGATGACGACAGATTGTGTGATCCAAACGTGGAACCCCGGTGCGGGCCTGCTCCTCGGGAATACCGAGGCGCGGATGGTCGGCCAACCCATGCAATCCCTGATGACTGCGCAGTCCCAAACGTTGTTCGCCAAAGCGCTACAAGAGATCCGCTGCGGCGAGCGCGCCGAGCGACACGACGCCCAATGGTTGCGCGCGGATCAAACTCTAGTTGATGTAGCCGTCAATGTGTTCGCACTTCGTGCCGCCGGCGGTGACCTGATTGGTTACTCGGCGATCGCCCGAGACATCACCAAACGGATCCAAGCCCAGCGCCAGTTGGAGCGATTGGCCCACTTCGACAAACTGACCGGGCTGACCAACCGCGGCGAGACGATTTCCCGCCTCGAGTCCGCGCTCGCGAACCCCCGAGCTCCCGGAGCAGAACTTGGCGTGCTTTTCTGCGATGTCGATCGCTTCAAGGCCGTCAACGACACTTGGGGACACAACGTCGGAGATGTCGTGCTCTCGACCCTCGCCGACCGGATACGTCGATCCGTGCGCCACGGCGACACCGTTGGGCGCACCGGAGGGGACGAGATACTGGTGCTGCTGCCCGGCCTGCACAGCCTCGAGGAGGCCGACCAGATCGCGGAGAAGATCCGCTACAGTGCCGCCGAACCCATCCACCACTGCGGCAACACCTTCCACGTGACGCTGAGCATCGGGGCCACCATCGCCGTCCCCGGCGAGTCCGTCCTGGCGATGACTGCCCGGGCCGACGAGGCGATGTATCAGGCCAAGCGGGCGGGCGGCAACAGTGTCACCTGCATCTGAGCGTCGCAGGCCGCACCACGACAACGCTTTTCGTTCGCGAGCCGGCGTCCTCCAAGAGTGCGATTACCCGTCCGTCAGCCGCTGTCGCGGCGTACACGCCAGTGAGACCGGCCGGCCGCAACGCGCGACCGTGGCTGGCGTCTTCAGCCTCGCTGTCGGTGAGGTCTCGACGCGGAAAGCCTTGCAGGCAGGCGTCATCGAGGGTGTAGGACATCCGCGGCGTCTGCTCGAGTTGCTCCAGCGTGCGGGCCTGTTCCAGCCCGAAGGTGCCGACGCGGGTCCGGCGTAACACCGTGAGATGCCCGCCGACGCCGAGCCCCGCACCCACATCGCGGGCGAGCGCGCGGATGTAGGTGCCGCTGGAACAGTCGACATCGACATCCACATCGACCACGTCATCCACTCCGCCGAACACATCGGTACCGCGCCGCACGGCACGCACGTCGAACCGGTCGATCCGGACGCGGCGTGGCTTCAGTTCGACGGTGTGGCCTTCCCGGACCAGCTGGTAAGCCCGCTTGCCGTCGACCTTGATCGCGCTGACCGCCGACGGGATCTGATCGATGTCACCGCGCCACCGCGCGACCGCGGCCCCGATCTGCGCGTCCGTTACCTGGGATGCCGACACTGACTGCAGCACATCACCTTCAGCATCTTCGGTGGATGTCGTCTGCCCGAGCCGGATCGTTGCCGAATAGGACTTGTCGGTCGCTGTCAGCAGCCCGAGGATTTTGGTTGCCCGTTCGATCCCAACCACCAGTACCCCGGTGGCCATCGGGTCGAGCGTTCCGGCGTGCCCGACCTTGCGAGTGCCGAAGAGTCGCCGGCACCGGCCCACCACGTCGTGGCTCGTCAGCCCGCCGGGCTTGTCGACTATAACTAACCCGGGGA
>Ga0210003_1002902_pt1 | contig 14193 bp, 10 predicted proteins | sample LantaG_FD_182804 | JGI IMG/M metagenome (GOLD analysis project Ga0210003, IMG submission 182804) | Deep subsurface microbial communities from Baltic Sea to uncover new lineages of life (NeLLi) - Landsort_02402 metaG (SPAdes) (version 2) | ecosystem: Environmental > Aquatic > Marine > Oceanic >... | reverse complement strand
CCCCCCCCTTCGGCAGCGGCGGCGGCGGCGGCGGCGGCGTCGGCGGCGGCGGAGGGGCCCGAGACCTCCCGCAGCCCGCCGCCGCCCCAGAGGGCCGCGATCACGAGCCCCGTCGCCCTGGGCGGGAACGGCTGCGCGACGACCTCGGCGACGCGGCGCGCGCCGCCGCCGCCCTGCGTGCCGCGCGCGACGTGCCGCCGCAGGTGCTCCTCGAAGCCGGCGAGCGAGGCCTTGGCCTCCTCGAGCGTCGGCAGCGGGACGAACTGCTGGTGCGCGGCGGGGTGGTGCGGCCTGCCGCCCGCCGCCGCGGCGGCCGCGCCCGGGCGCGCCGGCGACGCCTCGGCCGACGAGGCCGCGGCGGCCTCCCAGCGGCGCCCGGGCGGGCCCGGCGAGTACGAGGCCGAGGATGCCGAGGAGGAGGACCCGCCTGCGGCCCTCGCCGGCGAGGCGTGGAGCGCCGAGAGTGCCGAGAGCGGCGGGGGCGAGGGGCGCGACGGCGTGAGCTGCTGCTGCTGCTGCTGGAGCTGCTGGAGCGGCGCCGCCCGCCTCGCAGGCATCCCCGCCGCCGCCGTCTCCCAGCCGCCGCCCTCGTCGCTCTCCCTCCCCGCGGAGGGGCTCCTCCTCCTCGCGGCCTCGTCGTCGTCGTCGACGAAGTCTCCGCCGACGATGCCAAGGGAGCCCAGGGCCTTGGGCGTCGTCGCCGCCGAGGAGGAGGAGGCGGCGCCCGCTCCCGCTCCCTCGCCGCCCGCGGCGGCTGCTCCCTTCTTCTTCTTCTTCTTCCTCGACTCCGCCCCCGCGGCTTCGGTCGGGGGCGTCGGCTCGTCCGTGCAGTAGACGCGCGAGGCCGCGGCGGCGAACGAGGCATCGGCGGCCTCGATTTCGGCGAGCTCGGCGTCGGTTAGGCCGCGGCCGGCGAGCAGCGCCAGCGTTGACGACGCGACAGCCGGCGGCGGCGGCGAGCGCGGGCGCGGGCGCGGGCGCGAGGGCCGCGGCGCGCCGCCGGCCCCTCCGCCTCCTCGCCTTTCCCCGTCGCCGTCGTCCTCGTCCTCGTCCTCCTCCTCCCCGTCGTCGTCGGAGCCGCCTCCTCCCGCGAGTTTCGAGAGGAGGGAGAGCACGGAGAAGGCCCCGCCCGCGCCCTTCTCCTGGCGGCGTGGGGCCCCTCGTCCTCCCGCTCCTCCCGCTCCTCCTGCTCTTCCTCCCTCGCCGCGGCGCCGCTGCTCCTCCAGGACGTAGAACTGCTCCCGTTGCATCCTCGCGAGCGCCTAGGAGGCCGCGGCGTCCCCGCCGCTCTCCCTCTCTCGCTGACTCCTCGCCTGCCTCGCCGCGTCCTCGCGCTGCTCGCGCTCAAACTCCTTGAGGTCGGCGACGGCGGCGATGGCGGCGAGCGTCCCGGGGGACATCGGGGGCGAGGAGTCCCCGGCCGCTTCCGCCGCCACGATGCCTTCCACCTCCTGTCCGGGAGAGCGGCGCTGAGGAGAAGCGTCGGAGGAGGGGAGGGGAGACTCGGAGCGCGCCGGGGAACAGGCGCCCGAGGAGAAGGAGAAGTCGAACGAGTCGTCGTCGTCGTCGCCGCCGTCGTCGGTGGCGGCGACGGCGCTCAAGTCGCCCTCGTCCTCCTCTCCTCCTCGTCCTCCTCCTCCTCCTCCTCCTCCTCCTCCTCCTCAATCCCCTGCTGCTCCCTCCGCCGGCGACGCCGGAGGGGAGATCAGGTTATCTGGCAGGGCCAGACTGCGCTGCGAGCCGGGCCGCGGCGAGGGCTTGGCGACGGGGGGCCGCGAGGAAGGGGGAGGAGGGGGGCGGAACGGCGGCGCCTGGAGCCGCCGCCGGCGCCTGCGCCGCGACCCTCGCCGCTCCCCTCGCGGCCGCGCCTAACGCCACGTGCTCTTGCTGCTGTGGTGGCGGCGGCGGGAGAAGAGGCGGAGGAACGGGAGCGGTGGGAGGTAAAGGAGGAGCGGCGATGATCACTCTCGGCGGCGGCAGCGGCGGGGCGAAGGCGACGGGGCCGACGCCGGTGGCGGCGGCGGGGGGGAACGCGCCCGCCACCGTGGGAACGTGCTGCTGCTGCTGCTGCTGGTTCTGGTAAGGGTTAAAAGGAGCCCGCGTCGGCTGTTGCTGGCAGTGGTGTTGCTGCTGGTGCGGCTGCGGCGGCGGCGCGTGATAGTACTGCTGCAGTATTTTTTGTGTGGATTTTTTTGAAAGGCTGTGAGTGCCGAGTTTTTTTTTCTCTCTCTCTCTCCTCTCTCTCTCTCCCTCTCTCTCCCTCTCCCTCTCCCTCTCTCTCTTCTCTCCTCTCTCTTCTCACCTGCGGGTGATGAAAATGCTGCTGCTGGTGATAAAACTGCTGTTTCCCGTAGAATTCCGCCGCGGCCCGCTGCCTCTCCGCCTCCGCCTGCTGCAGCCACTGATGCTGCTGCTGCGCTTGCTGCTGCTGCTGCCACTCCTGATGGTGCTGCTGCGACAGCTGCTCCACAACTTCCTTCCGACTCGGGCGCCTCGGCGGCGTCGAAGCGGTGGCGGCGGCGGAGGAGGAGTAGGAGGAGCGGGGAGGGGAGGGGCCGGCGCCGGCGCGGGGCCTTGCGGCGGGGGCCGCAGAGGTCGAAGGCGGCGGCGGCGCGGGCCTCGCCGGGCTCTCGGGCTGCTGTTGTTCGTGTTCGTGTTCCTGTTCCTGTTCATTTCCTCCGTCAGCGGCCGCCGCGGCGGCGAGCGGAGTGCCCGCGGCGGCGGCGGCGGCGGCGGCGGCGGCGGCGGCGGCGGCGGCGAGGGCGGCGGCGGCGGCGGCGGCGACGGCGGGCGCCGCCGTCGCCTTCGAGAGCGTCAGGTCGAGCGTGTAGCCCTCCTCGGATTGTTCCACGCGCGCGGCGTAGGAAACGCCGAGGACGACGCCTGTGGTTGGGGGAGAGAGAGAAAAGAGAGCGGGTGCGTGCGCGCGCGTGTGCGCGAGCGTGCGTGCGTGTGAGAGGAGGGGGGGCGTCGAGGAGCGGAAAGAGGTTGGGTGAGAAGGAGAGGGGGGGGAGGGGGGAGGGAGGGAAGGCGTCTAAGTCGCCGTCGACAAAAATGTCTTCTTCGTCGGAGGCCCCCTTCTCCTCGCGAGAGAGAACGTTTTCTCTCGGCATCACGTGCGCTCTCTCTGTTTCGCGTCTCTCTGTTTCGCGTCGCTCTTTGGCTCGGGGCACGATATCGAGGGGGATGCATGCCCCCGTCGGGGCGGGAGGCGCGCTTTCCGACCGGCGGAGACGCGGGGGGCAGTCGGCGATCTCGTCCTCGTGCGAGCGATGATGAGACAAAAAGAGGCCAAGCGAAAACGCAGTCGGCAGAAACAGGGTCGCGCCATGGATCGCCGCCCTTCTCTCTCTCTCGCTCTCGCCCCGCCTCGCCCGCTCCTCCTCTTCTCTCGCTCTTTCTCTCCTCTCACCTTTCGTCGTGACCGGCCCGAAGCCGAGGACCACGGCCTGAATCCGCGTATCGAAGACGGCGAGCTCGGCAGCCTCCATCGATGATGAGCACGAAAGGGGAGAAAGGTCAAAAAGCCGACCGAGAGGGAAAAAAGTGAGAAAGCGAGGCTGAAAACAGAAAATGAAAAACCTTTTTTTGGTTTTTTTTTGCTGGAGATGCGCTTGTTAAAACACGGAGAGACAACTGGAAAACACAAGAGGGCGGAGCGCGAGTGATTACCTCTCCCTGAACCCCCCCCCCTCTCTGTGATTCGTTCGCTTTACTCGGCCCCTTTTTTCCCAAACGACGACGACGACGATGACGAAAGAGCGAGCGAACGAACAGCGACGAACAGGAAAAAGTCTCTGGCCTCTCTGCCCCGAATTATGGAGCGGAGGGAGAAAACAATGGGCTTCCGTCGTTTCGAGGTCCTGGCCGTCGTCTTCATCGTCGTCGTCGCCTCCCGGCCTCCTCCTCCCTTCGTCATATTGGAAGGGAGGGGATCAGAAGGCGTGTGTGTGTGGGGTGGGGTGGGGTGGGTGGGGGGAGGGAAGGAGTTTTTTTTTTTCCCCTTGAGGAAACAAAAAAAAAGAAAAAAAAACACTCTCTCTGTTTTTCTCAAGAAAAGAGAAAAACGAAAAAAAGAGAGAAACAAACAAAAACAAAAAAAACGTTTTTTGTTTTTTTTGTTTTAGAACGAAAAGAGGAGATGCTGTATTTCTTGTCGGGGGCGGGTCGGGATGAGTCCCAACCCGCCGTTGACGGAGAGTCCTGAGCCATCGCCACCCGTTGTCGTTACGGAAAGAAAGAGGGAAGGTTTGGTGTTTAGGGTTGTTTCCGAAAGGGGGCGGGGGAAGAGGCGACGCGAGAGAGAGTCGTCGAGAAAAGAAAAAAAAGTGTTTTTCCCTTTTCTCGCTCGCGTCCCCAACTCCCCCCCCCCCGATCGTCCTGAGGTACTACTTCATGACTCGGTGTTGCGACGCCAGGGGCAGGCCGAGCGTTTTTCCATGTGAGAAAGTGCAATAATGGTGGAGAGATGATCGAGAGGGCGTACGCGAGAAAAAAACATTTTTTTTTCGTTCGCAGCCGCTCTTTCGTGTCAAACAGGTTTTGTTTCTTTTTGCGTTCTTTAATACTCGTGCCCGTGAGGCAAGTTGGGATTGCTATCGTTGTTGGAGTTGTTGTTGTTGTTGTTGCTGTTGTTGTTGTTGTCGTTGTTGCTGTTGTTGTATTGAGGGGGCATGCCGCCGTGGCGTCCTGAGAAAGAGAGAAAGATCATCGAAAGAGAGAGAGACAGGTGAGTTTTTTCCCCTTCCGTCGAAATCTCTCGTCTCGACTCTCTCTCAAAAAAAAAAAGGAATGCTTACCGCCGTAGGGGCCGTGGCCCTGGTAGCCATGTTGCTGCTGCTCCTGCAGATACTGCTGCTGTTGCAGCTGCATGCCGCCGTAAGGGTTGTTCGGCCCGTACCCGAGGCCGCCGCCGCCGCCGCCCCCGCGGCCGCTGTTGATGAGGCCGGCGGCAGCGGCGCCGAGGCCGCCTCCGACGCCGCCGCCGTCGGGGACGCCGCCGCCCAGGCCCATCCCGCCATCGACCCCGCCGACCCCAAGGCCCATCCCGCTGAGGTTCGCGACCATCCCTGCGGCGCTGCCGCTGCCCCCGGCCAGGCTCAGGGCGCCACCGAGGCCGAAACTGCCGGCCGTGGCGGCGACGCCGGCGGCGGAGACCCCGAGCCCGCCCACCCCTCCTCCGCCGCCGGTGCCGCCGACGCCGTTGAGCACCACGCCGAGCGCGCCGGCGGCGTGCCCCTCGGAGAGCGCGCGCTCGGCAGAGAGCGCGCGCTCGGCCCGCTCCTTCTCGAACTGCACCCGCCGCTTCGCGTTTGCGGCGCCCGAGGTGGTGCTCAAGCTCCGCTCCGAGCCCCCTGCGCCGCCGCCGCTCCCGCCGCCGCCGCCGCCGCCGCCGCGCCCGCGCGCCTCCTGCGCCGCGATCAGCGCCGCCGCGGCCGCGTTGTCCGCCATCGCGATCCACGCCCCGTTCAGCACCACGAACGCCGCGTGCGACAGCAGGTACGCGACCTCGGCGCCGCGCAGGCTCGGGGGCCACGGCAGCTCGAGTACGCTCGACACGTGGCGCACGTCGCGGGCGCGCACGAACTGCGCCATGTGCAGGTCGAAGCTCGACATCCAGCCCGGCTGGCAGCCGCCGACGTCGACGAGGTCGGAGAGGTCGAGCGGCGAGGTGCCGTCGGCGACGCTGCCGAGCTGCTGGCCGCCGCCGCCGGCCGCCGCCGCTGCTGCGGCGGCGGCGCGGCGCTGCTCCGACTTCTCCCTGCGGCTGCTCGGGGCCTCAGCCTTAGCGGCGGCGGCGGCGGCGGCGGCGGAGGCGGAGAGGTCCTCGACTGCGGCCGCCGCGGCGGCGAGCGACGGCGGCAGCGGCGGCGGCGCGTCGTCGTTCGGGCTCGCGGCGCCGACGCCGAACTGCGCCGCCAGCTGCTGCTCGCGCTGCCGCTGCCTCTGCGCGGCCGCGGCGGCCTCCTGCTGCTGCTGGTGATGGTGGAACTGCAGCATATGCATCTGAGTCTGCAGCTGCTGCTGCTGCTGGCGCGGGAAGCCGTCGCGCGGCAGCAGCTGCTGCTGCGGAAAGGAGTAGGGGTCGGCGCCGCCTCCTGCCGCCGTCGCCGCGGCTTGCTGCTGGTGCGCCCGCGCCGCGGCGAGCGCCGCGGCCGCCGACGAGTGCTGCGGGACGGAGGAGCGAGGAGGGGGGGCCGCCGTCTGCTGCGGCTGCGAGAGCCGCTGCTGCTGCGGGCTCGGCTCCCGCTGCCCGCCTCGCGCGCCGCCCGGGGCGGCGGAAGCGGCGGCGGCGGCGGCGGCGGCGCTCCCGCCGCCGCTCCCTGGGGGGAGCCCCAGCGAGAGGACCACGGAGTCGCTCCCGGGGGGCCTCTTGAGCCCGATCGAGAAGAGGACGTGGTCATCGGGGCCTGTTTCGGTTTGGTGTGCGCGTTTGAGAGAGAGAGAAAGAGAGGGAGAGAGGAGACAGAGAGGGAGAGGAGAGAGATTTTTTAGGGTTGCGTTTTTTTGATTTTTTTTGCGGCGCATCCTCCCCTGTGCGATTTACTGTGCCTCGCTGTTCTTTCTTACCTTGACAGGTCAGCTCCACGCCGCGCTCTATCGTGTCCGCGTCCCACGTGAGCGTGTGCCTCGTGTAGGAGTCTGCTGCGGCTGCGGCTGCGGCTTCTTCGGCGGCGGCAGGGGGAGCAGACGCCGCTGCAGGCTCGGAGGGATCGTCTGCTTCGCCGTCCAAGCTCGCCGATGCCGACGGCGAGGAAGAAGAGTTCGACGCCGTCGCCGATGAGTCTTCTTCGTGGTCGCCGGTGTCGCTGTTGTCGTCTTCGCCGCCCTGCTCCACCGCTGCCTCGGCATCGCTGCTCGCGCCGACGACGACGGCAGCGACGCCGTCGTTATCCGCCTCCTCGGCGACTTCCCAGGTCGATTTGACGTCCGCCTCTTCGCCGAGCGAAGCAATCGGGACACCCGCCTCCAGCTGCATCGAAGAAATTCGCTCAGGCGCGGCCTGGGGCCGCAATCGGCGGGGGAGAAGGGATGCGTTTGTCAAGGGGTCGTCGTCGGTGGAACACCAATTGACGTCTTTCGTTCCACGAAAGGGCAACAAGTGATTCGACCTCTCGCGTGAGCGCGCTGCCCCCTCTCGCGCCAATCAATTCGCGGCAAACGGTTGCTCTGAAACGGCCGCGGGCCACAGGCCGCACCGGGAAGGAAAAGGGCCCGCGCGGGGGAGGGAAGGGCGGAGCCAGAAGAAAAAAAACGGGAAGAAGAGAGTAAATTCAGTCCGCACCACGCGCAAGCTCTCACACACCGTGAGTAAAGAGGAGTAAGGCAGAGGTAAAAAAGTCATCAGATGTACCTTTTCGTCTCCTCTCGCTCGCTCGCTGGGCCCTTTTGAAGGCTCGCTCCGGGGGGTTAGGAGGGGGGCCCAAGAGGTCGAGCGTCGCGCGCGCGTGCGTGGGCAAGGAAAGAAAGAAAAAACACCTCGACCTCTTCTCTTTCTCTACTCTGTTGATTTTTCCTCACAGAATTTCTTTCTTTCTTCTCTCCCTCTCTCTTCCTCCTTCCGTTCCTTCTCAGCCGCCGCAGTATTTCTGCTCCTTTCTTCTACTTGTCGAATGTCTGGGCCTGTCGTCGGAGAGAATTGTTGGAATCGAGAACGAAGAGAGAGAAAGAGAGAAAGAGAGAGAGAGAGAAAGAGAGAGAAAGAGAAAGAGAGAGAAAGAGAAAGAGTGAGTTTCTTCTCTCTCGCGCTCGTTCTCCAGAAAAACATAACTCCAAAAAAGGAAATGAAGAAAGAGAAACCGAAACTCCTCTTCTCACCGTCGCCTCCTGCGTCACGGCTGCGAACAGCGGCGACGACAGGTACCTCTCGCCGTAGGAGGGAATGATGACGCAGATCGTCTTCCCAGCGTTCTCCGGCCGCGCTGCCACGGCCGACGCCGCAACAACGGCGGCGCCGGAGCTGATGCCGACGAGCAGGCCCTCAGCCGTCGCGAGCTCGCGCGCCTTGGCGATGGCCTCGTCGGAGGACACCTGGACGACCTCGTCGACGAGGTCGACGTTGAGATTCTTGGGGACGAAGCCGGCGCCTGTTGAGAAAAAAGAGGTTTTTTTAGAGTTGGTTTCGGTCTCTCGCTTCTTCCAATCTCTCTTTCTCTTTTCCTCCGCTCTCTCTCTTTCCCCTCTTTCCAAAAAACTCTAGCTCTCTTCTCTCTCACCGATGCCCTGGATCTTGTGCGGCCCCGGCCGGCCCCCGCTGATGACGGGTGACTCCGCGGGCTCCACCGCCACCACCTTGATGCCGGGGTTCTGCTCCTTCAGGAACTTGCCGGCCCCCGAGATCGTGCCCCCGGTCCCGACGCCCGCCACGAGCACGTCGATCCTCCCCCGCGTCTGCGCCCAGATCTCGGGGCCCGTCGTCTCGTAGTGCACCCGCGGGTTGGCGGGGTTCTCAAACTGCTGTAGCACCAGGGCCCCCGGCGTCGCCGCGGCGACCTCCTCGGCCTTCGCGACCGCGCCCTTCATCCCCGCCGCGGGGTCCGTCAGCACCAGCGTCGCGCCAAAGGCCTTGAACAGCACGCGCCGCTCGATCGACATCGAGGCCGGCATCGTCAGCACCAGCTTGTAGCCCTTGGTGGCCGCGACGAACGCCAGGGCGATGCCCGTGTTGCCGCTGGTGGGCTCGACGAGCGTCGTGCGCCCGGGCGCGCAGAGCCCCGCGGCCTCGGCGGCCTCGATCATCGATCGCCCGATGCTGTTTTCGTTTTTTTTTCGTTTTTTTTTGCGCCGTTGGAGAAGGAGAAAGGAAAGAGAGGGACGTGAGAGCTGCTCGAAAAAGGGGGGTTTGTCTCCCTGGTTCTTCTTCGGAAGAGAGAGAGAGAAAGGGTGGAGGAAAAAAGGTCGGGTTCTTTTTTCCTCCCACCCCGGAAAAAAAAAACTCCAAAAAGTCGACTCTTCTTCTTCTCTCTTCTCTCTCCTCCCTTCTCTCTCTCTCTCTCCTCCCTTCTCTTTCCTCTCCTCCCTCACCGATCCTTGACCGAGCTGTTGGGCTGCAGGCTCTCGAGCTTCGCGAGCACCACCGCGCCCCCGGGAGGCACCGACTTCCGAAGCCGCACCATCGGCGTGCCGCCGACAAGGTCGACGACCGAGTCGACCGGAGAGTCCGACTTGTGCAGCAGCGCGGCGACGGCGCCGTCGACGCGCGGGGTGGCGTTGGCGAGCTCGGTGTCAGTGGTGGCGTGCGAGGAGGGGACTGGCGAGGGGGCCGCGGCGGCGGCGGAGGCCTGGAGAGAAGAGAGAAGAGAGAAGGGAGTCGGAGTCACGAAGGGGTAAGACAGGAGCGGCGAAGGAAAACGAAAAAGCTCGTCGGCCTGCGACCATCATTTCGACTTCGGGGACCCACAACCTCCAGCACGCCCCCCTCGCTCCAAAACTCGACCCGGTCGTAGAAAACATCAGCGGAATGCCATCCAGCGAGAGAGCTGACAGGGAGCAAGGACAATTGAGGGGACATCCCGGGGCTCGGAAGTGCTTCTCGAAGCTGGCAACCTAGCAAAACGGGGCCATCATCGAGATGCATTTGCTCGTTCGCCTCCCGAGGCGCAGCACACACAGGCAAAAGCACGTACCGCGCCGTCCTTCTTCCTGAACTTGTCAAAGATGCCCATGGTGTCGCTCGGCAGAAAGGGCTGGTCTTTGTTGGTGGTGAACAAGGAAAGAAGAGAAGGATAGAACGACGAAGAGTTTTGAGCAAGAATGCAAAGTGTTTTTTTTCGCTAGCCGAGTTTTTTTTTTCCTCTTCTCAAACCTCGACCTCGTCCTCACCTGAGGCGCGCCGCGCGCCCCCCAGCGCACCTCCGTACCATTCTCTGATTAAATCGAAAGAGAAAGGGAAACACGCGAATTACAAAAAGAAGGCAAGATTCAAAAAAGGAAGGGGGCAGGAACAACGCTCCACCTTCCTCCCTCTTTTTCTCCAACTCTCCTCTCTCTTTCCTTCCAAGTTTTTTTTCTTTCTCTCTTTTCTTATTGGGGTTTTTCGCTCCGTTCGCTCGATCGCTTCAAAAAAAGGAGGCTTTTCCCATCGACGAAACGCTGGCTCTTCTTCTTCTCTGTCGCTGGTTCCCCTGGTTTTCTCGCGTCTCTTCCCCCTCCACCCTTCGAACCCCAATCGAAAAAAATGATTTTTCACTAGGAATTCCATCGAAAGGAGAGAGGAAAGAGACTGGGAGAAAAAACCTAGCCGAGCTTGGCGAGGATGAGGTCGGCGGCGTCGGAGACCGTGGCGATGCCCTCGGCGCCCTCCTCGTCGAGGGTGACCTCGAACTTCTCCTGTGGGTGGAGTTGGGAAGAGAGAGAGGAGGGGGAAAAGGAAATAGTGAGTTTTTTCCCCCTGTTTTCCGTCCTTTTTTTCCGCGAAAGTATTTTGCTCTCTCTCTCTTTTTCTCCAAGGCTAAAATATATATATATTCTCCTTACCTCGAGGGCCATCATGATCTCGACGGTGTCGAGGGAGTCGGCGCCGAGGTCGACGAACTTGGAGTCGGCGGCGACCTGAAGAAGAGGGTTTTCAGGGGAGAAAGAAGGAGAACGGAGGTGAGGAAAAGAAAAGAAAAAAAAAGGGTCGCGAGGTCGCGCGCCGCGAAAAGAGAGCCTCTCGCTCGCTGTCTCTCTCTCTTTCTCCCGGGAAAAAAAAGGACAGAGAGCCAGCTTTTTCGTCTCTCGTTCTCCTTCTCGTCGTTTCCTAATCCCACTCCCCTTGCACAAACAACACTAACCTTCTCGAGCTCAGTGCCGAGCTGCTCGGAGATGATGGCGCGGACGTCGGAGAGGACCTGGAGGTTTTTCGTTTCTCGAAGAAAAAGAATCGGCGATCGTTAGCGACTCTCTTTTTTCCTTCCTGCGGCCGTCGTTTGTTTTGCTGACCTTGGTAGTCCTCGTGATCATTCTCGCCCTCGTTTCTCTTCCCCCTTTCAACACTTGAACTCAAACACTCACCGACGCCTTGTCGGCGGCCTTGACGACGACGACGCGGGCAGTGCGCTGGGGCGTGCGGGCGGACAGGCGGTTCTGCTGTGGTTTCGTTTTTCCGGAAAGTTTCGAGCGGATGGTCGAAAAAGGTTCGATGGGTGGTCGTGAGCGAGCCGGCTTCGTCAGAACGTTGCGACGCCGACGCCCCACGTCTTTGCTCTCTTCCGATTTCGGCGCTCGCTTTCGAAGCCTAATCGCCCCCTTCTCGCGGTGCATTGGCACGCAGCGGTCTCGATGCGACGTGAGAGCTCTGTCGATGCACTCGCGGAGGGGAGACCGCGGGAGGATGGAGGAGAACGCCAAGGAAAGTTTTCTCCGTGACTCTCTCTATTTTTTTTTCTTGATCTCCTCAGAAAGAAAAAAAGAGAGAGCGAAATTGCATTCCCTTGAATTTTCATCTCCTCCTCCCCCCGCCGCGGCGCCTTGCGGCGCTCTTCCGTCTCCCCCTCGACGACCGCAAGCGACGTACCGTGGGCAGGCGAGCGGCACGGAGGGAGAAAGCCATTGCGAAGTTTTGGAAAAGTGGAGAAGGGAGGAGAAAAAGGGGGGGCGAGAGAAGGCTAGAAAGAGAAAAAGTTGTGAGGCAGAGGCACTAGCGATCGAGCGCGCCCTCTCTCTCTCTCCCTCTTGCTCTGCCTCACTATTTCGAGACCTCCACCCACCCCCCGCGCATCCCCGCATCCCCCCCGCCCGCACCCTCGTCAAGCACCGCCCCACTCGCTCTCCAACCTAGAAAGATGCGCGCTTCCGCTCCGCGTCTGTCCTCGGGCGGCGTCGCCACCCGCTGCTCGGCGTTCGCCCGCCCGGCCGTCGCCGCGAGGCAGCAGCGCGGCGCCGCGGGCGTCGCCGCACAGGCTTCTTCGTCTGCTGCCTCTGCTTCGGCGTCCAGTCTCGTCGCCGCTCGCCGCCCCGGCAGGTGAGAGCAAAGGGGGAGGGGGAAGAATGCGAGAGCTGCTTGCGCACCTCCGCTCGGCTCTTGGCTCCTTGGAGGCGTTCGCGCCTCATCAGAATTTGCCCTCTTGCGCGGAGCGCTGGCGTGAAAACGCCAGCGAGAGGGAGACGGAGAGGCAACCGACGAAGAGAGAAAGAGAGAGAGAAAGAGCAACGATGATCCTCTTTTCGTCTTGCCTTTTTTTTTTCGTTCCGTCCCTTTGCCTTTTCGAGCAGCGCGCCAGCCTCTGTGCGTTTGCTCGCTCTGTGTGCACGATCCTTGTCCCAACTGGATGAGATCTCTATCGGACCGAGCTTCGAAGCGAGCGATCGGGGCCAACCGAGCGAGCATTGAGACTAGAAAAGCGGGCACACGAAAAAGGGAAAAAAAGAAAAACTCGCTGAGCGATCGAGCGGCCCGAAACGCGTCGAGCTTCCAGGCGCTGCTTTTCGACCTCTTCTTCGTTCTTTTTTTTTGCTCCCTGGCTCCTTCTTGGTGGGGGAGGGCTCTCTCTCGCTCGCGCTGGTGACCCAGCGGCATCGACATTCCCGCGCTCGGAAAAAAGAAGAAGAGAGCGGGACGACACGCAAACAGAGGCAACGCTCACCGAATAAAAAATAACAACAACGACGAAAAACACAGCGCCGCCCGCCGCGCCCTCGCCCTCGCCCCGTCCGCCTCCTCCTCCTCGAGCGGCGGCAAGTACGATTACGACCTCGTCATCATCGGCTGCGGCGTCGGAGGGCACGGAGCCGCCCTCCACGCGGTGGAGTGTGCGTTTTTTATATTTGTGTTTTTTGAAGAAAGAGAGAGAGGGAAGAAAGAGAGAGAGGGAGAAGGAGAGAAAACCCCGAGAACGAAAGGCAAGCTCACCCTTTCTCTCTTCTCTCTCTCCCCCCCACCGCGTTCCCTCCCTCCCTTCCAAAAACAAACGAACAAACGAACCAAAACGAAAACAAAAACCTTCAGGCGGCCTCAAGGTCGCCATCATCGAGGGCCACGACATCGGGGGCACGTGCGTCAACAGGGGCTGTGTGCCCTCGAAGGCGCTGCTCGCGGCCTCGGGCCGCGTGCGCGAGATGCAGAACACGGCGCACCTGGCCTCGCTCGGCATCCAGCTCGGGTCCGTGAACTTCGAGCGCCAGCCAATCGCCGACCACGCGAAGAACCTCGCGACGACGATCAAGGGCAACCTGCAGCGGTCGCTCGAGTCGATCGGCGTGGACATCCTCAAGGGCGCCGGGAAGCTGACCGGTGAGGAGAAGAGTTTTCGAGGTTTCGAGGGTTTCTGTTCCTTTTTTCCTCTCGGAAAAAAAAGAAATAAAAAACTCACCTCTTTCTCCCCCTCTTCTCCGCCTCTTCTCCTTTCCTCCTTCCCCAAACCAGGCCCGCACGAGGTCAAGTACTCCCTGCCCGGACGCGTCGACGTCGGCGGCACCGTCACCGCCCGCGACGTCATGATCGCCACGGGCTCCGTCCCCTTCGTGCCCCCCGGGATCCCCATCGACGGCAAGACGGTCTTCACCTCGGACCACGCGCTCAAGCTCGAGTGGATCCCCAAGTGGGTCGCGATCATCGGCAGCGGGTACATCGGCCTCGAGTTCTCCGACGTCTACACCGCGCTGGGGTCGGAGGTCACGTTCATCGAGGCGATGGACGACCTGATGCCCGGCTTCGACCGCGAGATCGCGCGCCTCGCACAGCGGCTGCTGATCAACCCGCGCCGGATCGACTGGCACACCGGCGTGCTGGCCACCAAGGTGACGCCCGGCGTCCCCGGCGTCAAGCCCGTCAAGATCGAGCTGACCGACTTCAAGACGAAGGAGGTCGTCGACACGCTCGAGGTCGACGCCGTGCTGGTCGCGACGGGCCGCGCGCCGTACACGGCGGGCCTCGGGCTCGACGCGCTCGGCGTCGAGACCGACAGGCGCGGGTTCGTCCCGGTCAACGAGCGGATGCAGGTCACGGACAGGGCGGGCAAGGTGGTGCCCAACCTGTACTGCATCGGGGACGCCAACGGTGAGGGTCTCCTTCGAGCGGGAGCGGGAGAGGAAAAAGTTGCCTCTTTTTCGTCCTTTTTTTTTTCGTTTTCTTCTTCTCCTTCTCTTCCTCTTCTCCTCCTTCTCACCGACCAGCCCCGCGCTCTCTCTTCTCCCCTCCCAAACCCTCTTCCACTCTCTCTCTCTCTCTCTCTCTCTCTCTCTCTCTCTCTCTTTCCCTCTCTCCCTCAAACC
>Ga0210003_1002900_pt1 | contig 14202 bp, 20 predicted proteins | sample LantaG_FD_182804 | JGI IMG/M metagenome (GOLD analysis project Ga0210003, IMG submission 182804) | Deep subsurface microbial communities from Baltic Sea to uncover new lineages of life (NeLLi) - Landsort_02402 metaG (SPAdes) (version 2) | ecosystem: Environmental > Aquatic > Marine > Oceanic >... | reverse complement strand
ACTATCAATATTTTTTATATCATTATTTACGTTTGTAAGTACTCGTGTATATTCTTCTTGCAAGACTGTTGGTGTTGATTGATTAGGAAAATATTTGACTACTTGTGCTTCAAAATCTTTTTCTCTTTTTAATGCCGAGGCTGTAGCTTTATCAATTTGTGATTTACCTTTTCTTTTAAATTCTTTTAGAACTCTTCTATAAGTTGGTGTTGGTTCTTTTGAAAAAAGTCTTCTCAAACTTGGTTTAAATTGTTCACCGGCTTTTGCTAACTCTGCTTTCTCTTTTTCAATCTGAGCTCTTGACTCATCTATAGTTGGGTCAGTAGAAAACCCTGGTGGGTTATATCCAACTAGTCTGCTACCAGAACTTCCTCCACCTCCAGAGGTTGTCCCTGATGAGCCTCCAGTAGTTCCCCCACTTGTCGGAGCAGTTCCACCACCTGGAACTACTGGAGGCGGCGTTGGCGTTGAAGGGGCAGGTTGCCATGTGATTTGAGGGCCAGGTGTTCCAGTATACACATTCAAAGATTCTTTTTGTTTTCGACTATCCCAATAGAATTTAGCTAAGTCGATAGGGTTCACAATATATTGTCGTCTCTTATCAAAAGGAAAACAGTCATTAATGTTTGGAGTTCCGTCTTTGTCAAAATCTTTTAAAGCTCCATATCTCTTAATTAATTTTGGATTTTTTCTAAATTGTTGATTAGATGTATTTTTAAATTTTAGTTGATTTAACTGTCTTACATAAATATCCCTTGCTGGGCCCCAACTATTTTTAATCTTAGCTTCTAGAATTTTTTTCTGTTTATCACTATCATCAGATATAGATTTATAATATTTTTTCCTTGAAGTTGCCATAACAATAAAATAAAAATCTGATTATATTTATACTTTTTTATTACTAAGAAATAACCTAAGCAGGAAAGAGAATGACCCACTTAGGTTATTATTCACCGTCAATTTTAGAGTTAGCTAGTGAATCATTAGAAGTCCAATATGTTGAATTAGTTTCTTGTTCTCTAAGAACTCTCTGTTCCACTAGGAGTTCATTAAGTATCTTATTCATATACGGAGATGGAAGACCAATAGCAACACTTATTTTCGAAGTAGGACTTCTTCCGAAAGAATTTAAATATTCGATAATAAGATTCTTCTTGTTAATACGATTTTGTTCTCGTTTTGTTACCATAAATATTATTGTATATTATAGTTTATAAATGTTATTCAACCCATTCTGGTGAATCATATCTCTTACACTTAGGACATTGAAGTGGCAACTTTTTTCTATTTCTTGCTTCCCACTTATGTCCACACTGTTCACGATTACACTTAACTAATTTCTTTTTATTATTCTCATTGTCTTCTTCCATATAATATTACTAATATTGATATTAATAAATGTTCTTATTATTTTAGAACTTCAACTTCCCACTATTCATTAGTTCTTCGAACAAGAAGGTCTGTATTCCCTTAGACTTTGTGAAGACATATATAATAATTTCAGCACCGGCTTCTATCATCTTTGGGAATTCATGAAGCTGTCCATCAGTAAAATTCCTTAGTGAAATTGTATTCCCTTTTACTTTCTTTACTTCATACCATATTGTCTTTCCATTATTAATAACTAAATAATCAGGAAGTCCTATTGCTGCAGAGTTCCCTAGAACTTTATAGTCAGGTATTTTCTTTATGAAAGCATGTGGATAAATAATCTTAATAGACTTTCTAAACCTCTTTTCTGTGTTCGTCAACGAATATCACCTCAAAGTCTCTCATATAAATTTTCAGTCTTTCATTAGTATGTTCAGAGAGCCATCTGCAGTTATCGTCGAAGTCATGAACTATAGCTTTCTCTTTTCCTTCAAATTTTCTTAGAACTCTTCCTATTCTTTGTGTAGCTTTGATTGCTGACTTTCCTCCACCTGCTAAAATTAAATGTTTGAGATGAGGAATATCAATTCCCTCATCAAAAATAGATGTAGCAATTAGAATTCTATGTTTAGTATCTACTCTGTCTTTCATTGAACTTTTCCCATGTAGGAAAACAACATCTTCATCATAGAATTTTAAGTATTTTAGTAACTGTTCTCCGTGTTCTATCATCTTAACTAATATTAGTATGTATCCCTTTGACTCTCTAGCTATCTTAACTACTTGACCATTTCTTCTAATGTTCTCAAGTATGTGTTCTCGATAAGTCATATTATAATCCATAAAATCTGTATTAGTATTTTCTGTTGGATACACTAGAACTTTAGCATCTACTAAATAACCAGCATTAATCAATTCTCTCAAAGAAATCTTATAGATTATAGGACCTAAAGCACTTTCAACTTTTAAGTTGTCATCGTCTCTCATAAATGGAGTAGCAGATAGTCCCAAGGTTATAGCTGAAGGTTTCAAATTCAATCCTATCTTTTGTAAAGATTTAGCTGCAACATTATGGCACTCATCAAAAACAACCAAATCAAATTGTTGTATGAACGCTTTTGATTTCAAGCTTTGATATGTAGAAACAGTAATTGTTTTGTCTATCTGTTTCTCCCACTGGTCTTTCAAATCTTTAGTTGGAACAACAACTAATGTAGGAACATTTAATGTTTTTATACAAGCAATGGCTGTTCGTGTTTTCCCCCCTCCGGTTGGAATCTGAAATATTCCTCCTCGTTCATTTAGGAACATTCTAAGAGCTTGTTTTTGAAATTCATATAATCCTTCATCCTTTGGAATTAAATTCATTATAGGGTATCCTATGACCTTCCTATCATATAAGAAATAACAATCATGAAGTATTTTTTCAACTCTTGGCAAGAGTCCTATCGGGAACTTACATTTATTGCGATTATACAATCTGACCTTAGCCCATTCTGGATTTGCCATGAACTCAGCACCTTTTTTTACATATGTCAATTCACCCTCTATGGCTCTTCTAATTGTAAAACTAGGTTCGGGTGAAATAGTTATGTATCTCCCTTCTTGTGTTAATGTGTTTGATGTTCTTTCCATTTGAGTAGTAGTTAGTAAACATAAGTGTTTACTAATCAGCAATTGAATATGAATGGGAATAACCCAAAAATAAAATATAGGACTTTACTTGTTTAAAGCTTTGTCCATTCTTTTGAAGTTCTGTCAAGTATTTGCCAGGTTCCTTCAACTTCAGCTGCTACGATATAGTTATCGCCTTCCTTTGATGCCATTCCATCCTTGATATGCTTAATTGAAAGTTTTACTCCTTCAATTTTTCGCAACTTCTGGAAGATGCTTTTCATCTTTCCAAAAACTTCCCAGGAAGAAAGTCCATACTTTTCACCTGAAGTAGTTACGATTTCATAGCCGTATTCTACATTAGATAAGTTCTTCTTAAACACTTTTCCTTCTTTGGTCTTACCAATTAACTTCTCACCTGTTAACTTGATAACCTTTCGAACTTCAAACTCTACTGCTTCTCCACCAACCTTAGCTGCTCCTATATATCCAGCAGTTAGGTCGTTCAAAGTCAGAGCGTCGTCTTCATCGTCGTCTATAGAAATACTTAGTTCCTCTTCTGTGAAATCTAGTTCTTCGTTGTTTTCCATTTGGTCTCCTCTGTGGTATGTGGGTATGTATAACCCTAGTACCTAAATTTAGTTAGTTCATCGGACTTAAGTCCTTGAATATTATTACTAATATCTTATTCTTTATTAACTTTTCTCTTAGTCTTTTTTATTACAGGAATTAATATCTTCTTTTGTTGTTTTATCTTTTTCCATTTCTCTTCTGCTACCCATTGTGTGGCATTTCTTTTTAATCTGTCAATAGATTTCTTTCTGGCATTTTGAACTTTGTGATAATCATCTCTTTCATCCATTGATTTTAAAACAAAGGATAGATTGTATTTTGTAATTATGAACATAACATTAGTTGAACGAAGCTTTGAGTTTATTCTTAAAATTGCTTCCCATAAATATCGTCTCTCATAGACATCAACATCTTCTGGATTAGTTTCATAAACTTGTTCAAAAAACTCTGTTGACAGAATTGCATTTTCTTCTCCAATGTGTTTTGACATTACAAGTATAATCTTTTTTGTTAGTTCTTCTATGTTCATATTTTAAACCTCTTTCTTAGTGCCCATTTTAAATTAGCTAATTTTTGTTTTGGATTAGCAGATGAACTAAGTTGTCTGAGTGTTCTATTATATCCCTCTGTTGTATTAATAAAATCTACAAACTCTTGAGCTGCTTCTGAAGTTTTAAATGCGCTCAGTGTTATCAATCTTGGTAATTTATAACTTGAGTTATTATCATCTGGAATTAACCTTATCGTTGCATGTTGTTCAGGCTCAGATATAATATCAGGTTCTAAAAGTTTAGCAATCTTTTGCAGTCTAATAATAAAACCCTTCAGCTGATTAGCATTTGTAATTTCGGGTATAATCATTGTTAGGTTTTCGTATTTATTTATTTTTAATTTTATTTGTGGTTCCATTTTATTCTTGTTGTTCAAATTCTAAAGCCGACCTTGTAGCATCTAAATAGTCAGGAAGACTTGAGATGAAAGTTTTATTTAATATATGCATGATGCTTTTAGCTTCTAAATAGGTGCAATCAATAAAGCAGGAAATTACCTTATTGATAACTTCATCTTGTTTTTCTTTAGTGTTTAGTTTTTGTTGTTCCATTTTATTAATACTATTAATATTATCTCCCTTTTAAAGATTTATCTACTATAAAGGGGGATAATTCTCTATATACTTTTCCTAAGTCTAAGTCTTTAATATCAAGAGTTTTAGCCTCTTCGGCTGTGCAATATTTCTTAGCTTTACCTACCTTTCCAAGAGCATTGTTTGGAATCAATAAATGACTACCAGAACCATAGACTGAAGATATCTGTGCTTGAATAGAACTGGGTCCTTTGTATTGTGATAACTCACCAACATTATATAGCTGACCAATTATTGTAATGTCATCTTTAATTCTTTGTTGAATCTTTTCATCAAAGAATTCCTTAGGCCATTTACAATCTTTCCTTTCAAGAATTAGTGGCTGAATCTCTTCATAGATTTCTTGACCTAATTTAGAGGCACCTTTTTTCTTAACAGGAATACCTTTAATGTTTAGAACTCCTCTCTCACTTAATCCAATATAATTCTTTTTGCCAAACATCCAGACCTTATCAAAGAAGTCATCAACTTCTAATGTAAAAGTTTCTGGAGATGGAAAAGGAATTGAATCAAGGATTTCTTTTATAACTTCTTTAGCTAATACTTCAAAATCTTCTTTTGTTTTTCCTTCTGGCAATTCAATAAAGCAGGAATCAGTATCTCCATAAATTACATGATATCCCTTAGAGTCAAAAAAATCCTTCACATATTGAATCATAGTTCTACCAATGTAAGTGCAATCACCAGAAGTTGTCATGTTAAAAAAGTTCTTGAATATTGGACTTCCTGAAATCCCATAAATTGTATTAATCATAATCTTCAATGCTAATTCTTTTGGGTTCTTGTCTCTCTTGTATTGTCTTCTCTTAAAGAATATGTCCTGTAATATTTTTGAAACAGGACCAACTTTTGTTTTGTCATATCCGGATTGTAACTCTGTAAATATCTTTCCTCCATTCCAAGCCTTTGGGTCATCTTTGCTAACAGGTGAATAGAGATTACACATGAATAGAATGTGAGGATACATACTGGCGAAATCAGCATAGACAACTCTCTCAGCATAATCTTTCTGAGGCTTAAGAACATACCCTCCGTGATTTACAGGTTTTAGTTTTAGAATTTCTGGGTCATCTTCGTAGATAGGTTCAATGTTCATAATGTTGCACATAGCTTGATAAGTAAAACCCCCAGGTGATTGTCTTATGTAATCAAACTTTCTAATATTTTCTTCAGGAACAAACTCAGTGAAGCACTCAAAGTATTCAACATAGAATTCAAACAGTAATCTGGTTAGCTCTACATCTTTATAGAGGTATATATCTATTTCTCTTTGCTCCTTCTCTGTCCAACTATCTTGACGAAAAATCTTGTAATCTATATCGCCCTTCTCAATGGGAAATCCTAAAACTTTTCCGATTGTTTTTAATTTTCTATCAGGAAGATAATTCATTAGTCTACCACTTCCAATTTTTATGACGTTCTCCTTATTCATTGTTCTTCTCTTAAAGTCATAAAGAATAAGTAAGCAGTCAAAACAAATCTTGTAATCAAGACAATAACCATTAACTGAATTCTTTAAAATTTCAGCATCGAAGTTCTTGTTATTAAATCCTACTAGAACTTTGTGTTCATCAATTAGATTTTGAATTGCTTCTCGCTCTGAGCAGTGTAATAAATAATACTTTTCATACTTGTAAGAATAGGCACCAAAGAACTTCATCTTCGCTGTGCTTGTGTTTAGTCCATCTGTCTCAATGTCATAAATTAAAACTCCATCTTTAGCTATGTGATTGAGGATAGCTTTATTTGTTGTTGTGAACTTTTTGGTTTTCAAAAAAATAATAAATAAAAAATAAAAATTAGATTAGAATCTAATCAGTAACAATCCAGCGTTTACTGAATAGTTTAATTGACATTGTTTTTGTTAATGCATCAGCATTCTCTTTCTTAGATGGTTTCTCTAACTTAACTGTTTCTTCATCAACTTCAGCAATCTTCCAAACAACATCGCTTTTCTTTCTACTACAATTCTGTCCAACTTTAAATTCCATTTGTATACCTCCTTTCATCTCTAGAATATCCCGAACTTTTTTAAGTCCTTATAGTAAGCATGAAATGAAGATACAAACATTGTGAATGTTCCAACTTCTAATCCAGCTTCTTTAGCAATATGTTCTTGCATTCTTAAAGCTAAGTATACATCATTCACAAAGTGGGTTAGTAAGTCTGAAGACCTCATAACATAAATCATATTTAATTTATCAACACCTTTAGAAGGTCTGACTAAGAATTGATAAAACATTGAACACGGAATTCTAACCTTACCTCCCATATTATCAACATCGATATTGGGATTAAAGATAGAGACTATAGCTTGTCTAGTTGTTCTATTGGTTTTTATTTGCTCAATAATTTTTGGCAGCTGTGTTCTAATTCTTTCATTGTAGGAGTAACCAAACTTTCCATTGTGTAGGAATTCGTCCCAAACAGTTTCTCTTAATTTGTAGGCCTCTCCAGGATTAATATCTTCTTTTGAAATTCTTTCTTCAAACTCAGCCTTAGCCCATTCTAGTGGAAGTTCAATTTTGTATTGGTCATTCATGAATTTATACATATCCTCTTTATCTTGAGTATTAGAAATAGTAAAATCTGCACCTTGTAATTCTAAAGTTTTATAGTCTTCATTATCTCTAACATCTTTGTCTTGCATAGTTGAACTTTGTAGTTCAACTCCTAATTCACAAAGATTTCTAAACTCCTCACTTATCATTTCTTTGCATGATTTATATATTCTTCCCATTAGTAGTTACTCCTAATCCTAAACTTGTTGACTAAGTGTTTAGACCTATAAAGGTTAAGTATATCAGAATGAGAAAGATTGAAATCTTTTACTAATGTTTCGATAAAGTTTTTGTAGGCACTAATCATTTTAGTTGAGAACCTATCAACGTCGACTAATACTTCTGTTTGTTTCCACGGCTTACACTTTAATCTATTACAAGCAATTGAAAAGTTGTATGTTATCTCCCAAAGCTTTTTATCAAGGTCAATAAGGTTTAGGTCTTTGCTTGAATCAGAGTTTGGTATGTTAAGAAAATATGAGGAGTCAACTTCTAAAAGAATTAGCACTTCTGTGAAGAAATGTATAGCGTCTGATATTTCTTCTATGACATGTTCAAAGTTTTTATCTAAGTAAGCTTCATAAGCTTCAGCCAGTTCTTCTATACCCCTAAAGGTTAAATTCTTCAAAAGAGTTTGGTGCTCTGTTAAATGAATATCTAACTTCTCTGGTATCTTTTCAATGACTCGGTATTTCTCTAGAAGGTCTGCTTGTCTTGAAAAGATTTCATCTAAGAAGTATTCTGAGTTATGCATAGAATCTAATTCTTCAAAATGTTTGATGTCTGTAATGTTTACCATGTTGTATCATGAACCTTTACTGGCAATTTAGTTTTTGAAATGAATGTGTCATATCTTTCCTTCAGCATTTTTATTTGTTCAATGTTAACATGTTCCTCTTTATTAGAAATAAATCTTTCAGTGATAGTTTCTTCTGATGCTGTGCAATAAATTATTTCAAAAGTAAGTGATGGATGTTCAAGCATATCTTTTTCAAGGACCGTATAAAATACATCATCTAATTCGTCTGTGCCTCTTAGGATAGAGTAGACCATTTGGCTAGGATAGAATCTATCCAGAATTACTGGTGCACTTCCAGGTAGCTTTGTTAAAACTAAACACATCTGAAGATAAGCTTCTTTGACATTCTTAAGTTTCCTTCTATTTTGTTTAATCATGATGGTTCCAGGAATATCCTTAAGTAATTCCTCTGAGAAGGTTGTCTTACCTGTTTTGTCTAATCCTTCCAATATGATGATTCTCCTTTTGTTGTTTGTCATACAAGAAGATATTAATATTAGTATATAAAGTTTATTATAGTCGATTTCAAGTTTACAAGATGTGTAATTTCAAAGTGATAACAAATTACAAAAAAAAAAAAATAATGGTATTAGAATTATTCGTCTTCAGAGAACTCTTCATAATCATGCTCTTCTGCTTCTTTCACTATCTCATCTATAATTCCTTGAGCTGTCTTTGGAGTTTCAATTTCGTTAACTGAAACTTCAAAACTTTTTTCAGGATTTAAGTTTTCTAATCCTGACTTGATAGCTTCTTGTAAGTCTGAGGCTTCCATTGCTCTTTCTCTTATATGAGTTAGTCCTTCGTTATCTTTTTCTATTTCATAAACTAACTTAGATAGGATAGCATGTAATTCTAATTGGCTAAGGTGGTTCAAGTGAGAATATTTTATCAAGTGTTGTTTGACTATTCTTTCATGAGCAGCCATCTTAACAGCGAACTGGTGCATTTCTTTTGAAATCATTTTTTAGTTGTTTCCTCCTTTATAACTATTTTGGTCATAAGCTTTTCTAGCTCTATGAATGTTAAGGGTTCTTTGATTAGTTTGAGATAACAGAAATCTTGGAGTGTCATGTTCATCTTGTGTGCTTTATCTTTTAGCATGTCCTTCTCTCCTTCCATCATTCTAATATGAATTTGTGTTAGTTCAATTTCAGTAGCCATCTTCTTCCTCCTCCAGCCAGTCATCATCTTGATATTCACAATCATTGCAAACTGGAAATCTAATTATCTCAACTCCTCCTCCCCAGTCATGGTCAAAGCTTTGGTCTTCAATTCTAACATTATCAGATTTACATTTTGGACAAATCATTGTAGTCTCCTCCCAGTGAATTCTAATTCGAATTCTAAGGCATATTTATTGTTGTTAAATTTTCTACAACAATCTCCGTGAGCTCTTCTTTTTTTCATGGCTCCTCTTTTAAGAACTTCTTGTTTACAACTTTTACAAGTGTAAACATAATAATTCTTCTTAGGAATTTTAACATCTTTGGAGGAGTAACATCTCTTAGGTCTTGCTCCAAGCTCTTCACATTTTTTGTAAAAGATTTTGTTGTGCCCTTGATGGGTTGTTGCGTGAGCTATCTCATGTAGGATAGTATCTGTTACTTCTTCAACAGTGTTCATCCTGGTTAGAATTTTGCTAAGTGATATTTCCATTCTACCCCAATCACAATAGCCAAAATTTCTTGTAGACCTAGACCATTTGAAAGAATAGTTTGGACAATGAATCTTGATTAGTTTTCTAGTAAGTCTCATAGCTTTTTTAGTATTCATTTTAATAGTCTAACTCCATTTTTAATTTTTTAGCGTATTCTTCCAAGAAGGATTTCTCTTCTGGTGTTGGAGCCCGATTGTAACTTCCCCGAGCCTGGACTATTTTTTTATTTGGAATATCTAATTCAACTGTAACCAATGATTTTTTTGATTGTTCTGGTTCTTCTTTAGTGTTCGTTTTTCTAAGGAAAATGATGTAGGTTTTTTTGGCTAAGATGTCATCAACATAACTTCCGACACAATGATTGTTGTCGGTTCCTTCTTGAACTATATCTCTTGGTTCTTGAGGATTAACCATTTGGAATTCTTTTGATTTGTATTCCAACTCTGGATTGATTATTTTTAGGAAAGCTTCCTTGTCATATTCTTTTTTGTAAGACTTGTAGTTAGCTTGAATTATATCATGCATGCTCCTAAGATATTTCGGGTACTTTTCAACATTCCTTCCAATTCTATCGGCCATCCGATAATAGTCTCTGAGTGTGCTTATAGCTTCTCTAAATTCTAGCCCCTCAAATCTGAAAAGATAATTTGTAAGATATCCAATTAAAGCTTTGGGCTGGAAGTTTTTATCATTAACTAAATAGTCCCAAGCTTCTTCTACTCCGTATCCTTTTAGTCCATTAAATAAATCTTGTCTTTGCTCAGGAGAAAAATCAAGTTGTTCCATAGCAACTAAAGCTAATTCAAACATTTTTGAATTCTCAGCCTTGTAAGAAAAATTAGGTGTGATAAGTTGTCCTTGCTCTTTAAGCATTTTCAAATATGGTTTTGGTATGTCTCCAACTTGAGGTATACTAAAACCATACTGAGTATGATAATATTCTAATGAGCATTCGAATCCTTGCTGAATCCAGGGTTCGAAAACCAAGACCTTATCTAAGGAGGAAATATAGGTAGAAAGATTTCTTGCTTTCTTATGAGTCTTTATTGAAAGTTTAAGGAGCTTCCTAAATTTATCGTCTTCGAATTCAATATCGTTAAGGTCTAAGTCTTTGAAAATTTTAAACTGTTGCTTAACAGGTTTCCAACTACTTGATTTCCTTTTCTTCCTTTCCATCTGTTGGGAAGATAGGTCAAACCTAACCGTCTTATCTAATTCACGGTTAGTGATATAAACGTATCTTCCTTCCTTTGTTAAAAGGAGGGGTTTTTGTTTTATTGTGTTTTCTGTTTCCATTTTATTAATATTATTAATATTATCTCGTTTATAAATGTTTCTATTTTATATCTAATATATATCTGCCTAAAAAACAGGCTCATAGGAGCTCTCTAATGGACGTAATCGAGCTCACCCTTGTTATCCCTTAGATGAAATCGAGCTCATTTTTTAAGTCTAGTTTTGATACTATGAAATTTTTTTAGATATAGTTTTGAGACTATGAAATTCTTCTAGATATAGTTTTGAGACTAGATATAGTTTTGAGACTATCTATAGACTTTTGATTTTCTGAAATTCCTAACAAACTTTTTATCAGTCTTTTCTTTCACTTCTTTTTCATTTTCCAAATCTTCTAAGATTAATTCTGGAACAATCAGTTTTCCATCTTCATCGAATTCCATTAACTTAGTTCCTCCAAATTTATTTCTTCTTCTTCCTCATCTTCTGTCAATTGAATGTTTTTGGGATTCTTGAATTTGAAATCTTTGAATAGTCTAGTTGTTGTTCCCTGAAAGTTTTGAGTTACTTGTTCCATTCCGAAATCTTCCAATTTCTCTTTCCTTGTTTTCATGTTATCTGTTTTAAGTTTTCTTTCTTTACAGAAGTTCTTATAAGCTAAATTAAAATCTGCTACTTTGATTATATCTTTTGATGTAGCTCCTTCAATTTCCTCTTCAAGGAAGTAGGCCATTGAAGATGATAGTTCTTGCCAAGATTTTTTAGTCATACGGTTCACATCAGTTATTGTGAAATCTTTCTTATCAAGCAAACGTTCTAATCCTTCTAAAGACCAATTCAAAAGACCAGACATTTCTTCTTGTGTCGAAATCTTATCTAAGATTTCGACATCTATCTTTTTATGATGAGGTTCAGTTGGCTCTATAACAAACTTATATGGGAAGTCAATCTTCACCCACTTATCAAACCATCCATCAGTTGAATCTGAGACATCGGGTAACTCATTACAAGCGAATAATAGTTTAGCATGATTAGCAAAATTTAGAGGTGGCATAAACTTCCTCATGTGCGTTGATGGCTCTCTTGATACTAAAGATTTTAACTTTGACGAGTCTCTTATCTTAGTGTTTGGAATGTCTCCTCCAACATTGATATACTTTCCGAATAGCTTACAAGTGTCATAAGAGTTTTCCTTTGATAGGTCTTGCAGTGATAAGTTCATAGCATTTTGATATCCAACAAGTCGGTTAAGCAAATCCAGTAATTTGGATTTGCCATTACGTCCAGAGCCTATGAACATGAAAGCTCTTTCTACCAAGTTTTCTCTTAGTAAACAATAGCCAAAAATTTCCTGAATAAGATTGACTGTATCTTCATCATGAACTATTTCTCTAATGAATTGTATTGTTGCTTTTGGTTTTTGTAAGGGGTCAAATACTACTGGAAGTTTGTTAAAAAATCTAAGTTCATTAGAAAACTTGGTTACCTGTTTGGTCTTGATATTTAACACTCCGTTAAGGACAGGAATTAAATCTGTTTGTTCGTTAATAAAAAAGTTGTCTGATAGAATATAGGACAAAGCTTCTATAGTATCTGCTACTTTAGTTGAGAAGTTTTTTGTATAAAGAGGACCCATCATTGAACGAACGAACTCTCTAATGTAGGTTTGACCGAACTCTACATATATTCCATTTTGATAAATCCACATCTCATTTGTCTTATCGCCTCTAATTGTAAATATTTTATTCATCTTGATAAGCTCTCTTGCTAATAACTCTACAGCTAAGTGTCTTGTCTTTTGTTCTCCATATAGTTGAAGGAACTTTGTTTTTAGTTCATCATCTAATCCAGCTAATACTGATAATTTTCTTTTAGCTGTTTTGAAGTCTACTCCGTGCAGTTGTTGATATAGTTGGAAGATGTTCCCTGACCATCCACAATGAAAACAGTTTGCTCTAAATCCATTGTGTGAAAAGCATTTTCCTCCAACTGAAGGATGACCAAGAGGACAGTCTGTGTTTACACCATCTGAGGTTTTTATTTCCTTTGGTAGAATGTCACTGATAGTTAGAATTCTTTTTATTGCTGCACAGACCTCATCAAAATCAGCAACAGGAGATTCTAATTTCTTTTCTTTAGCATCTACAATTATTGAGCCATCAATAAGGTTTTTCATTATTGTTGTTAGCTCTTGATATGTTATAGGTGCTATCTCCCTAGAGTTTACAATGTCATAGGTATTATCATCTAAGAGTGTTGAACCTGGTCCTAAAACATATGTTCCTATTCCCTGAAGGTCAAATAAACTATTTCCCTTTCTGTCTCTTGCTCTAAATCCCATTGGTTTTTCTTCTGCTCTAAGAAGAACATGAAAGTAGAAATGGTATAATCCCTTACCGGCTGTCTTTGTTATAAAGGTTTCGTTGAATATTGGTATTTGAATTAGTTGGTCTTGAACTTCTTTGGTATCGCAATCAATCACAATCAAATTATTGTTTCCACAAAGTACACCATATGAAGGGTCATTCAGAAAGTTCTTTTCAAATTCTTCTAATGAATAATTATTCTTTGAAGGCCATTCCTTTTCCAATGCTACTTTTTGTTTGTCCTTATCAGAATGTCTTAATCGAATAAATCTCTCTTTTTTAAGTTGAGAAGGTATCATAAAAGAATTACATTTACTATATTTATAAATTTTTATCTTATGAACTTTCTATTCTACTCAAATGAACTTTGTGAAATCGTAAAATTACAAAAACACAAAAAAAAAGCTAAAAAAGAACCATATATAAAAACTACTAAAAGTTACTATAGGGTCAAATTTAGTATATTTTTGTAATTTTGTAATTTCTTATGTGAATTGGTAAAAAGCAGTAAATTACAAAAACACAAAAAAAAAGCTAAAAAAGAACCATATATAAAAACTACTAAAAGTTACTATAGGGTCAAATTTAGTATATTTTTGTAATTTTGTAATTTTTACTTTTAGTTTTCAAACAATTACTGGAAGACGATTACTCCCAATTAATGTTAGAAATCAAGCTAATACATAGAATGTGAAGTTTTATGACTATAGATATGGAGTAGGCATAGCTCTAATTTTCATTTTAAAGGTCCTATAATGAATTTTTTTTAAATGTTCAATGATATATTCCTCTTAACAATTCAAATGAAAAAACACCTGAGGAGGAATGATGGTCACCATTGTATATAAGAAATGCGATTACACCCCCCCTTACTGGTA
>Ga0210003_1002898_pt1 | contig 14211 bp, 5 predicted proteins | sample LantaG_FD_182804 | JGI IMG/M metagenome (GOLD analysis project Ga0210003, IMG submission 182804) | Deep subsurface microbial communities from Baltic Sea to uncover new lineages of life (NeLLi) - Landsort_02402 metaG (SPAdes) (version 2) | ecosystem: Environmental > Aquatic > Marine > Oceanic >... | reverse complement strand
CACGTCTAACTGCGTTTTTCCGGGGCTGCCGCTGGAGCGTTACGATCTCATCATAGACGTCTACCGCCGGCTCCGGCAGTATTGACAGACATACGCGGCGAGATGGCAAACCGGCCGCCCCCATCGGGCAAGCGGCCGGTCTGGGTTTGGCTGAATTGCCGGTCTACCGCCTTCGGCGCCTGATCGCCAGGGCGATTCCGCCCATCGCGAGCAGCACGATCGTTGCCGGTTCAGGCACGACAGACACGTCGACAAATACTCCATCGATGACCGAACCCCAGTTCTGATCCGCCATAATGTCGATGGTGAATGATTCGGGGCTGGAATCGATAGTCCAGTGCGACATAGTGGCATACCACCCGCCGCCGGCCGGCCCCGCTTCAATCGGGAGGGGCGCGGACATTTCAACAAGTTCCCCGCCCTGCACGAGTACCGATGGCATCGCGGAGATGTCGTCCCAGTAAACCACCCCCACCCAAATGTCCGCGTATTTCTGTGCGTCGAGAGTGCAAGGCATGTCAATCGAAATGCCGCCCAGGCCGATGTCCCAGAAGCCTTGTGCGCTGCCGTAGACAGCGGGAAGGGAATCAGTCCATCCCGAGCCGAAAGCTCCCACTTGCACGGTTGCGCTCGCAGTTGCAGCATCTATATTTGTATCAGGAGAGCAAATGGTGTCATCGGTGCTGAACATCCATTCGGCTTCAAGCTCGAATGGTACCGCCTGAGCGGTGGCGCAGACAACGAAAGCCAGTAGAACGATGCCGATTCCGAAGCGAGTAGTCCTCATATAAATCCCCTTGTTCTTGTTGCCGCTTGATGCGGCCTCCACACACATTACAAAACAATTCGAGCCACAATCCGCCACGAGAGGTCCCCCGACATCTCGGCCGGAGTGCCGCAGGGAAACAACGACCGTCGCGTCCTGTGCGGCCGAATCCATTGATTCACGACCATCAATCCATACGCATGATCTCCTGATTATTCCGAGTCGCCGATCCTGAACCAGTTCTTGACCAAGATGTTGTAGTCCGGAATGCTGACCATCCCGTCGCCGTTGATGTCCGCGGCGTCGCCCTCGGGCGACAGCGTCAACCAGTTCTGTTTCAACAGCGTGTAATCGGGCAGGGCCGTGTCGTTTGAGCCGTCGATATCGCCGCCCGGCAACATTGCCGAACCTGTGAAATATATGTTGTCGAATCCGCTTGTGCCGAGATCTACCGGCAACTTGCGGCGGAGGTTCCATTCGGTTTTGGCGCTAAGCCCGGTGGTGCCGTCGGGCACTCCGGTGAGTATCGTCGAGGCGGTGCAGGCTCCTTGCCCGAATATGAAGTCGATCTGCCAGACGCGCCTCGTGCCGCCGGTCGCTACGAAGGTGACGGCCCGCGTCAAACCGCTTGGGCCGGGGCTGAGGCTGTCCAGCTCAACTCTCACCATCAGCTCGTTCTTGTTGATCGCTATCTCGTCGGTTGCCGCTGCGGTATTGCCTGCCATATCTGTTGCGAGCGCCGTGATGGTTGCCGTGCCGTTGGGCGTGGCCCCGGTTATTACGCAGGCGTAGGTGAATGTGCCGTTGCCGCTGTCATATCCTGCAAGGCCGGGGCTGATAGTGCCGTCCGCGAATGTCAGCGTCACGAAAGGAATGCCGTCAAGCCCGCTGAACGCGTCGGACGCGGCAACTGTGATGGTGACAACACCCCGCAGGGCGGCCGTGCCGGTGCCGATCAATTCGGCCGTGCCCTGCATCGCGGAAGCGACATCAACCAGCGGCGGCGTTGCATCGATGGTGATAGTCTGGCTTCCGATTTTCAGCGGGGCAATCGGCCGCGCGGAAATATCGGCGAGCAGCGTGCTCTCAACGTCGCTGACGTCAGGCCGGAACCACAGCGTCGTGGTGCCGTCTTCGGCGGCGGAGTCGACCCGCACCTTGATGACAGCCACGGTGCCATCATCGGCGCTGCTTGTGGCCTCGCCTTCGGCGAAACCAAGCCCGGCGGCGAGATCGAGCGAGCCTGCACCGGGTGTTGCCCGATAGATCAGGTCGTTCCAGGGCGAACCGCCCGTTTGCACGTCGACGACCGACAGGACGCCTTCATGCCCGATGATCGCCTGGCAACCGTTGACTGGGCGCTCCAGCCGCGAAACGTCCAGCAGCACGTCGAACTCCTGCCCCGGGCGCACCAGCGTGTCCTGCGCGTTCAATATCAGCGTGCCAGAAACGATGGTAAACTCGGCGCTGTCGGTGCTCGAGTTGCGGCAGCGGTCGATCGCGCTCGCCGTTACGGTTGCCGTGCCGCCGGATGCGGCAGGTTCGATCTCGTAGTAATATGTGAACGTGCCGTCGCCGTTGTCGATGCCGGGAATTGCGCTCGTGCTGCCGTCGCTGAGGCCGATCTCGACCGCCGGCATGCCGTCCAGCCCTGCGGTCGCGTCGGTGGCGGCAACCAATATCTCGACGGTCGCCTGCACGGCAACGGCCCCCGGCTGAGCCAGGTCGATGCCATCCTGCCGGACCGACAATATCGCGAGGTCGGGCGGCGTGCCGTCGACGACGATCGGCGGAGTGTCTGCCTTCTCCGGGAATACCGGATCGGCGGCGGTGTCTGCAAGCATCGTGCTCTCGATATCACTGACGTCTTCGCGGAACCAGACGCCGGTGATGCCGTCGGTCGCGAACGGATTTATCAGAAATGTCATTACTGCCACTGTGCCGTCGTCTATAGTGCTGAACGGGCCGCCGTGGTACAATCCTACGCCGACAGCCAGGTCGAGGTTGCCCGCCGCCGGCTGCAACCAGTAGATCAGGTCGTCCCACGGCAGGCCGCCCTCCGCAAGTCCGACCAGCTCAGCGACCAAGCCGTCGAAGCCGATGACAGCCTGGCAGCCGTTGACGGCTACGGCCAGTTCGCTTACGTTCAATTCGACGACCATCAGCTCGCCCGGCTGCAGATAGACGCTGTTCGGGACGAGTGCGAGAAATGCATCGACGTCTGCGAGTTTCGCGTCTGATTGCTGCTGCGAAGGCAAGAACAAAGGCGAGCCGGCAGCCGAAGCGCCGGCGCAGGCGAAAACAATCACTACTATTCGCATCAAGTCGTTAACCACGGTGTTTCTCTCAAACTCCAGGAGCAAATACGTCCGCTCCGACGAGGCGCGCTCCATCGCGCCCCCGGCTGCACGTCCGCTTCACCTTCCGTGGCGATCCAATTTCGGAGTCGCTTCGGCCGGAAGGGCAAACCTCCCAGCCGAAGCCGGCTCCGTGGTGGGTAGACTACTCGTCATCGCCAACTTTGAACCAGTTGACTTGCATGATGTTGTAGTCGGTGATGTTCACAAGGCCGTCGCCGTTGATGTCTGCCACCGGATCGTAGGTGAACCAGTGTATCTTCAGCAGCGAGTAGTCGAGGATGCTGATCCCGTTCGTGCCGTTGATGTCGCCGCCCAGCAGCTTCTTATTATCGCCGGTGAAGTCGGCCGTTTCCTGTCCGTCTTCGGCGTCCATATCGAGGCCGGTTATCTTGCGCCGCAGGTTCCAGTCCGTTTTCGCACTCAGCGCAACGGTCGCCTGCGGGACGTCCGTCAGCGTGCACAGGTCGACCGTGCTTGTGGTGAACAGCACGTTTTCGTTCCACGTCATCAGCACGTCGCCGGCGGTGTTTGTGGCCACGAATGCGATGCTGCGAACGATTCCGCCCGACTCGGGCGCCAGGCCCTCAAGCTCTATGCTGACGGCTATCTGGTTCTTGTTTACGTCAAACGAGGCTGCGTCGGACGAGCTGTTGCCCGCGTTATCCGACACGCTCGCATCGATGATCGCCGTGCCGTTCGGCGTGGTGTCGGTCACCATCCACATGTATGTGAAGGTGTCGCCGACCTTGCTCATGAAACCGGCGTCTTCGGCTGTGCCGCCCTGCGGAGTGACGGTTACGTCCGGCTGGCCGTCCAGCAGCGACAGCGCGTCGCTGGCCACCACTTCGATGGTGACCGTGCCCTGAAGAGCATTGACGCTGACGCCGATAAGCTCGGCGCCGCCTTGCGAGGCCGATGTGATCGAGATGGAGGGATCGGTAACATCAACGCCGAAGGTGCCGCTGGTGCTGCCGGCGTTGCCGGCGTTGTCGGAAACGCTGACGTCAACAGTGGCCGCGCCGTTCGCCGTGGAGCCGCCGATGGTAAGCTCGTAGGTGTAGGTGCCGGGTCCACCGGTCGGGCCGCTGACCGTGATCGCGCCGGTAGCGCTGTCGGCTGCGGTCAGCACGGGCGCCGCCGCAAGGCCGCTTTTCGCGTCGCCGGCGTCAACGACGACCATTACGCTGCCTTCCATAGCAAAACCGCCTGCCATGAGGTCCTTGCCGTCCTGCTGTATCGAGACAATCGATATCGACGGATCGGTCACGTCGACTTCGAAATCTGCCGTGGCAGTGCCGATGTTGCCGGCGAGATCGGTGGCTGAAGCCAAGAGGCCGGCGGTGCAGGTAGCTGTGTCGGCGTCGATGGTCAGTTCAAAGGTGTAGGTGCCGGATCCGCCCGTCGGACCGCTGACCAGTATGGCGTTCGTCGCGCTGTCGGTTGCGGTCAGTGCGGGTGCCGCCGCAAGGCCGCTGCCGCCGTCGGAGGCGGTGACAGTCACCGTCACGGTGCCCTCAACCGCCCAGGTGTCGTCGTTGAGGAGTTCGGTTGTGCCCTGCATTACGGAGACGATGGCAAGGGCCGGCTCGGTGCCGTCAATGTAGATCGTCTGGCTGTTTTCCTTCTGCGGCATGACCGGCTGGGCCGAAAGGTCGGACAGCATTGTGGTTTCGGTGTCGCCGCCATCGGTGCGGAAGTCGAGAGTGACGGTGCCGTCGAGGGCCTCGGCTTTCGCCTCGAACGTGATTACGGCGATCGTGCCGGGGGCGTTGGTGCCGGCCGGGGCGCCCACGGCGAGGTCGATTGTGCCGTTTGTGTATGAGGCGAAAATCAGTTCGTCCCACGGGGCGCCGTACGCAGCCACGCTGACCACGCTCAGCCTGCTATCGTCATAGCTGAGAAACGCCTGGCAGGCGTTGACGTCCTGCGACAGGCCGGCAACGTCGAGGTTGACGATGAACTGCTCGCCCGGCTGGACGTACACGTCTTGGGCTTCGAGCGTAAGGAGGTTCGGGACACGGCTGATCTCGATTGTGATCGGGCCGCTCACGTCTGCGGCAATCAGGTGGCCATCGGCGTCGCCCAGAATTGTGTAATCGGCATCGATGCTGATGGTGGCTGTGCCGGCAAGATCGCCTGTGAGAACTTCAAACACAACGAGGTCGCCGGTGCCTGTTACGGCCGCGCGCGGGGGAGGAGGTTCGTGAATCTCGGAACCAGTGTAGCTCGCATCAACCATTAGCGCCAGCGCCCAAGGTCTCCGATACCAGACGGAGACCTTAGGATCCCAATCAGGATGGGGCTCGAGCGCGGCGTCTACCGCACCGGTGAACCACGCACCTGCGTACGGAGGTCCGCCGCCGGCGTACTCGGGATGCTCATCGGGCGGGTTCCATCCCCCCCATTCAAGCGACAATGTTGTGTCGCCCGTTTCTACCGTGATGCCGACCTGGAAGCCCGAAAGGTCGGCCACGTCTTGCACACAAACTGCGATCAGAATGCTCTCGTTGAAACCGGCTTGTATGGGCGCCAGCGGATTGGCGGAAGTGTCCCCAAAGTACAGCAGTGGAACTCCCATCGCGGGCGCACACAAACAAGCCACCGCAAGTGCCGCGAACAGGAACGTCTCGATTCTTCCCATTTCTTTCTCCTCGTAAGCGGTGCGAATCGTAGTTCTATTTGCGGGCGGGAGGGGATGCTGCCATCCCCTCCGCACCCGCTGTTCCATTCACTATCGAGATCATTCCGGATCGCCCGTCGTGAACCAGTTGGCTTTCATTATGGTGTAGTCATCCAAGCTTACACTGCCGTCGCCGTTGATGTCGGCTACGGCATCGGTGCTGAACCACCTGATCTTCATCTCGGAGTAATCGAGGATATTGATCGAGTTGGTGTCGTTCAGGTCGCCGCCCCGCAGCAGGTTGCTGGCGGTGAAATCGGCGGTGGCTTGCCCATGTTCATCGAGCGCGGCATCGAGCCAGACCCGGAGGTTCCAGGCGGCTTTCGCGCTCACTGCCGAAACGTCGTCGGGGAGGTCCGTCAGGCGGTATGCGCCGACGGTGCCCGTGAAATCAACGTCCAGATCGACCGAAGTCGTGCCGGTGCCGTGCGTGATCACGAACGTTACCGTCCGCGTTTCGCCCACGAACCCCTCGAGTTCGACGTTGCCGGCCACCTGGTTCTTGTTGATGTTGAACGTGTTGGAGCTATCCATCGTCGTGTTTCCGGCCTCGTCCACCGCCGTTATCGTGATCGTCGCCAGGCCGTTGGCCGTGGTGGAGATCACATCGAAGGTGTAGGTGAAGCTGCCGGTTGCGGTGGCTGTGATATCCTCGGCGGCCGCGCCGTTGGGCGTGACCGTGACCGTGGGCGTGCCCGGTATGCCGGACATGGCGTCCGAAACGGTCACCACGATCTCGACTTCATCCTGGACGGCGTTTGGTGTGCCGGGCAGGAGGCCGACGCCATACTGCGTGCAGGCGACCGATTCGATCACCGGCGGGGTGGCATCGAGCTTGATCTCCACCGACACTTCGCCGCTGGTGTTGTCGGCGTTGTCCGTCGCCCGCATATAGACGGTATGGGTGCCGTCGGCAAGCCCGCTGACGTTGAGATTGTGCGTGCTGGTTGCCTGGGACCAGTTGCCACCGTCCACCTTCAGTTCGTAATACTTGATGTCGCTTTCGGCACCGTCGGCCGAGAAGGTGAGGACGATCGGGCCGTCGGTGAGTTGGTTGATCCAGTCGGTCTTGTCGGCCGAAAGCTGGAGTTCGGTCGGGGCCGTCTTGTCGAGCTGGAGGACTATGCTCGCCGTTTCCGCGTTTCCGGCGTTATCGGTCACACGCAAGGTGACATCCGGCTGGCCGTCGGCAAGCGTCGAAACATCCAGCGTGTATGGGCTGGTTTCGGCTATCTCGTAGAACGCGCCGCCGTCGACGCCTGCGACCGACAGCTCGTAAGTCGCGATGCCGGCGTTGTCGTCGGTCGCGGCGAAGCTGAGGGCTACGCTATCGGCGTTGGTCCAAGTTGCGGGATCGGCCGAGAACTGCGTGATGGTGGGCGCCGTGCCGTCGATGTAGATCGTGGGGCTGGACACCTTCACGGGATAGACGGCCCTCACGGCGCTCGCGGTGATGTCGCCGAGCATAGTGCTTTCGATCTCGTCGATGTCGTCGCGGAAGTCCAGGATCGTCTGGCCTTCGGCGCCCGCCGTGAACGTGAATACCGCCAGCGTTGCATCGGCCTTGGTACCTGTTACCGACAGGCTGTCCTTCACGCCGACGGCCACGTCGATCTCGCCCGGTGCGAGCAGCGCGATGCTGCTGGGGTAGATCAGCGTATCCCAGTCGTCGCCGCCCTGGGCGATGCCCGTGAGCGTCAGGTGGGAGGTGTGGAACATTGCAATCGCCTGCGCGCCGTTGACGGCGCCGATCAGATCGGTAACGTCGAGCGTGACGGTGACCGTCTCGCCGGGCTGCGCGTAGACGTCGGCTGCATTGAGCGTGAGGACCGGCGTGCCGGAGGAGTCGGCCGCGCCTGTTATGGCGATTGTGAATTCGCCGGTGGTGCAATTCACACTGCCGGTGAAAACGCCGGGGTTGGCTAGATCGAAATCGACGGGCACCGGCCAGCCGGGCGGCTGCATTGTGCCGCTGTCGGCGATGAACGTGCCGGATGTCGCGCCGGTCGTCGCATCGATGGTCATCGTGAAGGTACCGCTCTCGATGGCGAGGTCTTTGGTGTCGTAATCATAGCCTTCGGGGTTGATCCAGTACTCGCCGGAGTAGGTGAGCAGGCCGCCGTCGATCGACTCGAGCGTGCCTTCCATCGCCACGCCGTACATGTCGAGGTCGCCGAGGTTCTGCGGCATGAAGTCGGGTGCGAAGTAGTTGCTGATATCGCCCCAGTCGGACGGGTCGTTGGGGCCGAGCGGGCCGACCTGCATCCAGTCGCCGACCTCCGCCGTAGCACACGGGTTCTTCATGTTGATGCTTCCGGCGAGGTCGAAGCCGAACGGCGCGCTGTTGGCGTCGAGCGGATCGCTGCCCACAGCCACTTCCTGGGCATCGGTGAAGCCGTCGTCGTCGTCGTCGGTGTCGAGGTCGTCGGCAGTGCCGTCGCCGTCGGAGTCTACTCCGTACTGCCCGAGCGTTACTGGGTCGGTAGTCACGAGGCCGCTGACGGCATCGCCTGTTCGGCCGCCGCCGTCGGTGGCGCCGGGGCCGGCATATGAACCCCACCAGTTGTTGGTGGCGTCGAGTGCTCCCGCAGCTTCATTCAGCACTGCGTAATACGTGCTGCCGCTGAAGTTGTTGAGATTAATGTGAACATTGGAGAGGTCTTCGACCGCGCCGGCTTTGAAGGGGACGCGGATGCCGTTGGGCGTGTCGGCAAATGTGTTGTCCGAGATGGTCACGTTGTAGGAGACCATGCCGAGCATGATAGCCGCCTTCTGCTCCGCATCGCCAGTGTTGAACGGGAAGTCGGTGGCGCCAAACGTGTTGCCGGTAATGGTAAGGTCATGTGCAGCTTCACCGCTCCAGTTCGTGCCGATACCTTCTTTCCATCCAGTGATGGTGTTGCCACAGATTTCCATGTGGCTGGCATGGTTCAGGTAGATGGTGAGGGCACGGTTGATGAAGATGTTGTTCCTAATGTTCCAGTAATTGATGTTGTAGTCGCTGAACACAATCCCGTTTCCGCGAGCGGCGGGGTTCGATTCGATAATGCAGTCCTCAACGAGCGCCGGGCTGCCGGCGGTGGCGTTAGCCGAAGCGTTGGGAATGCTGATGGCCGTCCCGCCGACCGTCTGCAGAATATGGAATCCGGTGATCGACACGGGGGCGCTGGTCGTGATTGCGGTGCCGGATACCGGCGTCAGTACAGTCGTGTCGCGGCTTTCACCGATCAGGCTCAGGCCGGCTTTGCTTGAAGCAATTGAGAGGTTCTCGCTGTACGGACCCGCAGCCACGTGAACCGTTCCGCCATCAGCTACTGCACCGATGCCCGCCTGAATGGTCTTCTTGGCGTTGGCGGGGTCGAATCCGCCGTTGGCGTCGTCGCCGGTGGCGGCGTCAACGTAGATGACGTCGAATGGCGGCTTCATATAGCCGGTGGGCCAGCGGTCGACGTTGCCGGCGGTTCCGGGCACGTCGTACTGCACCGGGTAGCCCGGATTTGCAGCAAAATCGTCCCAGGTGTTTCCGGTGTCAACGCCGTTGTCCCACAGGTTGGTGCCGGACGTCGTGTTGTCCAGACCGTTGGGCGAGTTCGCTGCGAGTGTGTTGCCGTAGGCCTGGCAGTTGGTCGTTGTAGCGCCCTCGAAGGCGATGCCTGCGCCGGCGTTGTCGTGGAGATTATTGGACGTGAGCGTGTTGTTGGCACACGGTTCGCTCATCTGTCCATAGTTACCCACGGTGGTCGCCGCTATACCTCGGCCGGCGTTGCCGTAGCATTCGGCCCCGTCGACAGTTACGTTGGAGCTGAGGTACAGAATGATACCATCGCCGGGCATTGTCTTGTCGCCGGCGACGTTGTCATAGCAAACGTTCGTGCCATTCACGCTGCTGCTGGTGGCCCCGGCATAGTTTTCCTTGTAAATGGTAATGCCGGCACCGGCGTTGCCGTAGCATTCGTTGTCGGTGATGGTAGTGGCATCGCATCCGTACGTAATGATGCCGCCCTGATGCCAATTGCCGACTGTGCCGAGATTGCCGGAACATACCGACCGCCTTACGGTGCAGTTGGAGGCACCCACAAGATAGATGCCGCGGTCGAGGTTGTCGCGAGCAACGCAGTCTTCAATCAGATGATTGGTGTGCGTGCCGTAATCGCCAAGCTCGATGCCGTCGCCGACATTGCTGTGAGAAATTACCTTCTGGAAGGTCAGTTGGTCGCAGCTTGCTTTCGTCTTGATGCCTTCGTTGCTGGTGCAACCGTGGACGACGGTGTTTCTGACTGTCACCTGGTCGGCATAGTCCAGTCGGATGTTTGCGTAGTATGCGTTGCGGATCTCGAAGCCGTCGACGACGACGCTGATCACGCGGTTATCCGAGTCGGCACCTTTGATGTAGATGCCATGCTGTCGAGCACCTGCGCCGCCATCGATGATCGATTCAGTAGCTGCGTCGCCTTCCGTTCTTCCGCCTGCGCGGGGATCGACGCCCGCCTGCGCGCCTAGAAGGTTGACGGATTTGGTGATGCTGACTTCTTCAGGATAGATGCCCGCGGCCACATACACGGTGCTGTTGGTCACGGCGTTGATGCCTTCCTGAATCGTTGCGAAGGCGTTGGTGCCGAAGATGTAGGACGTGCCGTCATAAAGGACGAGGTCCCCCGCGCTCTTGCCTGCCCAGTCAGCATTGACCGCCACGTCGCTGGTGCCCGAGTAAATCTCGGCTTCGGCCCAGGGGAAGTAGTCGACGTTGTCGCTGACGGCATCGCCGAGTTCGCCTGCCGGTGCTGCGTTGAGCATGGCGGCCACGGCTGTGCCTTCGCCGCCTTCGGGCATTTCGACTGTGCCGGATGGATCGGCGGGGCCGTTGGCGCTGCCCCAGTAGTTGTAGAGTGCGTTAACAACAATATGCGACGACGTGTTCTTGATCGCTTCCTTGCCGCTGGGGATGTTCACGAAAGTATTCAAGTTGGCATTGAAAGCAGAGAACTTCGTGGCGTAGGCGGGATCGCCGCCCCAAGGCGTAGGGTCGAAAATCTCGATCGCCACGCCGCCGGTTGCGGCTATGCTGTTGCCGGTCACGTTGATCTCGACTTTGGTTTCAAGGTCGATCCACTGGTTGTAGAGCAGGAAATTGCTCTTGCCGGTTGATGTGTTGCCCGTTATGTTTACGGTTCCGCTGACGGCCGGATCGCCACTGCTGAAATTCTCAAACAGAACAGCCTTGTGACTGTCCGTTGCGCCGGCAAAGGTGTTTCCGGTGATGTTGGTGGTGCCGGATACGGCATTCAGGTAGATCGCGTCATTCGTCTGACCGTTAAACGAGCAATTCTCGACGGTGAGGTTATCAGCGGTCACGAACATTCCTGTCTGGCCGCCCGTGAAGTTCACATTGCGGAAGGTTACATTGCTGTATGCAACGGTGAACGTGGGCCAACTGCCCCCTCTGTTTACGGCGACCAGGGAGTTTGACCATCCTGCAACATCAGTCTTGCTGATGTCGAGGCTTTCGAGCGTCACGTTACTTGCCGTGATCAGCACACCTGCATTGTCGCCGTCAGGAAGCTCGATCAACGGCGGGTTTTCCGCGTCGGCGCCCTTTATATGCAGCGCCTTGTTGATGGCCAGGCTCTCTGCATAGGTTCCGGCAGGAACTTCAATCGTGGCGCCGGCGGGTGCGATGTCTATCACCGATTGCAGACTGGTGTAGATCACGTTTCCGATAGCGACTGCCTTATCGAAGGTGTTCACGGCGAGCACAGCCAACGCGCCGCCGTCAACTGTACCTTCATTCAGGAAGACATGACTGGCATACGGCAGAAGCTCAACGCTGCTGAATTCGTTGCCCGTGATGACGTTAGCGGTACCTCTGCAGCGGAGGCTGTAGCTGTACCAAGACGTCGTACCTGCGAAATGATTGCCGCTAATCGTGGCACCAGCCGCCGCTATCGAGATCAACGTATTGCCTTGTGGCTTGCCTTCATCGTTGTAGCCGCCCGCTGTCCCAGTGATCTGATTGTTGGTGAAGGTGATGTTTGCCTTGTTGCTGCCATCGATCACCACAAGTGCGCGGGGAACGTTCGGAAGGGTGAACTGCTCTGCGAAACCTTCACCGGCGGGGTAATCCCCGACAAATGTCTTGCCGGAAATTGTATTGTCGTTGATCGTAAGACCAACGATTGCGGCTCCCCATTCGGTCAGCAGAGCGGCATCGCCATTGGCAACAATGTTATTCCCTTCAACGAGGGTATTGCTGTGAGCGCCTTGGAAATAGATCGCGGCTTTCTCGAGACCAGCCGGCCCGTCAACCCCGATGATCGTGAAGCCTTGACCAGATGCGCCGATGCACACGCCTGTGGTGTTGTTTGTAACAACGATGCTGCCGAGAGATCCTCCCACCCCTTCAATAGTGGTGCTGTCACGGCGATCGACCGAAAGGAGCGTCACATTCTTATTGATGATGACGTCTTCGGAATACGTCCCCGCGGCCACATTGACGGTTCCGCCTGCATCAACCGTATCGATGCCCTTCTGGATGGTCAGGAAGGGCAGCGCCTCGGTGCCGGGGTTTTCGTCGCTGCCGGTTGTGGCTACCCATACTTCGGGTTCCGCCGCATAGGCCTGCCCGGCGCAGATACACATCGCCGCCAAGGCAAGCAAAATCATTTTTTCGCTGAACAGGTTTCTCACAATCGTTCTCCGTTGAAAATGGGATCGTTATCCACTGAGCTTGGTGTGAACGCCCATCCCTAAGTGGCTATGGACCTCCGTGACGAAGCTTTCCCGTACGGGAAAACTTCCGCGCCCTGCACAGTCTGCCGATTGCTGCGGTTGGCCCAAGGCTCGGGCGGTCGCCGGGGCTGTCATCCGCAGTCTGGCCCTGAACCGGGCCGCCGGCAAGGCTGTGTCACTGCTTCCCCATAGGCGCCGTCCTCCTTTCTGTCGTCGCTGATGCGCTCGTTATCCCAACCAAGGTGCGCGATGGTTTCGGAGCCGTCGCTTACCTTCGAGGCCACGCCATCTGTCAATGATGACTTGCCTTTCAGATCGCGTCGTTTGTGTTATATGCGGGGGCTGCTTACACCTCGATGTCCGCTGCCCGGCCCGTGCTGCTCGGCGTCCTCGAACTAACACAAAGCCGACTTTTACTATGCAAATATCATGCCAATCCGACACAACATGATCGAAGGCTGGCCTGACACTATCGTAACCCCTTCAGCAGCAATGACTTAAGTGCTACTAGCCCCAGGCATGCCAATTAACATTCACATGTACGTGAAGTATGGAATGTTGCATCAATTGGACATGCGAAGGCTGATTATCGCGAAATTCCGCTCATAAAGCATTGCCTGATAGTGATTTAAGGCATTTGTTGTTTTTTCTGAACGCATGTCCATCGGAAGCAACGTTTTCGGGGCTGTAAGGAAGGCACACCCGCGCATAAGCGCTTCAATGCCACTGGCCCGTGCATCGGGCGGGCAACGGGGGCCGCCCCTACATCGCAATGCCATTGACCTGAGATTTGGGCGTGGCCATTTTCGGACACCGGCATGAATGGCGCGCCTGCATTTTTCTTCAGCCCCGGCACGGGCAATGCGTACGTAGGAGCAGACCGCACGCCGTCTGCGGCGGGTGTTGTCCGCCCTCCGTCTGCTGTCGTTTCTCTGCGAGCGTGCCGGTCAGGCCGGAATCCACGTTGATCGTGTCGTCGACCGCAAGCGTCACCGGACTGGAATTGGTGGCGGACTGAGTGAACCGCAGCGCGCCTTCTTCCGAGCCTTCTTCACCGTAGCCCGCTCCGCTGAGCGTGAACGCCTGTGCGAATACAGGGCCGTCGACGTTGTTCACGCAACGGAAGGTGGTGCCCGGGTTGACAACGAAACGCCCTGATGCTTGAGTGCGTTGGCAGCCGGTGCTGGACCATATGCCGTTATTAAGCACCCAGGTGCCTGCGAAGGGAGGATAGTGGGCGTAGTTGACGTGCCACGTTTCCGATCTGTTTTTCACGATCGAGCCGGTGCCCGTTGATTTCGCGAGCCACGCTCAGATTGTTGATGGAATGGAATTTGCATCCACGCCTGAATACGACTTGCAAGACACACCCGTCGGGCACATGTTGCGTTTTCCGAACATGCTGATTGGGAAAACGCTCGCTATACAGCGGCTGACATATTAAAACTACACGACTTACATACTATGTTTCCCAAAATGGACGCAGTGTTCAGCAAAAGCGACAGCCTGGGCGGAACAGTGACATTGTGCCGGCCGGTCCATTGGTTTGATTCGAAGCCGCGCCGGAAGTGTGGCCTGATGTGTTATATATGGTGAATTAGTGTTGCTAATCGCAGGAGTATTGTATAAACTCGAAAGCTGTTGGAGGGAAGACGCATGTCAGACGAACATGAACTGCA
>Ga0210003_1002896_pt1 | contig 14220 bp, 10 predicted proteins | sample LantaG_FD_182804 | JGI IMG/M metagenome (GOLD analysis project Ga0210003, IMG submission 182804) | Deep subsurface microbial communities from Baltic Sea to uncover new lineages of life (NeLLi) - Landsort_02402 metaG (SPAdes) (version 2) | ecosystem: Environmental > Aquatic > Marine > Oceanic >... | reverse complement strand
TGGCGTCGACGGCGTCACGACCCGGTTCGAACTGGCCGTCGAGGTCAAGCACTTCCGGGATCGGCCAGACCGTGGCGGCGCGGACCACGCACTCGACATCCCCGACCGTCATCCGGTAGCGGGCGGGCACGAACGACTCGACGGGGCTGGCAACAGTGGGCATGGCGTGATCTCCCGGGGCGGTATGTCGATGGCATCACCGCCGACATGAAGGTTCACTGCACGTGGCGTGCCAAACGCCGCCGGAGCTTCGGCCGTGTTGCAAGCCCCTCCAGAGGCACCCATCTTCCGCAAACCGAACCGCGGCTGAGCCGGATGGAGCGGTTGCACAGACCGCGGAGGCTGGCCGGGTTTTGCGGTGATTGAAAAAGTTTCAGCAATCCACTGCTCAGCGGGTTGCCGAATCGCCGCCAGTTCCCGAGTCCAACGACGGTTGCCCGGCAGCAGAGCCGCCGCCTGCACCGCCGGACCGAGCCCGTCCCCGTAACTGGTCGCGGATGCGGGCCGCGAGCTCGAAGTTCTCCGCCCGCACGGCCTCCGCCAGTTGTTCGTCGAGCGTCCTCCCCACTTCGTAGCGTTCCCGGACACTCTCCCGCATCTCCTCGAGCCGCTTCACAAGTTCGTCGTCGGCATATTGCTCGACGGCGTCATAGCGGGCGAAGAGATCCCGGAACCGGGCCAGGCCCGTGTTGATTTCGCTGATCGCGGTCTCAGGACCATTTTCTTGGAGGGCCGCCAGGGCCCCCGCCTGCACCCGGTGGAAGAGGACGAAGGGGCGATACTGCTCATGGGAGAGCGTCCACTCCTCGTCGGGAGAGTGGCGGTGGACGAAGTCCATGAAGGCGAGGCTATGGTCTGCATCCTGGGCCGCCCGCCGATACTCCCGAAGGGAGAGCCAGCAGAGCCGACGCTGGTAATACTGCACGAACTCGCGATCGGCCTCGGCACACTGCTCCTGGTTGAGCCGGAAATCGTCTCCCTCCCGCACCGCTTCGCCAACGAGATAGTCGTAGTAGGTTTCGGCGCCCCCCGGCCGCTGTCCGTCGGGTCGCAGGAGTGTCTCCATCTGCACGATGCCCATGTCGATCCGCATCTGAAGCACCTCTCGGCCGTTCCTGGCTTTGACGGTCCGGGCCGTCACCTCGCCCGGACGAAACGCCCAGTGCTTGAGGAGGGTGTCGATGTTGCGGGGGCTCGGCATGGGATGGTCCTTCGCCGGGGACATGCCGGGCGTCGGTGCCCGGCGGGACGATTATACCAGCGTCGGCCCCGGCGGTTTGCTCACTCGCCCATGTCCCGTCGGAGCCGCTTTGTGGAGCCGCGTCTTTTCTTCGTCTCGAGCCGTGCGACCCGCTGCGCCCGGGGCACGCGGGTGGGCCGCCGCCGCGTCGGCGGGCGGATCACCCGCTCAATCATGGCCGACAGTTTCGCAAGGCAGTCGGCGACGTTGCGGCCCTGTTCCCGGTGCCGCTGGCTCGAGATCACCAGGGCACCATCGGTGGTCAGCCGCGACCGCTCGCGGGCGAGCAGCCGCTCCCGCACGTCATCAGGCAGGTGTGGGCAGCCGACCGCATCAAACCGCAGCATGGCTTTGCTGCTCGTGCGGTTGACATGCTGGCCGCCGGGGCCGGCCGAGCGGGCAAACTGCCACTCGAGACTCCCGGCAGGAATCACGATCCGCCGCCCGGCGGCGTCGACGACGATATTTCGGGGACGGGGCATGCAGGGCTCTCCAGGAGAAAAGTATGGTCGGTCTGCACCTGATCCGTCACCGGCGGCTTCGGGCGAGGTTCTTCCGGGATTTTCCTGGGTGTGTGTCGCCTTTCTGAGGATCGTGATCCTGTCGGCACGGCATGTGCGGCATAGAAGCCCCCGGCGCGAGCCGGGGGACTGTGACGCGGCGTACCAGTTGGAGAGAGCCAGGCTGAGCGCGGTGTTGTCAGCTGGCGGGCGGGGGTGGGACGGCATGGACAGCGGGGTGGCGTTTGTTGCCGCAGTCCCCGGGCTTGCGCCCGGGGCTTGTATGGGTCAGGGAGGGGTTGCCCGTGTCATCTCGCCGGCCTTGCAAGCGAGCGAGAGGCAGGATGCCGTAGCGAAGCTTGCGGGGAGTGTGCGGCATAGAAGCCCCCGGCGCGAGCCGGGGGACTGTGACGCGGCCCACCTGTTGGAGAGAGCCAGGATGAGCGATGTCGTCTAGCCGGTGTGGCGGGGGTGGGACGGCATGGACAGCGGGGTGGCGTTTGTTGCCGCAGTCCCCGGGCTCGCGCCCGGGGCTTGTATGGGTCAGGGAGGGGTTGCCCGTGTCATCTCGCCGGCCTTGCAAGCGAGCGCAGAAAAGGATGCCGGAGCGAAGCTTGCGGGGAGTGAGCGGCATAAAAGCCCCCGGCGCGAGCCGGGGGACTGTGACGTGCCGTACCTGTTCACTGTTCAGTAGCCGTGCGTTAACGCCAGCAAAAGTTTGTCAAGACCGAACGGGCCGACATGCTGGCATCGTCGCCGGGTCGTGGTGGGATCATCGGCACGGCCTGTTTGCGCTGGTCTGGCCACTTCTCTGGACAGTCCTGAAGCGACGGTTCCATAATCTCCCCCTTCGAGGCGGGCGACCACCGCCGCGGCTTCCGCGGCGTCTCCCCAGGAGCATGAGGAAGTATGTTCGACTTTGCGATCAGCCAGATGACAACCTCCCGCTGGGAACTGCCGGTTGAGGTGTCCCGAATTGTCGAGCACGGCTACGACGCGATCGCCGCCTGGCGGCCGAAGGTCTCCGATCTGGGCGTTGCCGCCGCTGCCGCCACGGTCGCCGCCGCCGGCGTGCGGGTGTCGAGCCTGCAGTGGACCGGCGGCTTCACGGGAGGAGATGGCCGTTCGTTCGACGAGAGCATCGACGACGCTCTCGACGCTATCGAGATGGCCGAAGGGCTCGCCGCACCGGTCGTTGTGGTGCACAGCGGCTGCCGGGGGGGACACACCCGTTCCCACGCGGCCCGGCTGCTGTGGCAGGCCCTCGAAATGCTCGCCCCCAGGGCGGCACGGGCGGGCGTGACGCTGGCATTGAAACCGATGCATCCGACCTCCGCCGCGGGATGCAGCTTTGTTACCCGCTTGGCCGAAGGCCTCGAACTTGTTGAACGGCTCGACGTTCCCGCGGTTCGCCTGGCTGTTGACCTCTGGCAGTGGGGAGACGACCCCCAGCTGCGATCGCTGCTGCCGCGGGTCGCCGAGGCTGCCGCGGTGGTGCAGGTGGCCGATCGGGTCGGGCCTCCGGCCACCGGCGGTGATCGGCTGCCACCGGGGCACGGAACGCTGCCGCTCGAGGAGATCGTGGCCGATCTCCTGGAAGCAGGATTTGCGGGAGATGTCGAGTTTGATCCGATCGGCGAAGCGGTCGAGGGGCTCGGCTACGATGCCGTGCTCGCGGAAACGAGGCGGGTCGCCGCCGACTGGTCAGGCCGGCTGGCGGCGGGGCTATCGCAGCCGGTCGAACTGCCGCGGCCGCATCTGCGAAGCGGTCACTTCCGCGGGGCCGGCTCACGCAGGTCCCATGCCTCGAGCCACACCGTCTCGCCCGGCTGAAGGTCGAAGTCCTCACGCAGGCGGCAATCGAAGTCGTCCATGTGGGCGGCCCCGTAGAAGATGGCGATTCGGCTGCTGCCCTTGGCGATCTGACGCCGGAGCACGTCGAGGGCCGCGGCGTTGCGGTCGGTGATCAGAGTCGAGCCCTCCTCGCCGCCGAAGGTTGCCGTGAGGACGTCCATGTCGGTGAACTGCTCGGCCATGAGCCGCCGCAGCTTGACCTGGCGGTCGGGGCCGGACCCGAACAACAACCCAAACACCTCCCCCATGCTCATGTCGGCCGCTGGTCCGGCATCGCCCCGCTCGGCGCGGGCCATGCTCTCCCGCATGAGCTTCGTGAACATGCTCCACCAGCTCTCCCCCCGCTTTCGCATGGCGGCGTCGAATTCCTTCGGGGAGAGGTCGGCGTGGACAAAATTTGCCGCTGTGTAATCGATGCTCTCGAGTTGGAACTCGAGGCCCAGGAGGCGGGTGAGTCCTTGTTGGGCCGAGCCGATCGCCCCAGACGGCTTGCGGCCGGCCGCTGGGATGCGGGCGTTGGGCGGGGCCACAAGTTCGTACAGGACAGCGTCGTAGTCGGCAAAGAGCCGGTCGAGGGTGTCATAGTAGCTGCCGCCGCCGAGGTGCACCGCGGCGATGAGATCCACCTGGATCGGCTTCCGTCCGGCGCGGGCGGCATCCTGCGGATCCTCACGGTATTCCACGATCGAGGTGTCGAGCGAGGCGAGGCGGCCATCCTCGTCTCGGGAGAGGCGGAGAAACTCTGCCCGGTCGGCCACAGCAGCTCCGGCAGGCTCGCGAACCGGGCGTTCGACCGCGGCCACTGGCGGCGATGATGCGGGGCCGGCAAACAGGGCAAGCAGGGCGACGGTGAGAACAGAGCGGGGCATCGGGCTGCCTCCGGAGGGTGCGGGGCCTCAAGGCCCTCTCATGGCAGAATACCCGACTGCGGCCCCGAAACCACTTTCCGGCGGCCCTCGAGTCAGCCAATCCCGCAGGGTTTGCCAAGATTCGTCAACCCGATCGACCGGCACGACCGATACCAGATGAGCAATCCGCATGGGCGGATGGAATGGCTCCTGCACCACAGGGCGAAAAGAGATGGCTACGACACTGGGTTTGAAGCGGTTCCTGGCGGCGATCCTTGCGGCGACGGCCGTGGCGACGGCGGGCCCCGCGGCGGCGGGCGACTGGATGCCGCTCTTGCCCGACCAGGACTTTTACGACTTCCAGCTGTTCGCGCCTCCGGACCTTGGCGACTACAACATCTACAAGCAAAACCGAGATGGAATCTATTTCCAGTACGACCGGTTGTACTGGGGCATCACGGTTCCCCGAGTGACCCAGGTCGCTCGGACTCAGGAAGGCTTCTCGATTATTCCCACCAATCCCGTTTCCCCGCAAACCATCGTCCAACTCAACAACGACTACCTCGAATATGCCCAAGAGTTCCCGATCGTGATCACCTCGGTTCCGCCGGGAACAAGCGAGCGGATTCCACAGGCGGCCCCCGCTGTCACCTACTTTGAAATCGGAGCCGAGCCGACCGAGTTCGATCTCAACACCAGCTGGATGCGGACCAAGATGACATGGGGCAATCGTTATGAAGGCGGTTGGTCTTACAACGATCGCGGTGTCAATCTTTCCTACTTTCAGCTCGGTGCTCAGTCTCAGGAATTCAGGTCGGCCAGCGAGTTTGCCGCGAGTTCACCGACGCAACAAGTCACGATAGAGTTTGGCAGCGTCGGCGGTGGTGGCGGCGGCGACGGCGGCGGCGGCGACGACAACAACGGCGGCGGCTCGACGATCGCATCGGTGACGATTGAGACCACGTCGGAAAGCCCACCGCCTGATCATCTCATCACCCAGACGCTGGTGCAAAAGAACGACACCGAAATCCAGAGCGCCGGCGTAGCCGTCACGATCAATCGCTCCCTCGGGCGGCAGCAGGGCGACAGCGACATGACGTTTTCGCTTGGGCCGAGGTTCATCCAGTTCGCCGAGCGTTACCAGTTGGCGTACACCAGTTTTCAGAATGAGTTCAACGTTCCGGCGGGCGGGGAACCGGGATTTGGCCCCGGTGGAGAAGTCGACAATCAGGTGATCGGGGGGGGGAGCGGCCAGCTGGGCATCATCACCACCGATTTTGCCTCGACGATCACCGGGGTGGGGCCAGGCTCGCTGTTTCAGGTTGGCGACTGGGAGACCTACACCTCAAACAATCTGGTGGGGCCGGAGTTCGGCATGATGTTTGAGGGGCAACGAGGTCGCTGGTCGTGGCAGATCGGCGGTAAGTTCACCGCGGGCTTCAACTGGCAGAACAACATCTACAAGGGATCGAACTTCGCCGAGGCGACGGGTGCCGACTATCTGCGGACAAACTTCGCGGGTGGCGGCCTGACGACCATCAACGTAACCCAGGGCCTTGAGGGGCAGGCCACCACCACCGTGGTCGAGGTGCCAAACTCACCACTTATCAACCAGATCTTTCCAACCGGCCAGATCAACACCACCAACGCGGCGGAACATCGGTTTGTGTTTTCGCCGATTGGCGAGTGGCGGCTCGGGGCCCAGTTCAAGGTCAGCCAGGCGATCAGCCTCAACGTCGGTTACACAGGGATGTGGCTCTCGCAGATCGCCCGGGCCTCGTCGAACACCGGCTACGTCACGGAGCTGCGACCAAAGCAGGATGTGGCTCGCAACAACACCGACGCGACGATCTTTGTCAATCGGGCCGGTGTTCCGCAGCCTGGTCCTGGGCCCGGTCTGGAGGCGGTGCCGCCCGGTTACTCATACGTCGAGACTAGGCTAGCGGCCTTCAATCAAATCGAGCCCATCAGCGGTGGCAATGAGTACGTGTTTACCAACGGTGTCGATTTCGGCCTCGAGGTCAGATATTGACCGGCTTCGCGGGCATCCCTGGCCCGCGCAGCCGCGGTTGGTCGGAGGGGCCTCAGCCCGCATCAATCGCCGCGATCCAGTCGGCCGTTGCCCCGCGGATCGCGGCGAGCTTCTCGAGCCGGGCGATCAGCGGCTGCCACAAGGGGCCGGTGGCCAACTCCTCCACGGGCCTGGGCAGGGCCGCCGGAAGCCCCGCGGCATCCACCTGGGCGAATCCCAGAAGGCCGTCCATCCAGGGGAGCGTGTGGCCGTCGAGCGGCATCCCCACGACGCCGGCCACGAGATAGCCCCGCTTCGCCTGGAGCACCCCGCCGCGGATCTCCACGAGCGAGCCCACCGGCACGCTGCGGCGGCATTCGAGCGAGAGCACCCGGCGAAGCATGAGGTTGCCCTCGGGGCCGGCCGCCCGACAGGCGGTCGCGTAGCCGCTCTCGAGGGCATAGCGGAGCAGGCTGCCCGCATAGAGGGTGCCGTGATGGTTGGCATCGGCCGGCAGCACGAGCCGGTGGGAAGTCGTTTCGGTAGCGGCCATGGGCCGCGTTATAGAGGGAAAGGCCGAAGGGGGACAGTCCCCTGCGGGGACAGTCCCCGGCTATCCCGCCCGCCGGGCATAGACGGGGTCGATCTTGGCGAGTTCCTCCTGCATCGCCTCGACCGTACGCTCGATCTGCTCGGGCGTGTGGCGGGAGGTGATGAAGAACCGCAGCCGCGCCGCCCGCTCCTCGACCGCAGGGTAGAGGATCGGCTGGACGTTGATGCCCCGAGCGAACAGCGCTCGGGAGAGCCGCAGGGCGTTCATCGAATTGCCGAGGATCACAGGCACGATCGCCGAACCCCCCGAGGGGCCGGTGTCGAGGCCCGCCTCGGCGGCCAGCCTGAGGAAGAGCCGAGCGTTGTCATGGAGCCGGGCCACCCGCTGCGGCTCCCGCTCCAAGAGCCGGATGGCCCCGAGCGCCGCGCCAGCGGCTGCCGGCGGCAGCCCCACGCTGTAGACAAAGCCCGGCACCGTGTACTTCAGCCAGCGGACGAGCGTGGCCGAACCGGCGATGTAGCCCCCGCAACTGCCCAGCGCCTTCGAGAGCGTTCCCATCCAGATGTCGACGTCGGTCGGATTGACGCCGAAGTGCTCGCCGATTCCCCGGCCTCGGCGGCCCATCACGCCGATCGAGTGGGCCTCGTCCACCATCAGCAGGGCCCGATGCCGCTTGGCCAGCGAGACAAACTTCGGCAGGTCGGAGAAGTCGCCGTCCATGCTGTAGATGCCCTCGATGACCACGAGCACGCGGCGGTATTGCCCCCGCATCTGGTCGAGGAGCTTCTCGGCGGCGTCGTAGTCGTTGTGAGGGAAGGGGCGGCGGCGGGCACCCGAGAGAATGGCCCCCTGCAGGAGGCTGTTGTGGGCCAGGGCGTCATGCAGCACGAGGTCGCCGGGGCCAACAACATGGCCGATCACCGTTTCGTTCGTGGCGTGGCCCCCCACGAAGGTGACGGCGTCTTCGGTGCCGACGATGCGGGCGATCTCCCGCTCGAGTTCCTGATGGATTGTCTTCTCGCCGGAAACGAGCCGGCTCGCCGAAACGCTCGTGCCGTAGCGGTCGAGGGCCGCCTTCGCTGCAGCGGTTACCTCCGGCTCGCCCGACATGCCGAGGTAGTTGTAGGTGGCCCAGCTGACAAGTTCCCGACCACCGATCAGCGTCCGGTCGTTTGTCAGCCCCTCGTGAACGCTGAAGTAGGGATTTTCCAGGCCGGCGGCCCGGACGGCGGCGAAGTTTTGCTCGAGCGCCCTGACTTCGGGAAACTCCTCGATCCGCCAGGCATCGGGCGGCACCTCGAGCGTTGTGCGAGTTGTCTGCACCTTCTCCCGGCTTTCGGCCGGCATGTGATCGATGATCGCCTCGGTCACCTCGCGGCAGGTCTCGATCAGCGGCAGCACCTGCTCGGGGAACCGTGCGCCGAAGGCCTCCTCGAGGCTGGCCACGATCTCCATCCGTTCAAGCGAGTCGAGGCCGAGTTCGACGATGTTGGTGTCGAGCGTGAGATGGCCCGCCCGATCCTTGGCGATCCGGCGGACGTGGTCGAAGACGGTCTGGATGATCTCTTGGGGCAGTTCGCGGTCGGGGCGGTGGGCTCGGGCGGCCTCGCCGAGCGGTCGCTGGCGGGCCAGCCGCGGCAGTTCGGGGCTCGGCTGGATCGGGGCCGGGGCCGCCACCGGTTCGAGCCAGCCCACATGCTGCTCGACCACATCAAGCGTGCCGTCGAGAAACTGGCGCCGGCAGGCATGCCGCTGGATCTTCCCGCTCGACGTCTTGGGCACGCTGTTGGGCCGGACAAACACAATCGCCTCGGCCGCCACCTCGTGTTCCCGGGCCAGACGGCTGCGGATCGTTTCGAAGATCGCGGTGATTTCGGAGCGGTCGCGGCGGCCCCGCTCGAGTTCCGCCACGATCACGACCCGCTCGCGGCCGTCGTGATCGACGGCAAAGGCGGCGAGCGACCCGGCCCGCACCAGCGGCGTGGCCTGCTCCACGGAGAGTTCGAGATCCTGCGGATAGTGGTTGCGGCCGCGGATGATGATGAGATCTTTGAGCCGGCCGGTAACAAACAGCTCGCCGTTGTCAAAGAAGCCGAGGTCGCCGGTGCGGAGGTAGGGGCCGGGGTTGGGCCGCCATTTGGCCACCGCCTGGGCCGGGCCGTGCGGATCGGGCTCGGCGAGCATGGCACTGAACGTGGCGAGCGTCTCCTCGGCCCGGTGCCAGTAGCCCTGGGCCACGCTCGGGCCACTCACCCAGATCTCCCCCACGCGGCCCGGCGGCAGCGGGTCGCGGGTCTGGGGATCGACGATCAGCACATCCTGGCCGTCGAGTTCGCGGCCGCTGCCCACCAGCCGGCGGGCCCCCGAGGCGTTGTCTGGTCGGACGACGGCGCCACCGGTCTCGATCGAGACGGCGTCGAAGGAGCGGATCACAGGCGGCTCAAACTTCATCCCGCCGGTCACCATGAGCGTGCTCTCGGCGAGCCCGTAGCAGGGATAGAAGGCCTCCCGCCTGAAACCGCTCACGGCGAAGGCCTCGCAGAAGGCATTGATCGTCTCGGCCCGCACCGGCTCGGCCCCGTTGAAGGCCAGTGACCAGCTCGAGAGGTCGAGGGCCGCCCGCTGCTCCGGCGTTGTCTTGCGGACGCAGAGTTCGTAGGCAAAGTTGGGCCCGCCGCTGATCGTGGCCCGGTAGCGGCTGATCGCCTGCAGCCACCGCAGCGGTTTCTGCAGAAAGGCCACGGGCGACATGAGAACGTTGAATTTGCCGCCGTAGAGCGGCACGAGGATGCCCCCGACGAGCCCCATGTCGTGGAAGCTCGGCAGCCAGAAGACGCCAGATTGGCTGCGGGTGATCTCGAAGGCCTGCATGATCCGCAATGAGTTGTGGAGCAGGTTCTCGTGGGAGAGCATCACTCCCTTGGGCGTGCCGGTTGAGCCGCTCGTGTACTGGAGGAAGGCGAGCGTGTCGCCGTCGATGTCGGGGCGGTCCCAGCGATCGGCCCAGGCCGGCTCGAGTTCGGAGTCAACCTGCCAGGTGATGTGTCCGAGGCTGGGCGCCGTGGTGTCCAGGTTGTTGAGCCGGTCAACCACGTCCCGCGTGGTGAGCGCGACTGCGGCATCGGCGTCGGCCGCGATCGCCTCGATTCGCTCGATCGAGCGGTTCTTGCGGGGCGGATAGGCCGGCACCGCGATCGCGCCACCGTAGAGGCAGCCCATGAAGGCGGCGGTGAAGTCGAGGCCCGATGGGTAGAGCAGGAGAGCCCGCTTGCCCGTCATCCCCCGGTCCATCAGCCAGGCGCCGACCGCCCGCGCCTTCCGGTCGAGCTCCGCGTAGGTGATGTTGAGTTCTTCGTGCTCACCGTCCACGAGGAACGTGAAGGCGCGGTCATGCGGCCGGTAGGCGGCACGCTGCCTCAGGAGATCAACGATCGTCGGGGCGAACGAAGCTTCGGTAGTCGGATTTGGAATCACGCTGGCATTGCCTCCGACCTCCCTGCCGCTCCGTTTCAGGACGGGCGGTTCCGTCGGGGAGATTCGGCAGAAAACTCCCCGGTCGGCCAGAGTTTACTCCTCCGGACCAGACAATCGGAAGTTTCGGAAAAAGCGAATTTCCCCAGGTCACGGCGGGGAGTCAGACGGCGTAAAAGGCCCGCTCGAGCATCACAAACCGGTCTGGATCGATCTCCTCAGCCCGGGCGTCGGGTCCAAGTCCGACCGCCTCGAAGGTGGCCGCCACCCGCGCTTTTGCGGCGTCGCTCCCCTTGCCCCCCGCCATTCGGAGGAGGATGCCCCGTAAAACCTTGCGGCGGTGGCAGAAGACCTCGCGGACAAACGCATGAAAACGGCCGAGGTCGGTGATCGCGGCTCGACGGGCGGGTTCGAGGTCGATCCGCACGATGGCCGACTCGACCTTGGGCCGCGGCCAGAACACACTCGGCGGAAGGATCCGCAGGATCTCGCCGCGGCACTGCGATCCAACCCAGACCGAAAGACCGTTGTACGAGGAGGAACCGGCCGCGGCGACCATCCGTTCGGCCATCTCCCGCTGGACCGTGACCACGGCCGTGTCGAACGGCCGCGGAAGGGCCAAGAGGTTCGAGATCACAGGCGTCGCCACGCAGTAGGGGAGATTGGCCACGAGCAGGAACCGCCCGCCGGGGGTGGCCGCGACCGCCGTGGCAACCGCCTCGAGCACCGCCGGGGCGAAGCGGTGCTTGCCGGCCAGCACGTCTCCCTCGATGAGGGTGACGCTGTCGCACTCGATCAAGCGGTCGCGGGCCAATTGCGCGAGCCGCGAGTCGATCTCCGCGGTCACGACGCGGCCCGCGTGGGCCGCCAGCCGCTCCGTCAGAGCGCCCGTCCCGGAGCCGACCTCGAGCACGACGTCGGCGGCCGTGATCTCGGCCGAACGCTCGAGGATGTCGAGCAGGTTGAGATCGACGAGGAAGTTCTGGCCGCGGCGGGCGTTGATCGTGAAGCCCACCTCCGCGAACAGCTGCTTGAGGTAGGCGGTGGTTTGCCGCTGCGGCGGCAGGGATGGCTCGCGGCTCATGACGCCCCCGCTTCGCGGCCGACCAGCCAGCGGGCAACATACTTGAAGACGAGGTCGGTCTCGAGGTTGACGGAATCTCCGGCGGCGAGGCCCCCGAGCGTTGTGTGGGCGAGTGTGTGCGGGATGAGGGCCACGCTGAAGCTCGTGGCATCCACGTCTACGACCGTGAGGCTCACTCCGTCGATCGCCACCGATCCCTTCGCCGCCATCTGGGCGAGCAGGGAGGCGGGGGCGGTAAACCGGCAGGTGCTCCACTCCCCGTCGTCGTGGCGTGAGGCGAGCCACCCCAGGCCGTCGACATGGCCGGTGACCAGATGGCCGCCGAGGCGATCGGAGAGCGTGAGCGACCGTTCCAGGTTCACGCGGCCGCCCGGGGCGAGGCGGGAGAAGGTCGTGCGGGCGAGTGTCTCGGGCCCGAGTTCGAAGGCGAGTTTTCCGGCGTCCATCTCCACGACCGACAGACAGCAGCCGCTGACGCAGATGCTCTCGCCGAGGGAGGCGTTGGCTGCCACGGGGCCTGCTTCGACGACGAGCCGGACGCCCGGCGGCTCGTCGATGACCGCGACAACGGTCCCAAGCGATTCAACAAGACCGGTAAACATGCTGGCGCCACGCAGAACGAAAACGAGGGAACCGGACCTCCCGCAGCCAGGCACGGCTGCTCGTGGATCGGGTCGTTGCAGAATACCCCCGGTTTTCCCCGCGGCCATGCCCCGACCGGGAAAGCACTTGCATACCGTCCCCACACGGTCACAATCAGCGACGCCACGCTGCTGGATTTGGGCTTTCGCCCTCTGATCCGGCCTGGCGTTTCGTCTTGTTCATCTTCAGGCATTTCGTTTTCCGCTCCCGGAGGTTCCATGTCCACGATCGTCGACATCCACGCCCGCCAGATCCTCGACAGCCGCGGCAATCCCACGCTCGAGGTCGACGTGACGCTCGCCGACGGGGCATTTGGCCGGGCGGCGGTGCCCTCCGGCGCGAGCACCGGCGCCCACGAGGCCTGGGAGAAGCGGGATGGCGACAAGGGCATTTACCTGGGCAAGGGCGTGATGGCCGCCGTCGAGAATGTGAATACGCGGATCGCCGAGGAACTCGAGGGCTGTGACGCTCTCGACCAGACCACGTGCGACGAACTCATGCTCGAGCTCGACGGCACGCCCACCAAGAAAGAGCTCGGCGCCAACGCGATCCTCGGTGTCTCGATGGCGGTGGCCCATGCCGCCGCTGAGCACTGCGGGCTGCCGCTCTACCGTTACCTCGGCGGGGCCACCGCCCGCCTCCTCCCCGCCCCGATGATGAACATCATCAACGGCGGGGCCCACGCCGACAATCCGCTCGACGTGCAGGAGTTCATGATCATGCCGCTGGGATTCGACACCTTCGACGCCGCTCTGCGGGCGGGGGTGGAGACGTTCCACGCCCTCAAGAAGGTGCTCAAAGACAAGGGACTCGCCACGAGCGTGGGCGACGAGGGGGGCTTCGCTCCCCACATCGGCTCCTCGGCGGAGGCCCTCGAGGTGATCCTGGCGGCGATCGGCAACGCCGGCTACAAGGCCGGCGATGAGATCGCGATTGGCCTCGACGTGGCGGCCACCGAGTTTTACGACGCCAAGAGCAATACCTACGCGATCGAGGGAAAGTCGCTCGATCCGGCCGGCATGGTGGACTTCCTGGCCGACCTCGCCGGCAAGTACCCGATCGTTTCGATCGAGGACGGCTGCTCCGAAGACGACTGGGTCGGCTGGAAGCTCATCAGCCAGCGGCTCGGCGACCGCGTGCAGCTCGTCGGCGATGACCTCTTTGTCACAAACTCCGAGCGGCTTTCCCGAGGGATCGTCGAGGGGATCGCCAACAGCATCCTCGTGAAGGTGAACCAGATCGGCACGCTCACCGAGACGATCGCCGCGGTGCAACTCGCCCACCGGGCCGGATACACCTCGATCGCCAGCCATCGCAGCGGGGAGACGGAAGACGCCACGATTGCCGACCTGGCCGTGGGGCTTTCAACGGGCCAGATCAAGACCGGCAGCGCATCGCGGAGCGACCGGGTCGCGAAATACAACCAGCTCCTGCGGATTCAGGAGTCGCTTGGCGACGGGGCCTTGTACGCGGGCCGCGACGTCCAGGCTCGGTGGCCGGGCATGGTCTGACGCAGACCAGCCTCTTTGCCCGGCGGCACCTTGCCGGGGGCAAGCTCCGGGGCCCCTTCGCGGATTCACTTAAGCCTGCCTCGATCGGTACGGCCGATTGCCATCCCGCGGTGTGCTCACTCCCGCGGGAAGTGATCGCGGACAACTTCGAGGAATTCCGCCCGCGTGATCACCCGCGAGACGCGGCCACGAAACTCGCGGGCTCCCGGAATCCCTTGCGCGTACACGCAGGCAAACTTCCGCATCAGGAGTGTGCCCCGCTCAACGCCGAACCGGCGGCAAACGAGGTCGTGATGATGGAGCACGATCTCCCGCTGCTCGTCGAGCGACGGGTCGGCCGGCAGCGGCTCACCGCGGAGCAGAGCCGCAGCCTGAGCGAAGATCCAGGGGCGGGCAAGCGCCTCGCGGGCGATCATCACGCCGTCAACGCCGCTCTCGCGGAGCCGCCGAACGGCCGTCTCGGCCGAGTCGATGTCACCGTTGCCGACAACCGGCAGCCGCGACAC
>Ga0210003_1002895_pt1 | contig 14221 bp, 11 predicted proteins | sample LantaG_FD_182804 | JGI IMG/M metagenome (GOLD analysis project Ga0210003, IMG submission 182804) | Deep subsurface microbial communities from Baltic Sea to uncover new lineages of life (NeLLi) - Landsort_02402 metaG (SPAdes) (version 2) | ecosystem: Environmental > Aquatic > Marine > Oceanic >... | reverse complement strand
CGTTGAGGTCCAGTGGATCGTCGAGACTGTGGACATCGAGATCGGGCCCCAGCGGAAATGCGCTATCCGAGCCGCCCAGCAATCCGCTCAACGTGTCGGCGAATTGCTGTCCGAGCCCCGCCAGCCCGCCACCAAAGTCCGGCATCACGGAGCCCATCGCACCCGGCGACGGCAGCGACGGGACCGCAGTTCCCACTGGGACTTCCGGTAGCGGCGCAAGAGGTCCGACGGCCCCCGGTGAGACAGCCACGGGCGGGGCGGCCACGGGCGGGGCGGCCACGGGCGGGGCGACCATCGGCGGGGCCCCAGTCGCGGGAGGCGCGCTCCACGCAGAAGGAATGGTTGCCCCCGGGGCTGCGGGGCCGGGCGCGGTGGCCGGGGGCGGCTCCTGGAACCCGGCCGCCTCTTGGATGCGGGCAGGCTGGGCACGCCACGTCGGTCCGAGGTCCCCCGGTACGTCGAACATCGCTTGACCTTCGGCCGCCATCTCGGCGGCCGCGCGCTGATAAGCGTCGGTCGTCGAGGATATCGCCACGCGCATCGCCGTGAGCCAATCGGAACGAATACTGCTGTCGACAAACGGTTTCACCGCTTGATCGACTAACTCTGCGGCAACCGCCCGGTCCCCCACACCCGTCGTTACCGTGGCGGCAGCAGCCAGCCAATCCGGCCGCTGGACCTGTGCGCGACCCTCGATAGCGACGACGGTATCGACTTTCGCGTCGACAGCCCGCCACAGGCTCTCCCGCAGTGCATAGAGGGCTTCGGTCGCGGTGCGCGCCGCCGCGGAGGCAGTTGCGGACGCTTCGGCGTGGCGACGGAGGAAGTCTCGGGACGCCTGCGCGCCAGCACCCTGCCACGCCGCCGAAAACACAGACAGCTGCCTTTCCTGGACCGCCAGCGCATCTTGGGCAGCCCGGGTCGCATCCTCAAACGCCATCGAATCACTCTGCAGCGCAGTCAGATCCATTCCCTCCTCGCTGCCGTACCAATCCCGCAACTGACCAGCGTGCAATGTCAGATCGGGATGGTTATAGCCGATCTGATGACACGCCCACACGTAGCGCTGCAGGTTCTCGACAGCGGGCCTGCCCGCATCCAATCGTGACGAGACGTCGAATTCCTCGGCCATCGAACCGTCTACCCGACCCGCCCCGCGGCACGCACGTCGGCATCCTGGTAACGGTCCGCCGAAGATCGCAGCGCCACAGCGACTTCACTGGCCGCCCGCGACCACTGCCGTAGCGACGCGACGACATCATCCAGGGCGGCGCGCAGTGTGACCCCGTGCGCGACGTATGCACGCCCCGCGCAGGCACCTCCGAAGGCCAGATCACTCAGGTGCGTTTGCACAGCGCCGTCGACAATCAGCGCCGCGGACTCGTACTCGCGGGCGATCGCCCGCACTGCCCCTACGTCGACGTAGGCAGCGTCTGCTTGTCCCATATGAGGTTGGACGCCGGTGCGGCCGTTTTGGTTCCCACCGGGTCTATCGCGTTCTCAATCTTGCGCGCTGACCGACTCCGCGACACGCACCGCCATCTGCCGAGCGGTATCCTCATCGGCGGCTTCCACCATCACACGGACCAGCTGTTCGGTTCCCGAGGGCCGTAACAGGATTCGCCCGCTATCGCCGAGCTCAGCTTGGACCTGGGCCACCGCGTCGCGGACCGACGGGGCGTCGGCGACCGTCGACTTGTCGGAAACCTCGACGTTGATGAGCACCTGCGGCAAAGTCTGCATCGGCTCGGCGAGGTCGGCGAGGCTGCGACGCGTCTGGGCCATTCGCGACATCAACCGCAACCCGGTGACGATGCCGTCCCCGGTGGTGCCGAATGCGGGAATGACCAGGTGGCCGGACTGCTCGCCGCCGATCGAGTATGCACCCGCCCGCAGTTCCTCGAGGACGTAGCGGTCACCGACGCCGGTGGTGCGGACTTCGATCCCCGCGGACCGCATCGCCTGATGGAGCCCCAGATTGCTCATGACGGTTGCCACCAACGTGTCGGCGGCGAGTTCGCCAGCCTCGTGCATGGCCAGCGCCAACACCACCATGATCGCGTCGCCGTCGATGATGCGGCCATGACTGTCGACGGCAAGACAACGGTCGGCGTCGCCGTCGTGGGCCAGGCCCAGGTCGGCTCCGTAGGACACCACCGTTGAGCGCAGCGTCTGCATATGTGTCGAGCCGCAGCCGTCGTTGATGTTCAGCCCGTTGGGCTCGGCGTGGATGGCGATGACGTTTGCACCGGCCGCCCGGTAGGCACGGGGCGCGGCGGCCGAGGCCGCACCGTGTGCGCAATCGACGACGACCGTCAGGCCATCAAGCCGGGCGGTGGCGGCCTTGCCGGCGTGACGGAGGTATCGCTCCAACGCGTCGTCGGCGTCGACGGCGCGGCCGATGCCCGCACCGGTGGGCCGGGCACCGGGGCCTTGGCGAACAAGTTCCTCGATGCGATCCTCGGTGGAGTCGTCGAGCTTGTGCCCACCGGGGCCGAAGATTTTGATGCCGTTGTCGGGCATCGGGTTGTGCGACGCGGAGATCATAACGCCAAAGTCGGCATCGTATGCGCTGGTCAGATACGCCACAGCCGGCGTGGGCAGCACGCCGACCCGCAGCGCGTCCACGCCCTCGCTGGCCACTCCGGCGATGACGGCCGCTTCGAGCATCTCACCGCTGGCCCGAGGATCGCGGCCTACCACGGCGACCCGCCGACGGGTCTCGTCGGTTCTGAGTAGCCGCCGTGCAGCCGCCGCACCCAACGCCATCGCCAGTTCGGCGGTCAGGTCCTGGTTGGCCACCCCGCGTACTCCGTCGGTGCCGAACAGACGAGCCATGCTGACAACCTCTCACACATGCTGATAGGGGACCAACCGTGGCACGTGACGGTCGTGCCGGCACCGAATCGATACCCCGGTGAGACCCTGAGCCGCTTCACCGCCCGTATCGCAGCGATGGAAGCGCCCAGCTACCTGATTCTGGTGCGTGGCGCCCGCAGCGCGGCCGAACCGACTGACGCCCGGCCACTCGCAGTGCGAGCAGACCGGGCGCCATGGGCGTGGTTCGATCAGCGCTTGCTGTACTGAGGCGCCTTACGGGCCTTCTTCAGTCCGTATTTCTTGCGCTCGACGGCACGCGGATCGCGGGTCAGGAAGCCGGCCTTCTTGAGCGCCGGCCGGTCCTCGGGATCCACGATGATCAGCGCGCGGGAGATCGCCAGCCGCAACGCACCGGCCTGACCGGACGGCCCGCCGCCGTGCAGGTGGGCGTAGACGTCGAAGCTCTCCACTCGGTCGGCGATCACCAACGGAGCCTTGATGAGCTGCTGATGCACCTTGTTGGGGAAGTAGTTCTCCAGTGTGCGGCCGTCCAGGTGGAACTGGCCGGTTCCCGGAACCAGGCGCACCCGCACCACGGCCTCCTTGCGGCGGCCGACGGTCTGGATCGGACGATCCATCACAATGGCCGCACGCGGGGCCGCTGCTTCGGCCTCGACGACGACCACGGTCTCGCTCGTTGCCACGGTCTCAGGCCCGGCTTCGGGGGAAGTTTCGGGGGATACTTCGGAAGATTCGGTCACTGGGCCACCTGCTTGATCTCGAACGGAATTGGCTGCTGGGCGGTGTGGGGATGCTCTGCACCGACATAGACCTTCAGCTTCTTCTGGATCTGATGGCCGAGCTTGGTGTGCGGAATCATGCCGAGGATCGCCCGCTCGACGACGCGGTCAGCATGCTTTTCCATCTCGTCCCCGAGGGCCCGCTTGCGCAGCCCGCCGGGATAACCCGAGTGGCGGTAGGCGAACTTCTTCTTGAGCTTGTCGCCGGAGATGGCGATCTTGTCTGCGTTGATGACGATGACGAAGTCGCCACCGTCGACATTGGGCGTGAATGTCGGCTTGTGCTTGCCGCGCAGCAGCTTGGCTGCTTCCACGGCGAGCCGGCCGAGCACCACGTCGGTGGCATCAATGACGTACCACGTACGCGTGGTGTCACCTGCCTTCGGCGTGTACGTAGGCACAGCGCTTACCTCTATCTCTTCCACTCAGGTTGAATCCCGGTGACCCGGGTGCCGATCCGGCGTGGGCTGCAGACTGCCTCGGCGACCGGCAGGGACCCGAGGCGACCGTCGGCCCGAAGGCCAGCACACACCAACGCGGCAGCATACCCGCGGGCGTCACCGCAGGTCAAAACGCCTCGTGGAACCAGCCAGCAGTCGTGGGACCAGCCAGCAGTCGTGGGACCAGCCAGAAGACGTGGGACCAGCCAGCAGACACAAACTCGCACGGATCGACGGGAATCGGTGCGAGTTCGCGTCTGCTCGCCGGCTAGCAAGCGCTCGTTAGAAGAATCCCTGGGCCTTGTCGCTGTAACTCACCAGCAGGTTCTTGGTCTGCTGATAGTGGTCGAGCATCATCTTGTGATTTTCCCGGCCGATGCCGGATTGCTTGTAGCCACCGAAGGCGGCGTGCGCCGGGTACTGGTGGTAGCAGTTCGTCCACACCCGCCCGGCCTTGATATCGCGACCCGCGCGGTAGGCGGTGTTGCCGTCCCGGCTCCACACGCCCGCACCCAGTCCGTAGAGGGTGTCGTTGGCGATGCTGATCGCGTCGTCGTAGTCGGTGAACGACGTCACCGCGACGACGGGCCCGAAGATCTCCTCCTGGAAGACCCGCATCTTGTTGTTGCCGGTGAAAATCGTTGGTGCGACATAATATCCACCGTTGAGATCACCGCCGAGTTGCACGCGCTCACCGCCGGTGACCACCTTGGCGCCCTCGCTCTTGCCGATCTCGATGTAGGACAGGATCTTCTCGAGCTGATCGTTTGAAGCCTGTGCACCGATCATCGTCTCGGTATCCAGCGGGTCACCCTGGCGTACCGCCTTGGTGCGGATCGCGGCCAGCGCCAGGAACTCGTCGTAGATATCGGCCTGGACCAGCGAACGCGACGGGCAGGTGCACACCTCGCCCTGGTTGAGGGCGAACATCGTGAAGCCCTCCAGCGCCTTGTCCTGATAGTTGTCGTTGGCTGCGAGCACGTCGCTGAAGAAGATGTTGGGGCTCTTGCCACCCAACTCCAACGTGACCGGAATCAGGTTCTGCGATGCGTACTGCATGATCAGCCTGCCGGTCGTCGTCTCACCGGTGAACGCGATCTTGGCGATCCGGTTGCTGGAGGCCAGCGGCTTGCCCGCCTCGACACCGAATCCGTTGACCACGTTGAGGACACCCGCGGGCAACAGATCACCGATCACCTCGAGCAGGTAGAGGATTGAGGCGGGGGTCTGCTCGGCGGGCTTGAGGACGATCGCATTACCGGCGGCCAGCGCGGGGGCCAGCTTCCACACCGCCATCAGGATGGGGAAGTTCCACGGGATGATCTGGCCGACCACACCGAGCGGCTCGTGAAAATGGTAGGCGACGGTGTCCTCGTCGATCTCCGACAGCGAACCCTCCTGCGCGCGGATCGCTCCGGCGAAATACCGGAAGTGATCCACGGCCAGCGGGATATCGGCGTTCAGTGTCTCGCGGATCGGCTTGCCGTTGTCCCAGGACTCCGCGAGCGCGATCGATTCGAGGTTCTCCGCGATCCGGTCGGCCACCTTGTTGAGTACCAGGGCCCGCTCAGCCGCCGACGTCTTGCCCCATGCGGGGGCGGCAGCATGAGCGGCGTCGAGAGCCTTTTCGATGTCGGACTCGTCGGACCGGGCGATCTCGCAGAACACCTGGCCGGTGACAGGTGTCGGGTTCTCGAAATAGCGCCCGGCGTTCGGCGGCACCCACTGGCCGCCGATGAAGTTTTCGTATCGGGGCTTGAATGACATCAGCGAGCCATCTGCTCCGGGGCGGGCATACACAGTCATAGTGGGTCTCCTGATCTTCGTCGCGTGCCTGGCCGACACTGCGTCTGCATCAACCGTCTGCATCAACACAGTGCCGGTCGACACAGTGCCGGTCGACACAGTGCCGGTCGATACACACGTGTGTCGTGTGTCACCAAACCTACGTGGACGGCCACCGCCTGCCCACCATCCAGGTCAGGATCGACACCACCGGCCTGCCTCGATAGCTCACCCGGGGCCGCGGAACGCCCGGGCCGAACATTCTGCGCGGCCCCCGATCGGCTCTCCTCCGCCGGGGGCCGCACAGAGTCTGGCGGGGCGTCCTCAGAGGCCCCAAGCGTTGGCGGCACTGCGGTCGGTGGCGGCGACATCGTCGGCACCCTCGCGTACCGCGTTACCCAGGCTGAACAAGATATCGTTGAGCGCCCCGGCGGCCTGTTCCCAGCGAGCCTGCTCGACGCGGTAGGCATCAGCGGCCTGACGGGTCCAGGTCGCCTGCAGCGGGGCGATCTGGGCGCGAAGATCGTCGAGCGCCGCGTTGAGCCGCGTTGACGTGGAATGGATCTCCTGACGAACCGTGTACTCGATCTCGCCGAAGTTGTAGGACAAAGTGGGGTCCATGAAGGATGCTCCTCAGAGGTTGGCGGCGGCGGAACCGATGCGCTGCGAGTGACTGTCGGCAGCCTCCCGCAGGAGACGCTCGTTGGCCCGGATCGTCTCGGCGATGCGCTGCAGCGCGGCGTTCAGCTTGAGCGACTCGGCATTCCAGCGCTCGACGACGTCGCGAAAACGCGCTGCGGCGGCTCCACCCCACACCGACGGCGGCACACTGCTCATCCTGCCGATGAATGAGTGCAGCATCGACCGGATCTCCTCGTTTCGGGCGTCGGTCTTTCCAGCGACCGAGACCATGAGGTCGAAGTCGGTGGTGAGCGCAGAGCCGGAGGGGTTTTGATGAGTTGTCATCGCGATCCTTTCGAGTCGTGGAGAAGCCATACACAGGTTTGGACGCGGGGGCTGCCGATTCGGTTCCCGGAAAGCCGACTTTGACAGCGATCGGTTTCACCGCACCACGTGAGTTCACCGCACCACGTGAGCAGACTGAACGGCGCGCACACACGCGTCGCGGATGGCGTCGAGGCGGCCCGGTGGGCTCTGACAGCCGATGGCGACGCGGATCGCGCCGTCGATCACCACCGCCCAGCGGGTCTCACTGCCCTCCCGCAGTTCGCGATACGTCACCGCCGGTCTGCCTCCGACACTGCCGGTGGGATCCAGGTCGGCGAACACCCCGGACGGTTCGGATTCCACAGCATGCCGGAGCGTTTCGGCGACGTCGGCGATCGTGGTCGACGTTGCACCGGCGGACTGCGTGAGGTGAATCGCGGTCGAGTCGCCGGTGGGCGCCGACACCCGCAGACGCGCCGATCCGGGTCCGGAAGTGATGCGCTCCACCGCCCACTGGGCGGGCACCCGGACCACGACCCGGCCTTCTACGAGCAGGGCCGTCGACGAACCGGCAGGCGGTTGAACCGACAACTTCTGGGCCGCCCAGCCACCGCCGACCGAGGCCAACGACACCACCGCGCCGGCACACACGGCAGCTACCCGACCACGGGAGAGCGCCCGGCGGCCGGCCGACTCCCGGCCTGCCTGGTCGCGCGCCCCTGAATGGTCCGGCAACCCCCCACGCACCGAGCGCACCATGCGGTGCCGATCGCCGTATGCCACCGGGAGCCCGTCGGCGCGCAGTCGCGCGCTGAGCGCCGGGGTGGGCGGTGACACTTCGGCGGGCACGTCGATCAGGACCTCGATCGTCCCAGCAAGAAAACCGGCAGCACGAAGACCGGCACCGAGAAAAGCGTCGCTGTCGCGCTCGCCGCGGGGCAACACCTTGGCGTCGGCGCCCGGTGTCGCGATCACGACGAACTCCTCGGAGAGTTCGACCACCGCCGTCGCACCGTCTGCACCCAGGGCCGCGGCCCGTTGCCGCACAACAACTTCAGCGGCAATGCCGTCGGCGGCATCAGTGATGAGCTCGACGCGGCCCGAGGACCACCAGGTCGGGAAGACCAGCACCAGTGTCTCCGCGCGCTCGCCCGCGACCACTTCCAGCAGGTCACTCCAGAGCCGTCGCACCTCGACGAGTCGGTCGTCGAGCAACGCGAGTTGGTCATCGACGCACTCGATCGCCACCGAGATCCAGTCCCGAGGTGCAGAGCCGGGCCCCCGGACGGTCTGCGGTCCGACCTCTACGACAGCGGGGTTCACGGCGGATCGACCCAGGCGACCTGGAGCAGTTCGTCGGGGCGGCCCCGGACGATGAGGGTGCCGCGCCCAGCGGGTAGCGGAGTGGGCCGGATGGTGCCGAGCAACACGCCCTCCTCGGGGCCCGCGCTCATCATCAGCCCGGAGCAACCCATGTCACGGAGTCGGGCCAAGACCGGATCGAACATCGCCCGGGCTGCCCCGCCGGAGCGCCGCGCGACGACGATATGCAACCCCAGATCCTTGGCGTGCGGAAGGAAGTCGGCGATCGGCGTCAGTGGATTGCCGGTGGCACCCGCGACCAAGTCGTAGTCATCGACAACGACGTAGATGTCCGGGCCATCCCACCAGGAGCGGTTCCGCAATTGCTGCTGGGAGACGTGCTCGTCGGGCATTCGGGCGTGCAGCCGCTCGGTCAGAGCCGACATACGCGAGGCCAACGCCACCCCCGACACCGAATAGCCGGCAAGATGATCTGACTCGACGACACCCAGCATCGTGCGGCGGAAGTCCACGATCTCCAGCTGCGCCTCCCGGGGGCTACGGGTCCGGGTGATCTCGGCGCACAGCAGGCGCAACAGCGCCGTCTTTCCGCATTCGCCTGCACCGAGCACCAGCAGGTGCGGATGCTCTGTGAAGTCCAGTGCGACGGGTGTCAGGTCGCGTTCACCGAGTCCCAGCAGCACCCCATCGGCGTGGCGCGGCGCCGACCTCGCAATGACCGCATGGTGATCCACCCGGCCCGGCAGCAGCTCGACAGGCGGTGCCGCGCACCCCCCTCGGCGCCGTGCCAAATCGAGATCGGCCAGGGCGATGGCCATCTCGCGTCCCTCGCGGGTGACCCCGCGGCCGGGCGGGTGATCGGCCAGGTCGCGGGCCCGCCGGCGATCCATCTCAGAATCGGCGGGATCCCCCAGTCGCAGCTCGATTCGGGTGCCGATCTGGTCTTTCAGTGCCGGTCGCAGCTCCGCCCATCGGGCGGCGCCGATCATCACATGGATGCCGTAGGACAAGCCCTGGGCCGCAAGGGCGGTGATCGGTGCCTCCAGGCCGTCGAACTCCTGGCGGACCGTCGCCCAGCCGTCGATCACCAGGAACACGTCGCCATAGGGATCATGGCCGGCATCCCGAACTCGGCGGTAGTCGGCGAAACAGTCAACACCCAGACACCGGAAAGCCGACTCACGCTGTCGCAGAACCGACTCCAGCACTGCGACCGTGCGGCGGCACAGGTCCACCTCGCGGCGGCCGGCGACCGAACCGACATGGGGCAGTTCAGCAAGGGCAGCCAATGCTCCCCCACCGAAATCCAGACAATAGAACTGGACGGTATCGGGGTCGTGGGTGGCCGCAAGGGCGACTACCACCGTCCGAAGTGTCGTCGACTTGCCCGACCGGGGCGCCCCGACCACCGCGATATTGCCCGCTGCGCCCGATAAGTCGATGATGTGCCGCTCGTGCCGCTGCTCGAACGGGCAGTCCACCAAACCGATCGGAACCCGCAGGTGAGCCGTGGTCTCGGCCCGTAGCAGTGCCTCGAGACGGGGCGGCCGACCGAGCGGGGGCAACCACACCCGATGGGCCGCGGGCCCCCGGTCGGCCAGCATGCGCAGGACGGTGTCCAGCAGAGAACTCCGCTGAATCGGGGTTTCTGGTTGCCGCGCCGAGCTTGCCGGTCGCGCAGCGGTCGCCGCCGTGAAAATTTCAACAACGGGGGGCTCAGCGGACTCGGAACCTTGCAGTCGCGGTGCGTATCCGCCCGAAACGAAAGCAGTCTGAAACCGGGTCACCGCACCGGCGGCCGTCTTCAGGTACGCCGCCCCCGGCTCTGTCGGCAGGTGGTAGGAGTCGGCAACGCCCAGAACCGCACGCGACTCACTCGCCGAGAACGTCTTCAGGCATACCCGGTAGGACAGGTGGGTTTCCAGCCCCCGCAGCCTGCCCTCGTCCAGACGCTGGCTGGCCAGCAGCAGATGTATGCCCAGTGAGCGGCCCAACCGTCCGATCGCTACGAACACCTCGGCGAAATCGGGATGCTGGCTGAGCAATTCGGAGAACTCGTCGACGATGATGAACAGCGCCGGCATCGCCCTCAGCGTCCGGTCGCGTACCCGGGCCCGCCCATACTCGGCAATATTGGTGCAATTGCCTGCGGCCCTCAGCATCTCCTGCCTGCGGTGCACCTCACCGGAGAGGGCTTCGCGCATCCGCGATACCAACTGCGCCTCATCGGCGAGATTGGTGATAACGGCCGACACATGCCGGGCATCCTCCAGGCCGAGGAACGTTGCGCCACCCTTGAAATCGACCAGCACCAAATTGAGCGTCTCGGGGGAATGGGCGGCGATCATGCCCAATGTGAGTGTCCGCAGGAACTCCGACTTGCCTGAACCTGTCGCGCCCACGCACAGCCCGTGCGGACCCATCCCGCCTGCGGCGGCTTCCTTGATGTCCAGGTGGACGACGGTGCCATCCTCGGTAACACCGATAGGCACCCGCAACACTGCGCTGCCTTTCCTGGCGGCCCACAACCGATCCGCGTCGATCTGCTCGGGGTTCTCGATCTCCATCAACGCCGGCCAGTCCGCCGGCCCCTGGTGGCGCCCCGTTTCCGGTGCAGGCCGGTATCGCGCCATCCGCCGCGCGCATGCCAGGGCTTCTGGAACCGTCAGCTCATCGCATTCGACGGTCAGGTCGCCTGAGCCGGCCCGCACGGTGACAGGCGACCCCGGACTCTCGGCACGGATCTGGATAATGGTTACACCGTCGGCAGGTGACGGCCCGTCGCTTCCCTCGATGATCAATACGCGGTGCTGCTCTGACCCGTAATCACTGTGGTGTGGAAGCCATTTCACCCAGTCCCAGGCGTCGTGCGAAGCCATTCCAGGCTGCGCGTCGATGCCGATCAGAGCCGGGTGGTGCAGCATCGCGAGCTGACACACCAGCGCACGCACCACCGCCCGGGCCGCACGGTGGTCGCCAGCTACAGTGACCGCCCCCGCCGCCCCGACGGGCAGCGCGACTGGCACCCTACCGACGAGCGTCCGGCAATCGACCAACCTTCGGACGGCCCCGTTGGTGACGGGGTCTGCGTCATCGTCGGGGGCCAGTTCGGGTGCCACCACGGCGGTGGCCGAAGGTTGCTCTCCCAGGCCAACCCGCACTGAGCAGAACTGAGGATGGTCGGGGGTACGTTCCCACATCCGGTCGCCGCCGGCCAGTGTCCACAGTGCCCTCGGATCGGGGTGGATCCAGTGCAGCGCCACCTGTTGTTCATTGGCGCAGCGGGCGAGCGCGGCATCGAGGGCCTCGAGGTAGCGCAGGTATTCGGCGCGTCGGTCGTTGACCTCAGCGGCACGCCCGCTGCCCCGGGCACCGTGGAGGAGTGTGCCCACGACCGAAACCAGCATCATCGCGGGAAAGAAAAGAAACATCGGATTGCGGGCCGAGGCGCTACCGGAGGTCAGATACAGCGCACCCATCCCCGCCATCGCGGCGATCATCGCCACCGGCATCAGCCGGGCCAGCGGGCTCACTGCTGGCGGCTTCGGTAGCTCCGGAGGTGGGTTGACAACGATCTGGCCGCCCGGCATGACCGGGGGCTGAGTCGACGATCGAGCACGCAGTTCCATCGCTGAGTAGACGCACCGGAGGCCGAAGTCGTTCCATCCACAGCCGAAAAAGTTCTGCACGAACGTCGCTGCCGACCGAGTTACGTTTATCGGGTGCCAGATACGTTGTGCAGGTTGGCCATCCATGTGGCTGGAATCACCGGTGCGGACACCCCATCGGGCACAGGCGGCCCGTCAACGGTCGACCTAATGCTGCCCGCTGATTGTCCGGTAGCCGTGCTGATCCCGCCGATCGTGGACAGGGTCCTCGATAAACTGGAATCTTCCGCTACTGCGACGGACCCGCAACGTTGGTGCCTGACCCGTATCGGGGGTGAACTCATCGATGGATCGATGACGTTGCAGGAGAATGCTATTCATGATGGAGAGCTGATTCGACTCACGACCTCGACGCTTCCCTTACCGCGACCACGACCGGGTGATTCGAGCGGTGTCGTGGCCGAGGTTGCCCAACGGACTCCATTAGCGACGCTGCAGGCCGCGGTGACCGCCGCCGGCCTGGCCGTCACGGTGGTGAGCGCGGCGGCGCTGGCGTGGACCGGTGGCACTTCCGGCATCTCGATACATCTGTGGACCGCAGCGGCACTGTCGGCGCTCAGTGCCATTAGCGCTGTCGTGACCACACGACCGGCTCACCGACTTTCGGCCGCCTTGGCCTTGGCCGCAGTCCTGTTTGCTGTGGTCACCGGGTTTCTTGCTGGGCCGAATGCCCCCTGGGCGCCAGCATTTCTCCTCTCCGCATCCTCGGGGTTCGCGGTCTCGATCCTGCTGCTGCACATGACCGATGGCAACACCGCACTACTGACCGCTCTCGCGGCGGTGACCGGTGTGATCGCCACGGTCGGGGCGATCGGCCTGAGCACCCGACTGGCCTTCGGGACAGCCGGCGCACTTCTGACAGTCCTGTCGCTGGCCGCCCTGTCCGCCGCACCGAAGCTCACGGTCGCCGCTCTCGGCCTTGGTCCTTCCCGCCTGGAGATCGGCAACCGGCGCGCTGCCGTCGCTCACCGAGTTCTGACCGGTTTGGTGGCCGGCTGGTCGTGCTCGGCGACGCTCGGAGTCATGGCGATTGCCGCCGTAACCGTTGCTCAGTCGGTCCCGGCCGTGTCCATCCCTGCTCAATCCATCCCTGCTCAGTCGGTCCCGGTTGAGTCCATCCCCACGGCTATCGCGGCCATGTTCGCCGCCGACGTCGGCCTACTGCTGTTGCTGCGTCAACGAACCCACATCGACGTGCGCCGCCGCGTCGGGCTGGGCGTCGCAGGACTCTGCGCTTTGACCGCGGCCCACATCGTGACGGTCAGCGCTGCGCCCGAGCAGGCTTTCTGGCTTTGCGCGGCCACGTTCGTCGCCGGCGTCGCGGCCGTGGCCTGCGCGGCCAGAACGACACCGCCGAACCCTGTTGTGCGCCAGGGTTTGCAGGTTCTCGAATACCTCACTCTGGCCGCGGTGGTTCCGCTGGCTGCCTGGGTCGCGGGTGTGTACGGCATGGTCCGCGACCTGAGCCTGCCGTGAAGGCGGTCCTCCGGGCATCCCGACTGCTGACCGTGACGTTACTGGCCGTCGCGCCCGTCTGCACAGCACCCACGACAACCGCGGTGACACCGCCGCCGGTGGACGACTCGCGGCTCCCTGCGGCGGGTCCGCCTGCACCCTCAAGGCCCACCGCCCAGCACGATGACTGCGCCGTCGCATCGGCTTCGGATTCGATACCGCCGGCTGCCACATCCAATCCCGGACAGCTCGCGGGTGTGGACCTCTCCACTGTGTGGGCGCTGACCCGGGGAGCCGGTCAGACCGTCGCCGTGATCGATACCGGCGTCGCCCGGCACCGGCGCCTGCCGCATCTGGTGCCTGGGGGTGATTACGTCTCGACGCGAGACGGTGCGTCCGACTGTGACGGGCACGGAACGATCGTCGCCGGGATCATCGGTGCCGCTCCGGATGCTGGCGACACACCCGACGCTGCTGATAGCGCGAAGTCGTTCACCGGCATCGCACCCGATGTGACTATCCTCGGAATCCGACAGTCCAGTAACAAGTTCCGGGCAGTCGATGAGCCCGTGGGGTCAGGTTTCGGCGACGTCGAGACACTTGCTGCGGCAATACGCACCGCTGCCGACCTCGGCGCGACCGTCATCAACATCTCGTCGGTGGCATGCCTGTCCGCCGACGCCGACCTCGACGACCGCGCGCTGGGGGCGGCCCTGGCCTATGCAGTGGACGTCAAGAACGTCGTCGTGGTGACCGCGGCCGGCAACGTCGGCGGAGTCGGCCAATGTCCTGGCCAGAATCCACCCGACCGCGTCGGCTGGGACGACGTCAACGTCGTGGTGAGCCCGGCCTGGTACGACGACTACGTGCTCACTGTCGGATCGGTCGGCCGCGACGGAGCCGGTTCGGAGTTCAGCCTCGCCGGACCATGGGTCGACGTTGCGGCGTCGGGCGAGAATATCGTCTCCCTCGCACCGGCTGC
>Ga0210003_1002894_pt1 | contig 14221 bp, 11 predicted proteins | sample LantaG_FD_182804 | JGI IMG/M metagenome (GOLD analysis project Ga0210003, IMG submission 182804) | Deep subsurface microbial communities from Baltic Sea to uncover new lineages of life (NeLLi) - Landsort_02402 metaG (SPAdes) (version 2) | ecosystem: Environmental > Aquatic > Marine > Oceanic >... | reverse complement strand
GGGGGGGGGGGGGGGGGGGGGGGGGGGGGGGGGGGGGGGGGGGGGGGGGGGGGGGGGGGGGGGGTTTTTTTTTTTTTTTGAGCGCGCGAGGGTGAGAGAGAGAGAGAGAGAACGAGGAGAAAGCGAGAGGGTGGACGGTGTCAGGGAGAGGGAGCGAGCGAAATGCGAGCCAAGGGGGCTGCTGGGAGCGATCGCGGAAACAAAGAGCAGAGGCGCGCGAGAGAGAGAGAGAGGCGACGACGGGGGGGTTGAAAAGGAGAGGAGAGAGGAGGAGAGCACGGCGGCGGCGGCGGCAGCAGCGGCGAGAGGTGTGGCAGCCGAGCAGTCGAGAGTCCGCAGGAGAGGGAGGGAGAGGGGACTCAAGAGGCTCCCCCCGATTCATCGGTTTTCGATGCCGCCTCTGGGCAGTGGTCGTGGCCTTCTAACCTCCGCAATTGCACCGCCGCAGCGGAGACTCTCTAATATGCAGCGGATCGGGAGAGCGAGGGCCCGCAACGGAGGCGGGAGGAGGGGCGCTTCGAGGAGGGGGGGAAGGAGCGATGAAGCTCGACGCCGTTTTTTTTCTTTTCGTTCCTCTCCTCCAAGCAAGCCGACCCCCCCATCAAAAACGAAGGCGCGCGCGAGCCTTTCCGCCCCTCTTTCGCCTCCCTTCCGCCCGACGAGGAGAGATTGCGGCGAGTCCTATCGCATTTCCGAAAAGGAGCACGACAAAACTCGACCCAAAAAGCAGAAAAAACAAAACAAAACGCACCTCGCACTTGCAGGCGCGGTTCCATCGAGGCAGCAGCGCTCGCCTCGGCGTCGTCGCCGCCGGGTTGGCTCCCCCATCCGAGTCGATTCCGTCGCCGTTGACGGCCCCGTCGGCGTTGTTGCTGTTCAGGCCGTCGTCGGCGTAAAGCGACGTCTGCTTGAGCGACGCCGCGCGCTCCTTGGCGAGCGCTGCGCCCTTGCCCGCCGCGCCCGCGCCGGCGGAGGGCGTCCCAGCCTCCGAAGTCGGCGAAGGCGCATCCTTCGTCCGGCCGCGGCTCGTCGCGACCCGGGAGACGAGCTTGCCGAAGCGTGTCAGGCTCCCGTTGATCTTCTCCAGGGCGTACAGCAGGAAGACCAGGCCCAGGATGTGGCCCAGCACAAAGCTGGGGATCCAGAGGCTCGTGAGGGCGCCCATGGTTTCTTCGGGGGGAGAAGAAAAGAGGGGGGAGAGCGGCGATGCTCTCGCTTTTTTGCTTTTTTGTCTTCTTTTTTGTCCGCTCTTTCTCCTCGTCTGCCTGGCTGTTCAACGAGGAACGAGCGTGCGCGCGAGGTGAGAGTTTTCCTTCCGTCTGCTGCTTAGACGAGAAATAGAGAAAGAGAAGAAACAGAGAGACAGAGGGAACGCGTGCGTGCGTTGCTCCTCCTAAAACGTTGATTTGTGATTGTTTGCTCGTTCCCCCTCGCGTCGAATGAGAATTTCTTCTTTGCCTTTTTTAAGAGATAGGATCTAGAGAATTCCGACGCTCGTTCATCTCTCTCTCTCGCTCGCTCGCTCTCTCTCTCTCTCCACTCCTTCTCTCTCCGATAGAGCGCACCAAGAGGACAGAGATGTCCTTTTCCTCGCGCAGCGCAAGGAGCGCGGCGCTCCCGAAGCCCTCCCAGAACCGCGGCGGCGTCCCGTCGTCTTCGTCTTCGTCATATATCGAGCGAGCTCCTCTCCTCCGCCGGCCTCTTTCTCGAAAGTCCAAAAACGCCACCTCCGCTCCTCCTCCGCCTCTCCTCCTCCGAACGGTCCCCAGGGCCTCCCTCTGGGGCTCCCTCTTCGGAGGCGGCGGCAACGGCGAGAGCGAAGAAGCGAGAGAAGAGGCGGCCGAATCCAAACCGAAACCGAAACCGAAACTGAAAGAGGAACAAGAGGAAGAAGACCACGCCCTCCTCGACCCGGGCTCGCTCCCTCCGTGCCTCCCCGAGTCCGTCCTCTCTCGGACTTTCTTGGCCGGGCGCGCGCTCGCGGTCTCGTACACGGCATCGAAAGACGGCTGGTCCGCGCTGCGCTTCCACGAAAAGTGCGACTTCAAAGGCCCAAGCTTGGTGGTCGCCGAGACGACGCAGTGAGTTTTTTTAGTTTTTTCTTTTTTCTCTCTCGAGTTTTTTTCTTTTTCCGCTCTCTCTCTCTCTTTCTTTCCTCGTTCTCGAGCTCCCACGTCCTACCCCGCCTTTTTTCACGGCCTACAACAGCGGCGCGGTCTTCGGAGGGTACTTTTCCGACTGCTGGACGAGCTCAGACGACTACAAGAGCTCCTTCAAGCCCTTCCTGTTTGCGCTTTCCGACGACGACGACGACGATGACCGGAAGACAAAGCCGCTGGAAGGGCGGGAGGTCTTCATCTGCGAGAAGGTCGGGGGCCCCGAGGCCGCGCTGTTCGACTACGGTGAGCGTTTTCTATGCCTGCTTTTACCGCTTTCGGAAGGAGAAGCAGAGGAGGAGAAGAACGAGTGAAAAGAGGAAAAGAAAAAGCTCACTCTCTTTTCCTTCTCTCTCTTTGACAAAAAAAAAGCGCGTGGCGGACCTCATTTTGGCTCCGATGGATTGCTCATCGGCCCGCCGCTCTCCCCCGTCATGGGCGGGTTCTCAGGGCCGGACAGCCCCACACAGGGCGCCGGGGACCTCCGCACGGCCAAGAGCAGGCTCGGGCTGAGTTACGCGGAGCTTCCGAAACGCGGCAACGGCGGGCGGAGGAGCTTGTTTGGCAAGAGCGCAGAGGGCGGCAATGGAAGGGACGGGGCGACTCTAAGGGAGGTCACAGTCTTCTTCGCGCCCGAGCTCGCCAAGCTCTATCGATAAGGATGGATAGACGGAAAGAAAGGAAAGATTCGTCGCAAAAAGAAGAGGAAGAGAAAGAGGGGAAGAGAGCGAGAGAGGAAGGGAGCTCATGTTTTTGTTTCCTTTGTTTTTCGCCGTTGATTATCGTTTTGCCGTCCGTCTTTCTTTTTTGAAAGTGTTGCTTTCCTCGTGCATATCTATATCATTTTACAGGAAAAAGAGGAGCTGGAGGTTGGTGTGTTCAAGTGCTTGTGTGATTACGGAAGAGAAAAGGCCAGATTATCTACCTCTTTTTCTTTTTCTTCTCCTTTGTGTCGCCGGCATCGCCGGCTCGGTCGCTCTTCTTGTCTCTGTTCTTCTTCTTCGAGAAGGGAGCAGCAGCCGCGACAGGAACAGCAGCCGCGACAGGAGCAGCAGCAGCAGCGCTGCTTCTCCGCGCGGAGACCGTCCCCGCGGCGGCGTCGACGACGGCGCCGGCGGCGCGGAGCAGCTCGGCGGCCGCCGCGGCGCGCTCCCGCTCTCCCCCGTCCTCGCCTCCCCCCTCGCCGCCGCCGGCGGACGAGGAAGAAAATCCGAGGAGCCGCGCCGCGTCCGCCAGAGGAGAGGCGGTCCCGCCCCTCCATCCAGCGACCAGCGCCCTCGCCGCAACGGCCCTCGCGTGCGGCAGCAGGAGGTCAAGAAGATAGGGGCTCATCCTGGGGGCCCCCTCGAGGGCCGCGGCGAGCGCCGCCGCGTCCCCCGCTCGGGCGAGCGCCGCCGCCGCGAGCGCGCCGAGCACGGAGGGATGGCCCCGGTCGGCGGGCCAAACGCTCTGCATCGCCAGGGTGATTGCTGCAGACGAAGAAGAGGAAGGAGAAGAAGAAGAGGAAGAAGAAGAACGAGCAGAGGCAGCGAAGGCCATCGCCTGGGAGTAGAGGATGCGGTACGACGCGAACTCGGCCCTGTTGCGCAGGCACCGCTCCCTCTCCCTCGCGGCACCTCCTCCTGCTCGCCCCCGCCCCTCCCCGGCCTCTCGGTAGAGCTCCTCGAGCGCCGTCTGGCACTGGTTGAACTCGGCGACGTCTCCCGCCTCGAGCGCGACGCGGGCGTGCGTCTCGTAGGCCTCGACGGCCAGGGAGCCGCGGACGGACTGCACGACCAGGTCCTGCCGCAGCGACTTGAGCTGCCCGCGGAAGTAGGACGCATAGTGCCGCCGGGCGGCGGCGACGCCCTCCCCGTCCGCCTCGCTCCCTCCGGTCGTCTCCCTCCACTTCTCCTTGAGGAGGGCCAGCGCCTCCGCGAGGACCCTGGGAGGGCGCACGTCCGCGACGGTGGGCAGGGAGGTGAGGCGGAGGTAGGGCTTCTCGAGGGCCTCGCTCCTGCCAAAGGCAGCGCTCGCGGCGGGAGGAGAAGAGGCGGCGGCAGCGGCCGTTGCCGCCGCCGCCGACGACGACAACAACGACAACGACGACGAGGACTCGGCTCTCCGCCGGGCGTCCCGCAGCGTCAGGTTCGCCCCCGGTCGCTCCTTCTGGCATTTATCGTCCGTCTCAAACCTGGAGGCCCTCCTGGCGAGCTCGAGGGCCGTCGGGCGGAGAGGGGCGGCGATCGAGGAGAAAGGCGGAGAGAAAATGGAGGTCGGGGCTTTCTTCTTCGTCGCCGTCGGCATTTGCCGCTCGATCATTGCGCGGCACTTGTCGATCTTCAGGCCCAGCTTGAAGCGCTTCGAGTTGCTTGACGTCTGGTCGAGTTTGGCCTGCAGCTCGACGAGGAGGGCCTGGAGCTGAGGCAGCGAAACCGGCTCCATCTCGCCTCCCCCTTTCTTCCTTCCCTCGTTTCTTTCACCAGCAGCAACAGCAGCACAGTGAAAAATAGAACGGGCACCAGAGCCACTTTTGCCGACTATTTTTGTTTCCCTCTCCCCCTCTCTCGGAAGGCACTCGAATGATGCCTGCCTCCTCCCAAAAGGCGCTGTTTCTGGAGCTCTCGCTGCTGTGAGAGCAGAGACCAAGAACGCAATGGACGTCAAAGAACAGGCGCTGGTCTCCTGGTGGCGCGGCGAGGAGGAGAGAGCGAAGAGGGCACCAGCTTTGCCATCGATCCCTTCGCCGACGCCGACGAAACCGGCGACGACCGCGACGGCCTCCTCCTCCTCGGCGGCCCTCCTCCTCGCCGCCCGCGGCGGCCACTGGTGCAAGCTCCAGAAGGACGACGAAGACGCCGACAACGCCCTGATCCGCGCCGTCTACGCCGCGAGCGTCCTTCTGGGCAGCGAATCCTCGGAGGAGGCGCCGCAGCCTCCCTCTCCCGGATGCTTCGACTGCGTCGTCGCCCGGAGGGAGGCCGCCGCAGCGGTCGCTGCCACAGTCGCCGCCGCCGCGCTCCCCGCTTCGTCCTCCTCTTCTCCGCGTTTCTCTGCCGCCATCGCAGCCGACGCCGCGCGCCTCTCCACGGTTCTGACGGGGGCAGCAGATGCAGCAGGAGAGAACAAGGGAGGCTCCTCCGAGCTCTCCTGCGAGGCCTCGGCCGCGGTCTTCGAAACGATATCGTACCCGGAGCCGCTGCTGCTCCCCTCGGACCCCCAAAGCGGCGGAAGCCAAAGCCGGCTCGAGCGCGCCCTTTCGCGCCTGCTGCTCCTCCTGGGCGACGCTCTCGACCTGGGAGCCTCGCGCTACTCCGGGTCCTACTTCCTGCTCTGTTCCGGGGATTCGCGGACGAGGGGCAGGGCGAGGAGGGCGACGGCGGCCGCCGGAGCCATAGAGACGGCGGAGGACGCCGCTGCGGCGGGCGCAGGGCTGCGGCGGGCCGCCGGGGCCGTGCTGTCGTGTCCCCCGCCTCTTTCTTCTTCTTCTCCCGCCGCTGCTCCCCCGAGCCCGACGGACGCGTGGCTCGCCGTCAAGCACGTTTTCGGGCTCGTGAGGACGCGGGAGGCGGCCGCGGCCTGCCTCTCGGAGGCGGCGGCGGTGGGAGGAGCGGAGCCGCGGCCGCCGTCGCGGCAGCCGGCGACCCTGTTCGAGGCGGCGATCTCTTCGGTCGAGAGGGGGCTGCTGTCGCTTTCCTCTCCCTCCTCCCCCTCCTCTTCTTCTTCTCCTGAAGCCACGTGGGCCTCTGCCGCAGCCGCCGCGGCCATTCTCTCGAGCTTTTTCCTCCCCTCGGAAGAGGGGGAGGAGGGCGACGAGGGAGGAGGCGAGAGGACTCGCTCGCGTCAGAGGGAGCTCTTCTGGCAGACAGCGGCGCCGGCGCTCAACCCCAGGAGGGCCTCCGCGGTGCGCTCGCTGGTCGCCGCCGCCGCCAAGAGGACCTCTACCCCTTCGCTGGCGGGGTCCTCCGAGGAGGCGAGACTCCACTCGCACCTGCTGCCGCTGCTCTCTGCGCTGGGCGACTCCCTCTCGGGCCTCAAGGAAACGACTCCGGCACTGGCGCCCGCCGGCGCCGGCGCAGCAGCGGCAGCAGCAGCGGCGGCGGCGGCAAACGGCTCATCAAACCGCCGTCTTCTGCCTCCACAGTGGCGGCGCTCCTTTGAGCCCGCGACGCCCGGAGCGGCTTCGGTCGCGCGCTCGCTGGCCCGCTTCCTCGCCGCGGCGGCGCTCTCGAACGAGGGAGGACCTTTGTCGTCACCGTCGCCTCACCCTCTTCTTCTGCATCCGCAGCCGCAGCCGTTCTTCTCCCTGCCCGCCGCCGTCTGCGCCGGCAGGGAGGCCCTCGAGACGCTCGCGTTCTCGCCCTCTCCCGTGGGCTGGCCCAACGGGGCCGACTCGCTGGGTCCCCTCGTGGCGGCCGCGGTGCTGAAGACGACGACGGCGGAGACGACGGAGGCGGCGGAGGTAGGAGGAGGAGGAGGAGGAGGAGGAGGAGGAGGAGGAGGAGGAGGAGGAGAAGGGAGGCCAGCGCCGCAGCAGCCGTCGCCTCTGTCTCCTTCCTCTTCCTCTTCTTCTACCGCGCTCCTCCTGGAGCCGGCTCTTGAACTCGCCGGAGCCGTTCTCGAGCGAGACGCGGGGCTTCTTCGAGCCGCGGCTGCAGCCGCGACGGCGACGGCGGCCCCCAACGGGGGCGCCCTCTCCTTCTGGCCCTTTTTCTCGTCGCCGTCAAAGACCCTCCTCCCTCCGCCTCCTCTCCCCCCTCCGCTCTTCCCTTCTTCAAGGGAAGAGGGAAGATCCGTCGTCCCTGCCCTCTGGAGGAGCCTCTCCCTGTCCCGGGAACCGCGCGCCCTCGCGCCGCTCCTCCGGGCCGCGGCGGCGCTGGCAAACGTCGAGGTCAAGACGAGAAGGAATAGGGCGACGGCGGCGGCGGCGGCAGCTCTATCTTCCGAACAAAGCCACCTCCTCCGCGGCGGCTTCTTCGCGCCCGAGCGGACGGAGGAGCGCGCGGCGGCAGTCGCGGCAGCTGCGAGGCGCGGGGCGATGACGGCCGGAGAGCGCCGCGTCGACGGAGCCCTTTACTTCCCCGCCTTCTCCGCCGCGGAAAGCCGCAGTTTGCTCTCCGAAGACGCGTCCGCTGTCCCCCTCATCGCCTGCGACAGAGGCGGCGGCGAAGAGGACGGCGGAGGAGGAGACGAGACCGCGACCGTGGCCCCGCTCCTGGGGGCCCTGCGCTCCGCAGCGGAGGAGGCGCTGGAGACCCTCGTCCTCTCCCTCGAGGAAGGGAGGGCGCCGCCGCCGCCGCCGTTGCCGCCGCCGCCGCCGGGAGCGACGACGCTCCCCCTCGACCTCCTCCTGCCTCCGCTCGCCGCCCTGGCCGCGGGTGCTCACCCGGGGCTCCGCGCCGCGGCCTCCAGGGCTCTTCGGGGGGCCGCAGCAGCAGCGGCCGCAGCGGGGAGAGGATCGACGACGACGACGACGACGCCGGCGACAGGCCCCCTCGACGAGGGGGGCGGCGGCGGCGCAGCGGCGAGCCTCGCGGCCCTGCTCTCGTGTTCCTCCTCGCCCGGGGCGGCGGCGGCGGCGGCGGCGGCTGTGGGGGCGCTCGTCGCCGCGGGAGCCCCCGTCGCGGCCGCCGCCGACGCCTCCTCCTCCGCCACTTCTCGCTCTGGCCGGCGGCTCCCGCTGCTCTTCGCTCTCGGGGCCGGCCGCGCCCTGTCGCTCGCGGCTCGGCCGGTCGCTACGGCGGCGGGGGCGGCGGCGAGCGGCGAGCGGGACGAGCGCGGCGCGGTCCCTGCCGCGGCCGCCGCGGCCGCCGTCGCCGTCGTCGCGGCGGCCCGCTCGCTCCTCTCCTCGCGGGAGGCGACGTCGCTCTTCCTCGAGCCCCCCGCGCCGCCCCTGCCTCGCGGGAAGCAGCGCCGACTGAAGGCGGGGGCCGCGGAGGCGGCCTCCGCGGCGTTTTTGGCCCTGGAGCTGCTGCTACCGCTGTCGCCGCGACGAGCGAGCGGCAACGAAAGCGGAAGCGACAGCGGCGACGACGACGCTCTTCTCCTCCTCTCCTGGGCTCCCGCCGTCGGCCGCGACCTCTCCGAGCGCTGGGCCGCGGCGACCTCCGCGGCCCTCCGCCGGGCGGAAGGAAAGGAGGGGCTCCCCCGCCGCCTCGAGGAGGCGGTGCGCGCCCTCTTCGCCGCGCCCTCCTCCTCTCCCTCGTCGTCGCCCTTCGCCGCCTTCGCCTCCGTCGACGCCTCGGTCAAGCTCGCCCTCGCGCCCCGCGTCGGCAAGGAGCTGGCCCCGGGGAACCTCTCCCTGGTCGGCGGGGGGGTCTCCGCGGCCCTGTCGTCGCTGCCGTCCCGTCGCGGGGAAGCCGCGGCGGCGTCAGCGGCTGGAGGAAGCGCTGCAGCGGCGGCGGCGGCGGCGGCCGGCGGCAGGGAGGAGAGGAAGCGCAGGGAGAAGCGCAGGAAGCCCCCAGTCCCTCCTCCTCCTCCTCCTCCTCGCTCCAAGCGCTCCACCGACGACGACAGAGCAAGGCGGGGCAGCAGCAGCAGCAGCGGCGACGGCGAGGAGGACGGAGAGAGGGAAGGATCGGCGCTGCGGGCCCGGTTAAAGGTACTCGAGGCCTCGCTGGAGAGGCAGAGGCAGCGGAGCGGGGGGGGCGGCGACGGCGCCGCCGCCGCCGCCGCTGCTGCTGGCACTTCGGCTCCTCCTCCCCGGCGGCGGCATCGGCAGCCTCCGCCCCCCTCCCCCTCTTCCTCTCGCCCCGGCAACAGCACCACCGCCGCCGGAGGAGGAGGACGAGAGGGCCCCTCGCCCTCGGTCGACGCGCTCTTCGCGCGCGCAGCCGCGGCCGAGGCGGACGCCGAGCGCGCGGAGAGGGCGCGGCCGCTGCCCAGGCTCCGCGGCGCGCTCGCCCGCGCCGCCGCGGCCAGGGACCGCGCCGCGGCGGCGGCCGACGCCCGCGCGCGCGTCGAGGCGAGGGAAGGGATGGACTGGGAGGAGGAGGACAGGGGCGAGGAGTGGGGGACCGGGGCCGCGGAGGCGGGGGGGGACCCGATGCGTCGGGGAGGAGGAGGGGGAGGCGGAAGGGGGAGCTGGAGGGGGAGCTGGGGGGACATCGGCGGAGGGAGAGGCCGGCGGTGAAAACTACCTCGCCCTCCGTCCTTCTCTCCCCCTTGCTTTTTTTTCCTACGTGTACATTACTTTGCCGACTTTTCACTGTTTTAACTCGCACTGCTTTTTTTGTCAATCGAAGGAACGAGAGGGGAAGGGAACAAAAAAAAACTTTCAGTTTTCGTTTTCAAGGCGGCAAAACCGCGGCCTGAGCCGCCGCCGCCGCGGGGGCTGCTCCTCCCTCCCCCGAGGAAGCGACGGAAGCGGCGGCGGCGTCCGCCGGGTCCCTCCCGCCCATGAGCTCGATCAGGGACTCGTAGGAGTAGAACAGGACCGCGTTGACGACGAAGGCGCGGGCCTGTTTTTTTGAGGTTTTTTGGAGTTTTTCGAGTTTTGTTTTTTATGTTTTTTTCGTTCCGGGGCCTTTTTGAGTCGCCTCTCTCGAACGAGAGGAGTGGAGAAAACTCGTTCACTCCTCTGCGCAAACTCACCAGCGTCGAAGAGAGCCCGTTCCAGAGGCCTCCTGCTCTGACGGCGTCCCGCAGCGCCGTCATCGCCGAAGGAAGGGGAGCTGCCGCCATCGTCGTCGTCGCCGTCGTCGTCGCCAAAGTTCTTCCGCTGCCGCCTCCGGCTACGCTTCCGCCTCCTGCTACGCTTCCGCCTCCGAGGAGCGTCGCTGCCTGCACCCGCGTCTTGATGACGTCCAGGGGGTAGACAGAGAGCCAGGAGGCCGCCCCCGCGATCCCTCCCGCGGCGAGCAGAGCCAAAGACGAAGAGGAGGAACTTTTGCTGTCGCCCGCGCCGCCTGCGCCGCCTCCGCCTCCGCTCCTGCCGCTCCGGGACCCGGGGTCGAGCAGCTCGCGGCAGAGCTCGTAGCACGCGAAGTACACCCCGTGCGAGGGCACGTCGCGCAGCGCCGTGACGAGCCCGCCGCGATAGAGGCCTCGAACGGATCCGCCGCCGTCGCGCCACGCGGAGGAGACGGCGGAAGTTAAAGGAGAGAGGAAGGAAGTCAACGGCGATGGCCTCGCCGCCGCCGCCGCCGAAGCCAAAGCCGGAGCTCCGCTCCTGTTTTTCTGCGAGGCGGCGCACGGCGAGAGCTGCGCCCGGATTTTTAAGAGGTCGACGGGGACGATGACCGCGAGCTGGGCCGCGCCCGAGACGGTCCCGGCGAGGAAGACCGAGGAGTAGCTCAGAGGGGTGGCGGCGGCAGCTGAAGAGGAAGAAGAAGAAGAGGAAGAGGGAGAGGAAGCCGTCGACAACGGCGGCGGAGGCAGAGCAGAGGAGGCAGAAGAAGAAGAAGCTCTCCTCTCTTCCTCTTCCCTTTCGGCCAGGAAGCGGCACCCGATCCCGTATGCCTGGAACACGATCGCCGACTGGAACCCTATCGTCGCCGCCGGATAAGCCACACCTCGCCAGAAGGCCCGCGGCCCTCCCCCGCCGCCGCCGGAGGAGGACGAGAGGAGGCGGCGGGCGGTGGCGAGGGGGCCCGCTCCGCCGCCGAGGGTGGCCGCCGAGGGGGGGCTCTTCGCTGCTGTCCCCGCCGCCGCTGTTGCCGCAGCTTGCTCGTGGACCCGCAGAGTGTCGAGGGGCTGCCCGATGACGACGGACGCGACGCCGGCGCCCAGCCCGGCGAGAAAGTCCCTCGTCGCCGGAGAGAACGAGAAGAGAGGGAGAGAAGCGGGAGAAGAGGTCGAGGTCAACGATGCTTCATCGCTCATCTCGCCTTCTCCGCCCCGCGCTTCCTCGTCGGGCTTCTCGATATAGCGCCACCGTTCGAGGTGAAATGTTCGTCGTCGTCTTTGCGCCTTCGGCTGTCGCAGCAGCCGCGAAAGCGCGCGAAGCGCGCGGCAAAAAGCGACGCGAAATGCGCGAGGGATGGGGAAAAGGCAAGTTTCTATGTGTGTTGCTTTTCGTTCCACCTCGTTCCAAAACCTTTTCGTCTCCCTCTCTTCCTCTCTCTCGATTTTTTTTTTTTTCAAAATCCGCTCATGGGGAGGGTGGGGGGGGGGCTACTCTGTATTTACACGCTCAAATATGTGCAAAAAGGGGCAATAGAAGGGCAAACCTCATAGAAAACGCCAAACGAAGAAGACAAGAGGAAAAAGCCGAGAGCGACGGCTACCGACAAGACCTCTTTCGTTCTTTCTTTTTTGCGCGATGATGATTTTGATTTCCTTTTTCGATTTTCCTAAAAGAGGACGTGCGCATGTGAAAGATGGAACGCATAGTTTGAAAACGGGAGGGGGGCGGGCGGGACAAGGTCGGGCGAAGAAGAAGGAGAAGGAAAAAGAGTTCCTAAAGCTCTCTCCCTCCTCTCGCTCTTCACTGCCCACGCGTTTCTTCTCTTTCTAGTTTTTTCTCTCTAGTTTCTCTCTCTCCTCTCTCTCCATCCCTCTCTCCTCTCTCTCCATCCCTCTCTCCTCTCTCTCCGTCTCTCTCTCTCTCTCTCTCTCTCTCTCTCTCTCTCTCTAGGCGGCCCCCATCGACTGCAGTTTCTGGGCCACGCGCCTGCCGAGGCCGGCGTCGCACTGCGTGAGGTATCCGACCTGTTTCGATTTTTTTTCAAAAAGTGTTTTTTCAAAAAGTGTTTTCAGAGGGGAGGGAAAAGGAGAAATGAGCGAGGGAGCCTTCTTCGAGTTTTTCCCCCCCTCCCTCCCGAGAGACTGAAACCAAAAGAAAGCCAAAGAGGGAAAAAACACTCCTCTCACCCAGATCCTCCTGATCTCCGGCGTCGCCCTCGGGTCCCCGATCACCCCGCAGAGCCTCCCGATGAACCTCTCCTGCCTCGCGGCGTCGAACGACCGGAACCGCTCCCCGGGCTGCTGGAAGTTGTTCTCCTTCACGATCACGGCGCGCTCGCGCTTGCCCGAAAAGGGCATCGGGTTTGTGGGCGTGCGCGCCGCGTTACGCACGGGGTCCATCCTCGAGGGGAAGTAGTTGACCTCCTCGTCGCGGTGCGTAAAGTTCATGGCCCCGTCGTGGTGGTTGTTGTGGTGGGCAGACCTCGGCGCGTTGGCGGGGAGGAGCAGGTAGTTGGGGCCCAGCCGGTGACGCTGCGTGTCGGCGTAGGAGAAGATGCGCGTCTGCAGCAGCTTGTCGTCCGAGTAGCCGATCCCGGGCACGACCAGCGCCGGGCAGAAGGCCTGTTTTTTGGGTTTTTTGTTTTACCATCGGGGGTTGAGGTTGCGGGGGTGAGAGGAGGGGGGACGAAGACGAAGAGAGAAGGAAGAGAGAGAGACAGAGAGGGAAAACGAAAGAGAGGAGGAACCACAAAGCGAGAGCGAGAGGAGCGAAAGAAAAAAAAACGGTCCAAGAGAAACACGCTCTCTCCTCTCACCAGCATCTCGTTCTCGTTGAAGAAGTTGTCGGGGTTCTTGTTCAGCACCATGCGCCCCACCGGCTGCAGCGGGAACCGGTCCTCGGGCCAGATCTTCGTCACGTCGAGCGGGTCGAAGTCGAAGCTGTCCTCCGCGGCGGGGTCCATCGTCTGGATCAAGAGCTGCCACTCGGGGTAGTCCCCCGAGGCGATCGACTCGAAGAGGTCCTGCGTCGCGTGCGAGTGGTTGGCGCCGCCGACGCGCTCGGCCTCGGCGTCGAGGAGGCACTTGACGCCGCAGGAGGGCTTCCAGTGGAACTTGACGTAGGTCGTCTGTGGAGTGAGTTTTTTGTCGTTGTTGTTGAGGAGGGAGGGAGGGAGAGAGGGTGAGGCAAAGGAAAGAGGAGAAGAACCGCTCGCCGAAGACCCCGCGCGCGGCGGAGAGGGGGGCTGCTTCTCTCTCGCTCGCTCGCTTCTCTCTCTTCCCTTGTCTTCTGTAGCTCTCTTCGGAGGAGAGGGAAATAGAGAGAAAGGAGAAAAAAAGAGGGAAAGAGAGAGAATACAAGGACAAGAGCAAAAGGTTTCGTCCTCCGCTCGCGGCCCTCGGGACCCGAAGACAAGAGACAAAAAACAAAAAACAGGAAAAAGACTCGAGCCTCACCTTGCCGTCCCGCGTCATCAGCGTGTAGGTGTGCACCCCGAACCCCTCCATGTGCCTGTAGTTGAGCGGGATGCCCACGTCGTCCATCAGGAAGGTAAACATGTGCATCGCCTCGGGATGGTGCGAGAAGAAGTCGGCGATGCGCCAGCCCTCCTGTTTGAGGTTTCGGTTTTTTTTTATGATTTCGGTTTTTTTTTTTTTGCCCTCTCGATGAGTTTTGATTTCCTTCCGTTATGTGACCTCTCTCTCCTCCTCCGCTCTCTTCGCGATGCTCCACCCGAGAGGAAAGGCGCAGAGAGGAAAAAGGGCTCTCCCATTCCCCCTCCCCCGAAAATAAAGAAAGAGAACGAGAAAGAGAAAAAGAGAAGAGGAGGGAGGAGGACGAGAAAGAGATATGGAAAGGCTTCTTCGCTCTGCTCCTCGTGCTTCCGAGGAAATAGCGAGAGAGGGAGGCTTCTTCGCTCCGCTGTTCGCTCCGCTCGAAGGAGATGGCAAAAAGCTTCTTCGCTCCGCTGTTCGCTCCGCTCGAAGGAGAAGAAAGCAACGCTCTTTCAACTCTCCCCCCCCCCTTTATCGCTCCGCTCAAGGGAGGGGGGAAAAAACGGTTTAAGAACCCAAAAAAACCCGAGACGCACCTGCAGGTGGTTGACCGGATTGGGCTTGAGCGCGTGCACCATGTCCGGGAACTTCATCCCGTCTCGCACGAAGAACACGGGCATGTTGTTGCCCACGAGGTCCCAGTTGCCCTCGCGCGTGTAGAACTTGACCGCGAAGCCGCGCGGGTCGCGGATCGTCTCGGGCGAGCCGCGCTCGTGGATGACGGTCGAGAAGCGCGCGATCACGGGCGTCTGCGTCCCCGGCGCGCGGAAGAGGTCGGCGCAGGTGAGGTGCGAGACGTCATGCGTCGTCTCGAAGAAGCCCTTGGCCGAGGCGCCGCGGGCGTGGACGACGCGCTCCGGGATGCGCTCGCGGTCGAACTGTCGATTTTTTTTTTTGGGGGGGGG
>Ga0210003_1002893_pt1 | contig 14221 bp, 26 predicted proteins | sample LantaG_FD_182804 | JGI IMG/M metagenome (GOLD analysis project Ga0210003, IMG submission 182804) | Deep subsurface microbial communities from Baltic Sea to uncover new lineages of life (NeLLi) - Landsort_02402 metaG (SPAdes) (version 2) | ecosystem: Environmental > Aquatic > Marine > Oceanic >... | reverse complement strand
TTACCAGGAAATCGCACAACATTAAATCATAAAACTCATCTCGCTTCAACCCCATATCCCCTAAAGCGATAACCAGGATCTCATTCCAGGTTATTTTTTTTTTGCCTTCTCGGGCCCTGGCGCGTTCAGCTTGGTAATGATCTGCTCCATAGTCCGGGACCAACAATCCATAATAGACTGATAGTCCTCATCGCTCATCTGACTGATCCAATCATCCACCATGAACTTTGAAACACTCCCGTTCTTGCCTTCAGAATAAACAGTATTCGCTGCCATGAAAAGAATGACAATAGAATCTATGGGTCTACTCTCAAGGTGATCAATTATCTCCCCAAACTCCACGCCCGTATGATCAGAAAACATCTGAAGAGTAAGCATACCGAACTTAAACCCCAGCTTCTTTTTACCGATGGTTATTTCAACAATGTTATTCATCATGCAGCCACTGTTGATTCAGTCGGGAAACCTGTGATTCTCAGCACACAGCTAAAAGGTATTGCCCCGTTCTTTGGTGCGCCCTGCTGAAGTTTTGTGATCAGGCAATTCCCTGAATAGATCACACTCCCCGCGGCGGTATCTCCATAGATAAAAGCTATGGCAGCACGCAGGGCGGCAGCCGTACGAAGCTCCGAATAAGTGTAAGCGTCAGCTTCGTCAAGCACACCCTCGAAGTTGACACTCCCGGAGTATTCGCCTGTCTTCCACTCTTTTGCCTGTTCTGAATCCTTGGTTGTAACCTCAAACTCATCCCACGCCTCTTCGAGCGTTTGATTGGTAGTACCATTTACCAGGGTAGTTGCCAGTTTTAAGACAACACTGTAACCATCTTTTGCGCTCATCGTTTCAATTATTAAGTGAGTAAATCAGTAATATCTCTTTTCTTTAGTTTTATAAGTTTTTCGCGTTCGAACTTTATCTCTACCATCTTGTGAAGAAAGGCGTGCTTTGCCAGTCCGATGCCCCGCTTATCTTTGAGCCCCCGTACTATCTCCTCCATGAACGCTGTTCCCCGCAGGACATAAGCCAGGACCATGTAATTATAAATCTGTTCTGCTTCGGTGACGGGATAGGAAGTTGTTTCTCGGAAGATGTTGCCTATCACCGTATCCAGGACTTTCACCTCTCCTCCGGCCTTCCATACTTTAAATGATATGTACGCGTTCATGGCTCCTCGTGTCTGCAGGGGATAGAATCCCCCTAACTTCAGGAACCAGTCCCTATTCATTGCCATACCCCCAAACCATGCAACGGGCTTATGAGTTTTGTTTTTGATAGCCCGGAGCTGATAGTACTTGAATTGCCTCTCATCATTGAACAGGTCGATCTTCGCTCCGTATCTCAACTCTGCTCCTTCGATCTTATCATTGTCATAAGAAAGCACTGCACATGTCGGAGAGAACAGATTGTGAGGTTCAGCGTCCAGGGCCTTAATAAAAGCTTGCTCCCATCCCGGCGTAAACCGGCAGCGGGCATTACAGAAAAACAGCTTATCCGAAAACATAATCTCTGAGGCTTTATAGATAGCATCGTAGAGTCCATAGTAAGGAAGCTCAAGGGTGAGAACCCTGAGTCCTTTATACTCTGGTATCTCTTTAGGCCAGTCCTCGCTGTGGTCATTGACTAGAATAACCTCAACACCTTGCGGATCAGTAGCGTACAAAGAGGCCAGAGTATTCAGAACTTCCTGTCCTTCATTGCGGGCTGAGATAATTACGCTTAGTTTGTATTTGGGTTTTTTCATTCTCCTATTTTATTATTGTTAATTCATCACACAGATTTCTCTTGCACTCCAAATCTTAACCTTATGCTTTTGCGAGCGAGTATCCCTGATCCCACTAAATCGGTATATTTAGATATGTCTTCAAACCACGGAAGTACAGTCATAGAGAAGGAAGTCATCGAAAGACTTTTCTTAAACAATAGGTTGAGGATCTGTGAAGTGATACTATCTACGGGCTTCATGGAAACCTGACCTATGGAAATTGACCCTATGACTTCGATAGTTAGCGAGCAGTCCCATTTGTTGTGATCTTTGGTGATGTCATCACTTATTGAAAGCTCCTCTAAAACGACAAACTTATCCGCGTCACTCTTTGGCACCGAAGTATACACCCCCCATGAAGTGCCACTATACGACAAGTTGCCATTTAAGGCAGTATAAAAAGCTGTTAATATTTCACTGCTCGGGTCTATCATGTATGGTATTTAAGTATCATTCTTATAGCTTGGTAATATCTCCACTTCTCTTTTTTCGCTGCCGGTAACATGAATGGCTGCGCCCTGGTTCCTTCGAGTCCTATCTTACGGGCTACAAGAAAAGCTATTGACTTTACCTCTTTGGCATTACTTGAAATCTTTGTGCGTACCCACGCCTCAAGGGCTGAACTCGGTGGCATACGCCCCGGTTTTCTTCCCTGCTCCACGTATAGAGCATATTTAATATTTGACTCTACGACAGCCCCCATGCGGTTACTGTTAAATCTGGTAGCAATACTTGAGCGTAATCTATTAGAGGCCACAGGCACGCGCATACGCGCATCAGACTGAATGTTTAATGCTGACCGCCGTACTGCTTTTATAACCCCTGCCTCGACCTTACGGTTGTATTTAGCCAACTTCTCGACAGTACTCTGCATACTCGCATCATCTATTTTTATAGTTACCCCGTCACTCATGCTTTTTGTTCTGCAATTATTTCTAAAAACCTATTCTCCTCATCAAGTGAGATCACTGAATGAATAGCCATTGTCCGAGAATCGTAAATCAAATAATTAGCTTCTGAGACAGTCAGGTCCGAGGGCTTCTGGATGATTATCTTATAACCCTTCCCTGAGACTATCTGAGAATACTCCTTTGCCCTGTTTCCTGTCAGGGGTTCCACATTTGCCCATACCGTGCGCGTTAGTGTTCCGCCTTCGGTTGCTCCACCCTGAGAATCCGAGGTAGCCGTTACCGTATAGACAGCAACCTTCCGGTTGAGTCTTCCCAAGACTGCTGAATTGCGCCCCCCGCGTTTGTTGTTTATCGGTATCATAAGTAACTATTCCCTGACAATTGCTTAAGTATTCTTTTCACACCTGAAGAAAGCACAGGGACGTAATCCTCCCTGTTGACATACCATTCGGCTACTTGTTTTAAAATAGCTTGTTTGAATCCTTCCGGCAAATCTTCGGTAGTTTCGCTTATTCCGTACCCTGCCACCAGCCGAACAACATAATCATCACTCACAGAATCACCCTCACTCCACGGATTAACACTCGCTGATAGGAACTCCAATTCTTTAAACTGTAACCCTCTTTTATAATAGTCAGTGTTCAGCGTTAAGGTTGTCTCTGTCCCCTCCTGGTTAATACTTTTTACATGGGTGAAATCACCATGCGGACCCGCCGGAAGGCGTACCCTTTTGGCCTGGATCTCATCGGCATGGAAGAATATATCGATAGTCTTTTCTCCCAGGGATCGGTCAGCCTCCTCTTCAATAAGTTGGCGGGCAGCCTTTACCATTGAAGCTATAAGTGCCTCCTCAACGGCATCCGTACCATACGAAGCCTTAACATAATTCTTGGCTATGGCCGTAGTTACCGGCTCACTACTAAGATCGGTTATGACTTTAATCTCCACTGTTTACATTTTTCAGGTTACGCGCCGTACTCAGAGGTGGCTTTACGTTTACCGGATCCTCCTTTGGTTTCTTCTCTTTGGTCTGAGGCTTCTTCTTTTCCTCTTTGGTGTCGTTCACCTTCTTTTCCTCTTTGAGTTTACCGAGCTTACGCAATCCCTCAACTTCTCCGGGAAGGATGTTGATCTTCTTTCCGTCTTTTAATGTTACTTCTGTTAGTTTCATAATTGTGGTTTTATTCGTATCCGTCTGCTGAAATGAGAATTATAGAAAGTGCCGTACTGTCATTGCTTGAATCATAATCAATAGTCTTGGCTGTTGCAGAAACAACAGGCAGCACGGTATCACATTTAAAAAGAAGGCTCTGATTGGCCTTTAATTGGAATGAATACGTTGCCCCCAAAAGCAAATATGGATTAGATGCACCCTGAGAAATTGTGCACGTTGCTGCTGAATCGTCTTCTAAAAAGAACTTTATGGCCATGATAACATCACCGGTAAGATCCAGAGCTTCACCCAGGGTGTTCGTCAGAGAGGTAAGATCCAAGGTTCCATCGGCAAGGAGGGTGTCGGCAAAGACATTGTCTACATCGTTCCGTGTTCCACCGTCAGCGTAAAAGAGTGATTCATCAAGACCATTAACATTCCATGTGGATGTTGTTACAGGAGAGACAAGGTTCTCGGTAACTGTGAGATTACTCGTGAGCATAACTTGCTTCACGCTTGTCGTTGAGAGTAATACAAAAGCAAGTACTACTATCGGAAGAGTCATTTTTTTCATATTGATAGTTTTTAATTAAACTTTGAGCCCCATGAGAGATTCGAACTCCCGACCCGCTGATTACAAATCAACTGCTCTACCAACTGAGCTAAAAGGGCATAGAGGGGGATATCCCCCCTCGATTAATCGGGCAACTTAAAGAAGTAAGCGTTAGCATCCCATGTCGAGGAATGTGTACCTACACCTGTTGCGCTAACACGTAGGTATCTACCCGGCCAGCCTGTTAAGTTGTCATATAATTCAGTCATATTCCCTGAAGCAATGGAGTCTGTACTTACAGTCCACCATGTCGATCCGTCAAGTGAAGCCTCATAAATTACATCCAAATCCGTAGCCCCTGATAAGTTAGCAGCATTGATCTGCACACTAACACCCCAAGCCTTGAGGTCTGGGATCATCAAAAGAACAGTAGATGAATTGTCTGAAGCCGTGTTCGTGATAGTATCTACGTCGACAAGATCAACGATATTGTTTGAACCGTTTACAGTGTAAACAGTGAAGTCCTGAGCCTGCAAGCTAACGGCTACCGCCAGCAATACAATTATTAATAGGTTCTTCATAATTTCCATATATAAACGTAAGCATTAATATCTGTCGTCTGTGTAGAGCCTGACCCTCCCATATAAATTATACGGAAGTATCGGCCTGTATATCCATCCACATCTTCAAACTCTGCGGACTTAGTAGTAAGCACATTGTCCTCGGTATCCACAAGATGCCAGGAAGCTCCGGTAATAGATGTATAAATATCAACATCTATGTCAGTAGTTTCGGTTGCATTGGTACATACAACCTGCGCGGAAAGTCCCCACGGTTCATAGTGGGGTATCTTCAGCAATACATCAACAGTATCCGCCCCCGTGTCCTCGATGGTATCATTTGTGACTACCTGAGTGGGTGAAGAAACGCGATATAGAGTATAATCCTGAGCAAAAAGCCCAAGAGTGAAGATCATGGAAACGATGAAGGTTATTAGTCTTTTCATCCTATCCTCCTTTCTAAGCGGTTAATGCAACAATTCCGGCGGCAAATGTTCCAGTGACAAGGCCGTAAGCTGCGATATTGGAAACCTTCAGGCAGCCCCTTTCAGTAGCCGTAAACAACACATAGTCATACATCGGGTCGGTATCATACTGATCCCAGAACTTAACCTGAAGACCGCGCTTCACGTAGTACTTGGCTGCGGAAACGTCGGCTACCAGGAAGCTACCTACTGTCATATCCGTAGATACGATTACGGGGATTCCGTCGATAACCTTACCGTTGGCACTCAGGTACATCGGAAGGACGTAGTTCTCATTGGCATCTTTAATCGAGCCGATGTTGTGAGCGTCAACAGGATTAAGAACAATGGCATTGGGAACATATCCTTTGGTGTAAGCACTTGAACCATTGTACCCAATCATACACTGAGTAACAGCGGCGCGTAACACGTCGATGTTGTTCGGGGCGGTGACAGTATTCACTCCCGTTGGTAGGGAGAAAGAAGTTGCAGCAGTCAAAAGACCATTGAATGAAGTAGCCGAATTCGTCCCTGCCAGGATCTCCGTCTCGCGGAGGTGAGGGATATTGGTGCTCAGCATTGCCATGATCTCGCTCCTGACAAACTCGGTATCCTCAAGGATCTCATTCGTAGCCCTGAAAGCGTCGGTGAGCTTGATGATGTTGGCCTCTACTTCTGTCCACAGAGCATCACTCTCTCCAAATGCACTTGACTCAGCTTTGGCAGCTGCGCCAGGAGTCTCATCGCCCAGCGTCCTCTCAATCCATGATACCTTGTTTGAATTCGTAGTACCCTTCTGTACAAGGTTATAAATAGGGGTATCGGCACGCGGTGCAAACTCCACTCCCGGCTCACGTGATGGCATGATTACAGGGGTTGTGGTTCCCGCTGTAAGGTCAGAGGCCACTGTCAGAACTTTAACATGAGGGCGACCCCCTTCTTTGCGTTCTTTTACAGCGTGCTTCCAGTCGTCTGCTGAGAGGAACTCATCGAGCTGCTCTTCGGGGTGGCGGTCTTTCGTCTGCCCCTTCTGGGTGATCTCTTTGATCTTTTCTTCCAGGGTGTTGGCATGATCCTGCACCTCTTTGATATAATCAGCAATGGGCTTATCATCCACAAGAGACAGAGCCTCGATTTTCTCAGACAGCTCCGTCTGCATCTTTGTCAACGCTTCGGCTCCCGCCTTATCGTTAACCAGCTTTTCAACCGACTCGATCTTTTGATCTATCGCATCGGTTAGCTTTTTCAAATCTTTTTCTTCCACTTTATTATTATTTTTTGGTTAATACTCTGCTGTGTTTCAGGATGTACTCAACCGGCTCAAGGGAGTGCTTTGGCGGCTCTCTGAGTGATTCGAGGTACTTCTGTACGGCAGCTATTTTTATTTCAAGTTTTTCAAAGTACGCGTCTGTGAAGTCCCCTTTTTTGAGGGCTTCGAGTTTATCGAGAAAAGCAATAACCTGATCCAAGTCGGCTTCTTTCAGATTCTTGACATCAAGAGTGTCGGTCATCGAATTAGCCCCCCAGGAGTTAAGGCTTGATACCTCTTCAAGTTTAAGTTGTTTGAGGTGTTGAACCTTTCCTCCTTCGACCTCTTCAAACTCTGACTCGATGATTTCATACCCAAAGGAATGCTCTGTGATCGCACCGGCTTTATACTCTTCATAAGTTTCTTTGCCTAATTGAGTCCCCATGATTAACTTAGATACTGCAATTCCCCCCTTATCATCTTCTAGCAGATCGGTAAGTACGCCAGGTGTTTGGTCCCAGCGATGGTTTTTAAAATGCCTGATACGCTTCTTATTGCTACTCTTCCAATCACTTATGGTCTTAGCAAAGGCTCCCGGTTCGGTGATGTCCCCGTCTGAGTCAATATTCCCGAAGATTGAAAAGTAGAACTTGACCATTCCTTTTTCGTCCAAGTCCTTAACCTCTGCTGAGATATTTTTTACTAACATATCATTTATATATTTCTGCACATTTACAATTCACTACTTCGCCTGCTGGCAGTGTGGGGTCACCGGGGTAGTCAGCCGGGTATCCCCCCACGTCGTACTTTTCACCGATAGCGCGCACTTGTCCGTGTAATCCCGGATAGGAAATGTGTCTGTCCTTTCCGTCCGGGGATGCTATCCCGCTAGTCTGCCATTCCTTTATTTTGGCTCCGGCCTCTAAAGCACCTGTAATGGAACCCTTATTCGAGGCCGTTAATACTTCTGTCTGAGCTATCGTCCGCGCACGTGCCAGAGTAGTTTTGATATAAGCCTTCTTAAATTCTTTTTGCAGGAGCCGCGTGGTCTGTTCTATACTTAACCCTTCAGGAATGATCTGAGTCTCGGCGAGTTCTTTTAAGATTCGCATGGCGATATCCTTAGAACTTCCCGTTATACTTGTTATTCTCACCCCTGCATATTGATCCATAAAAGCCATCATTTCTTGTTCCCAGGTACTCGTTAGATCATCTTTGCGTCCCTTACCTGATAGTTCGCGGTGTGTGGCCCTAGCAAATCCGGCCCCCGTGTCAGGATAGAGTTTTCCAAAAACCTTTTTTATGGGTTCAGCGGATAGTTTTACAGTGATATCTTCGGGTCTTTTCTTTGCTAGAGCAGCAATTACCGGAGCTATCTGTGACTTTAAAGCAAGCTGGAACGAAGCGGTGTACTTCCGTTCGTAAATTCGTTTGCGTTTATCTATGCTTCGCCAGTTCATACCGCTTTCAATCTTTTGTAATCATCAATATCGTTGTCTTTAAGAATCTTCTCTGAGTCAATTTCCACGTCCATACCTATCTCCCCAACAGGAACAAGATTAAAGGGAGCCATAAATGAGTCCATACCCTCGTCCTCTACCTGGTCTAATCCTATCAGCTTACGGAACTCATTGCGGGTGACAGATCCATTTGCCACTCCTATGTTTGCCCAGGTGGCTACTTTCTGTTTGTCGTCTTGTAGTTCGGGGACATTAGAATAGTCCGCTTTACTTTTTAACCCTTCACCATAGGCCGGAGCGACCTGAACATTTAGATAAGCAATAAGTAACCCCAGGTCAGGAATGAGCCTATTCGTATAAACCATTTTGCGGGCATCATTCATATTTGAGAACGTTGTACCCGATACGTCATTGAACGCCTGTGAGGGGACGCCCAGGACGTTACACAACACCCTTAAACCGTGCTGGTTCATTTCAAGTATCTGAAGGTCGCGGAAATTATCAAAGCCCATTTTTACCCACTTAACATTACCTACTGTGAGTACAGGGACACCGGCATTGCGTTTGTATTTCTGATTGCCGTACTTCTGCTTATAGGTCCTTTCGAGTTCTTTCTGTTGAGTTTTACTCAGATCTTCATCGTATGACTCGTCAACCTTTGTAAGTATTCCCGGAGGGATACCCCTGGCTAACGTGTCGGCAACAGTCTGATATCCCTGGTTCTCGGCTTCGATAATCAAGGCCGCAACCTTTAATGGACTCATACCCATGAAATTAGCCCCATCGGTGTACTGAAGGTTAGGCATACGAACGTGCATAACATCCTCGGCAGGTATTCTCTCAGTAGTTCCCGATAAGTCCAGGGTGTATTCTTTGATTGGATCACGCCACCCTCCGCTCTTTATGTCCACATTCTGAGTGGGCATGAGATACATCCCTCCGGGCATCAGCTTACCTTTGTCGTTTCCACCTACTATCCGTGGGGCGTAAGTTATCGCATTGCCTGTGGTTAGGAAAAAAGTGTACCATAATTTGGCGAACTCCTGCCATAGCTGATAGTTGTTAGGCTGCTTCATTCTCTCTACCAGATCACCCTCCAATACAACCTCTTCATCGTCACCCATAACAACATTTATCGGAACTTGCGCGAACATCGTAGATAATCGGTCTATCACAGAGAATACATCGGCGTTCTTTTCGTAACCATCCTTGATGTAATCCTTCATTTTGTAATCTTTCCTCAAAGATTGACCGGGGAACATCTGCTCATACATCGCTTTGTAGAGCTGGTTCTGCTCGTCCACCTCGTCAATGAGTTGCTTTATCTCTGCCCGTGAGGGGCCGCGCTGAATGAATCTATCGAATATCATGTCCAGATATTTGTATTAATTTTTTTCTCAAGCATCAACTCAGTGAAAGCCCAAACAAGAGCATCAAGCCTGCCAGGTGAAAAAGAATTAGCCCCGTCCCAGGTTGTTAATTCATCTTCGAGTTTAGGAAAGTTTCCAACGTGCTTAATTCTGCCTTGCTCATATAATGCAGCCACAGGCTCAGCACGGATGATCTTGCCACGTGAGGCATGGACACTCTTGTAGGATACTTTCTTATCGACTATCCTAATGTTTACTTCTACCAGGTCCCCTCCGTTGTTTACCTCTGCTATGATCCTGTCAGCTCCGTACTTGTAGTAATTATGTATCGCCCTTCCTGCCCATTCATTAGGTGTGAAAATGCCTGAGGCATCATTAAGAACATAGCCTAATTCATCAATACCCAGACCGCAGACAACTATTCCTGTTTCATCACTATCCTTATTGGCTGTTACTGCGGGGTCTATTGCCACAACTACCCTCTTGAGATCGGGGTGAGTCTTAACCCTATTAGCATCGATCATCCTTCGGGTCCATAATGCCCCTTCTACATCCTCAAGGATTTCCGCCATAAGCTCCTGACATCCTATTCTGGTCCCATCGTATTTTTTAATAATAGCCTCAAACCAATTGTCTGCAAGGTTATTCCTATTCTCATAAGTTGTACCTCTGGTTACAATGGTATGCGGAGCCTTTACTAACTCACGTATGAGCTTCGTTGGCCGGGGAGTGGTGGTTATTATAACTTGTGGATGATCGCCTAACCTGAGAGCCATTTGTGCCATATCCCAGGTTTCCTGATCGTATCTCCATGAGGCTAATTCATCACACCATAACTTGTAGAATTGAGGCCCACGTAATCTGTCTGGATCTTCTGCTGAGAATAACTTACATACAGATCCGTTATTAAATGTGAGTTTTCTTTTGGATGGTTCATATAAAGGTTTATCCCAGGGTGGTGATTTAGCAAGTATGCCGGATTCTCCTTCGATCATTATATCCCTGACATCTGCTGCCGTTGCTCCAATGAATCCTATTAGCGGGTTGTTCTCTTTCCACTCCCTGACAGCCTCTACTCCTGCCCTGGTTTTTCCAAATCCCCTGCCTGCCTGTATCATCCAAATATTCCAATCTCCTTCGGGAAGGCGCTGCTTATCCCTGGCCTGAAGAGACCATCGGTACTTAGCTATCTCAGATAAGCTAATTAACTCAGCCCTCTTTTCCTGACTGAGCGAGCTTATTGATTCTGCTGATAAGTTCATCATCAGAGATATCAGAATGGTTAATATCATGCGTTATTTGTTGGTTGTCTGTCCATCCAAGATTTTTTAATGCGAATATTGGGCCTGTAGGTGTTCCTTTATTTGATCGCAAACTTACCTCGTAACTATTTTCAATCATTAATTTTGCTCGCTTAACTATATCTGAGAATCCTTCTCTGCCTTGATAGTCCTGGAAGAGTTGTTTGCTACCTATAACTAATGCGAGCCCGGTGACTGTCCACTCGTCAAACTTAGTCCCCTCAAAGTATTCATCTATGGCTTTAATCAAGTCATCCGGTGTTTCATATTTTAGGGGCCTGCCTATCTTCATTTTTTTAGGTGTTCGATAAACTCAAGACAATTATTAATATCAAAATATATATACCTTATCGGGAGCTTATAATACTGAATTGCTCTTGCAGTATGTATATCAAATTTAGTGCTTATTAACACAAGTCTTTTTTTAGGGTCAAGAAATTCCTGTCCGTAACATAGTAATTGCCCTATCGCTCCTCTGTTTTCACTATGATATCTTGGGTTTTTAAGCTCAACTATAAATAGATTATTTTCGCCTTCTATTAATAAGTCAACCCTTCGGCTTAAACCCATCCAATGTTGCTTATAAAATTCATATTCCGATTCATGGCTTTTATAAGTATCGCCAAGTACGTCCCTTGTAAAATCTTCAATATGATTTAATATGAATTCTTTTAGTTTCTTTTCACTTTTGAATGAATTGTTTTTGAGGTAGCTATAATTGTTTACTCTTATAAGCAATTCATTATTGTCACATTTCTGCGGTGTAGCTGCCATGCTGCGTTAAAATGATACACATTGTATCTAAACACTACAATTTACAACAATAATATCAAATGTCAATACATTTTGGGATATTTTTTAACAGGAGGGTATGAAAAAACCGGGTGGAGTGTCCGGGTATGTGTTAGTAAATGATTATCCCTATTAACGCGTTTCGTGAATCAGAATATCATAACGCCTGACATTACAAACCTTATCCAGCTTGTAAAATCCATCCGCAACACATAGGCATGCAGGAATTTCTGCCATTCCAAAAGTTTTGGAACTACTTGTACGTAGATAAAGCCCGCACCCTCCGTGGGTCATTACATCATGCTTAATAAATACAGTATCCCGGTCTCCGTTGAAATATTCAACCGCCACAGTCCACTCATGGCTTGTTATACGATCCTGTTTTGAGCACCCTAATAAAAGCGCAATGGTTAAAAATAATAATAATGTTTTCATTTTATTATAGATTAAATTAATTTAGTTATTCTCCACTTATCTCCGCTCTTTTCTACTTCGCAGGGCTGGTTAGTAGTTAATTCAGTCCATTGTGGATGTGTTCTTATATCGGTTAATAACCATGTACCCCCAATTTCAGCTACATTCTCTACCTCTCCTATAATGGAAGATTCAAAGACTGCTAAATCAAATTCGTACTCCTTTATGGCCTGCCTGCTAAGTTCGTGAGGTTCATCAGCATAGTTGCTTAACTTTGGCTTCGGCAATGTTGATACCATTACCTTGTTTTCGATAAGTTGAGTGTAGGCTTTCATGACTTATTAATCTTCATTTCTTGGTGTCATATATTTGTAAAAATCGTATCCTGAATTATCCTCATAAGGTTCTACATCGAGCAGTTTTGCAAGGTGCTCTTTATGTTCTTTGTGATCATCAATATTCTCACAGCAAGAACATCCTTCCGATCCTATGTAGTTAGCAACAGCATTTCTAAGTTCTATTTTGATTTCCTTTATTGCGTTTAGGGCGTGTTTTATAGTTATCCAGTGAGGAAGTGAATCATCCTTTTTCCGATGCTTCTCAAGTATTTCTTTGTCTGTTTTCATCACTTAAGTTTTAGTGTAGGGTTTCATTATATAAAAAATCTTACTTCAACAATCGAATGGTCAAGGAGTTTTTTAGCTCTCTTTTTGGTTAGCTGAACACGGACGGTAAATTGATCTTTCTCGTAATCATCATACCTAACCTGATGATCGGCTCCATGTTCAATTAGCCATTGGATGTAGTCTGTTTTCATGGGGTTAAATTTTCACATCTTTGGCAATACCTTCTTCGTTTCTGATCCATGCTTTCTTCTGCTCAATATCTACAATAATTCTAATCACTCCCATTTCAACCATATGGAGTAACGTAGTATTCATGGTATTGGTCATCTCAAAATTTCCGTTGTTGTAGTAAATAAATGTTTTCATTTTGTTTGTTTTATTCCCCGGAGGGAGAGTTAAGTAATTTTTTGCGAACAGTACCGTTTTTAGATACTTTGCGCGAAATATTTATTGTTCTTTGTTTGTAATCCATTTGGCGTATTTTATTTCTGCTACTGTTTTGTCAAGTCCTAAATCTGTTACAAAATCAATAGTGTGGTTCCGAGCGTAGGCTTCCAAACCTTTTTCAATAGTTCTTATCCTTATTTCCTTGACATTTACAAGTTTTATTGCACTGTCAATCATTTTAGCATAATCCTTTTTTGTTTTCATAATTGTTTATTAGTTATTGGTATAGACTTGGGGTAAAACAAGTCTTTGCGTGTTTCCTCAACATAACCCATAGCTTGCATCTGTTCAATAAATTCATCTTCAACAGCGATATACCCGTTTTGCTTATTATGACCACAACAGCTCTCAACCGTTTTGATACTGGCTTTCCATAGCGTTTTAAGTTCAGGTAAGATACAGTTATCAATCTCTTGCCTTCTACCTTGCGGTGTACACACCACGCTCCTGTTTTGGTTTGGTTGTCCATAGGTTCCAAAGTTTACATTTTTACAATTACACATTATTTTGTTTTTTGGTTTAGTCTCTATGTCCTTCGATTAGTTTTAATTTGGTGTGTTAATCCATTCAAAATAACCCTCTTTTATCATTTGCTTCCATTCTTCAGTATTTGCACCCTCAAGATAATTGGCAAATTCAAGGGTGTGCTGCTCAATTTCCTTGGCCATTTTTTTGGACCAACTCAAATCAAGCATGGGTTGGTAGAATTCTGAGTTTTCAGCATCATACGGACTTTGTGTTAATCCTGTTTCAAATGCCTTGCTTAACCACCCATAACAAAAGCTGTGAATTTCTTTTTCTGTTTTCATCTTATTAGTTTTATTGATTAAGATATTTTTATTTTTAATCATTCTGGATTTGTAAGCCAACAAATACAATCATTACATACTTCTCCCTCTGTTATTTTACGAGATGGAAGGTATTTTTTATAATTGTATACCTTTTCATTTGGTAGTTCTTCACCACATTTTGCACATATAAAAGTTTTATAGTTTTTCATCTTATTAGTTTTATTGAAAGTGTTTAAATTTTATTGGAACCGACTTGGGGTAAAACAAGTCTTTGCGTGTTTCCTCAACATAACCCATAGCTTGCATCTGTTCAATAAATTCATCTTCAACAGCGATATACCCGTTTTGCTTATTATGACCACAACAGC
>Ga0210003_1002892_pt1 | contig 14221 bp, 14 predicted proteins | sample LantaG_FD_182804 | JGI IMG/M metagenome (GOLD analysis project Ga0210003, IMG submission 182804) | Deep subsurface microbial communities from Baltic Sea to uncover new lineages of life (NeLLi) - Landsort_02402 metaG (SPAdes) (version 2) | ecosystem: Environmental > Aquatic > Marine > Oceanic >... | reverse complement strand
CCCAGATTGACAGCTGACATATCCTTTAACGAGCCACCAAAGGCTCCGATAGCTGTCCTCACCCCGCCAACAACAACTACTTCTTTCATTTTCCTAATACCATTCCCGCTGGGTCTATTTCTTGCCGTAATATTCTTAAATCTTCCTTGGTAGGCACATAGCTTGTCTCAATCTTGTCAGGTATGATAACTTCAAAACTGCTGTTCTCCTTTACCTCGTCCAGGGTCACGCCAGGGTGTAGTGAGATTAACTTAAGCCTCTTCGTCTGTTCATCAAAGCCATAGATGCCAAGCTGAGTGATAACCCTGTATGGCCCCGAGCCTTTGGCCAATCCTGCTTTTTCTCTAGCTCCCGGACCATCCAAATAGCCAGGGGTGGTGATGAAATCAACCTTGTTGACAAAAGTTCTTTTAGATTGGTTGGCAATTATATAAATAGTCTTATTTGAGAAAGAACCTACATCATTGGCGCCACCGCTGCCTGGTAGACGGACTTTGGGCCTATCCCACCCGCCTATGACGGTAGTATTGAGGTTCCCATACATATCCATCTGGGCACCTCCCAGGAATCCATAGTCCGCATATCCCGCCTGTGAAAGCGACATAACATCGTGCATGCTAGAAGCAGCTATACCTTTATAGTAAGTTCTGGAATCGCCTACAGAGATAGGCAACTCACGCATCAGAGGCCCTAGGCCACCAGCCTCAAACACTATGAGCAACCCAGGTGCATGCGTTTTTTGAGCCAGCATGGAAGCTATCATAGGAAGCCCTGTGCCGACAAAGACAGATTTTTTGTCCTCTAACACCCTGGCGCCATTACATGCCAGTAATTCTCGCAAGTTATATCTAGTTTCTGCTGCCATGTCTTTAACTCTCCTTACTTAGCACTAATTCTATGATTTCACTTATACGATACGGCCTTCACTGGCTCCTGATAAAATTCTCTTCTCTTCAGGTAATTCAACTTCTTTATACCACCACAGGCCTCCAGATAATCCTCGAAATTATCAACGCCGAAAACATATTTCTGCAGGTATTCCTCCACACCTTCAGGGGCTCTGGAGAGCCTCAGCCATTCAGCTATATTCTCTTCATCAAACCAATATAAACCGGGCATTTCACAGGGATGTGAGCCATATGGAACTTCAACTACAGCATCCACTACAAAGAAAGGTATGTTTGTCTTCCAGGGTTCTCTCCGAATAACATCATCGTTTACTATTTCTTCAGTTGTGACTATCAATCTTCGGGCACACCTTGAGAGTTCGAAATCCTCTATCACGCTGCCATCTATTTGAGCATTGCCATAGATATCGCATCGATGGACATGAATAAACGCAACGTCAGGATAAGCTGCTGGAATTAGATTGATTGGTTTGCCACTGAAGGGGTCTTTGACCACCTTACAGGAGCTATACCTGCCAGTGTCTGTGCCAAGCAAGTTTCGGCTGGGTATAAATGGGAGTCCCATCATAGCAGCTAACCAGCGCCACTGGTACCCGGCATTGCTGGTTTCAGCGATGACCTTACAGCGCCCACTTTCCACCATCCTTCTCGAAGCCGGAGATAATCCTCTAAGCTCATGACCAAAACTGTAAGCCGCCTCTACCCTATTTACACAGCCTGAACCCACAAGGATGTCAATATCGTGGACTGCTGTCTTCCCAGCCATAACCAGATTACGCTTCTTCTGTCTGATTATCTCATAGACAACAGCCATTGACACTCTTATGTGTCCAAACCCTCCTGAAGCTATAAAATTCCCATCATGAACAAATTTGGAGACAGCTTCCTTAGCTGACATGGTTTTGTCCTTTAGCTCACGTGACTTATTTTTTAACACCCATTCCCTGGCTTCATCCGGGTCATGCCAGCCTATGAGTTCACCTTTCCCTTCCTGTAACACTTCCATCCTATTAAGTCCAGTGCTGTTTCCCGCCGGTTGCCAGACCTGCCAGTCATGAAATAATCGCAATAATCCAGAAGAATATAGTGAAGGACATCGCTCCTATGAGTGCAGGCCTGGGTTTTGCATTGGAAAGAGCCATAAGCGACTTACCAAACTTGTAGCCCAGGGGAACAAAGACCGAGGCGCCTATAGCGGCTAAGCTTCCACTAATAGCAACATGATCCAAAATTTTAGGTGCTCCTATCACTATCCACCAATGAGCACAACCCGCTACGGGAGGCACATGAATCATGACATAAGTCATGGTAAGTGCAAAGGAGGCATAAGCTAAGTAAGCGCTAATTGGTCCAGTGATACTTCTCCAAGTTTCAGTTTCACTCCTTTTACCTACCAACGTAGCTACTATATCGAAGGAAACTCCAACCAAGAGCACTGCCCACAGATGGCAGGCCCAAGCGCCAGCGGTCATTGCCCTATAAAGCATGGCAATGGCCCCTATACCCGTTGAGGAGCCTGGTTGGGGTAGGTATGTCCGAGCCAGAGCCAGAATCATGAAGCCTATCAATGTTGGTAAAACAGAGGAGAAAGGATATTCGGGTATTAGTCCCAAACCTGCTTCAACGCAACCCCAAACTGTCCCACAAACTAAAACGATAATCAATGCATTTTTCTTATTCATCTTGCTTCACCCCTTTATGATGACGAATTTTTATTTCGATTTCCTCCAATTCCTTATCCTCCTTTCGAAGAGTAGCTACAAGCCCCAAAATCACATTCTTAAAAATGCTTTGAACAAAGGTATTTAATGGAACTGTTTTTTTATTGATGTTAAGACTGACTGAACCATCCGCTCGGTTCTCCTGAACGAGAAGCTGCCCCTGTTGAATAAGGAGCTGCTCAATGAGATCTGCTATGCCACAGACATCATCAGGATCAAATACTGGCTTCTCTACTTCTATGTCAAAATTGCTTACCACTGCCACAACATCATCTTGGAGAGGTGGAACATAATCACTGACCTCTTTTCTGAGTAGTATCACTTTACTTGATTCTTTATCCTCACCGAAGCCTTCAGCAAGTATGATGTCTGAATCATAGAAGTAGTGCTCCGCAATGTCTTTCAGGGTAAAAACTTGCTCCGTATCCTTGATGAGACCAATCTGGCCCGGTGAGGGAAGGAATATTCCCTTCGCTCCCGCTTTCATGAACCTCCAGGAATCCTTACCCTCAACGTCCAGATCAAATCCATGAGGGCAATGCTTCACGGCAGCAACAGCATAATTTCTCTTTCTAAGCTCTTTAAGTAACTTTTCTATGAACGTGGTCTTCCCAACACCGGAGCTTCCCACCACAGAAACTAACATTAGACTTCGGCCTCCAATTCCTTCGATTAATTTGACTTCTTTATGATCCCCTCTACCACATCATCCGGCAACGCGGGCACGTATATGCAGAACAGCACCATAGTATCATCACCGAGGTTGCGGCAGTCATGCTCAACGCCCGCCGGTGCGTAGATAAGCGTACCAGGCTCGATCTTAAAGGTCTTGCCGCTTTCTTCACCCTCACCTCGGCCGGTGATGATATAGATGTATTCGTCCACCGGATGGGTGTGCACGCCGGTTTTACCAGTGCGCGGGGCGATAATTGAAGTAAGCAAGGTACAGTTCTGCATCCCCTTGTCCACCTGGGGAGACATAACAATTTGAAGGGCTCGCTCCTTTGGAGCAGGTATCTTGGCACTTGGTATTTCCCATACTCTTTTATAAGGCATTTCTCCTCCTTTAAAATATATATTTGCTTAATGCAGCAATCCTGGCATTATTAAAGGGCCAGCTCCTTTTTCTTTGCTTCTGTGGGTATGCCATCCTCGCTCCACCCCCTGAGCTCGTAGTAGTCGCTCAAGAGTCGGCCTATGGGAGGCAGCTGATCTCTGCTTCGTTTTAACGTAAGGAATCTTGGAGGTAGGATGTCATCTTTCCTGCTTATACCGCAGCGCACGTTGTAGAGCCGCTGCAAGTTCAATGCCCGCTCGCCTGCCTTCATAAACTCATCTAGGCTCCAGCCGAAACCGGTTACCATATTAAAATAGTCCAGCATGGGCTTGGCCCTTATGGAGCCGGTTGCGTGCATGAATTTGCACATAACCAGTCCATCGAACATGGCCATAAGGTTCTGCAGCTTAATGGTAAACTCAGCCTTGCCTTCCACTTGGTGTCGATCTTGAGGCTCAGTGATACCTAAGTCCGGCTGGGTTCCCTTCATTTCACAGGAATGGGACTGGCTGCCGTTGTGGCAAGGTCCGCGTGGGGTAGTAGCGTAGTTAAGTGCCTGGCTAAAGAAGCAACGCGGGTCATGGTAGGAAGACGAAAGGCCCTTAGTCTGTATCGCAAACTCGATAGCGTTGTGTCCTATCTTTTCTGCCGCCCTCTTTACGCCCTCGCCCAACAGAAGGCCGATGTCTTTTCCTTGCCCAATTTTATTCACCATGTCTACTAAGGCATTGGCGTTGCCCCACCTGAGGTCGATGCCGCCGGTGTCCTCCTTGGTTATAAGACCTTTTTCATAGGCTTCCATGGCAAAACCTATTACGGCACCGGTGGACATAGTATCCAAGCCGTAGCGGTTGCAGAGTTCGTTAGCCTTAGCTATGGCTTGAAGATTGTCTACTAGGCAGTTGGAACCAAGGGCCGCCACGGTTTCATACTCCGGCCCGCCACCATCCACGGGGGCAAAGGGCCCTTCACTTATCTTGACAGTGCGGCCACAGCCTACGGGGCAGTTCATGCAAGCATACCTGCCAGTAAGGATGGTCTCAGCCATTACCTGGCCAGTTATCTTGGCCGCTCCTTCCTCCCAGTCTGACTGTGCCCAGTTCTTGTGGGGGAAATTGCCTAGCTTTTCATAATTCATGATTCCGCCGGTAGTGCCAAAAGCATTCATACCCTTAGTGATTTGTTGTATCTGAGGAAGCATTTCTTTGATATACGAGTGAAGCTTCTCTGGCTCCGCTACCATTACCTTGCCGGTGCCATATACTGCAATAGCTTTAAGGTTCTTGGATCCCATAACTGCCCCGACCCCACACCTCCCTGCCACCCTGGCATGATTCCCCTCATGACAGATACAGGCAATGCGAGTCATGCGCTCGCCAGCGGGGCCAATGACTGCAGTACTGATCTTTTTGCCAAGCTCTTCTATAATGGCCTGATTGGCATCATAAGTGTCTTTACCCCACAGGTGTGAGGCAGGTTTAAACTCTACTTTGCCGTCGTTTATCCACAAGTATACCGGCTCATTGGACTTGCCAGTTAAGATTATGCCGTCGAAGCCAGCCCGCTTGAGCAGCACCCCCCACCGTCCCCCTGCGCCCGAGCGGCCAAACATATTGGTCAAAGGCGACTTGAATACTACTTCATGTCTACCTGTACCCGGTACGCTACTGCCAGTTAGGGGGCCGGTCATGAATATAAGCGGGTTATCCGGCGAGAGGGCATCAGTTCGTTCATCGGTACTGTCATATAAAAACTTGGCTCCTAAGCTACTTCCTCCAACCCACAGCTTGGTGACTCCTTCATCTATCTGCTCTATTTGTATTTCCCGGTTACTAAGGTCAATCCTGAGAATCCTTCCTATATATCCACTGGACATAACCCCCCCCCAAGATTCATATCCTTCAGGTTTCCAAGTATGCCCACAGACTCATCAGACAACCCCCAAAGGATCCTTCGGTAATACGCTGGGCCCAACCCGCACTCAGGACATCTTGGCTTTCTAAGCATCACTTCATTCAGCACGCTGGCACCATTGCAGGCCAATAATTCTCTTAAGTTATACTTACTTTCTGCTGCCATATCTTTCTAAATCCTCCTTCTCGACAATAATTCTATAAGCTCACTTATAGGAAAAGGCCACCACTGGCTCCTGGTAAGATTCCCTTCGCTTTAAGTAATTCAGCTTCTTTATGCCACCACAGACCTCCAGGTAATCCTCGAAGTTAGCAACTCCGTAGATATATTTTTGCAGGTATTCCTCCACACCTTCAGGGGTTCTAGAAAGCCTCAGCCATTCAGCTATATTCTCTTCATCAAACCAATATAAACCGGGCATTTCACAGGGATGCGAGCCATATGGAACTTCAACTTCAGCATCTACTACAAAGAAAGGTATGCTTGTTTTCCAGGGCTCCCTTCGAATAAGTTCATTGTCTATTATTTCTTCGGTAGTTATTATTAATCTTCGTGCGCACCTGGAGAGTTCAAAGTCCTCCACCATAATGCCATCTATTTGAGCGTTGCCATAAATATCGCATCGATGGACATGAATAAACGCAACGTCAGGATAAGCTGCTGGAATCAAATTGATTGGCTTGCCGCTAAAGGGGTCCTTGACTACTTTACAGGAGCTATACCTGCCAGTATCAGTGCCAAGTAAGTTGCGGCTGGGTATAAAGGGAAGGCCCATCATAGCAGCTAACCAACGCCATTGGTATCCGGCATTGCTGGTTTCAGCAATAACTTTACAGCGTCCACTTTCCACCATCCTTCTCGAAGCCGGAGATAAACCTCTAAGCTCATGAGCAAAACTGTAAGCTGCCTCTACCCTATTTACACAGCCTGAACCCACAAGGATATCAATATCGTGGACTGCTGTCTTACCAGCCATAACCAGATTACGCTTCTTCTGTCTGATTATCTCATAGAGGATGGCCATTGACACTCTTACATGTCCAAACCCTCCACTGGCTATGAAATCACCATCACGGACGAATTTAGAAACGGCCTCTTTAGCCGCCATGGTCTTATCTTTTAACTCACGCGACTTATTATTTAGTACCCACTCCCTGGCTTCATCCGGGTCATGCCAGCCTATGAGTTCACCTTTGCCTTCCTGTAACACCTCCATTTTGTTTGTCTCCTTTCAAACACTTGCTTAGTAACTCACTTTATCCAATCCCTTAAGCCCTAGAATCTGCCTTGCCTCATCAGGCGTAGCTGTTTCGATACTTAGCTCGCTGGCGATATGAACGATTTCCTTGACCTGGTCAGCACTATTTTTAGCCGGTACCCCCTTACCAGCATACAAGCTATCTTCCAGACCAACTCTGGCATTACCACCCATGATCAAAGCAACATTGCATATGGAAAGCTGAGCACGGCCGGCTGCACATGCTGACCAGACAAAATCGTTACCAAAAGCACGCCTGGCTGTTTCATACAGGAATACCAGGTTCTGTACTGAAGGTTGAATACCGCCCATGACACCCATGACAAACTGAAGATACGGAGGCTTCTTTAGAATCCCTTTTCTGACCAGATATGAGAGGTTATTAATCATACCAACATCGTAGACTTCTAGTTCAGGCTTGGTATTACTTTCTGCAAAAGTCCGAGCGAATTCTTGTAGAGACTTAAACGTATTGGGGAAAATGAAATCTTCAGTCATCTTCAAGTATTGTTCTTCCCACGGATATTTCCAGTCTTTTATCCCCACTCGCTCAGGGATATCGAAAAGACCAAAGTTTATGGAACCACCATTAAACGAAGCTAGTTCTGGCTTGAAGGTAGGAACTACTTTTAACCTCTCTTGAGTGGTCATTCCTAGCCCTCCACCAGTAGTTGTGCAGATGACTACATTACATGCACTTTTTATTTTGGTTAATACCTCACCAAAAAGACTCATATCTGAGCTAGGCTGCCCTGTTTTTGGATTACGCACATGAATATGGACTACTGCGGCACCAGCTTCATAAGCTCCAATTGCTTGCTCAGCGATCTGCTCAGGTGTAATAGGTAAGTAAGGGCTCATGGTAGGCGTGTGTATGCTGCCCGTGATTGCCGCTGTTATTATTGCTTTAGCCATAGTTAGTCTTCCTTCTCTTAATCTTTCTCGGACCGGTACAATGCTTTGAGACGCCGTAAGAACTCTTTGTCCCTTCGCTTGATTATCTTATTCCACTCTTCCTGACTATGATCAAAAACCCCTTTGCCTGACTTCGCCCCCAACTGTCCATCCTCCACCATCTTCCTTATTGTCAGTGGAGGTTCATGCGAATCATTAATTAAGGGAAACAAGTATTTTGTTACTCTATAGTACGTATCGATACCCGCCATGTCAGCAGTTAGCAGAGGTCCTATGCTAGCCAACCGGAAACCGAGGCTCCCTCTCACAGCAAGGTCAATATCCTCAGGGCTGGCTATCCCTTGCTCCCATAAGTACCAAACCTCTCGGATCATGGCCATCTGTATTCGGTTAACTAAATAGCCTGGAATTTCCTTCAAGATCCGCACTGGCATTTTTCCAACCTTTTTAAGCAGCGCATACACCAGCTCAGCTGTCTCATCAGAAGTTTCACGCCCTCTAATGATTTCCACTGCCGGCACAATATGGGGCGGGTTAAACCAGTGAGTAAGGATTACCTTGTCCCGCCTTCTGATTCCAGAAGCAAAATCACTGATAAGGAGCGAAGAACTATTGCTAGCTAAAACAGTCCTCGGGGGGCATAACACATCAAGTTGATCGAAAAGCTTCCTCTTTGCCTCACTATCCTCAATAATTGCTTCGGTGACAAAATCACTATCACACACTGCCTTTTCTAGATCGGAGGTGGTAGTTATTCTGCAGAGTGCATTATTGACTTCATTTTGGGAAATAAACGCATCATCAACAAGTACATCTAAGTCAGCTTTAATGTGCTCCATAGCGTTATCCAGGAGACTATCATTAACATCATTTATACTAACTTGATAACCTGCCAGAGCATAAGTTTGGGCAATTCCATGACCCATAATGCCAGCTCCGATAACAGACACATTCCTAACATCTTCTAACTTCATTCTAACCTCCTCTTCTCTATATCATAGCTTTTGTACCAAACGCCAAAGATGGAGATCAGTCAAAGGAAAGAGGGTACCGGCCGTATTCTCTAATGGCTTTAACAAAGGCTACATAGTTCTCTGGCTTGACACCAGAATGAATCGAATTACTGGACATGCAGATAAGCCCCCCTCCCTTACCAGCTTTCCTTATGACCTCTTTCGTTTCTTGCCGTACCTCGTCAATAGTCCCGTCAGATAAAGTATAAGCACAGCTAACGTTCCCCATCAAACAAACCCTATCGCCAAATTTAGCTTTAGCTTCACCAATGTCCATACCCGCCATTGGGTCTATGGGATGTAAAGCGTCTATGCCAGCATCAATCAGTATATCGTAGATAGGCCAGATATTTCCGTCAGTATGTTTGAGACACAGTACACCCCGGCTGTGAGCTAACTCAACGATCCTTCGTAAAGAAGGTGCGAGAAACCTCTTTGTATGTTTACGAGACACCATTGGTCCCTTTGTCATTGCCCAGTCCCCAGTGACTAAGACCATATCGGCGCCCACATTGAGACAGTTATCAACGTACCGCAGATCATAGGTGCTAATGATTTCGTTCACCCGATCTATGAGATCAGGATTCCTTATCATGTTTTCAAAGTACCCCACATCCCCAAGCAAACTCTCTTTGGCAACATTGAAAATGTCGGTGATGTGAGCAATAACTGCCCTCTCGCCTTTAAATCTCTTAACCAGACTCTTTAGCTCATCATATCTCCACTCATCATCGGGATTAGGTGGCACATAAGTATCAACGTCCCTCTCCGATTTGATTGCAGGTACCATAGGATGTCCCAGATCTTCCGTCGTGAACTGGACAATCCCACCCCATTGATCTTGCCTAATCTTATTGTCGGCACTTAATGGCTTATAACTCCAGGCCGAGATCTTATCGTAGATGTTAATCGCATCGATATCCATATACTCAATGAAGTCTGCGTAGGAAGCGCTGGGGTTGTGTGTGATGGCATCTCTCACCTTTTTGTCAATCGATATCTCAAAGTGGGGGACTACATCTGGCTCCTGGTGCTTAACTGTTGTGACTATTCGTTCCAACCCTGTCATTTTTCTCATAGTTATCTTCTCCTTCTAAGATTCCCCTATAAGCGCAGCCGCTACTTCAACAGCCGTGGGTGCGTCAGCGGCATAACCATCGAATCCTGCTTTATCTGCCCACTCCTGTGTTGTGGGTGCGCCACCGACCATTACTTTAATTTTGTCCCTTAACCCAGCTTTCTTTAAAGCCTCGAGAGTCTCAACTGCGGCTGGCATCGTCATGCTCAACAGAGCTGATAACCCAAGGATGTCGTAATCGCCCTTTTCTACTTCCGAGCAAAACTCCCGAGGAGTCAAATCAACGCCTAGATCCGTTACCTCCCATCCATTCCCCTTTAGCATCATCGCAACAATATTCTTCCCGATGTTGTGTACATCACCCTGCACCGTTCCTATCAGGAATTTGCCCACGGGTTTCACTTTAGTCTTGGTCAGTTCCGGCTCCAATATCTTCAGTGCCCCTGACATAGCTTCCCCTGATACCAGCAACTCAGGCAGGAAGTACTCACCTGCCCCAAACAACTCCCCCACCTTTCGGATACCAGGAACAAGGCCTCTGTCCAGAATTTCCTTAGCCGAGACATTATCATCCAGTGCCTTCTTGACCAACTCTAGAACTGCTTCATTATCTCCTTCTATTATACCTTTACTTATTTCATTAAGTTTAAGCATATCGCTAACCTCCCTCTAAAATATATATAGCGTTAAACTACCTAGAAACTTTCAATCTATCTCAACTTTCCCGTTTAATGCTAGCGGCATCCCTCATCCTCCCCCTAGCATCTGGCCGGGAAGCCAGAGAATAATCTGGGGAAAAATCATGACAATAATCAGAACGATGCTTTGAATGGCAACGAAGGGCACGCAGCTACGATATATGTCCATCATAAGTACACTCTTGGGGGTGATCGCCTTAAGATAGAATAAGTTACAGCCAAACGGTGGCGTCAAATATGCCATCTCCATATTGACTATGAATAGGACACCGAACCACACAGGATCAAAACCTAACTCCATGATTATAGGGAAATATACTGGCATCGTAACGAAAATAATTCCAAGAGGATCCATAAGCATCCCCAAGAAAATGAATGTGACTTGCATTAAGATAAGGACCCCCCAGCGCCCAAATGGCAAGCTAAAAATTAACTGTTGCGCAAACTGAGAGCCTCCGATCGCCTGGAAAACCGAGGCAAACCAGTAACCCCCAATAACAATCCACATGACCATCGTAGTGAGCTTCAGCGCTTCCAGACTAGCCTCCCGGAGGTTTTTCAAGTTGAGGGTTCGATAAAGGGCAGCACATATGATAGATCCAAAGGCACCAATTGCAGCAGCCTCTGTGGGCGTGGCAATGCCACTGTAAATGGACCCGAGAATTGCAACAATGAGTGCCAAAGGGAGTACTACTGAACGAAGTGCAGCAAATCTCACCCTTAGGGAAACATCTCTTTCGACAGGTATCGGTGGCCCCATGCTAGGATTAATAGCGCATCTAACTGCAATATAAGCCATGAATAAGCCCGCTAGGAGGAGTCCCGGGAACACGCCTCCTATGAAGAGCTTACCCACCGACACTCCTGTCATCATGCCGTAGACAATCATGGTTATGCTCGGCGGGATAAGTATTCCCAGGGCTCCCCCGGCAGCTATACTACCTATGGCTATAGTGTTGCTGTATCCTCTTTTAAACATGGAAGGAAGGGCCACAAGCCCCATAGTTACTGTGGCTGGAGCACTCATTCCAGCCATGGCAGCGAAGATTGTGCATATTCCTACCGTGCCAATTGCCAGGCCCCCCTTCAGACGCCCGAGCCATAAGTATACCGCTTCGTATAGTGCGTCCGCTATGCCTGAGCGTTCGAGAATACAGCCCATAAGGACAAACAAGGCAATAGCAACTAGGATAATACTCTCCATCGCACCAAGGGCTTTGGCTGGAAACATGAAAAGGGAACTGGGGCCCCAAAACAATAACCCAACCACCACAGAAGTACCGCCTAAGGCCACAGCAAGTGGTACCCCTGTTAGAAGAGTCACTACCAGTAACGAAAAGAGAAGTGCTGTAAGAGGTCCTACACCTATACTAATACCCATGCTAAATTTCCCCTAGCTCTTTTCCTGTGACAACTATAACAAGATCACGGACAAACTTAGCCAGCCCTTGAATCAAAAGCAGTCCCCCTGCTATTGGTATTACTGTCTTGATGGGGTATATGGGGGGTCCAAAAGTACTATTGGAGTGTTCAAAAATACGCCATGAATCCTTTGCCAGCACCCCTCCATACCATAGCAGAGTGATACAAACAGACAAGAAAAGCGAAAAGGTAATTACATCCAGAACAGCCTGTTTCCTTCTCGACAAGCGAATGTAAAGAATGTCCACAGCGACGTGGCCTTTGTGCCGGAGACAGTATGCCCCTCCCAGCATAAAATAGGCCCCAAAGAGATAGGCACCCACTTCATGAGCCCATATTGTTGGTTCGTTGAAGATGTATCTAAGGAGAACTTCAATTAGGAGTGACGCCAGCATACCATAAGCTAGCACACTGACAACCTGCCCGCTCCGATCACTAAAACTATCAATATGGTCTACAATCCGCTTAATCACGACAAGCATTCTAAGAAAGCCTTAGTCTATCTTAAAGTCTGTATATCCTTGTTCTCTGCAATAGTCGGTTATTATCTTGATAGCCTCTTTAGCTTTAGGGCTCTTACTGGCAATGTCAAGCCAGACAACTTCAGCCGCTTTTGTCATTACGTCAACATCGGACGCCGGTAGCTGGCATACTTCAAGTCCTTCTTTCTGCATCTTGGCAAGGGCTTCATCATTCGCACCTAATTGAGTCACGCGATTTTCAAAATATGCTGCATCCGCGGCAGTTTGCAGAATGGCCTTAAGGTCGTCTGGTAACTCCTGCCAGACATCCATATTTACCATTAAGTCTTCCTGCTGGAAGGCTGTGATAAGGGCCGGGTATACTAAATACTTGGCGACTTCATACCATTTCCAATTGTATAGCGAACTCGGACCAACCCAAGTCGCAGCATCAACGGTGCCCAATGAGAGTGCCATGTAGACTTCCTCTCCGGGAATAAAAGTGGTGGATGCTCCAAGCTCTTCAACTAACATTGCAGTTGCACCATGAGTCCTTATACTTAGTCCCTCAAAATCTTTTACCGACTCAATTGGCTTAGTACTTAACAATGGGATTAGATCACTTTGCATTGTGGTAAGAAGGTAGACACCCTGCTCAGCGTAGCTATCCCGGAAGAGGTCCCCCAGCCCGCCGTACCAAATAGCAGCAAGGTCATCCGCATTTCTTGGCCCCATGGGGAAGAGGGCAGAGAGAGTCTCCGGCATCATGCCGCTCCAATATGACGAAGCACCACCACTAATCTCAAATACGCCTTTAGCCAAAGAAGTAAGGATCTCTGTGCTGGGTACTAGTGCCCCCGCAGGATAAAGCTCAATATCAATCCGTCCATTCGACATTCGCTCAACCCTATCAACAAAGTCGGCGATCGTGACAGCATACTGGATCTCTGTAGGTGCGTAATGTGACTGCATTCGCCACTTATATACCTTTTCCACTGGAGCTGGCGTTGGTGTCGGTGTTGGTGTTGGAGTTGGTGCTGGCGTCGGAGCTGGTGCTGGTTTAGCACAGCCAACAAAAACCAAACTCGCAACAAGTGCTACTGATAACATTACCATTACTAATTTATGTTTCATCTAATTCTCCTTTCCTAATCTAAATTTTTCTCTCAGTCTTTCCTGAGCGCCTCTCACCCATTTCTTCTCCTTCCTTTCCTTTTTCTTCAATGCCTCTTCCACAGCCTTATTGACAAATTCATTAACATCTTTACAACCTAAGAATAGGCCCGCTCAAGCTGGGAGCGGGCCTATATATTAATGAAGGTTGTAAATGAAAAAGGCTATTAATCCACTTCATTTGACCAACTGCTTCCTAATTTTCTTTTTGTTTCTCGAGAAACTCCTCAACAGCATGCCGTATCATTAGACTTCGTATTCTGGGTTTACCCCTGATCACCGTCTCGCAATACTTATCCAATCTACGCAGCAACTGTTTGGGCATGGTAAGGCTAGTTATCATGATTGAATTTAAGGTTTGCTTCCTTCCTTCGAAAGGATTTTGGCATTACTTGGCCTCGTGTTTCTTGGAGCATACAAGCTCAAAGTGATATAGGGTAAACTTAAATAGCTTTTTTGTCAAGTAGGTTGTTGCTGCTGTGTTGATGTTCTACGATTTTGTCACCATCTAATTGTTCAGCGAAAATGTCACCATGAAGGAGATGGTGATATTGAACAAGAAAGAACAGAGGAGGCTAGCGGTGTTAAACGAGGTGGAGAGAG
>Ga0210003_1002891_pt1 | contig 14241 bp, 6 predicted proteins | sample LantaG_FD_182804 | JGI IMG/M metagenome (GOLD analysis project Ga0210003, IMG submission 182804) | Deep subsurface microbial communities from Baltic Sea to uncover new lineages of life (NeLLi) - Landsort_02402 metaG (SPAdes) (version 2) | ecosystem: Environmental > Aquatic > Marine > Oceanic >... | reverse complement strand
TCTCTCTCCCCCTTTCTCTCTCTCTCTCTCTCTCTCTCTCTCTCTCTCTCTCTCTCTCTCTCTCTCTCTCTCTCTCTCTCTCTCTCAAACTAAAAGAAAAGAAAAAACTTCTTTTCTACCACTTCCTCTCGATCGGCGCTGAAGGAGGCGGCGGCGGCGGGGCGTCGCCGCCCTCGGCCGCGCGCGAGCGCGGCTGGTAGCGCGAGGGCGGGCGAGCGTCCGAAGAAGAGGGGGGCAGCGGGGCGACGCCCGAGGGGGGCGCCTCCCCGGCACCGCCGCGCCTCGGCTGGAACTTCCCCGAGGCCGGCGCCGGCGGGGCAGCGGCAGCGGCAGAGGGCGCCGGCGGCGCCTCGCCGGCGCCCGCGCGGCGGGGCTGCCACCTGCCCGCCGTGGGGCGCTCCTCCCGCGAGAAATCAGCAGCAGGACGCTCCTCGTCGCGGTCGCGGTCGCGGTCGCGGTCGCGGTCGCGGTCTCCGCGGACGGGGGGCACGAAGCCCGACCCGGCCCGCCTCGAGGGGGGGACGTACCCTCCTCCTCCTCCGCCGCCGCCGCCGCCTCGCTCGCCGCCGCCGCGCCCCGCGTCCCGGTCGTCCCTGCCGCCGCCGCCGCGGTCGTCCCTCCCGCCGCCGCGGTCCCTGAGGTCGGCAAAGTCCCTCGCCGGCCTCTGCTCCTCCCTCTCGGACTCCCTCCTGCGCTCCCTCTCGCGCTCCTCCTCCTCCCTGCGCGCCTCGCGCTCCTTCTCGGCGCGCTCTTCCTCCAGGCGCTCCCTCTCGAGCTCCTCCTCCTCGCGGCGCGCCAGCAGCTCCTCGCGGCACTTGCGCACGAACGCGCGCGCCCTCGCGGCCCTGCGCTCCGACTTGGCCTTCTCCTTGCGCTTGAGCGCCGCGGCCGCGCGCTGCGACGCCAGCGCCTCGAACTCGGCCGCGCGCCGCTCCTGCGCCGCGCTCGCAAACGCGCGCGCGTCGGCCGCGAGCCGCGCCAGGCGAGCCTTCTGCGCCGAGTCGGCCTCCCACGCCGCCCTGTGCTGCGCCGCGGCCTCGACCAGCTCGTCGGCAAAGGCGGCCTCGTCCTCCTTCAGGCGCGCCTCGTGGGCGGCCTCGATCAGCGGGGCCTCCTCCTGCCTCTTGGCGCGCGTCGCGTGGTCGAGGTTGCGCGCCTCGCGCGCGAGGCGCCGCTCGGCCTCCTCGCGGGCGCGCGCCTGCTCCGACAAGACCTCGTCGAGCAGGGCGCGCTTGTCGACGGCGGCGCCGGCCCTGGCGGCGAGCGACGACGCCGAGCGCGCGCCGCCGCCGCCGTCGTCGTCGTCGTCGCCGACGCCGACGAGCCCCGGGACGGACCCCTCGACGGCCCCGACGACGGCACTCGCCGCCGGGGCGGCAGCAGCGCTCCCGCGGAGGCCGCCGCCGGCGGCGGAGGCGCCGCCACCGCGCTTCTTGGCCTGCTCGAGCATCGCCCTGGCCTCCTCCTGCTCGCGCTCGGCGAGCTCGGCGCGGATGCGCGCCTCCTCGCGCTTGAGCCGCTCGGCGCGGCGGCGCTCCTCCTCGGCGGCCTCGGTCAGGCGGGCGGCCACGGCGCGGCGCTCGTCCTCCTCGCGCTCGCGCTCGGCGGCGGCGCGCTCGGCCTCCTCCTTGCGGCGCTCGATGACGACCTTGCGCGCCAGCGCCCGGCGGTGGTCGGTCTCGGCCGCGGCGCGGGCAGCGGCGACCGCGGCGGCGGTGCCCGCGGCGACGGCGGCGAGCGGGTCCTCGGCGTCCTTCGCTGCCGAGTACGCCGCCGCGGGAAGGCGCGCGAGGGCCGCAGAGAGGTGCCGCGACGCGACGGCGAGCGAGGAGCGAAGGCCGTCGGCGGGCGACGAGGCCGCGGCGACAGGAGCAGCAGCGCCGGCGGCCGAGGGGGCCCCCGCCGCGGGCGCCACGGACTCGAGCGGGGCCCCGCCGAAGATCAGGACGCCGGCGCGGTGGTCGATGCGCGCCGCGAGGTTCAGGCCGGCGGCGCCGCCTCCAGAGGAGCTCCCGCTCCCGCCGCCGCCGCGCGCGGCCTCGGCGACGATCGCCTCGACCTCGGCCCTCGGCAGGAAGGGGACAGCCTCGGCGAGCTCCGACAGCGGCAGCACCGAGTAGACCCGCGACAGCTGCTGCAGCGCAGTCAGCAGCGCCACCTTTTTGAGCGGCGCGACATAGCCGCTGAGGTCGGCTGCGGCCTCGACGGGGCAGGCCGCCGAGGGGGACAGCAGCGGCGCCTTGGCCGCCTTCTGCCCTTCTTCCCCTTCCTTCTTCTCCGGGATCCTCGTCGCCTCGAGCGCCTCGAGCAGTGGCGCGAGCCTCGAGCAGAGGTCGAGCGGCGCGAACTCGGCCTCGAGCAGCGCGTGGATGGCGCGCACGGGCTCCGGGACGAGGGCGAGCGCGCCGCGCGCCGCGAGCTCGGCGACGAGCGCCGGGCGGGACAGCGCGAGGCGGCCCGAGCTGGCCGAAGCGGCCGCGGCGGCCGCGGCGGCGGCAGCGGCGTCCTTGCCCCCCTTCTTCGAAGAAGAGCTCGCGAGCGAACCGTCGACGGCGAAGCCGAGCAAGCCCGCGACGCGCGCGCACCGCTCGCGCTCGACGTCTGCGTCGGCCTCCGTCGCGGCGGCGGCGAGCGCGTCCACCGGCGGCGAGCACAGCGCGGCGAGCGTCGCGTTGGCGGCCAGGGCCGCGCGGTCGCCGTCGGTCAGCTGCGCGACGAGCGACGACTGCGACGATGCCGCGGCCGACTTCGAAGACGCCTTGGCCGGCGTCGTCGCCGCCGCCGGAGCAGCAGAGGCAGCGGCGGCAGCGGCAGCGGCGGCGGAGGTCGCGGCGGCAGAGGCGGCCAGCGAGAACAGCTTGTACCACGCGTACCCCCCGTACAGGTGCGCGCCCGAGACGGCGAAGATCTTGGTCAGCTGCGCGTAGTACCCGGCCATCGCCGCCGCCCGCGGCCCGGAGCGGCGCGAGCCGGCGCCGGAGGGGCCCGCGCCGGCAAGGGCCATCACCGAGTGCACGTCCTCGACGCACCGGAAGGCCTCCTGCCACATGCCCAGCTGCGCCGCGCCGCGCAGCCCCTCGAAGCGCGTCTCGAGCATGCACTGGAGCGTGTCGGCGTTGGCGAGGTCCGGCCGGTCGCGCTGGTCGCGGTACTTGGTCAGGTTGGCCAGGTGCGACCGCAGCACGTCGCACAGGCGGCGGAACTCGGTCGCGCGGCGGTGGCGCAGGCAGAACGCGAATGCCCGCGAGGCCGTCACCGCGTAGAGCTGCTCGAGCCTCGAGTTGTTGCGCAGCACGTCGAGCACGGTGCGGTGCGCCTCCCAGAGGAAGCGGAAGGCCGGCGTGACCGCCTCGCGGGCGGCGGCGGCGGCGTCGGCCGCCGAGGGGGCCGGCGCGCCGGAGGCCTTGTCGCCGCCGTCGGCCGCCCCCCCGGCGGCCGCGGCGGCGGCGGCGCTCATGGCCGCGGCGGCGGCCTGCGCCGAGGCCGCCGCGGCGGCCAGGAGCGCGTCCGGCGACGCGTCGGCCTCGAGGTCCTCAACGGCGTCGAGGGACTTGGCGCCCTGGTCGTCGGCCGCGGCGGCGGCGGCGCCGGCGGCGGCGACCGCGACGGCGTTGGCGGCCTCGGAGGCGGCCAGGGCCTCCTCGGCTTTCGCGGTGGCGACGTCGAGGAAGTGCTTGACGACCTCCTCGAGGGAGCCGACGTTGACCTGGAAGAGAGAGAGAAAGAGAAAGGAAAAGGAGAGACGCAAATGAGTGTCTCCGGGTCGAGAGGGCTCTTTCTTCCGTCGATCGTCGTCGAGCCGCCGCCGAGCCATCCGAGAGGGAAAAAGCCGCCGCGGGGCCTCTCCATCTTTCAACGCGCCCCTGAAGGGTTTTCCCTTCAAGGGCGCGTTTTTTCGTCTCTTTTCTCTCGCGATTCTGATCAGAACACAGTGTTACTATCGCAGTCCCGGCGTAAAGAAAACGGAGACGCGGTTGGCTACAGAGAAAGACATGTCTTTCTCTACTTTCTCGTGGCGATCGCATCGATGGGGCTCTCTCGTCGTCGTCGGCGGCGTTTTTTGCAACGTCGACGACGCCCTTCCAATCGATCGCCGCTCGATTCCCTCCCTCTCTCTCTCTCTCAACTCCCGTCGCACGCCTTCTTCTCCTCTCTTACCTGCTGGCACACGTTGCGGTAGTGGATCAGCCCGTCCTTGGCGTAACGGCCTTTGCGCAGGTCCACGCAGAGCTCGACGTAGCGGAGCCCGACCGACTCGAGGACTTTCGTCCAGGCGGCCCGGTGCCTCTTCGACGAGAGAACGTCGTGGAGCGCGCGCAGCGCCGCGCCCTTCTGGCCCACGGCGATGAGCTCATCGGCGCGCTTGAGGGCGTTCTCGGGCTTGGCGAAGCCCGGCCCTCCGCGGAAGAAGCGGGACATGGCGGCCGGATTCGGTGAAGAAAAGGAAAAGAGAGAGGAGCGTCGGGCGGATCGGACGAGAACAGCGACGGCTGCGAGAAACGAGAAGCGAGGCTCGCGCTTGTTCTCTCTCTCAGGCGCTCTGTCTCTCTCTCTCTCACACGCGAGGGCGGCGGCAGAGAGAGCGTGCACAGACAAGGGCCTCGTCCGGGTGAGGGACAGAGAAGAGAGGTTGTTTTGTTTTTCTCGTTCTCCACGAAGCCTCGGAGAAGGAAAGAGTGAAGGGCGAGAGAAGAGCATGGACGTTCCGCTTTTTTTTTTCTTCCTTTCCTCTCTCTCAGAAGAAGCAACGAGAATTACGAATTCCGATGCTTGGCTTCGCGGCCAAGCTCTTGCGCCCTCGAGCGTCGGTCTCCGAGGGTGCCTCGGCTCAGCCTCTGCGCTCCCGTCGAAGAATGAGACGACGAGCGAACTTCAGGCCGCCGCACGCGAGGGCCCCGGATGCGACGTCGACGTCCGCAGCAGGGGCATCGCCGAGCTCCTCGCCGCCTCCTCTCCGACCCCCTCCTCCTCCTCCGCTGCTCGACCAGGCCTCGACCCCTCTCCTCGATGCCGTGCTCCTCCGCGGCTCGCGCACCCCTGCCGAGGCGCCCTTCCACGTCCCCGGGCACAAGCGAGGGGCCGGGATCGCCAAGATCGGGGAGCAGCGGCGGGGTCGGCTTCGGCACCCTCTGGCGAGGCTCCTGGGAGGCGACGGGGGGCGCGAAAACCCCGTCTTTGCCCTCCGCCACGACCTCACCGAGCTCCCGGGGCTCGACCTCCTCTCGCAGCCCGAGGGCCCGATCCTCGAGGCGCAGAGGCTCGCCGCGGAGGCCTGGGGCGTCTCCCAGACCCGGTTCCTGGTCAACGGCTCGACGGGGGGGGTCGCGGCGGCGGTGCTGGCGTGCTGCCGGCTGTGGGCGCGCCGGCCGCGGCGCGAGCGGCAGGTCGACTCAACCGCCGGAGGAGGAGGCGGGGGCAGCGGCGAGGAGGAGGGGAGCGAAGACGACGACGGCGAACTCCGTCTCGCTCGTCCTCTCGTGCTCATCTCTCGGGGGGCGCACCGCTCCGCCGCGGCGGCGGCGGAGCTCGCCGGCGCGGACGTCGTCTGGATCGAAGAGGAAGGAGGGGGCCCGAGCGACGGCGGCGGCGACGCCCCTCCTTTCTCCGGTTCCGAGTCGCGGTGGGGCAGCGAGGGGCCGGGGCGCGTCGCGACTGCCGCAGGTATCCGGCGAGCTCTAGATCTTGCGCAAGAGCTCGATGTCACCGGCGCCTCTGGCGAGGGAGAGAGGAGGCGGGAAGAGGAAGAAGATGAGGAAGAAGGGAAGCGAAGAAGGTGGAAGAAGAAGAGGGCGGCGCGCATGCCGGCCGCGGTGCTCGTCGTCTCGCCGTCCTACTTCGGGGCCTGCGCTGACGCCTTTTCCCTCGCCGCCGCGTGCAGTTTGGGAGGAAAGAAGATCCCCCTGATCGTAGACCAGGCCCACGGGGCGCACTTCGGCCTCGACGGGCGCTTCCCGCCATGCGCTGCCGCTGCTGCCGCCTCCGCCGCGGGCGAGGGAGAGGCTCCGGGACTGCAGCCGCCTCCGCCTCCTCCTCCGGTCGTCCTCGCCGTCGCGTCTGCCCACAAGACCCTCGACGCCCTGGGCCAGGCCGCCCTGCTCCACTCCGGCTGGGGCGTGTCCGAGGAGCTCCAGCGGGAGGTGGACCGGGCTCTGGCGATGCTGCAGACGTCGTCGCCGAGCTACCTCCTGCTCGCGTCGCTCGACGCGGCGCGCGCCGCCGGGGTCGGCAAGGTCGGGGTCGGCGCCGCCGGCGGCGGGGAAGACTCGCCGTTCGGCCCCTGGGACGAGCCCCTCCGGGCCGCCGCCGCGGTCGCAGAGGCCGTGCGGTCCGTGGCCGGGGCGCACCTCCTGAGCGACGAGATTGAGGAGGAGACGAGAGAAGGAAAAAGAGAAAGAAGAGAGTGGGACCCCCTGAGGCTGACGGTGCGGCTCGACGGCGTCGGCGGCCGCGCGCTCGCGGTGGCGCTCGAAGAGGGAGGAGAAGGAGAAGAGGGTCCTTCCGGAGAGGCTTCGACCGCCGCGGTGGAGATGGCGACTTCTCGAGCCGTGGTGCTCGCCCTCGGGGCGGGGAGCACCGTGGAGCACGCCGAGGCGTTCGGGAGGGCGCTGCGGAGGGTGGCGGCGAGGAGCAGGGGGGGCAGAGGCGGCGGCGGAGGGGGAGGGAGCGCCGCGGGCTCTGCTCCGGCCGTTTCCGCCGCCGCCGCCGCCTCGCCCCCTCCGCCGCCCTCTGGGTCCCCCCCTCGAGCGACCGAGCTGATCCCTCTCAAGGCCTCCCTGGGCCGCCGCCTCGCCGCGAGCCTCCTCGCGCCGTACCCCCCCGGCGTGCCCCTCGTCCTCGAGGGCGGGGCGCTGACCGCGGCGGCGATCGCGGCGGCGGCAGAGGCCTGGGCGGGAGGGTCAGCGGTCTTGGGCCTCTCCGACGGGAAGCGAGGGGGGAGCAGAGGAGAGGAGAGAGGCTGCCGCGGCGAGCCCTTCGTCTGCGTCTTTTTGCGCTGAATCAAAAGGGGGAAGAAGAGAGGGAGAAGAAGAGGAGAGCTGCTGCGTTCGGTGTACTTTTTCACTTGTAAAACAGGAAAAAAACGAAACAAAAAAAAGCGAAAGCAACAACAACGGCAAAAAAAAACCAACCTCTACTGCTCTCCCTTCTTGGGACGCTTGGTCGCGGGCCGCTTCCTCGGCTCCCCGCGCCCCCTCCCGCCGCCGCGTCCCCTCCCGCGCCCGCGTCCCCTCCCTCGCCCTCGCCCGCGCCCTCCCCCGCCGAGCTCGTCGTCGTCGTCGTCCTCGTCCCCGAAGGAGACGAAGTCTGTCCCCTGCAGCGCAGACTTGCGCACGCGCTTGCCGAGGCCCGAGTAGTCCTCCGGTCCGATGCCTCCTCCTCCTCCGCCGCCTCCCGGGGAGGGGCCCCCGGGGAGGGCGCTCATGTCCACGGGGTAGGCTGCGGCAAAGGCCGCGGCGCGGCCAGCCGCAGCGGAAGAAGACGGGGGGGGGCCCGAGGTGAAGGTGCCTCCCCCGGCCCTCGCTGCCGCGCCGGCGCGCTGCCCCTTGGCGTCCGACCGCCGCAGGCCCCGCTCGACGACCGACGCTCGGTCGGAGAGCACCGCGACAGAGTAGCACAGCGCCGTCGCCGAGGGGCCGCAGCGCGCCAGGTCGCGCAGCCAGGCGGCGCGCTCCCTCCCCGACCGCCACAGCGCGAAGCGGGCCTTTGAGCCCAGCCCGGAGTCGTCGTCGGTGTTGTCGATCTCGTCGAAGGCGCGCAGGCGGGCCGCCGTGAGGGCCGCGTCGCCGTCGCCGCCGCCTCCTCCGCGGGCGCTGCCGCCGTTGTAGTAAGACGAGGGCCTGTCTCCTCCTACTCCTCCCCCGTTGGCGCTTCCTCGCCGGTCGTCCTCGTCCTCGTCGTCATCCTCCTCCTCGTTCGCCATCATCATGCCGATCTCCCTCGCCGACGGCGCCATCGCCGAGGGCAGCAGGCCCAGAGGGGCCAGCCGCTCGACGTCCGAGGCGAGGACGAGCGGGTTGGGAGGGCCATCGAGGCCGAAGGGGAGGGCCGCGGCGGAGCGCGGGTGGGGCACCGCCGCAGCCGCGGGGGCAGCCGCGGGGACAGCAGCAGGAGCAGCAGCAGCGGCGGCGACATCCGCCGTCGTCGCCGCCGCTGCGTCCGCCGGCACCGCAGCAGCAGCGGCTTGAGCCTGGGCAGCCGCCGCCGCCGCCTCAGCCGCCTGCGCTTGCACGACTCCCTGCAGCTGCAGCTGCTGCTGCGCCTCGAAGTAGGCCCTGTCCCCTCCGGGCCTGGGGGGCCCGGCGTTCGGCGGCAGGGGGCCGAGGAACGGCAGCCTCGGCTCCAGCTCCCCCTCGACCGCCTCCGCGCCCGCCGTTGGCGTCGGCGACGCCTCGCGCCCGGTGTCCTCTCCTTCTCCTCCCTCTCCGTTCTTCAAGTCCTCGTCGCGCCGCAGTGCCAGCCACGGCTCGACGTATCTGTCCCGCGCGCCGCGGGGCAGGCCGGAACCCAGCCTCGCGAGCGCGGCCTCCAGCATCGCCGCGGAGGCCGCCAGCGCGACGACAGAGAGCCTTCCGCCGCCGTCTCCCTCGGAGCACCCGGGCGCGGCAAAGAGCGCCTCCTCGGGCTGCACGTGCTGCCTCCCGGCGAAGCGCCGCGCAAGGTCCTGGAGCATCGCCCTGGCCGAGCGGAGCACCTCGGCGTCTTCGCGCTGCTTGTTGTTCTCCGCCGACGACGGGGACGCCAGGGCGGCGCCGAGGCGCGGGCTGCCCCGCATCCGTCGGACCTGCTCGGCCGCCGCCAGCACGTCGGCCGCAAACGGCACGCCGGGCGGCATCGCGGCGGGGCCCTCGAGCCCTTCCCCGACGGCGATCTCGGCGTCGATGCCGGCTTCCTGCCCGTCATCGCTGGGCCTGCGCGCCTCGTGCAGCGAGCTCAGCAGCGCCCTCTCGCAGGGCACCCTCGGCGTCAGCCCCGCGGCCAGGGCGTCGAGCTGGGCCCGGGTCGACAGCTTCCTCCACGCGGACGCCGGCGCAAACGGCTCGCGGGCCTCCTCCAGGGAGCAGCCCACCTCCTCGAACACGACGTTTCGCGCCGCCGCGGGGCCCCTCCACGAGGACCCGTTCCTGTCCGTGCCGAGAAGCTCCCCGCGGAGCGTGCGGTCGTCGGGCTCTCCTCGGGAGGGCGCCGCGACGCGGCCGCAGATGACGTCGACCCTCTGCCCGAGCACCGCCCGCGCGGCGGCGCCGTCCAAGACGTCGTCGCAGAGCAGCGCCAGAGCGCGAAAGTGCAGGGGAGTCGGCACCGCGTGCCAGGGGACGGCGGCGTCGAGGGCCGCGGCGAGGAGGGCCGCGGCCTCGTCGTCGGAGAGGAGGGCGACGTCTTTGGCGGAGAGTGGTCCGGAAGAAGGAGACTGATTTTTGTCGCCACCGCCGCCGCCGCAGGGCTCCGTCTCGCTCTTTCCCTCTTCCGCTCCCCATCCCCCGGCGTCCTCCTTCCCAAACAGCTTCTCCCTGACCTCCTTCGGGCTCGGGCTCCCGCAGGCGGCAGCGGCACCGGGGAAAAGCGCCACCGCCGACCCGGCCCTCGAGGCTGCGAGGTAGCGACGGAGCACCTCCGGCCAGCACGCGCCGCCGTCGGCGGCGTCCAGGGCCCGCGCCCACCTCCGGGCCCGCGCCCTCGTCGCCGCCCCGGACTCGTGGGGGACCGACAGCAGGTCGAGGACGACGTTGCCCAGCAGCGCGAGGTAAGCATCGGCGAGCACTCCCAGTCCCGACTGGGTGTGCGGGCAGGGGGGCAGAGGGAGGGAGGCGGCGGCAGCAGCAGAGGCAGCCGGCGGCGCGTCGGCGACCGCGGGCGCCCTGAAGAGTTTGTTCCCGGCGCCGTCGTCGCCGAGCGGCTCGAGGTAGTGCGTCTGCGGCATGGCCCTGTCGAGCGGCGCGCCCACCGCGGCGACGAGCGCGGCCGTGTCAACGGGAGGGAGGCCCAGCGAGGGGCCCATCACGGTCAAGAACTCGGAGACCGCGAGCGCGTCGGCGAGGGCGCGCGACGTCGCGGGCGAGAGCGGCGGCGCGACCACGGGCGCCGGAGGGGGGCCCGCGGCCCTCGCCCTCGCGAGGGCGAGCTCCCGCTCCGCCCGCTCGGCGCGCTCGCGGAGGCGCTGCAGCGGGATACGCTGGTCCGCCAGGGCGACGGGGAGGGGCGGGGCGGGGGGCAGGGGGGGCCTGCTCTGCTGCCGCTGCTGCTGCTCGTCGCCTCCCTCGCTCTTGACGTGTTCCTCTCCGACCTTCGCCGCCGCCGCCGTCGCCGATGCAGCGGGGTAAAACACAAAGCCGGCCCCTGCCTCGAGGTTGGCGAGCTCCTGCGCCGTCGGCAAAAGAGAAATGTCTGCCCCGTCCCCAGCGCGCTCCAGAGCGGCGTCGAGCGAGGCGGCGACAAAGCGCGCCAGCGCGGCCTCCCTCTCGGCGGCGTGGGCGGCGGCCTCGTCGTCCTCCGCGGCCGCTGCGGCCGCCGCCGCCGCAGCGGCCCTGGCGACGGCGGCGGCGCGCGCCGCGGCGGCCTCCCTCGTCGCCTCGCGCTGGAGCGCCCGCTGGTCCTCCCGCGCCCTCTCCCTCTCGGCCCTGTCTGCGGCCCGCTGCTCCTCGCGCGCGGCCCGCTCGGCGGCGCGGGCCTCCTCGGCGGCGAGGGCCGCGGTCGCGGCGGCGTCGCGGGCCGCCGCGGCGTCGAGTGCGCGCCGCGCAGCCGAGACCAGCCTGCCGCCGGCGCCGGCCATGCGGTCGGCGCAGCGGCCGCAGGACCAGGCCCTGGGGCAGGCCGCCTCGACGTCCGCGGACGGAGAGGGCGGCCAGGGCTGCGCGGCGCCGTGGGCCCCGAAGCTGACAGGGGAGACGACCGCCGGCGGCGGAGGGGGCGGGGGGGCGGAGGCCTCTCCTCCCTCTCCCGCCACCCTTGTCGCGATCTCCGCGGAGTACGCGGCGGCTGCGGCCGCGGCCGAGGCCGCCTCGACCCCGGCGGTGGCGAGACAGGGGCCGTGGAATCCCTTGCCGCACCCGCCGCACTGCGCGAGCGGCCCTCCTGGGACCAACGCGGCGGTCGGTGCTGCCCCCGCTCCTGCCGCTGCGGCTGCCGCGGCTGCCTCGGGGCAGGTGGAGTAGGGAGCGTGCGCCCCGTGGCCGCACACGTGGCATTTCGTGGGCGGGGGCGCCGAGCCGACGGCGGCGCCGCCGGGGGGTCCCCGCCTCCTGCCCGAGGCCGAGACCCTCGGCTCGACGGAGCCCGAGTCCCGCAGCAGCGCCCTCGCCGCGGTCGCTCCCGCGGCCTCGGCGGCGAGCGCCTGGCGCACGAAGGCCGAGGCCGCCGCAGCAGCGCGCGCCGAGGTCGGGAGCAGCGCCGCGAGCGCGAAGCGTCCCGCGCCGACGCGGGCAAAGGCAGGGTCGTGGGCGAGCGTGCTCGCCAGGCTGGCCTTGGCGGCGCGCTCGGCGGCCTCGGTGGAGTTGGCGAGGCCTGGGGTTCAGACGGGAAGGGTTGAGAAGAGGGAAAGAAATAGTGAGTTTTTTTCGATTCGAGGTCTTTTTCGACCTCGAGACCTCCCCCCACCCCCAAAAAAAGTAAAAGAAAACGTAAAAAACTTCTCACCCTGCGCGACGGTCGGCGGCCGGGGCACGCTGACCCCGGTCGCCAGTGCGTAGCTCAGGATCGAATCGGCGTCCAGGCCCGTCTCGCCGACGCCCGGGGCCGCGAGCGCGTCGAAGGCGGCCCGCTTGATCGATCCCGGCGGCAGGCGAGCCGCCGTCGCCTCCGGGCGCTCCGCCGGCGGCACGAGCAGCTCGGCCATGGGGATGCGCGGCGGGGCTTCAGGGTCGGCGAGCTGACGCAGGAGGGCCGCGACGGGGGGTGGTAGGCGCGGCTGCTGGGCCTGGGCCGTTGAGGGCGCGGCGGAAGAGGCCTCCGCGCCGGCTCCGGCTCCCCCGCCTCCGCCGCCGCCGCCGCCGCCGGCGGCCTCGAGCGCCGCCTCGGCGACCGGCTGGCCTCCCGCCGCCGCAACAAACATCCTGATCGCCTCGACAATGGCCGGGGGAAGATCGCGGGACCCGACGGGGGAGGCGGCGGCCATGGTGGCGACCGCGTCCGCCGCGGCGGGGGGCGCGGGCAGCCCCGCGGCCGAGGCGACGGCGACGGCGGCGACCGCGGCGGCGTTGTTTGAGAAGCTCGCCGCGCGCTCCGCGGGGCTGCGGACCAGCGCCCCGATGGCGGCGAGGAGGCGGGCGGGCGGGTAGGTCGCGGGCGTGTCGTCGGAGTTGGCGAGGGAGTTGCTCGGGGAAGGGCCCCCAGCCGTCGAGGGCGCGGGCGACGAGGCGACGGCGAGGTTGCCCCCGCTCGCCGACGATGCCCTCCTCTTCAGGTTCGCCGCTGACGCCGGCCGCGAGCGCGGGGCGCGCGGGGCGCCGGGCTTCTTCGCAGCAGCAGCAGCAGCAGGCGTAGCAGCAGCTCCTCCTCCCGTGGCTCCAGCGGCGGCGACGGCAGCGGAGCAGAGGGCGTCGTAGGCGAGGACGGCAGCAGCGCCGCTGCCGCCCCTCGCAGCGACGAGCGCCGCCCGCGCGTCCGCCGCTGAGGCCCCGCCTCCGCCGCCGCCGCTGCCTCCCGGCAGCAGCTCCTGCTTCGTGACGAGCCAGAGGCGAGGGGACGCCCCGGGCACGGCGTAGTCTGCAGGAACGACGTGCAGCGCCGCGTTGGCCCTGAGCCATTCGACGGCGGAGGCGGGGGTGACGGAAAGAGGAGAAGGGGAAGAGGGAGAAGGCAAGAGCTGGATCGAGCCTCGGGGCAGGCTCACGAGCTGGCCGTGGCTTCCTCCCCCGGCCCCCTCCCCTCCCACGAGCAGGTCGTAGACGCTGTCGTTGCCATTGAGAGCTCTGGGACCGCCGAGCACGGTCGCCGGCACGAATCCTCCTCCTCCGCCGCTCGCCTGCTGCAGGAGCAGCGGCGGCGGCAGCAGCGCCGCCGTCGCCGCAGCCTCGACCGCGGCGGCGGGAACGGAGACGCCCTCTCCCGCAGCCAGGAGCTGGCGGTTTGCCCCTTCGCCGCCGAAGCGCGCCACGAGCTCGTCCACCAGCTCCTGGGCCGTGCAGGTGGCTCCGTGGACGTGGGCCGCGAGGGCGGCGGAGAGCTGGTTGTTGTTGGTGTTGTTGAGAGGTTCTTTCGAGTGAGAGAGGAGGGACGCCCTTCTCTTTTGCCGATCTTTTTTTTGTGTGCTCCTAGATTCGCACCGCGTTCCAGGGGCGCACGCAGGGCTCGCCTGTCCTCCAAACCATCTAACTCAGCAGCCTATCCTTGCATGATCACTCACCGTGCCGGAGAAAGGGGCCGCAGGAGGCAGCTGGAGCGACGGAGGGAGGTCGAATGCTCCTCCAGCCGAAGCCGTCGTCGTCGGCGCTGCCGTTGCCCCTCCTGCCGCCGCCGTGGCCGCCGCCGCCGCTGCGCTCTGATCGGCCACCAGGTCGCCCCCGAGCGGGTCGAACCCGAAGCCTTCCATCTCTCCCTCGACGGGGGGAGCGCCGGGAGAGAGAAGGAGACCTGCGGTTACACAGAGAGAGCGAGGAAGAGAAAGAAAGAGGGAAGAAAGAATAGGGAAATCTAAAAGTGACCGATGCTGGGGGGAAAGGAAAAAAAATCGCAGAGGAAAAAAAGGAGAGAGAAGAGAGAAGAGAGAAGAGAGAGGAACGACGACGAAGCTCGACCAGAGGCCTCTCTCTTTTTCGACCTCGACCTCTTCTTCTTTCTCCAAACTCCACACCCTCTTTCTCTCTCGAATCCGAAAGGAGAGACCACCTTTTGTTTTCGAAACACATTTTGTTTTCTTTTGCACGGTTTTGGTTTTTTTGAAACGAAAGAGGACAAAAAAGGTTGGGAGGAAGGCGTTTCTCTGTCGCCAGTTCTTTTCCATAATTTTTCCCCTTCTCTCTCTCTCTCTCTTTCAAGGGGTGGAGGGTCGCTCGTTTTGTTCTCTGAATTTCCCACCTCTCGATTCTCTCTCGCACGATCTCAAAACCTGAAGTGGAAAAAGAAGAAGAAGAAGAAGAAGAAGAAGAAGTGAAAGAACAAAAAAAATGCAAGGCAGGATGGAAGGGGGAAAAAAGTACTGAGAGATCAGAGCTGTTGTTGATGGCGGTGGTTGTCGATTGACGAGCGACGACGACGAAAGCCGAAGAACGAATAAAGAAAAAAGTACAAAGAGAGAAGAGGGAGGGGGGG
>Ga0210003_1002890_pt1 | contig 14242 bp, 10 predicted proteins | sample LantaG_FD_182804 | JGI IMG/M metagenome (GOLD analysis project Ga0210003, IMG submission 182804) | Deep subsurface microbial communities from Baltic Sea to uncover new lineages of life (NeLLi) - Landsort_02402 metaG (SPAdes) (version 2) | ecosystem: Environmental > Aquatic > Marine > Oceanic >... | reverse complement strand
ACGAAACAAAAACTCTCGACATAAAAAAAAAAAAACAGGCCCGCAGCTCGACGTCCCTTCGACCGTCACCCAGCAGCAGCTCGCGGCCCTCGTCAACGACCTCAAGGGCACTCCCAGCGGGACTGCGGACGCGCTCCCCTACGCCTTTTTCGTCGACGGGGAGCTGCAGCTGCTCCCCGCCTCGACCTTGGCAGCCGAGGACGACGACGCGCTCGCGGCGGCGGCGGCGGCGAAAAAGGCGACCAGGAAGGCGAAGCCGCCGGCCCCGCCGCCCCTCGCCAGCCTCGGCGCCCTCCTCTCCGCCGCCCGCCGGTCGGTCGAGGGCGCCGTCTCGGTCCAGTACCGACCGCAGGCCTCGTTCCGCGCGCGGGCCGTCTGCCGCTGCTCGGCCTCGCTGGCCGGCCACACCGACGCCGTCCTGGCCCTGAGCTTCTCGCCCGACGGCAGGAGGCTGGCCAGCGGCTCCGGCGACTCGACCGTGCGGCTCTGGTCCCTGGAGAGGCAGGGCAGCCCCGAGGCGACCCTGCAGGGAGCGCACGCGGGGTGGGTACTGGCGGTGAGCTGGTCGCCCTGCGGCTCGCTGCTGGCGACGGCCGGGATGGACTCGGTGGTCGGGATCTGGGAGATGGCGAAGCTCGGAGGCGCCGGCGCTGCTGGCCGCAAGGGCAAGGGCGCCGCTTCCGCTGCCTCCGCCGCTTCCGCTTCCGCCGCCTCCGCTGCCTCCGCTCCCTCCGCTTCCGTGCCTGCGAGCCAGCCCTCGTGCCTCCTGGGCGTCTGCAAGGGCCACACAAAGTGGGTCACCTCGGTCGCGTGGGAGCCCGCACACCTCTCCTCCCCGGCGAAAGGGAGCTTCAGTCCTCGGCTGGCGACGGGGTCCAAGGACGGCACGGTTCGCGTCTGGGACGCGCGGAGGGGCCGCAGGTGCCTCGCGACGATGGCTGGGCACAGGCTGGCGGTGACGTCCGTCGTCTGGGGCGGCGGCGGCGGCGGAAGCGGCGGCGGCGGAAACGGCGGAGGGAGCGAGGAGGAGGACGGGAGGATCTTTTCGGCGTCGAGGGACGGGACCATCCGCGTCTGGTGCCCCAAGAACTACACTCTGGTGACCGAGCTGAAGGGCCACGGGCACTGGGTGAACGCCCTGGCCCTGTCGACGGGGTTCGCCCTGCGCACGGGGGCCTTTGACCACGAGGGGAAAGGAGGAGGAGACGGCGGAGGCGGAGAGCAAGGCCCGCAAGGGAGGGCGCTCGCTCGCTACCGCGCCGCCAGGGGGGGCGGATCGAGCTCCTCCCCCTCCTCCCCCCTCCGCCCCGAGGTCCTGGCCTCGGCCTCGGACGACTTCACCGTCATCCTCTGGCACCCGCACGCCTCCTCCAAGCCCTTCGCGCGCCTCACCGGCCACTCCGCGCCCGTGACCGCGGTCTCGTTCTCGCCCGACGGCAGGAAGCTCGCGACGGCGTCGTTCGACAAGTCGGTGCGGCTCTGGTGCGGGCTCACCGGCAAGTACCTGGCGACGCTGCGGGGGCACGTCGGGGCCGTGTACGCGCTGGCGTGGGCCCCGGACTCGCGGCTGCTGCTGTCCGGCTCCAAGGACTCGACGCTCAAGGTCTGGGACTCGGGCGCGGCGACGGCCGACGGGAGGTGCAAGATCGCCGTCGACCTGCCAGGCCACGCCGACGAGGTGTTCGCGGTGGACTGGGCCCCCGCCGGGGGAGGGGCCGCGAGCGGGTCCAAGGACAGGCTGGTGAGGCTGTGGAGGCATTGAAGGAAAGGAAGGGAGGGGGGGAGGGAGGGAGGGAGGAAGAAGAACGAGGAGAAAGAGATGGGTCTCACTCTCTCTCTCTCTATCTCTCTCTCTCTCTCTCCCTCCCTCTCTTCTTCTCTTTTCTGTTTTCCCGTTTTCTGTTCCCTGCCAACACTCTTCTCCTTTTTTAAAATAAATTGTAAATGAACATTCGTTTTCTTTCTTCCTTCCATTGCACTATAAAACTAAAAGGGAAAACGCGCGGCGGAGAGAGGGGGTGGGGGGCAGCAAAAGGCGATTTCAAAAGCGCAGCGTGGAGGTCGAGGTCGGAAATTGTTTTCCTTCTTTCGCGTTCTCCCTTTTTCTCCCCAGTTCAAAACCCCTCGGGTCGTTCTCCTTTTCCCCGTTTTCAGATTCAGACGCACATCGGCTTGTAGCTCGCCTCGGCCATCTTGGACACGACGCCGTTGTAGGTGGCCATGTCTGTTTTGGTTTGAAGTTTTTTGTTGTTTTTTCGAGGTGTGTCAGAAGAAGGTGAGCAGAGCACAAGGAAGAGGTCGAAGCGCGACGGGCAAAGCGTCGTTCGAAGAGTTTCTCAACAGCTGCGGGATTGGATTGAAAAATCTGGCTCCCTGTTTTCCTCTCCTTCCCTGGCCTCTCTCTCTTTCTGTTTCTCTTTTTTCGCGGAGAGCAGCAGCGCGAGACCATGCTCTCTACAAACAAACAAACTTCGCACCGAAAGCGCCGGCCAGGGGAGCCCTGGCCACCTCCTCAACCTCGCCCGCGCCGCGGACGACGGCGACGAATTCGATGACGGGCGCGTCGAGCGCCGAGCCGAGCTCCGGGCTCAGCGTGACGCGGACCTCGGCGCCATCGGAAGCGGTGACAGTGGCGACGTTCCCGGAGACCTCCTTAACCTTGGGAGATTTGATTTGAGGTGGAGAGGAGGGAGATTAAGATGAAGCGAACGGGGTGAGAGAGAGAGAGAGAGAGGGAGAGGAGCGAGGCGGGAATGCATTTGAAATCAAAACGTGGGCGTATTCAGTCCCTTCTCTCGCGCGTTTACTCCTCCCACGCTCACCTGAGCGACCAGCAGAACCTTCTTGCCGGTCAGGCCGGCGAGCATGGCGCCGTTGACGCGGGGCTTGGCGTCGGAGATGTCCATGTTGCGAGGGTGGACTATGAGAAGAAGAAGAAGAAGAAGAAGAAGAAGAGGAAGAAGAAGAAGAAGAAGAAGAAGAAGAAGAAGAGAAGAAGAAGAGGAGCGGAAAAAAGATGGAGTTTTGAGAGAGTTTCGAGTTTTGAGAGAGTTTTGAGAGAGTTGAGAGAGGAGAGAGGCGAAAGAAAAAAATGGGGCAAGCTCACTTCCTGTGCAAAAAAAATAGAGAGCGTCGAGCCCTTCTTTTCAATCCCTTCGATCTTGTTGCCTTTCTTGCTCTCCGCAGCAGCACACTGACGATCGTCACTCGTCAATCTATCCGACCAAACGAGCGCGAACTCGAAGGGCCTCCTCCATAGAATTTCCCTTCGCCGTCAACATCTCATCATGGCCCGAACCGCAGCCGACCTAAACCTCTCGGTGCTCAAAAGGCTCGATGACGACATCCAGGAGGTCAGTGGCGTGCCATCCAGAGGAGACGAAGCTCGAATGGACGCTTTCTAGAGGAAGAATCGGGCGAGATCGCATGCGACGGCGACGGCTTGATGACGACGATGGAAACGGAAGGAGAAAAAAAAACTCAACCTCTTCCTCTTCCTCTTCCTCCTCTTTAGGTCATCGCCTCGGCGGGCCACGTCGCCCTCTACGACTATGACACGACCGCCGAGGCCTGGCGCCGCAAGGACATCGAGGGCTCGCTCTTCATCCTGCGGCGCTCGTCGCACCCCAAGTTCCAGATGCTGATCCTCAACAAAAAGTCGGCGACCAACTACTCCGAGGACGTCCTGGGCGGCTTCGAGTTCGAGAACGCGCCGCCGTACCTGCTGTACCGCAACGAGCGCGACGAGGTGTTCGGGGTGTGGTTCTACGACCAGGGGGAGTGCGCGAGGCTCGAAGGGATCCTTCAGAAGATCGTCAAGGAGAACTCCTCCGGAGAGGCCGCCACGGCTGCTGCTCATGCTACCGCTCCTTCGTCCTCAAGGGGGCAAGCAGGGGCGGCAGCAGGAGGCGGAGGCGGAGACTTCTGGGACCAGCCCGCGTCGCTGCCTGCGGGTTACGACCCCCTCGGCGGAGCCTCCCGCGCCGGACAGCAGCCTCAGCAGCAGCAGCAGCCTCAGCAGCAGCCTCAGCAGCAGCCTCAGCAGCAGCAGCAGCGGCCTCCCCCGTCGCCGGCGCCGGGGGCAGACAACCTCGCCCGCCTCCTCTCCTCAGCCCGGCTCGCCCCTCCGCCGCAGTCCCCGGCCCCCGTGCCCGCTCCGGGGCCCCCCGCGGGAGGAGGAGGGGCCGGGGGAGGGAGCCTGCAGGCGCTGCTGTCGAGGGCGAGCGGGCCCGCTCCCCCTCCGCATCAGCCGGGCCCGATGATGCCGCCCCTGCAGCAGCAGCAGCAGCTCATCCCGCCGCCGTCGGACGTTGCCCCCGCCGCGAGGGACGCCGTGAGGAGGGCGCTGCTGGCGCTGGCGGGAGACGACGCGTTTCTGAATGCGATCACGAGGGCGCTGCGCGGCGGCGGGGTGCCGATTTGATGAGGGGGAAACGGGGAAAAAGAGAAGAGAGAGAGAGAGAAGAGAGAGAGAGAGGGAGAGAGAGAGAGTGTGAGAGAGAGAGAGAGGGTGGAAGGAGGAGAACGACGAGAGGTCGAAGAACTGACGAGTTTTTTTGCAAATCACTTTCAATTTTCCTCTGCGTTTCGTCCCTCTTCTCGCTCTCTTTCTCTTTCTCGTCACTTCTTCTTTTTCTTCTTCTTCGAGTAGCACGCCATGCAGGTGCGTCGCCATCATCGTGGCGAGGGCTCGGAGAGCGCGGCGTTGTGCACGAAAGAGGGGGAGCAGCAGCAGCAACAGCGTCGCCCCTCCGGCGAAGCTGATGCCGCGCGACGAATTTCGACGCTCGTTTTCGATTCCGCGCGCTCTTCCTGTCTCTCTCTCTCTTTCTCCGTCCGCATTTCGACTCTCTCGAACGGCGACTCTTGTATCTCTCAGCCCTGGCGTAAGGAGAAAAGATGAAAGTGACAGAGCACGAGATTGCGCCTCCGGTCTTCCAGTCGTCGCCGACGTGTGCTCTTCATTTTTTCGAAATCGACCGGCGACGACAGACACCGCCGTTTTTCTTTCCTTGTCCTCGACCTCCTCCAAACACTCACACTTCCCTCTCTCTCCTTTTCCGTCCCTCTCTCTCTCTCCAACGACCAACAACAACAGACCCCCGGCGCCCCCACCGCCGCCGCCGCCGCAAAGACCCCGGGCCCGGCCCCCCCCTCGGGCGCATCCCTCAGCACCGCGGGAGGGCAGCGCAAGCTCGTCCCGATCCAGGCCCTCAACCCCTACCAGTCGGGATGGACCGTCCGCGCGAAGGTCTCGAGCAAGGGGCAGCTGCGCACGGCCGGCGCCGCGGCGACGCAGGTGCTCTCGGCCGAGCTCGTCGACGCGCACGGCACGGCTATCGAGGCCACCTTCTGGCGCGAGGCCGCCGCGCTCGCCGACGCGTCGCTCGAGGTCGGCGCCGTCTACCTGTTCTCCCGCGGCCGCGTCAAGCCCGCGAACAAGGCCTTTTCGGGGGTGCGCAACGACTACTGCCTCGACTTTGGCCAGGGCGCCCTGTTCGAGCTGGCCCCCGACCAGGGCGACGCCGCGGGGATGAGCTCCAGGCTCGCCTACGTCCCGATCGACAGGCTCTCCGCGCACGTCGGCAAGAAGGCGCCGGTCGACGTGCTCGGACTGGCGCTCGACGTCGCGCCGCTCGGGTCGGTCAAGCGCAAGTCCGACGAGACGGAGCTGGCGAGGAGGGACGTCACGCTGCTGGACGCCTCGGGCAAGACGGTCACGCTGACGCTGTGGGGCAAGCACGCCGAGGAGGAGGGCGCGGCGCTCGAGCAGGCCAAGAACGGCGGCGGCGGCGGCGCCCCGTCTGGGGCGGGCACGCCGTGCTGCCCGCCCGTGCTGTCGGTATCCCACTGCCGCGTCGGGGACTACGGGGGGGTCTCGCTCTCCGCGCTGGGGAGGTCCGTCGTCGCCGTCGACCCCGCGGACTCGCCGCAGGCGGACGCGCTGAGGCTCTGGTGGGACGAGGAGGGCAAGGACTGCGCGCCGACGGCGGCGGGCGAGGCCGCGCTCGCCGCCGCGGGCAAGGCCCCGGGCGCCGGCGGCGCCCGCCCGCGCGCGGACTTGTCCTCGCTGCTGCCCGCCCCGGGGCAGCCCCTCCCGCCCCCCGAGGCGAAGCCCGAGTACGCCACCGTCGTAGCCACGCTCGCCGCCGTCGACCCGGAGCAGACGATGTGGTACGCCGCGGCGCCCGAGGAGCGCGGCCGCAAGGTCGTCGCCAGGGAGGACGGCAGCGGCTGGTGGTGCGAGTTCGACCAGAAGCTGTACCCCACCATGGTGCGCAGGTACGTGCTCCAGTCCAAGGTCGCGGACTCGACGGGCGAGGCGCAGCTGTCGTTCTTCGACGACGCGGCGCGGGCGGTGCTGGGCGGCAGGACCGCCGACGAGCTCGCCGACCTGAGAGAAAACAGGCCCAAGGCGTTTGCCGCCGCGCTCGCCGACGCCGCGTTCAGGCCGTGGGTGCTCCGCGTCGCGGCGCGCACGCAGGAGTACAACGGCGAGCGCAGGCGCAGGCTGGCTGTGCACTCCGCGACGCCGCTGGACTTTGGGGCCGAGGCCAAGAGGGCGCTGGCGGCGCTGGGGGCCCTGGAGATGGGCGGGGTGAAGGCCGAGGGCGTGGCTGTCTGAAGCCCCTTTTTTCCCTGAACTCGTGAATTCTCGTTTTTTTTTGGAGAGAGGGAGGGAGAGAGTTTGAACGAGGGGGGAAAAAGCAGAGCTTTTTCACGCACGCGCACACTTCTTGACTGGAACTGGCCTTTTTTTTTGTTTAAAGACGCGCTCGCGGAGGAGAGCTGTGCGTGCGGCTATCCCTCCCGGAGAGGGATAGTGGAGTTTTGGAGGGGGGGAGAGAGCGACAGAGGGGGAGAGAGTTTTCTTTTAAATGAAAAAAATGAAAAATCATTATCCCATCCACCTGAAAGGTTTCCGCTCTCTGCCGTCGTCTTTCCCTCGTCTCGCTCTCTCCCTCGCTTTCTCGATGCAGAGCACCCTTGCGCGCAGTGCCGTCAGGCCCTGCAGCGTCATTGCTTCTGCCCCTCGCCGCGTTTGCAGGAGTCGCAACGGCGTGGCCGCCCCGAGGGCCTCGGGGCTCGACACCAACATCTTTGTCAACGTAATCGAGTCCGCCGTCGCCATTGCGATCCCCGTCGCGGTTTCCATCGTCACGGCCGAGAAGTCCGACGACGAGTTTATGCGCACCAAGAGCGCGGAGGGCCTGATCCCCATCGGTGCCGCCGTCGCGGCCGACGCCGTCGCGCACTCGATCCCCGGTGAGTTAGCGTTATTTTTTTTTAGTTTCGGCTTCGAGATGGGAGTTTTGGTTTTGAGTTTTGATGAGGCCTCTCTGGCCTCGCATTTGCCCTTGAATCGCCTCTATTTGTATCCCTGGATAAGATAGCGCAACTATTTGTCGAAAGGGGATTACTTAAGAATGGAGAGCGCGAAGCGCCCTTCAAAATCGGGCTAGTAAGATAGCCATTCTTCTTCGAGACGGCGACGACGGAAAAAGATAAGACGACAAGGGGGTTTCGAAAGAAAAAGGCTATCCCTTTCCTCTTCCCTTCTCACCTCCTTTCCAACCTTTTCACAGGCCTCAACGTCCTCTTCTCCCTTGCCGCCGAGCCCGCCGGCGCCGCCGCCGGCGTGGCCTACCTCATGTCGGTGCTCCTCGCGTCGCCGGCCGTCGACCCGCAGACTTTGGCGCCCAAGGGCAGTGTACTCAACGCAGAGAAGGCCAGCGACGCGCGCGGGGCCGTGCGCGTGCCGTTCACGCGCATCCTGCCGACGGCGCTCAAGGTCGTGGACACGAGCAACAGCGGGTACACCGGCGCAGGGTGGAAGGCCGGCGCCGACGGCTTGCCCAAGCTGCCGCTCAACTCGGTGCTGATCGTCGTCGGCGTCGGCGGGCTGATCCTGGAGGCCGCGGCGCACGCTCCCGTTCTTTCCTTGTTCATGCCGAGGGTGCTGCAGGTGGCCGGGTGGCTGGCTCTGGCAGGGTACGCGCTGGACAAGCGCGAGAAGTGATTGGGTGGATTCGGTGGAGACAGAAAAGAGAGAGAGGGAAACGGAACGGAGAGGGAACGAGAGGGGGGAACGAGGAGGGGTTTTGACTTTTGCTTTCGTTTCTTTCCTGTTCTCTGTGCTCTATGCTTTGTTTGTTTGTGACCTTGGTTCTCCGAAAAACGAGAAGAAGAAACTAAAAAGAGAGGAGAGAAGGGAATGCGCGAGGGGGACTTGAGAAAAGCGAAAACGAGAGGGAAGGATTTTTTTTGTCTCGCTCCTACTGTCTCCCTCTATTCTTCTTTCCGTTCTCTTAGATTCCCGTTCTCTAAAAAGAAAAAAACTTTGAAAGGGCTTCCCGGGAGCAAAGGGGAAAAGAGGACGCTGCCTCGTCTTTACAAGAATCAAACAGCGCCGTCGAAACCAAAGAAATTGCACCTTTCTGCCACTCTCGTTCTTTTTTCTTTTCGTTGTTATGTTGTCTTTCTTTTTCTTGTATCGCCATTTCCGCTCTCAATATTTCGTGAGAGAAGGAAAGAGAGAGAGGGAGAGAAAGAGAGAGTAAGAGACGCAAAAGCCACCTCTTTTCTTCTCTCTCTCTCCACCGCCGCGCTATTTTCCTCGAAATCAAGAACCCCAACACTCGAACTCTAAGCGGCGATGGCGGCCTTCTTCGACGCGGGCGCGGCGGTCTTGGCCGCGGCGGCCTGGCGCTTGAGCGAGTTCATCGCGCAGTGCGCGGCCTTCTGGCCAGACATGAACATGGCGCCGAAGGTGGGGCCCATGCGCGGGCAGCCGTCGACCTCGGCGACCTCCATGCCGCAGATGACCATTCCCGGGACGACCTCGCGCGTGTGCGCGACGACGGCGTCCTCGGCGGTGTTCATGTCGAGCGCGCCCATGCCGGGAACTCCTGTAATTTTTATTCGATTTCGACAGGGAGAGAAGAGAGAGAGTGAGTTGCCTTGGATCTCCAGAGAAAGGGACAAAAGAACAAAAAAAAAGAGAAAAGCTTCGCTCCCGCTCTCACGGGGCAAAAAAAAGAAATTGAAGAGCTCTCACCGGTGATCATGCCGAGCTTCTGCAGGCGCTTGACGCCGGACGCGCCCATCGGCCCGTCGTGGCCCGTCGACGACACCATCACCTTGCACTCGAGCACGTTGGGGTCCATGCACATCTGCGTGTCGTGGTTGAGCGAGACCAGCGTCCAGTTGGTCACCGCGCCGGCGACGCGGCGGCCGCCGGCGGCGTCGGTCTTGACAACGAGGTCCTCGGCCGCCGTCGCGTTGAAGAGCTTGACGTTGGGCCTCGCGAGCGTCTTGGAGAGGAGCGTCGAGGTCATAAGCGCGGCGTGCTTGACGACGACGTAGTCGCCCTCGTCCTCGTAGGGGACGTCGAGCTCGTCGAGCAGGTTGTGCGCGGGCTTGCGGATGATCATCGACGAGAAGAGCTGGCCGCCGAGCCACGCGCCGCCGCCGGGGGCGACGCCCTGCTCGATGATGGCGATCTTGATCGAGGGGTCCTTGGACAGCTCGTACGCGCACGAGAGGCCCGCGGAGCCGGCGCCGACGATGATGACGTCGCACTCGGCGTAGTCGTGGAGGTCCTGTTGAAGTTCGAGTTTTTTCGGTGTTTTTTTTATTTTTGATGAGGGGAAGAGAAAGGAGGAAAGAAACGTTAGGGCGAGCGAAACGATGGAAAAAGAAACGGTGCAAAAACCCATCTCTCTTTCTCTTTCCTCCGTCCCTCGTACCTTGAAGTAGCGCGAGGTCATGGCGCGGGACACGGTGGACTCGCGGATAGGCAGGAACTTGAAGTCGTCGAACGGCGTGGCGGTAGGGCCCGAGGCGATCTCGCGCGAGCCGGCAGCCTGGGCGCGGGGCGCGACGACGGCGGCGCTGTGAATGTTTTTTGTTTTCGTTCGTTACGATTTGGAAGGGGGGGAGGAGTCGCGTGAGTCTCTGTGTTCCGATCCGACGACGAGAACTCGGGTGACCAGCGCCGCAAGAGGCGCACGAGGAACGGGGGAACAGAGCAAGCAAAAAAGGGGGGCGAAAAGAAACAGAGGAACGAAGGACTTGGTGGGGGGGGGTTCAAGAAAAGGGAAAGAAAAAAAAACAGGGGCATCAGCTGCCACCTTGGCTCGTTTGCCCCTTTCTCCTGTCCGCATGCCAACCAAATCGAGACTTACCGGGAGCGACGCGCGGAGACCGCGGGCCTGACAGCCATCTTGGTGGACAGGGCGAAAGCCATTCTGTTGGTTCGGGCGGGAAGGGGGAGTTGTGGAGGGTCAGGAAGCGGATGCGCGGAGGTCGGAGGTCGAGGGGGGAGAGGAGGGTCCTCGTTTGAGAAACGACCAACTTCAATGGTTGATGATGCCAAAGAGTCCAAAAAAAGGGCAAAAGAGACGCCCCCGCGTCGAGCAGATCTCGCGTTCTTTTCCCTTGGCCGCCGCGAGGAGCGTCGATGCACGGCCAAACCAAGCCTTCGGTGAAAGATTCAGGGCGCGGCAAAGACCGCATGGCGGAGGAAAACAGAAGCAGGAAGAAGCATTGCTTCCTCTCTCTCGTGTGGCGGCTAGTCATCGCTCGGCATGCGAAAAAGGTCGGCGGTGGGGAGAAAAGCAAAGCGCTGCCTGACCGCGGAGGCGAGCTCCGCCGCGCCGTTCCCCTTTCGACAGCACGAACAAAACGGAACATCGACGCACCTGATGAGTTTGAGGAGCTTTGAGAGCGGACGAAAGAGGCTGCGGCGGAGGCTGGAAAAGGGTAGAAAGGAGAAGAGTGAATCTGTCTCCGCCTCAGACTGCGAAAAAAAAAAAACTCGATCGCTTTCACTGTCGCGGAAGTGCCTAATTTTTTTTCCAAAGAAGAGAGGGGAGGGGGGAGAAAACAACCCTCTTTGTTGCTCCCCGCTCCACAGAGGCCGCGCCGGCGACCTGTTTTTTCGCCTCTTCCTTGCCGATTGCCTGCTTGAGGGCGCAACGAAGAGCTTTCAGCCCCGGCGCTTTTTATTTTTCACTCTCTCAATTCCAAAATGCTCTCCTTCGACGACGCTCGCATCAGAGTAGTCGCCGCGGCGACGGGACTCAAGCTCGCGCTGGCCCCCGGGTACCGATCGACTGACTTTGAGGTGCACCGCAACTGGCTCGCGGTCACCTATACACTGCCGCTCAGGGAATGGTGAGTTCAAGGGGGGGATAAAATCGCTGCTGCGGAAGGAAAAGGGAGGAAAAATGTCAGCCACGCCCGCTCGATCGAGCCCCTCACCCTTTCTCTTCTCCTCTGCTCTCTTTCTTTTGCTCTCTTGCTCTCTTTTTTCAAAAAAAACGAAGGTACCTCGACGCCACCTCGGAGTGGACCCTCGACTACCCGCCGCTCTTCGCCTACTTCGAGAGGGCGCTCGCCACCTTCGCGGCCCTCGTCGGAGCCGCCCCCAGGGCTCTGATATTGCAGACGGACCCCGTGGAGGGAGACCCGCGGACCCTGGCTCTGATGCGCCTCTCGGCCGTCGCGGCCGACCTCGCGCTCGCCGCGGTCGCCTGGAGGCTCACGACGAGCACAAAGAGCGCCAAGGGCGCGAGGACCGCGCGCGCGACGGCGACCTCCCCCTCCCCCTCCCGCTCCTCGCCCCCGCCCTGGGTCCCCTTCCTGCTCGTCTTCGCCTCGCCCGGGCTGCTGATCGTCGACTCGATCCACTTCCAGTACAACGCCCCCCTGCTCGCGCTGCTGCTCCTCGCGGTCTCTGCGGCGCAGCGCCGCCGGGGCGACCTCGCCGCCGCCGCGGCCTTCGCCGCTCTGGTCTGCTCCAAGCACCTCTTCGCGTGCCTGGGCCCGCTGTTCGCGCTGCACCTGCTGGGGCGGTGCCTGGGCAGGGGCAGGGCGGCGCTGGATGCGGGGGGGGGCGTGGCAGCCGCCGTCGCGGCCTCGGCCTCGCTCGCCACGCCGCTCGCGGCCGTCGTCGCCGCCGTCGTCGCCGTGGCGTTTGGCCCCTTCGCGCTCTCGATGCCCTCGCTCGCGCCGCTCCTGGGGCGCCTCTTCCCCTTCGGCAGGGGCCTGCTCCACGCCTACTGGGCCGCGAACGCGTGGGCGCTGGTGGCGGGTGCCGACGTGGCGCTCAGCGCGGCCCTGCGGGCCCTGGCGCCCAGGGTCGGGGCGCTGCCGCTCCCGGCGGCGATCAAGGCGACGGCGGCGGCGAGGGCCTCCTCCTCGCTCCTGTCCTCGCTCGCGGGGCGCAGGGGCAGCGGCCTGGCCTCTGGCCTCGTCCAGCAGACCGAGTTCGCCGTCCTCCCCACGCCCGGGGCCGGCACGGCGGCGCTCTGCGTGCTCCTGGCCCAGGCTCCGGCGCTCCTCTCGGCGCTGCGCTCGGGCTTCGCCTCGGCCTCGGCTCCGGGGAGGAGAGGCGGCCGCTCGCCGCCGCCGCCGCCGGCGAGGACGCCCTCCTTCGCCGCCGCGGCCCAGTACTGCCTCCTCTGCTCCTTCGTGTGGGGCTACCACGTGCACGAGAAGGCCATCCTCCCGGTGCTGGCCCTCGCGGCGTGGAGGGCCTTTGGCGAGAGCGACGAGGGAGGGGAAGAAGAAGAAGAAGAACAGGAAGAACGAGACGGCAACGGCAACGGCGACGACGGCGACGACGGCAACGGCAACGACGGGCGAGGCATCGCTCGGGGGCCGCGGGCTTACTTCCGGCTCTCCCTGCCGGCGCTGCACGCCCTGCTGCCCCTGCTGGCCCCCGCCCCCGCCGAGCGAGCGACCGCGTTCCTGCTCCTGGTCGCGCACGCCCTCTTTCTGTTTTCCGAGGCGATCGGCGGCGTCAGCCCCCCGTTTTCGCCCCTCGAAAGGGCCGCCGCCGTGTTCTTGGGCTCGCTCGAGGTCGCGTGCGTCGCCGCGTGGCCGCTGGCGCTCCCGCGGCTCGCGGCGCGCCTGCCCTTCGCGCCGCTGGCGCTGACGTCGCTTGTGTGCGCCGTGGGGGTCTGCGGTTGCTGGCTGGCGGACGCGCTGCGGTGGTGGCGGGTCGCGTTGATGGGGGGAGGAGGAGGAGGAGGAAGAGGAAGGAACGAGGACAAGGAGGAGACGAAGAGCGCTGCGGCGGCGACGAGCAAGGAGGCGGTCGCCGCAACAGCAGCAGCCTCGACGAGGAAGGCGAAGACAGCCACTTCGGCGTCGCCTTCGCTCGCCGCGCGGAGGCCGAGGCGAGCAGCACCTGCTGCCGCGAAGGCGTGAAAGAAGAGGAGGAAAAAGAGAAGAACCGAAATGCAACTGAAAAACAAAACTGTTAAAAAGATGGAACGACAAACGAGACTCTGTTCTATACTTTTTTCTTCTCTCTCTCTCCTCTTCTCCTCCGCTCTCTTCGTTTCTATATTTTGAACTGGATTAGGTTGGTGGGGGTAGCTGAGCATTTACAAAAATGGGGGGAAATGGAACAGGGAAAAGCAGAACGGAACACAAAAATCTCCAGAGTTTTTTTGCTCTTTTTTTTTTCAAGTCAGTTGTTGGGGTCCCTCCTTTTTTTTCTACCTCAGTTGTTTTTCTCACCCCTGGGCGTAGCGCCTCGTCCACTCCGCGGCAGTCTTGTCGTGGCCCTCTCTGTCCGTGAGGAGCTGCTGCGCGATGGCGCCGACGAGCGGGTCCTCTGTAAAGAAGAAGATAGAGATTTGAAGATTTTTTTTTAGTTCCTCTCGGGGGTGAGTCTCTTGCTCTTCAGAAGGTCCTCGCTGTCCCTTTCTCCCCGTCAGCCATTCACGAACACACAAAACAGAGAAAGTGAAAAGAAGAAGAAGAAGAAGAAGAAGAAGAAACTACCAAAACTCACGGGGGTTGGGGTCGGTCAGCAGCGAGCAGACAGACAGCAGCACCTTGCTCACTGTCAAGGCCGGGGACCACTGGTCCTTGAGGATGTCGAGGCAGATCTGCCCGTTGCTGTTGATGTTGCAGTGGTAGATGCGGGTCTTGAACGCGACCTTGGGCGGCTTGAACGGGTAGTCCGCCGGAAAGTGGATGTCGAGGAAGAAGACGCCGCCGGCGTAGGGCGAGCCCGAGGGGCCGAGGATCGTCGAGACCCACTCGAAGATGTTGTCACCCTTGGGGCCCGCCGAGCAGTTGCAGGGCGGGTCGAGCGAGATCTCGGCGAGCTCCTTCTGGATGCGCTTGGAGGCCGAGGACATGGCGATGTTTTTTTTCTGCGGTTTTTGGTTTGAATGCTGCTGCTGCTGCTGCTGTGGAAGAGAGCGGGGCGGGAGGGGGG
>Ga0210003_1002889_pt1 | contig 14242 bp, 14 predicted proteins | sample LantaG_FD_182804 | JGI IMG/M metagenome (GOLD analysis project Ga0210003, IMG submission 182804) | Deep subsurface microbial communities from Baltic Sea to uncover new lineages of life (NeLLi) - Landsort_02402 metaG (SPAdes) (version 2) | ecosystem: Environmental > Aquatic > Marine > Oceanic >... | reverse complement strand
GCCGGCCACGCTCGACGGGGTTCTTCTCAGCTCGTCGACCGCGTAGTTGAGCCTGCGCATCGTCTCGTCACTGATGGTCCCAGCCAACGCAGCCAGCGCGTCGCGGACTTCAGGATGATCGCGAAGCAGCTTGCCGCGGATGACCGGGGCCGCGTCGTACGGAGGAAAGAATGAATGGTCGTCCTGCAGGACGCGCAGGTTGTACGCAGCGATGCGACCATCCGTGGCGAATGCGCATATCACATCGACCTGCCCATCCGCCAGCGCTTTGTACATCAGGCCTGGATCGAGGTCAGCGGTTCGCCCGAAGTCGAAGCCGTACGCGCGGCGGAGACCGGGATAGCCATCTGGACGTTCCATGAACTCGGCAGTGAATCCCGCTGAGAGCCGGTCGGCGACGTTTCCAAGGTTGCTGATCGCCTGCCAGCCGTGCTCGTCAGCGTGCGAAGCTCGTACCGTAATGGCGTAGGTGTTGTTGAAGCCCATCGGCGGCAGCCATTCCAGTTCGAATCGCTCGCGGTATGCCTTCGCGACGGTCTGGTACACGTCATCCGCGTTGGTGCGGACCTCGCGCTTCAGCACATTGAGGAGCGCCGTGCCCGTGTATTCGACGTAGATGTCCAACTCGCCGGCAACCAGAGCCGCGTGGCAAACACCGGTCCCGCCAAGGCCAAAAGTCCGCTCCACGCGCAGATCTGTGTGGCGCTCGATCAGTTGAGCGACTAGCTCGGCGAGGATTTCCTGCTCGGTGAAGTTCTTCGATCCGATCCGGACGGTGTCCGCTGCCTGAGCCGCTGAGGTAGCTGCAGCGCAGCAAACGACTGCGAACGCCAGGAGGCGAAACAGCCATGCCGCAAGCGAATGCTTATCGTCGTGAACCATCATTGCTCGGCCATTTGTGGCACCGGCTTCCAGCCGGTGAAGTGGCGAGCCGTATGCTACGCCGCTACGCCGAGATGGTCACGGTCAGCGTCTCGCTCCACGGGCCTTTTTCACCCTTGGCGTTGACCCAGCGGGCCATGTAGTGGGCGGGTTGGCCGCCGTCTGCGCCGCTGTACTCGGCGAGGTAGGGTGTACGGGTGTCGACGCCGAGGAAGCGGAGGTCGGCGATCGGGTCGACCGGGGCCGGGTCGCCGACCTTGACCCAGATCTCCACGCCCATCACGCCGGCGGGTTTGGCCTTGCTGGTGGGCGTGGCCTCGTCCATGAAGGCGATGGTGTGCTGGAGGCGCTGGAGGCAGCCGGTCAACAGGAACGGCCGCGTGGTCGGCGGGCCAACCGGGGTCGGCTCGGAGTCCGGGACGGTGATGCCCAGGCCCGCCCGCTCGGTGTCGTCCACGTCGGCACTGGCTTGGAGTTGTCCGACCAGGGCGCGGACGAGGGAGACGATGGCGGCGCGGTCGGCGTTCTTCTGCTGGGTGGCGCTCTTGGCGGCCTGTTGGGCGGTGACGTGGGCGGCCAATGATCCGGCCCAGGCGGTTTGGGCGGTGGTGATGGGTGTCAGGTCGCCCGCCACCAGGCCGAGTTCGGCCAAGTTGGCACTGGCATAGGTGACGAAGTTGCCCAGCCACCCGTTGAACTCCGCATCGCTTGAAGGGATGTAGTCGGCCATCGGAGAAGCTCCTTTGCGTTACCCGAAAGAGCTACTCTCGTAGGGCACGTCGCGCCCCTGACCCGAGAGAAGCAGACGAGTAAAATGGTACGGCCGAGGGGGGGTAGGGGCAAGAAGAAAGTTGTCGGTTCTCAGTTGTCCGTCAGTCTGCTTCTGGGCAACGAGCCGGAGGGTCGACAACACCCGGGATATAGAGCCAGGGCCACCCTGCTGCGCCTTTGGCCTTGGCCGCTGCAACGGCCTCCTTGTCTCCACCTTCGACAGTGAGGCTTATCCACTCATGTGCGCCGATCCACATGGTGATCTTCTCGTCAGGCGTGTCAAGCGTGCTCACAAGGTATTCGCCGTTTAGCTTCAGGAACGCAGTGCGCGTCATGATTGGAGTCCCTTCGGTCACATAATCGAGCCGGTGCGATCCCCGCGATAGCGCCTGCGGCAACGGCCGTCAAACCGCCTCATCGCCTCCTGTTTGAGAGCAGAAGCGTGGGAGACTACCTCCTCCATGCCAGATACAGTTGAACTCCCATCACCACTAGCCCGACCACGGCGATTGTCACCGTCAAGCATGTGATCTGTTTGGTAAGGCGGGTTGTTTTCCTGCTGAGCGCCTCCATGACGATCAGATGGGAGTTCACCGCGCCCTTGACGCGGCGTAGCATCATAACGGTGGCCCTCGCTCGCCTCCTTGCGCCAGACTCAGCGGGTGACTCAAAGTTGGACGTTCCGGCCAGTTCTTCCACATCGTCATCGGACAATTCGTTTCGGCGGCTCACTCGTTTCTCCCTGCTGGCCTGCCCTCCGGCGCGATGATCTGGATACCCTACGTGTGCATCATCGGCTCTCAGTCGCCGATGGCGATGCCCGTGCTGGCTCGTCGTATGGTCCCATCGTCAAACAAAACGAGGAACTCATGGGTCAGGCCCTTATTGAAGTACTTGATAGCTTCCACTGCCTTCGCACGACTCCCCACCACGCGGTGCTGTCCGTAAGCGGTTTGTCCGCCGAGAACAGAACATGCGGCCGCGCCGACCGCAGCGCCGATGATCAAAGCGATCCCGAATAGTACCTTGTTGTTGGGTTTCATTGGACGTGCTCCTTCTGTATGAGAATTCTGTCCTGTGTAGTGTCATCATTGCATACGCGTGGCGGTCAGCAGATCTCGAGTGCCTCGGCCGGGTCGCCCGCATTCTCCGGAGAGGCCGGACACAACGATCGGGTCGTCCCGCGCGTGCATCAACGGCCCATGTCAACCACCCGCGTTCCCTCTTTGTTCGCATATGGCGATCCACGTCGTGCGATCCACAACGGAGATGTTGCGTCCTCGAACTTGGCAGATCCGCCTCCACGAATCAGCATCGAGGAGGAAACCACTGGAGATTGCTTCTTGGAGGATCGCATGCAAGATCACTTCGTCGGGCTGCTCACAGAACGCTTCGATACGGTGTTCTGAAAGAGATCGCCAATCGCGAGAATCGACCGCATCCTCCTGTTGCAGACGAACGCGACAGATGCGCTGCCAACAATCGTCGTCTAGCAGCGCTCCGGTCGGGACATCACCTGACTGGATCGAAGCTAGGATGAGATCATCAGTTTGGGCTAGGTATTTCTTCACGTCCATTTGTTTCTGATTCCTCCATTAGGGGCAGACGCAGGCTGGCGATCTCCTCTGGAGGTTCGGAACACGATGATTCGGCCGCCCTCCGCGTTCGCGATCAGCTCCCCCACGTCCAAAGAACCTGGGCCACGCGCCATGTCGGCGGCGATTGTCATGCCAACGAGTTCCCCGACAACTCTGAAACGAGTGTCGGGACTCTTGCCCAGGCGCATTCAAGAATGAACTTAGCTGCGTTTATGTTCACTCGTGCGATGCGGCGCGCACCAACTCGGAGTTCGCTGATGTCAAGAGACTCAAGCTCCTGATAGCAATCGCGAGCATACTCAAGCGTCAGGCGTGTCTTGAACTGCACCGCCAACTCCAGAGACGCCACCGCCTTGTTGAGCTCACACGACTCTGGACCTTCCTTCAGCTGCACCATCTGGATCAACTTCCTAGCGTGTCTGCACGCTGTGTGAATGATCCTGACTTGGGACGCGATTTGCCTTCTCGGCTCGGCCCGCTGTTTCCTCTCTGCTGCCTTCTCAGCCTGCTTCTGACGCCTCTCCAGCGAACGCGCCTCGCTACGCTCCTTTTGCTTCTGCCGCCTTGCCAGAGCTCGGGCGTTGGCTTGCTCCCTGTCCTCCTCACTTAGGAACGTCCGCTCCTCGGCGATGGTGTGTTCTGCCTGCTCAAGGTGGAACTCAGCAACATCGAGCCTCTCCTGCAAGTCGTGATGCCGTTCTTCGTATGTGTCGGCTGGGATTTCACATTGCAGCATTTCTAGCGAATACAGTTCATCTCGCAAGGCATCCCGCTGTTTCTTGAGCCCTTGAACTACATCGGTGGTTACCATCCATCCAACTCCCGAGACGATGATCGGGTCTTCCTGCGCGTGCAGCATCGCCCCCCCACGTTCGGAGGCCCCGGCCCTCCCACCTACGCCCCAACGGTCGCGCTGGCCGTCTCGCTCCACGGCCCCGGTTCGCTGCGGGTGCTGAGCCATCTTACCATGTAATGGGCTGTCTTCCCACCGGCTTCGCCGGGTAGCTCGATGGTGGCGGGCGTGCGGGTGCTGAGTTGGAGGAAGGTCAGTTCGGCCGGACCCGTGGGGGGCGGGTCGCCGGGGGCGGCGACTTTGATCCAGATTTCCGCGCCGATCACACCCGAAGGCCGGGCGCGACGGGTCGGCGTGGACTCGTCGGCGTAGCGGAGGGTGTGGCGCAGACGCTTGGAGAAATCTACCTTGACGATGGGCCGCGTGGTCGGAGGGCCGGTCGGGGTGGGCTGGGCGTCGCGGACGGTGATGCCGAGGGCGGCACGCTGGGCGTCGGTGACGGTCGGGTGGGTCTGGACCCGCCGCACGACCTCGCGGATCAGCCGGTCATAGTCTCGTTTGCGGCCATCCTTCGTCTGCCGAGCGGCGGCGGCGGCCTGCCGGGCGGCGGTGTGCTCGCCGAAGGCCTTCTCCCAGTCCACCCGGGCGATCTTCACCCGCGTCGCCACGTCCGACGCCAGCCCCAACGCGCCATAATGGGCGTCGAGATAGGCCTGGAAATTCGCCTGCCAGCTGTCGAATGAACCATCTGCCGTCGGGATGTATCCTGCCGCCATCGTCAATAACCGCCTTTCTGAACCACCACGGGTGTTTCAGCCATTATCGCATCGCCTCCGGTATTTATCTAGAAGATTCCGAGATGTATCCAATTGTTTCCCATACGTATCGTGGTAACTACGATGTTTATTGTGATTAAACAGACGCTTATTGAACTAATTCATACGCCTATCGTGACTACTCGTACGTTTATCGCACTGCCTCCGATAAACATAAGAATAAGTAAAATAACTCTCGTGATTATTCCGATAGACCCCCGGCCCGGCCTATGGAACTCTGTCGCCGACACGGGGGCAGGTTACTACAGCTCATGGGCTCCGCCAACTTGTGTCGGGGGGTCCAGGTGGTCCCAACCTGGGGTCTTGATTGAGCCGTGTCCTGTGAACACGGTGCATCGCCGTGTGCCATGTTCATCCCGAAGGGTGAGCATGTTGATTGCCCTCGCCGACGACGTGTCACATCTGCAGTGCGTCCCTCGTCAGGCACCAGATCCCTCCAAGCAGAACCGAACCCTTTTCCCCCCAATAACGATAGATACTTGACAGGAGTATCCTGGCGAAAACGTCTAACTATTCAGAGTGGATGCGAGCATGGCATTATCCGCGGACGATGGCGATTTAGCGTTGATCGCAGCGGCCCAGCAAGGTGAGCGACGAGCACTGGACCTCTTTGTCCGACGTCACGACCGATGGGTACGCAGTGTCGTCTACGCCACCGCCGGGAATGCCCACGCCATTGACGACATCGCCCAGCAGGTTTGGGCGAAGGTCTGGCAGCAGATAGGAACGCTCGCGGAACCTGCTCGGTGGCGTGGCTGGCTGTATCGGCTGGCTCGAAACGCGGCCATCGACGCCGGCCAGAAGTCGGCAAGGGAACGCGGACGCCGGGTAGCGTTGGCCGACGAGGGTTCGGTGCCGGGTCGTCAGCTTGAGCCTTCCAGCGTGTTGATCCGTGACGAGCAACACCGTCGCACGCTGATGACGATTCGCGGCCTGCCGGCGATCTACCGCGAGCCGTTTGTGCTTCGGCACATGGAGGATTGCAGTTACGCCGAGATTGCCGAAGCCCTGTCGTTGCCGGTGGACACGGTGGAGACGCGGCTTGTCAGGGCGCGTCGCTTGTTGCGATCGGCCCTGAAAGACCTGCGAGCAGACAAGGAATCAGACCGTTGACGCGAGAACACGACAACCTACCGAGCACCGTTGACGACCGGGTGGAACGGTTGATCTGTCGCTTCCTCGATAACGAACTGTCGCCGGAGGAACGAGCAGAACTCGATTTCATTCTGGCCAAGGATGAGGCCGCCCGACAACTGCTTGACGAGTACACCGAGAACGACATCCTCGCCCGAGACGCACTGCTGAGCGAGCTAGATAGCGCAAAGGCGGTGGTCCGGACGGGTAAATACCGCGGTTTTGTGCTCGCATCCGCGGGGGCGATCCTTTCCGCGGCTGCCGTCATTGCGTTGTCGTTTCTTCCTTCCTCGTGGAGCACGCCTTCCAACGACATCCCCGAGCAGACGGCTGTGCATCTGCCTCAATCGATGCCATCACATGCAATTCCACACATTGCGGATTCCTTGAACACGGCGAATCCCCAATTCGTGGATTACAACGGTGACTACCAAAACACCGACTATTTACCTCGTCGCCGCCGACAGAACGCCTATCGCGATCTCATCGGCGTTCAGACGAATGACAACGTCATCATTATTTTAGAACGCAAGAGGAAGACAACGAGACTCTCGCCCGTATCAGGCGAGCTTTGAATAAACGAACCGTGTGCCCGACAGGTTCGCCACTTGGAAGGCACTGAACCACACTTGCGAGCAGAAGGCCGGTGACGCGTCGAACGATGGTGAGAAGATTTTGCACTCGCCGACGAAAGCCGCTTGGTTATCAAGGAGTTGTCAGTATGTCTATCGTATCATTTGTGTGTACCCTTCTAGTAGGAACGTGCATGTCGAACGCAGTGGTTGGAAACGACCGCACCGCTGTCGTTGATGATGAGCCGGTCATTGTGAAAATCGAAGCTGTCGAAGGGCAGGAGCCCAATGTTGTCATTCAGTCAAAGGATGCCGGCGACAATACCATCTACACCTGTAACGATGGCGAGGTCAGAGTGAAGACGATTGTCCTCGATAGCGAAAATGGAAACGCCCCAACCTCCCAGATCTTCATTAGCAAAGACGGTGACGGTTCGGCCAAGGGCCAAGCCATTATCGTGGACGGCAAAGCCATCACTCTCCCCGGCGGCCCGGATGGCGCACTGAGTGCCTTGTTCGCCTCCACGGGAAAAGGTCGAAACATTGAGGCCGGCGGTCCTTGGCTGGGCATCCAGTTTGGCCCTGTTTCCAAGCCGCTGATGTCGCATCTCGACCTGGGCAAAAACGTTGGCCAGATGATCTTGAACGTTGTTGAAGGTTCGCCTGCCGATATCGCAGGATTCGAGCAATACGACGTGATCGTCTCCGTCGATGGTGGCGACGTGAGCAGCAGCATCGCCAAGTTCATGGATGTGATTCGCGCGTTTGAGCCTGACGATTCGGTTGTGTTCGGCCTGATTCGCGGCGGGCAAGGCCTGACCAGCAACCTGATTGTCGGCACGCGACCGGAAACGACGGGGAAGACCACGTACAAGTACGAAACGACCATTGAAGAATTAACCGATGGGCAGGAATTGTTCCGCGGCGGTTGGCTGAAGAAGGGCGAAGGCGGCGAGTGGATGTTCAACAACTTCGACCAAAAGGACGTGGTCGATGTTTGGAAAATGATGCCGAACGATGCCGATTGGCCCGGCAGCGGATCATCAGCGTTCAAGTTCTACAGTTCTCCAGGGTCGTCATCGCTCCCCCATTCTCAACTCAAGACCTTCATCTGGTCACAGCGCGACGCGGAGAATGTACGAGTCGAGACAAAGGACGATGGCACGATTGTCGTGAGTCGGACGGAGAAAGACGAGAACGGCGACGAAGTCACAACGACGAAGACCTACGCCAATGAAGATGAGTTGATGGACGACGACCCTGAGGCCGCGAAAATGATTGGCGGAAAAAACATGCAGTTTTTCGTTGGGAAAGGCCCCCATTCAACGATTGATGTGTTCGGAGGTGGCAGTGGCAAGGATTATTTCTTGAACAGCATCCCGAGTTTTGGCGAGTCAGCCACCATCAACCTCGACAGTGACCGTCTTCTGGAAAAAATCAGGGAAGCCATTAAACAGTCCGAGAACATGAACGGAACACTGGACACGGACGATCTCCGTGAACGCATCAAGGCACTGGACATCTTCACGGAATTGCGAGCGCAACACGGCAATAGCACAATCTCTTCTTCCAGCAAGGTCGTTGTCAGCTTCATGCTCGATGAAACAGGCAAGATTCGCGTCACGACACGTGAAGGTGATTCAGAGATCACGCATGTCTTCAAGGATGCCAAAGCCATGAAGGAGGCTCGCCCCGACTTGTTCGGAAAGTACAACAAGCTTCATAGCGGCAATCGAACAGAGGACGACTCTGGCCAGAACTAACCCACTCCACCCGACCCGCTCGGTTCTTGAGGATTTGTCCTTTCCCGAGCGGAATCGATCAGCCGCGATCAATCGAAGGTTTCCCCTATACCTGTGGTTCTTCGCGGCTGTTTCTTTCGACAACTATCTGAGAAGTGTAAAAAGAAACAACGCCTCGACCGTGTCGGCGGCCGAGGCGTTGCTGCATGGTGGCGACAGTGGGAGCCGAAAAGGAGGCATACAACTCATCATGCCGCCAGGAAATCTTCCTGGAGTTTTTCACGGAGCTTGCTAAGGGCGCGATTCTGGATCTGTCGCACGCGCTCTTTTGTGACACCGATCAACAGGCCGACCTGTTCGAGCGTCTTCGGGCCTTCGTCCTTCGGGCCGTCAAGAGTGGCAAGGGCAAATCGGGCCTGAATGACTTTGACCTCGACGGCGTTCAAGTCGGCGGCATTGCTGCGAATGATATCCCGAAGCTCGCTCACGCAATCTGCTTCATGATTGAGTCGTTGCTGCTCCGCGTAATCGCTTCGTTCAAAGGCCGGATCAAATTCCGTAGGGAACCGACTTCGATATCGGCTCATCTTCATCGCAACTCGGCTGAAGCTCTTGAGGATCGCTCGGCACGCGTATGTGCTGAACTTGAAACCACGTCCGCAATCAAACTTGTCCGTGCTTCGTAGCAAGGCCATGTTGCCTTCGCTGATGAGCTCCGCATAGTCGATGTTGCTCAGTCGGGTTCGCTTGGCCATCGCCAGGACCAACGGCACGTTCGATTGGACGATCTGGATTCGGGCAGACTCGGTCTGGGCATCCCACCACATGAGTTCAGCTGTCGCCCGAGACGTGAGCCGCTTGCCGGCGAACTTCGCAATAATCTTGGCCATCCGATACCGGGCGTAGTTCAGTTGAAGAAAGAGCTGGCGTTCCTGGTCGCCGTTCAGCGTTTTCGTAGGGACGCCGGAAGATATCTCTGCGGGGTCCACGGCATCAGCGAAGTTACACCAGGGTCGCGACGCACGCTCGGAACCGACTAACTTGCCGAACAGTTCCTTACTTGTCTTCGCATCCGAAAAACTCGGGCTGTCAATGAATTCGATGGGCTCGGAGATTAGATGTCTGAGTCTGGCGACGGCCTCGGTGCTCATCTTATTCAAGACTGCGAACGTGGGTTCGCAAACGATGGGACTCCTGGCTGCTCCGTCTCCACAAATTGTCTCGGCTGTCGATGTTGCCATGGTTCTGACTCCCGTGGCCTCCAAAAGGGCCACTGTCTCGAGGGTGCAGCAGATCTGCCGGTGGAGCCGGTAGGGGAACCGATCGTCCGATACCAGGTATCAGATATACGATCGACCGTCGATCTTACTGCGTGGCTCGTCGTGCTTGTTTTTTCGGCCGACCGTACGGATGATCGCTCGTATGCCATCCAGTCGACCAGGGCTGCTCTCCTAAGAGAGTCGTGCGGGGGGGAGTCTGTTACGTCAGACACCTTGAATATAGCACAAGAACAACGATGTGCAACTTTCAGCTAACGATAAATATTGGCAGAAGTTTCTATTACACATCATCTTCTTCATAACCGCCTATGGGAGAATAAGTTATGGTTTCACCACACTCGGACCGTCTTGTTGATTTTTGTAAGCGGATGTTCCAATAACTGGATATGTAACAGCACTTATGGCAATCCTCACCCATAATTGGGTATTATCGCCCCGTTTTTGGTACTCGTGGAGGTCTCATGCTCGATGATCGAACGGGGTGTCTACGGTGCGGCAGAATCTGAGTCGCCTGGGCATCGTCCATACTCGCGACATGAGACTGGCGGTCCCAGCACCTCAGCCATCACAATCGCCCGCCGGACAGCGTTGATGCTGTGGAAGCCTGTCCCCCATCGCGAACGCCCACCGGCCGCCCCAGGGGCCGGCGGGGATGGGGTCACGGTGGCGGATGACGGCGTACCAGTCGAATCAGGCTTCATAGCATCCGTTGTTGAATACACGATGCCGCTCTCGGGCATGTCCAGTGCGACAGATATATCTTGTCTTGATCTAGTGACCACAGGCACTTGGGCAGCTAAAAATGACTCGTGAGCCGGTTGCGATGCCCGAGCAACCGAGCGAGGCGGCGGGAGGCCTGTCGGCTTGGCAAGAGGCGGCGGCGAAGGTTTTCGTGGCTTCGCTGGTTCTGGCAGGCGACGTTTGAACGACTGCATTGGCCCGGGGTGCGCGTTGGGTTCATCTTCGACCAACTCCGCCTGCTCGAACATCTCGTCAGAGGATGGCTCGTCCCCGCCCTCCTTCTCCTGGGCACGTTTCTTGACGAAACCGATTACCCAACTGAACACAGTGAAGGCTAGCACCGCGATGATATAGGCGGCGTCCTCGAAATCCGCCAGGCACAGGGATGTCACTACATCTGGTTCCAAGCCTCACACTCCTGACTGTCGAGCCCATTCCTCAACCGCGCGGTGACGTCGCCACGCGGGCTTTATCTAGCCATGGACATTATCTCGACGGTTGATTGGACTGATCACCCTTGGGCCCTTCATCGCCCTTGGCTATCGAATCCCGCATACCCGAGTCTGCTTGGATATTTCTCATGCGATAGTAGTCCATGATACCGAGATTCCCCGCTCGGAAAGCATCCGCCATGGCCTTGGGGACTTCCGACTCAGCAAGCACGAGCTTCGCCCTGTTCTCTACCACGGCCGCTTGCATCTCTGCTTCTTGTGCAACCGCCATGGCTCGACGCCCCTCGGCCTCGGCTTGGCGTTGCTGCTTGTCTGCCTGAGCGCGCTCGGTGTCCAGATAGGCACCGACGTTCGCCTTATCTGCCACACCCGCAACACTGACATCGGCGATGTCCACGGAGACGATCTCAAACGCGGTCGCAGCATCGAGACCCAACTCCAGAACGCGACGGGAGATACTATCGGGATTTTCCAGTACATCTTTGTAGGTCGCAGAAGAGCCGATCGCGCTGACGATACCTTGCCCGACTCTGGCGATAATGGTTTCTTCCGTTGCACCACCAATCAATCGTTCCAGGCAGGTCCGGATCGTGACCCGGGCTTTGACCAATAGGCGAATGCCGTCCTTGGCAACTGCGTCCAGGCGGGATTCGAGGCCGGCCTTGTTGATGGGGCAGTCGATGACCTTGGGGTTCACCGAGGTGTGGATGGCATCGAGAATGTCTCGACCGGCAAGGTCAATTGCTCTCGCTGCATCCAAGTCCAGGTGAATCTTCGCTCGTGTAGCTTCAACCATGGCCGTAACGACACTTGTCACATTACCCCCTGCGAAGAGGTGGCTTTGCAAATCGACAATGGTGATGGGCAGATTCGCCTTATGGGCCATGATCAAGCCATTTACGCAGATTTTCACATCGTCGGCCGAATGCCGGACGAGATAGACGCTTTCAAGATCAGATGTGAACATCTCCGGAATGCCGGCCTGGATCGCCGAGATTCGCATGTCAACGATCAGTGATGCACTGACCCGCCGCATGAACATGCCGAACAGGACAAAGAACGACACAGGCGCGCCACTAAATCTGGCCTTCAGCCACAACCGGCCGAAGGCGATGAAAATGATGACGATAACCAGGACAGCGATAGAGCCAATGAGAACACCAGCGATACCCACGAAGTCCGGCATCGACGACTGAGCTAGTAACGAAGACGTCATTTTAAAACCCTTGTAGATGGTCTCTCAGGGCACAAACCCTGACGATGCCTATGCAACCGGAAACGGCGCCGGTTAGGATGATACATTCTCACACTTCCGCGAAGTGCGTTCTCTCACGCATCTGCGGCCTTGACGACGATGCGATTTCCCTCGACCTGTGTCACGCGCACGCGCGTGCCCTTAGGAATCGGTTCGCCATCGCTGACAACGCTGATGCGTTCACCGTTGATCTCGACCGTGCCGCTTGGGCGAAGCGGCGTAACAAGGACGCCCTCGCAGCCGACGAGATTCTGATATTGTTCTATTTGCAGCGTCAACTGACGGTTATCTTTCTGGTTTTCGTCCCCGCGCCTCTGGTCCGGTGTGGCAAGTATCAGCTTCTTTCCGAGCGAGGTCTTGGGCAACACTTTAAAGGCCCAGAGGATAGTGAGTGGCACGCAGATTCCCTGGGCGCAGCCCATGACGATGGCAGCCCATCCGCTGTGTTCATAAGCGCAAGCAATACTCGAACAGAAGCAGAACAAGGCAACGACGGCGAGCAGCCCACCGGACGGAATCATCACTTCAATAATAGCGATGAGAACGCCGACGGCAAAAAGCAAGCATGACCAGATGAGCCAGTTTTCCATATCAGCCTATGCCTGGCGCGTCTCTCTGACTACAATTCGACTGCCGGAGACTCCCACGACCTCGACAGAACAACCCTCGGCCACCATCTGTCCCTGGGCGATCACATCCACACGCCGTCCGTCGATGCTCACCTTACCTGCGGGTCGAAGCTTGGTCAGGGTGATCCCTGTATCACCGACACGGGCCGGAGCATCAACATCCGAAGCCGCGCCGCCGTCGGCCACCGCCATTGTCCGGCCGGAGGCCTCGCCCGCTATTGCCGAGTCGGGCGGCTGCAGAAACAGGTTTCTCGTGCCTGGCATCGTGGGAAGATATTTGTTGAGGAACCACATTCCCACAATGGACGCCGTGAGCCCGCCGAAAACCACTTTCATGCCGGTCCAAAGGCCGAGCCATGTTCCAGGCATACGAGGCACGATGATGGGGCCAGGCTCAGCAGGGACGAACGTGGCGATCAGACCCGTGAACACCAGAAGGATACCTAGAATCCCAGCCACCCCGAAACCCGGGATGACGAATATCTCCACGAGAAGGAGTATCACTCCCACACAAACGAGCAGGATCTCCCAGACATCTGCGAGCCCGGTCAAGTAGGGTGCACCCAGGAAAATGACCAGGGCAATCAAGGCAATGGTTCCGCCGACGAACGTTCCCGGCGCGTGGAACTCCGAGTAGGCTCCCAACGCGATGAGGATCATGAGGACAGTTCGGATCATCGGCGAACTAAGAACGTCTGCCACGTTTTCAGACCAGTTTGGCGAGAATCGGACCAGGTCGCCCTTGATGTTGTAGTGTTCTATCAGTTGGTCCTCGGTGCTGATGATCGCCTTGGCGAATCCGTAGGCCATCGCTTCGCTTTGTGTGAGGGTGAGAAGATCGCGTTCTTTCACGACAGGTTGCTGGACCTTGACCTCTCTGTCTGAAATGGGGTCGTACATCGTTTTAACGAGTTGCCACTTTCCGTCCTCGTCGTCCAGAAGTTCATCCTTTTCGTCCTCCGTGACGAATTTGCGTCCTCCACCCGTTCCCTTCTCTACCCACCAGACTTCGCTGCCCGTCCGCACCATGGCTTCACAGAGAAGCCTGTCATAGCCTCGGCGGTGAGCACTATCGACGAATTCCTTGAGGATGGGGCTTTCAATTTTAGCGCGTTCGGTTTCACCCAGTTGCTGCAAACCATCCACTGGTGAAACGATAATCGGAGCGCAGTCGCCCATCTTGCTCGCGCTCGCCATGACAACCTCGTCACACGAGAGCGAGATCATCACCCCTGCAGAGTATGCAGCAGGTCGAACCCACGCGACCGTCTTAAGGTCCGTGGTATTCTTTATGTAGGTGCAGATCTCAAGCGCGCTACTGACGAGCCCGCCCGGTGTGTCCATCTCGAACACGATCATGTCCGCGCCTTCTTCACGGGCCTCGGCAACACGGCGTTTCATGCTGACGAGTGTGACGTCGTTAATTTCATCTTCGATTGTAATGACGAAGGCCCGGTGAGAGGCTGGATCCTTGCCCACCGCTTCTTCTTCGACGGGCGGCTGCGTCGGCTGGCTCGATGGACCGTCGGCCAGGGACGAACTGAAGGAGAGTCCCAT
>Ga0210003_1002888_pt1 | contig 14244 bp, 16 predicted proteins | sample LantaG_FD_182804 | JGI IMG/M metagenome (GOLD analysis project Ga0210003, IMG submission 182804) | Deep subsurface microbial communities from Baltic Sea to uncover new lineages of life (NeLLi) - Landsort_02402 metaG (SPAdes) (version 2) | ecosystem: Environmental > Aquatic > Marine > Oceanic >... | reverse complement strand
TTGAATGAAGCGGCAAAGCGCCTTGGAGTTTCTGAAGAGCCAATGCCTCATCGTGGCATCAATGGAGCAATGACTGCTTATGAAATCTATAAGAAGTTGGTCTCGTAGACTTTGTCATTGCTCAGTTTCTAGGGCTGACCATTGACCTATACAATTAAATATGTTATATTTATAGTATCCTATAATGGGATATTTTTAGTTCTTTGAAAAATACCTTCTGATACACACAAGGAAATTGGTTATTATTTTTATTAGTAATCAGTTTCCTGGTGTGTATTATTAAAAATCTTATTAAGGGAGGTAAAATGTGAAAAAACCAATCCGGACGATCTTAGGTATTTCTTTTAATGTTTTAATTACAGCGTTTTTAGTGCTAAGTTTGCTAGGTTTTGTCCCTAGTTTATCAGAATATAATAGAAATACATTGATAATTATTACAGCAGGCTCATGGATGGTACAAGTTTTAGAATTTGCCAGTAAAATGGATGTAAAGAAAGATAAAGATAAAAATTAAAAATTTGAAAAGGAGGATAAAACAGATGGGAGTTGAATCAGATATTGTGAAAAGATTAAGTTCTCAACAATTGGGAGCGATAGCAAGTGCATTCATAGTTTTACCGATTGCCGAAGATGAAAAGGAGACTAATAATTTTCTCAAAAAGAATCCTATTACGTTTTGTAATAAAAAAGAAGCATTAGAAAAAGAACAAGAATTTCTAATAAAAGAAATAAATAGATGGGAGAAAGTGGTAATGTTTAGGGTTTCATTTGAGGTATTTGAAGTGATAAAATTAAAAGAAAAAAAGTGTGAGATAAAACTAAATCTTCCTACCAATTTCAAAAAGATGACAATAAAAGAAAGGGAATTTTGGGAGAAATTTCTTGAAGAAGCATGGCAGGTAATCCGTGAAAGACAAAAAATGGTTGAAATAACACCTTATGCGTCAACAGGAACTTTGACAGAAAAATATAAGGAAGCCATAAGTAAGCATTATAAAGGAGCAGAAGATACGATTGAAGAAATTGAAAGCATATTTACTTTTTGAAAAATTGGATATAAATAGAAAAGGAGCGTAAAAAATGAAAAGGCAAATTTGTTCGAGTCGGATACATTGGATAAATGTGATTGGAATTATATTTTGTGTTGTAATTTTTACCTCATATTTAGTTGACCAGATAGAGACTTTAAGAACGAAAGAAGAAATGATAAGGAAAAACCATTTTCCTTAAATTATGTTTATAGTTTAATAAGCTTAGAAGAAAACCCCGTCTAAAAAACGGGGTTTTTATATTTAAAATATAATTTTATTTATTGATTTTAACAGATTTTAATATTGTTAAATAATCGGAGTTAATTTATAAAGTCGGTAGACAGAATTTCAATATTTAGATTTGTATACAAAAAACGAAAGTGATATTATAAAGATATAATAATATTATTAACATGGGAATTAATATGTCATATTCAGAAGAAGACGAATAATAAATACGCAATATTTAAAAGAAAATGAAAATTAATATGTTGTATTCAGAAGAAAATGGATAATTAAAAACTGAAAAATGTAGTTATTTTAAGCTATTTATTTAAAAGTTCGAATCCAAGTTCTCCAGAGTTATCCACAATTTACTTGACAAACTAAATTATTTAATAGTATAATAAAAGTAATAAATCCTTATCGTTTGCTTCGGCTACGGTAAGTAACGAGGGCCTTTAGGCCCTTGTTTTTTTATTATTAAGGTTTATTATATATTATATGAATCAAAAAAGAGTAGCTATTTTTTTAGACAATAGCAATATTTTTCATAATATTAAAAAGATAAAGAAATCAAATCCTAGCTGGGTATGTTTATATGATCCATTATTCCTTGCTAAAAAGCTGGCTGGAAAACTGAATTTAGTATATGTTGGGTTTTATTGCGTAAGACCTCCTTCATATCTTCTTGCTGGGAGTGATACGGAGAAAAGAAAATATAATATAGCTCAAAAATATTATGGAGAAATAGAAAAACTTAACTCAGTTGCAGTTAAATTTGGATATTTAAAAGGCACGAGAGGCGATCTTCACGAGAAGAATCTAGATACGCGAATAAGTACAGATATGGTAACAATGGCTGCTCTTGATGAATATGATGTAGCTATTTTGATATCTAATGATGGAGATTACGAAAGCGCGGTTGAAAATACGAAAAAATTTAAGAAAAAAATAGTAGTGGCTTTCTTTAAAGGATCTTTATCCTGGTCTTTACGAGAAAATAGTGATAATCTGAGAAGGATGCGTCGTTGTTTTTTTGTGAAATTAGATGGATTAGAAAAATTCTGCCACGAAGATGCTATTTTAGATAATAGTGAGTCTTAATAATATAGTTATTAATATTATTAAAAATAAAAATTATGTTGATAACATATTCAGGAGGAGGCACAGGGACAGGAGAAGGGAATTCTTATACTTTCTCTAAAGAAAATGAAAATTAATATGTTGTATTTAGAAGAAAACGAATGTTAGGAGCTAAATAATATAGTTATTTTAAGTTATCCACAATTTACTTGACACAAGAGGATTTTATTTGTAAGATATATTGTAGAAAATAAAATTAAAACGGTGGGGACAGTTCTAAGGATTTTTTTATAGGATCCTGAAGAGTTTTAACCCCACCGTTTTTTTCTTTTCAGGATTCTATAAAAGAATCTTTAAATTAAAACATAAAAACATGAGGCGTAAAAAAAAGAATATAAATTTTTTTAAATCACGGAATTTTATTATTTTTGTTGTTTTTTTAATTTTCGGATTGATTACAATTTGGTCAACTTGGTATTTTAGTGCAGAGGTACAACAAGCTCGACAGTATAAAAAAGACGCAGAGATTTTGAGTAGGAAAATTAAAGAACAGGCAAAAGAATATGCAGCCGATACTTATGGCGGAGAAACACCAGAAAAAACATATGGGATGTTTTTGCAAGCTTTAAAAATAGAAGATATTGATTTAGCGAGCAAGTATTTTATTTTAGATAAACAAGAAGAATATAAGCAATTTTTTACTGACATTAAAAATAATAATAAATGGGATGAAATGATTGAAGATTTATTTAATCCTGAAAACCAGAAAGGAGAAATGAAAGAAGATAATACCTATGTTATTCGTGTGTATAATATGGAGGATTATTTAATTGCTCAAGCTGTTTTGAAAACACCATTAAATCTTGTTGCAGCAGAAAAGGAGCCGCTTTCTAATATTTGGAAGATAATTGAATTTTAATAATTTTTTGATCTTTAAACTTTTAAGCCCCACTGTATTTTTATGAAAAAAGGCCCCGTTAGTTTTTTAATTATATGCCTGTTTTTTTTATCTAATTTTTCTGTTCTTGCTTATGATGCTAAAACTACTCATCCAAATTTAACAGAAATTACTGTTGATTTTTATAATCAACATTTTTCTAATCAAGTTTTGAATGAAACTGAAAAACAATTGCTAATGCAAGGTAGCATTGATGAAGATAATGGTATCAGAAGTGTTAATCATTTTTATGATCCCGTTTTTAATAAAACTTGGCAGTTTGGCGGAACAGAATATTTATTTCCGGCTTTAACTGCCAAAGAGTGGGCACAGAATCCTTTTGCTCAAGCTATTTATGATCCTGTTTATTCAGTTTTTATTGGTCCGATAGCTAAAAGTCCAGTTTTTTCCAAGGCTAATTTTACCTGGCAGCAGGCTATTTATAAGTATGTAAAAGGAAATCGAGTTGAAGCCTTTAATATCCTTGGTCATATTTTACATTTAATACAGGATATGAGTGTGCCAGAGCACACAAGACAAAATGTTCATATATTTTTTATAGAAAGTCTTAATAGTCCTTATGAAGTATATTCAGCTAAAAGTAATAAAGATTTTTATGAATACACGCGAAAGAGTATCAAAAATTTGGAATCTATTAAAAAAGCTACACTTGACGAGTATTTTAATGAAACTGCTCTTTATTCTAATAATTATTTTTATAGCCCTGATACAATTTTAGACCAGAAATATCATTTGCCTGAGCCTGCTTTTTATGAAGTGCCTGAAATAAAAAATGGGAAGACATCTTTTTATGTATTAGGGGAAGATGAAAATCATAATATTTTTCATTTGGCTCTTATTCTAAAAAATGATATTGGGTGGCGTTTAACTTCTGGTCCTACTGTCTATTCTTTAGAAGACGAGCAAGTTCTTCAGGATTATTGGCAGAGATTGTCTAAAAAAGCGGTTTTGAATGGTGTAGGTGTGATTGATTTATTTTTTCAAGAAGTGGAAAATGCAAAATCTAGATCTGACTTTATATCAAAAAATGAAAAAAATGTGTTGACTGCTATGATGGGTGGCATTTCTGGTTTTATTAATGATATATTTCAAAAAAATTCAGATTTTATAATAATGGATGATGTTTCCGATTCTTCTGTAACTACTACAACAATTAAACCTTTTAATAATACAACTACTACTAAGCAAACTACGACTACTTTTAGACTACCTACAACAACCACCAAATTATCTACTACAACCACTAAGCCTACCACCACGACGACAACCAGAATAACCACGACTACAACTACTCAGCCACTATCACAAATTAATATTTGTAATTTTATTACCACTCAAACAGCGCCTCGGAATAAAGTAATCATTAATGAAGTTGCTTGGGCTGGAACTCAAAATAGCGCTAATGATGAATGGATAGAATTAAAAAATATTTTGTCGCAGGAGATAAATATTTCTAATTGGCAACTAATAGATAAGAAAGAGCAAATTAGGATTGTTTTTGAAAAAGGAAGTAAAATTCCTCCTCAAGGATTTTATCTTTTAGAAAGGACAGATGAAACTTCAGTTCCTTTTATTATTGCAGATGGTATTTATACGGGAATTCTTAATAATACAGACGAAGGATTGCGTTTATTTAATGATAATTGTCAGCTTCAGGATGAAGTTTTAGCTGATTTAGATTGGCAAGCTGGGGATAATTCCTCCAAGAGAACAATGGAAAGAAAAAATGATTTTTCTTGGCAAACCAGCGCTTCTATTAATGGAACTCCCAAGGCGAAAAACAGCAGTGGTTATCTTGAGTTTTCTAGCAGCGGTGGTAGTGCTTCTACTTCTTCATCTAGTACCACAACCACAACCACAACCACAACCACAACAACTTTACCTCCAATTGTTTATCCTAAAATTTTAATAAATGAAATAAAAATAGCGGGCAAAGATGAAGACGCCAAAACAATAGTTTATGATGAATTTATAGAACTTTTTAATCCAAATGAATTTGAAGTTGATTTAACAGATTGGTATTTACAAAAGAAAACAAGTCAAAGCAGCGATTTTTCCTCTCTTGTTCCAAGTACTCTATTTGATAGCAAAACTATTAACTCTCTAGAATATTTGTTAATCGCTCATTCTTCAAGTACTTATGCTTCAATTGCTGATATTTTAATTTCGAATTACTCTATTACAGATAACAATACGATTATTTTCAAAAATCCAAATAGAGAGATTGTTGATAAGGCAGGGTTTGGAGAGGCGAATGATTGTGAAGGCGATTGCGCGATAAAACCTGAGCCAGGTCAAAGTATTCAAAGAAAATATATTGATAATAATTTTTTGGATTTTGATAATAATGCCAATGATTTTGAAATTCAAAATTGCCCCAGTCCCAAAAGTTTTTCTTCTAACGATTGCTTAATTCCAACAACCACCACAACCATTACCTCTCCATCACCGAGAATACCTTATATTACTGAATTTTCCTGGCATCCTTTTGAAAAAGATTCTTCTAAAATAGTAATTGATTTTAGAATTGATTATTACCCTTTTATTCCTGCAGCAAATTATGCGGCGATGGCTTTTTATCTTCATTCCGATGAAGATGATCCTACAGTAAATTTTGGTATTCCTACAGATTATTTAGGTGGTCAAAATGATTGGGAATTACACAACGATACTCCCGGATTATTATTGACTTATCCTAATTATGTTAGTAATACTAGAAAGATAGGAAGTGTAATTTTTACCACTGATGCGAAGATGGCAGCTGGTTCTGCTGCTCCTAGAAAATATTCCTATCGGATAGATAAATTGCCCAGCGATAATCATTTTATTGTTGATGTTACAGGAACTACTAATGGTCAGAGTTTAAATTTTACCCCTGATCAATATATAACAATTGGTTATTATGGATATGCTAGTAGTCCGCGGTCTTATTTGAAATTAATTGCTTATGATAATACTGAATTTCATTTTAATTCTTCAAATTATTATCATCAACCGACTAACGTTTTAGATTTTGAAGTTAAGTGCACAAATGAAATTTGTAATAATTTAATTTTTTCTTGGATACCAGCTTCGGATGAAGACCTACAAGATACTTTAAATTATGATATTCATTATGTTTTTGCTAAGCAGGGAGATAATTCAAATAATAATGATTTAACACGACAATCATGGGGATGGTCTCAATCCCAGAATGTTTTAGGAGAGTCAATTTTTAATGCTCAAGAAAATAAATTTCAACTTCAGGTACCTATTGATGATTTATATTACATAAAAGCAAAAAGATTACCGGGTATTTCTCTCAATATATTTTTTGGTATCAAAGCCCAAGATAGCGAAGGATTAAAATCAGAAATCCCTAAAATATTTTTTATAAACATTCCGCCGATTGTTTTAGAAACAACTACAACTACGACTGAGCCTTAAGTGGAGCCATTGACCGATATCTTTATTAGTTATATAATATAAATGCCCTATTACAGGGTATTTTAGTTCTTTGAAAAATATACTTCCTATAGACACAAGAAAAGTAGATATTGATCTATTTTAGTAACTAGTTTTCTTGTGTCTAAGATTAAAAAGAATTAAGAAGGAGGTAAGAAATGAAATCTGTAATTATTGTTTGTAAATATGCGGTTGTGAGAAGTCCATGGATTAGAGACTATCTTACAGAGGCATTAGAAAAAAGAGAGGTGATTGATGTTACTGTAAAGTCTGTGGGGATATGTTCGCTTCGTCCGAAAGAGCAAAAACCACTTAGCGAAGAAATGGTAGAACAAGCAGATTTAATTTTTACGATGGATAGCAATGTGCATGAAGCCCTTGTGGAAATTTATCCATCTTCATCAAAAAAGATTATTAATGTTGATATTTTGGATGTATATGATGAATGGGGAGATTTCGACAAAAGGATGCTTGAATTTTATCGTTCCTCGGACGAAGAGAAGCATAAAGTTCAAGACAGACACGAAATATATCGCAAATTATCTCTCAAAGAAGTTTTTGAGAGCAAAGAGGAATTATTTTTAGGTCCAATTTTAAAACTTGTTTTCGATAAGAAATTTTTAAAAAGAAAGAATTGGAAAGATAAGAGAAAATGTTGGGAAACTGATCTACAAGGAAGTAAGTAAAAATAAATGAAAAGAAAGAAAAAAGGAGGTAAAGAATTATGAAAAAGGAAAAAGAAAAAAAAGAAAAGATTGAGGCCTGTGTTCTTTGTGGCAAACCCACGCCGTATCTTATAACAACACCAATTAATGAACGTGAAGGCTATGTAGAGGGGTGCGGACAGGTCTGTGAGGATTGTCGGAAGACTCTTTAACGCAATTTACTGTACCAAGTTAATTTAAGTAGGGCATAGATGATTCTATGCCCCCTTTATTTTAATTTGAATTTTGTATTCTTGACAGGTTTATATCTAAATAGTATGATGAAATTGATCGCATAGTATACTTGAAAATTTTAAAATAAGGAAGGCGAAAAATCATGAAAAAATTGAGATTGATATTGTTAATAACTCTGTTGGTTGGTTTTTTTGGACTCCCTGCGCTTGGCTAGTTTAGGAATCTAACGAAAGGGAAGGAGGAAATGACTTATGATTTCTAGAAGAATTGAGGGAAGATGTTTTATTAAACCGCCATAGCTGGGAATTAAAAAGGTGGTACTGAATTGTGTATTAGAATAGGTAAAAAAGTGCTCTCTCACTTAACGAATGGATTATAAAGGTAGTCGCTATAAATACCAAAGTTTATGATGCTGGGCGTAGCATTCAGAAAAACACACATATTGTTGGTTAGACATTACACTTTTTTACAAACGAAGGGCTACATTGAAGAATTTTTTAGTGAGGAATTCTTCTGATGCCCTTATCCAGTCCAGTTTACCTGCTACTCGAAAATAAGATAAAGGAGGATTTGTAATGCTTACCGTGTTTCTTATGATTTTGCTGATTTCTATTATTACAATGGTATTATTTTTGCCAAGGCTAGTGCAAAAGAATTCCATTGTAATAAATACTAGAAATGGTATAGCAAGAGATTGTGAGTTACCGTTTGTAGTACCTATATTAGGTTTGTTGAGTTTTTCCCAACTCCAAATGAAGTTCGTTGGGATTAGAAAGATTGTTTCTAAAAATTTGAAGAAAATGATGATTCGTTTAAAACTTCAATTTAGAATTAGAAATAATCTAAACGAAATAAGCTACAAGCTGTATCTAGGGAATGGTATCAAAAGAAGAGATGGTCCTTTTCTAGGAGAAAGATTGGGGGCTATGGAAGTAAGTGTCAGTTAATTAAATAGGGAGGCCTACCGTGGGCATTGTTTACGGTCGCTGTCGTGATAGCGGACACGACCTGATACATTTGTAAAATAAAAAGCCCCATTCAAGACAATAGGGGGGAATGTGATGATTAATAAATTATCCGTCCTCCCTATTTTAATTTGAATTTTGTATTTTGGTATAGTATTATAAAGCTATACCAAATTTTTTTATGGACATTTTAGATGATTTAAAATTTAGAGGATTGATAAACCAGGTAAGTAATCTAGATGGGTTGAGAAAAGAAATGAATGAAGGGAAAATATCCCTTTATTGTGGTTTTGATCCTACTGCTGATAGTCTTCATATTGGAAATCTTCTTCCCACATTAGTTTTAAAGCGCTTTCAAGAAGCTGGACATCAACCGATTGCTTTAGTAGGTGGAGGAACAGGATTGATTGGCGATCCTAGTGGTAAGAAGGAAGAAAGAGTGCTTAATCCTGATGAAGTTGTAGAGAAATGGAGTAATGCATTCAAAGCTCAATTAGAGCAATTTTTAGATTTTAAAAGCAAAGATAATCCTGCTTTGATGGCTAATAATTATGATTGGCTTGGTAAAATCAAAGCGATTGATTTTCTTAGAGATATTGGTAAATATTTTACTGTTTCTTATATGCTGTCTAAAGAATCGGTAAAAGCACGTTTGGAAAGTGGTATTTCTTTTACGGAATTTAATTATATGGTGCTTCAAGCATATGATTTTTTAAATTTGTTTGAAAAACATGATTGTAAATTGCAAATTGGAGGAAGCGATCAATGGGGAAATATTACTGCTGGTATAGATTTAATTAAGAAGAAAACAGAGAAAGAGGTTTATGGCTTGACGATTCCTTTGATATCTAAAGCTGATGGTACAAAATTTGGCAAGACAGAAACCGGAACAATCTGGCTGGATAGTAAAAAAACTACCCCATATCAGTTTTATCAATTTTGGGTAAATATAGGTGATAGGGATGTAGTTCAACATTTGAAATATTTTACATTTTTATCCAAGCAAGAAATTGAGAGCTTAGAAAAGGAAGTTCGGAAAAATCCAGAGGGAAGAGAGGCTCAAAAAGTTTTAGCTAACAAGGTTACTTCTTTGGTCCATGGTGAAAAAATAGCTATGTTTACTGAAAAAATATCTCAAAAATTATTTTATAATGATATAAAAGATTTTTCAGAAGAAGAATTACAAATGGTTTTTGAAAATATCGAAATTATTTCTTTTCAAAATATGAAAGAAATTAATTTAATTAATTTATTAACTGATGTAAAAGTTTGTTCTTCTAAAAGACAGGCAAGAGAGGATGTTCAAAACGGGATAATATTTATTAATGGCAATTCTTATAAAGATATTCAACAGATAATTAAAAAATCTGATTGTTTTTATAATAAATACTTAGTGATAAAGAAAGGAAAGAAAAATTATTACTTTGCCTTGTGGAAATAAATTTTTTCTGTTAATATTTTAGAACCTATTATTTAGGTAAATTTAAAGTCGAAAAAATAAAAATAAAAATTATAAGATAATTATGAACAAAACAAATTTAACTTGGATTTTAATTGCTTTAATGTTTGCTGCATTTTTGATTTGGTATGGGGGAATGAATAGTGGAAATACATTATTTAAGGGTTTTGGCAATCAAGGGAGCGAAGAAGTTGTTCAAAAAGCGATTGATTTTATTAGTGGGAATATGTTAGATGGTGCTGAGGCTGTTTTAGTTTCTGTATCTGAAGAAAGTGGGGTTTACTCATTTAAAATGAAAGTTGGTGATCAGGAATATGATTCATATCTAACTAAAGATGGAAAAATTCTTTTTCCTAGTGGAATGAGTTTAGTAGAACCAGAAGAAGAGACTGTAGCTACTGAGACTGGAACAAAGACTTGCGAAGATATTAATAAAACAGAAGAACCTATTCTAGAGGCATTTGTTGTGAGTCAATGTCCGTTTGGTGTGCAGATGCAGAGAATTTTTAATGAAATGGTGAAAAATATACCTCAATTAACTTCATATATTAGAGTGGAATATATGGGTGCAATTGAAGGTGGTAAAATTACTTCAATGCATGGTGATGAAGAGGCTCAAGAAAATCTACGACAGATTTGCTTGAGAGAAGAGCAGCCAAATAATTTTTGGACATATATTGATTGTCATATTAAAGAGGGAGAGGTTGATTCTTGTTTAGGAATAGCGCAAGTTGATGTTAGTTCATTAGCTAATTGTTTAGCTGATGAAAATCGTGGTATAGCTTATGCTCAAGAAGATTTTACTAAGCAAGATAAATATCAAATTACTGGTTCCCCTACTTTAATTTTGGACGGAGAAACAATTAGTGAATTTGATTTCGGTGGAAGGACAGCAGAAGCAGTAAAAACTGTGGTTTGTTGCGCTTTTCAAGATAAGCCAGGGTTTTGCGACACAGTATTGAGCACAGAATCAGCGAACACAAGTTTTTCTCCTACTTATAGTTCTACAGAAAGCAATGCTGGGAATAACGCAAGTTGTAATTAGTAAAAAATTATATTAACGAAATGAAAAAGCCTAATTTAACGGTTCTTCTTGTTATTTTGATGGTCATTGTTTTTTTAGTTGGTTATGGACAGAATTTAAAGAAACAAAGTCAGGATGGAACAGTAGATCTATGTCAGGATAAAACTTTACAAATTATTGAGGCAAAAGATATATTGCCTTTAGGAGATTCTAATGCTCCACTTTTGATTGAGGTTTATTCTGATTACCAATGTCCTTTTTGCGCTAATTATTTTGTCGAAACTATAGCTCCAATTATTGATGAATATGTTAATACAGGAAGAGCTCGTTTAATTTATCAAGATTTAGCTTTTGAAGGAGAAAGATCTCAATGGGCATCAGAAGCGGCACATTGTGCGAATGATCAAGAAAAATTTTGGGAATATCATCAAGCAATCATTAGCGAGAGATATACTTCTGGAAAAACAGATGTTTATAAAAAAGATAGTTTAAAAAAGATTGCGAAAGAAATTGGTTTGGATGAATGCGAATTTAATATTTGTTTTGATTCTGAAAAATATACTCAGATTGTAAAAGATGCTACAAAAGTAGGTTTTGAGGAAAGAGGTATTGATGGAACTCCTACAACTTTATTCAATGGAGAAATGGTAACTAATGATGAAGGAAAAAATCTTGGAGCAATGTCATATGATATGCTCAAAGAAAAAATCAACGGAACCCTTTAAAATTTATGAAGATAAAAGTTTATTCAACTCCAGCATGTCCATGGTGTAAAGTAGCTAAAGATTTTCTTGCTTCACATAATATTAATTTTGAAGATATTGACGTAAGCGTTGATCAAAAGGCCGCCCAATATATGATAGAAAAAAGTGGGCAGATGGGAGTGCCAGTTATAGAAATTGACGATAAAATTATCATTGGTTTTAATAAGCCGATTTTAGAGGAAATCTTGGGCATTAATAAAACCATAAATGAAGGGGAAAAAGACGATTAAGGAAATTATTGTAATATTAAATAATATTAGAAGCACCTATAATGTTGGTGCTATTTTTCGTAGTGCTGATGCAGCAGGAGTAGATAAAATATATTTATGTGGCATTACACCAGTTCCTCCTAATCCAAAAATTTCCAAAGTAGCTTTGGGCGCAGAAAACTATATTACTTGGGAAAAAGCAAAAACAATATAGTGTTTATTGGAAAAGCTTAAAAAAGACGGTTATTTTATTATCGCCTTGGAACAAGGGGAAAAAGCGAAAAATATTTTTAAAAATAAATTCAATAAAAAACATAATAAGATTGCTTTATTGCTTGGGGCAGAAGTTAAAGGTCTTTCTAATAAAATTCTCAAAAGGACTGATGGACTATTGGAAATTCCAATGTTCGGTAAAAAAGAATCTTTAAATGTAGCTGTTGCGTTTGGCATTGCAATTTATTAGATTTATAATTTTTTGAATGACTAAGATTGATTGTGGTATAATTAAGTAGTTTAAGAAATATGAAAAAGAGATTTATCTATTCAACGGTTTTAATTATAGTTGGGCTTGGGTTGGTTCTTTGGGGCGTTCCTCTATCGCTTTTTGCTCCTCAGGAAGCACCACCTACAACTTCGACAACTCAACCTGATGTTTATAATAAATTAAATATTACTATGGAAAAAAAGATTTTAATGGTAGTGGCTTTTAAAGATTTTCGTGATGAGGAATATTTTATTCCTAAGGAAATTTTAGAAAAAGCTGGTTTTTCTATTGATACAACTAGCACTAAAAAAGGAATAGCTATTGGATCTCAAGGAGGTGAAGCAATCGCTCATATAGAAATTGATGAGATTAGTTTGGAAAATTATGAAGCAGTTATTTTTTGCGGAGGATCTGGTATGGCTAATGAATTAGATAATCAAATTTTTCATAAATTAGCTAAAGATTTTTACGCAAATAATAAAACAGTGACTGCAATTTGTGTTGCGCCAGCTCTTTTAGCTAAAGCTGGAATTTTGGAGAATAAAAAAGCGACTGTTTGGTCATCCGCATTGGATAAAAGCTTTATAAAAACTTTAGAAGAAAATGGGGCAATATATAAAGATAGTCCAGTAGTAATTGATAACAAGATTATTACTGCGAATGGTCCAGATGCGGCTGAGGAATTTGGAAAAGCAATTAAAGAATTATTAAGTAATTAGTAATTAAATAATTTAATTTTTTAAACATGCGTATTAGTATAAATGGTTTTGGAAGAATAGGCAGAGCGTTTTTTCGATTGGCGTTTGAAGAGCCAGATATTAAAATTGTTGCGATTAATGATTTGGCTGATTTAGAAAATCTAGCTTATCTTTTGAAAAATGATACAGTTTATGGAAAATTTGATAAAAAGATTGAAATAGAAGAAAAATCAATTATTATTAATGGAAAAGAAATTTTATTTTTTCAAGAAAAAGATCCAAAAAATCTTCCTTGGGAAGATTTAAAAATTGATTTAGTTGTAGAAGCTACTGGAGCATTTAGTGATTATAATAAAGCTAGAGCACATATAGAAGCTGGCGCAAAAAAAGTTATTATTACTGCTCCTGCAAAAGGGGAAGAAGATAAAGAAGGAAAAATGGTTTTATTAGGAATAAATGATAAAGATTTGATAAAATTCAATGTTATTTCCAATGGTTCTTGTACAACTAATGCTGTAGCGCCAGTTATGAAAATTTTACAAGAAAAAATTGGAATTAAAAAAGCAGTTCTTAATACAATTCATGCTTATACTTCTACTCAGCGCTTAGTAGATGGCCCTAGTTCGAAAGATTGGAGGAGAGGAAGGGCAGCTAGTCAAAATATTGTTCCTTCTAGCACTGGGGCAGCTAAATGCGTTGGAAAAGTTATACAAAGTTTAGATGGAAAATTTGATGGTATAGCTTTGAGGGTGCCGGTTGTTTGTGGCTCTATCGCTGATATTACTTTTGTTTCTGAAAAAGATACTTCTGTGGAAGAAATTAACAAAATTTTTAAGGAAGCGGCAGGAGAGAAAAATTGGAAAGGTATTATAAAGGCGACAGATGAACAATTAGTTTCTTCCGATGTTATTAAAACTATTGCTCCTGCGATTATTGATCTGAGTTTTACCAAAGTGATAGATAGAGATTTAGTAAAAATTTTAGTCTGGTACGACAATGAATGG
>Ga0210003_1002887_pt1 | contig 14245 bp, 8 predicted proteins | sample LantaG_FD_182804 | JGI IMG/M metagenome (GOLD analysis project Ga0210003, IMG submission 182804) | Deep subsurface microbial communities from Baltic Sea to uncover new lineages of life (NeLLi) - Landsort_02402 metaG (SPAdes) (version 2) | ecosystem: Environmental > Aquatic > Marine > Oceanic >... | reverse complement strand
CACCACCCAAAAAAAAAAAAACAGGAGGAGCTCGCCATGGGGGAGGATATCGCGCGCTGCCCGTCGTGCTCGCTGCATCTGCAAGTGGTGTTTGACCCAGGTGAGAGAAGAGGAGAAAGAAAAACGGAGAGTCTTTGTTAAATTTTCAATTTCCTTTTCCCGACCTCTTTCCTCCTCACCTTGTTCTTCCTTCTTCCAAAACAACAACAACACCTCCAGCCGACTTTGCCGAGTTCCTCCCGGGGGCCTCCAAGCAGCAGCACTCCTCCGACGGCGGCGCCAACAAGGCCGTGCCCGTCGCTTGATGTGAATCGAAATTCTGCTTTCTCTGACCCCCTCTCTCGCTTTTTTTTATAAGATCCAAAGAAGAAAAAATGCCTTTTCCATTTTCCCCACCAATTGCGAACAGCCAGCCTCCCCCCACCCCCACACCTCCAAACCAAGTCCGAAAATAAACAAGAAAAAGAAAACGTATCACCTTGCCACATCGAGAAATTCCCTATGGAAAAACAAAAGACGCGAGCAACGGGGAGAGAAGAAAGAAAAAAACCCGACAGTGAGAGAGAGAGACAAGAGAGACAAGAGAGAGAGAAGAGTTGAGGGCATGCTGCTTCTCTCTTGTTTTTCCTTTCGTTCCCTGTTTTTACCATTATTGTGACATTACAAAAACAAAAGACGAAATCAATGCTTAATGAAAATGGAAAGAGCGCGCGCAGCGAGAAAGAGTTTGAAGAGTTGACGAAGGGAGTGTTTTTTTTTTTTTCCATTTCCACTTTTTTCCTCCTCCGAAAACTCTTCCGCTCCTCTTCTTCTCAGTCCTTGGCCGTCGTCGCCACGGCGGCGTGCTCCCTCAGCAGCCACACGATCGCATCGATCACGCTCTTCTCTGTCTTTTCGTTTTCGTTTTCGTTTCCACCTCTTCTTCCACCTCCTCGACTCTCGACCCTCGAAGCCAGGTAACGATCGAGCGCCTCCCTCGCCCTGACCACCAGCACCGCCGCGGCAGCCGAGGGCAGCCTCGCCCGCAGCCACCCGTCGACCACTAGCGACCGCTCGGCGTGCCTGACCTCGAGCCCGCCGCCTCGGCTCCCGCCGCCGCCGCCGCCGCTGCTGCCGCTGCTGCCGCCAAAGAGGCACACGGCCATCGGCGAGACGGCGGTAGCGTCCCTCAGGAAGGCCCTGGTGGTCCGCATCTTCTCCAGGTAGACGAGGTAGGGAGAGGTGAGGGCCCGCGCGGGCAGCGAGGAGAGGGTGGAGGAAGGGTGGATCGAGACGGGGCCGGAGCCGTCGTGGAACAGGGGCGGGCGCGAGGAAGAAGAAGTTGTCGTCGTCGTTGCTCCACCTCCACCTCCTCCCTTCTCTCCCGCGGCCTCGTCCAGCACCGCGACGTTCGGGTACAGCGCCGCCGTCAGCGCCGCCTTGATTACGCACGCCTCCCTGGCGTGCCTGTTCCAGGGCGCGGCGTGGTCGTCGGCCCAGGCAGCAGACGACGAAGAGAAACCTCCACTCACTCCACCTCCTCCGGCGCTCGACATGCTACTCCTCGCCCGGTCGACAAACCTGGCGTCGGCCAGCATCGTGGCGAACTGCCCCCGCATGTCTTGCAGCGTGTTGAGGCACTGCTGCGAGAGGGCGAGGCGGGAGGCGATGGCGGCTCCGGCGGCGCGGGCGGCGCGTGCGGCATCAGAGGAAGAGCTTCCTCGGCCTTTGCCGCTTCCGCCGCCGCCGCTGCTCTTGTTCGCCTCGCTGGCCCTCGCGGCGGCGGAGACCGCCGACGACCACGCCTCGTAGGCCGCGGCCCACACCAGGTGGTCCGACTGCTGTCCTGCGGCGATGGAGGGTACAGGAGCTGTTGCAGTTGTTGAGGAGGAAAGAGCTGCTGGCTTTTGCCTTTTGCCCGCGGGCAAAGGCTGCAGGAGCGCCGCGGCGGCGGAGCTCGAGCCCGGCGCGGCGCCGAGCGCGGCCTTGACCGCAGAGACTGTCGCGTCTGCAGCGCTCCCAGACTGCTGCTGCTGGTCCCTCCCTCCACCTCCTCCACCAAGGGGGCCCTGCGCCAGGAACGGAGGCTTGTGCGACAGGCACGCCGCGATCGTCAGGGCCGGGGAGAGCACGCCCAGGAGCGCCCCCATCAGCAGCAGCTTGCCCACGCGCGCGTCGACGGGCAGCTGCGCGAGATGTCTCCCCAGGGGGGTCAGGCGCTCCGAGTGCTGCTGCTCACTTTCATCATCGTCGTCATCGTCGTCATCGCCATCGTCGCTTGCTCTCTTCACCGGAAGTGCCTCCAGGGCCCCCACGGAGCGCAGGCTCTCGAGCGCTGCCTCGACGGCCCTCGCCGGAGGGGGCTCGAGCACGCGCGACAAAAAGGGGCCCGCCGGCCCGAGGCCGAGCAGGTGAATCTGCAGCACCAGCTCCTCCAGGGGCACGCGGACCATCTCGGGGGCCTGGAAGTCGCGGAGGACGCCGCCGGAGATCGTCGAGCTGGAGGTCGAGGTGGGTTGCTGAGAAGAAGAAGAAGAATGGGAGTTGTTGTCGTTGTCGCCGTTTTCGCCGTTCCTCTCTCCACCACCTCCACCGCTTCCATTTCCGCCATTCCCACAAAACCTCCTCCTCGTGTAGAGGGCGAAGCACACTCCAGGCCTCGTCCTCCCTGCCCTCCCCTTCCTCTGCAGCGCCGCGGCGCGGGAGACGAAGTCCTCGATCAGCAGGCCCATCCCCCGCGCCGCGTCGTGCCTGCGCTCCTTGAGCTTGCCCGAGTCGATGACGAAGCTGACGTCGTCGATCGTGATCGAGGTCTCGGCGATGTTGGTGGCGACGACGCACTTGCGGACGCCGCGCGGCGGGCGCTGGAAGGCCCTGCGCTGGTCCGCGGGGGACACGGAGGAGTGCAGAGGTAAGACCCAGCGCTTGCCCCTGCGAGCGGCCTCGGAGGAGGAGAGGCGAGCGCAGACCGCGGCGATCTCCGCCGCCCCGGGCAAGAAGATGAGCACGGCCCCGCCGGTGCCGACGGGGGTCTTGGAGGAGGAGAAGGAAGGAAGAGAAGAAGAGTGAGGGTTTTGACCTCTGTTTCCTTCTTCTTCTTCGTCTCCTTGTTTCTCTTCCACGTCGGTCGCGTCTATGAAGTCGACGAGCTCCTCGATCAGGTCGAAGTCGATCGCGGTCTCGTCGACCCTCTCGAGGTTGCGCCGCACGAACTCCTCGTGGCCACGGTAGAGAGCCGGGTCGTACCACTTGTTGAGGGCGCCGGCGGCCGCGAGCGCGTCGGCGTCGGCGTCGCCCCAGTTGTCGCGCGCGAGCCTGGCCGCCGATGACGAGACGCGCGTCGCGAGGTCCTGCTGCCGCCTGCGCGCCGCCTTGGCGTCGAGGCGCAGGGCCGCCCGCGCGTCGGAGGCCAGGCGGTACCCCGTGCGGGCGTAGGCGTCCTCGAGGAACAGGTGCTCGACCGGGAAGGTGCGTCCGCCGGCGCGGAGGCAAGGAGTGTCGGAACCGAAGTACGAAGCAAACAGCCGCGAGTCGAGCGTCGCGGACATGAGGACGACCTTCAGAGGCGGCGGCGGAACAGCAGGGGCAGAAGGAGAAGCGCCCCCGTCGCCGCCTTTCCCGCTCGCTCTCGCCAGCGCCAGCACGGCCTCCTCGTGGGTCCTCCGCCTGCGCGCGACGACGTCCCTGAGGATCGCGAGCAGGAAGTCGCCCTGGAGGCTGCGCTCGTGGACCTCGTCGACGACGACGTGGCTGACGCCCGACAGGTCGAGAGAAGAAGACGAGGGAGAGGCTTCTTCTTCTTCTTCTTCTCCATCTTCTCCGAGCTCATTTCCACCTCCTCCGAGCTTCCGCAGCAGGATCCCGGTCGTGCAGAAGAGCAGCCTGGTGTCCCTGGTGTAGGAAGCGTCGAGCCGGACGTGGTAGCCAACCCGGTTGCCCCTGGCGCCGGGACCGCCGCGCTCGCCGCGCTCCTGCGAGACGCGCTCGGCAACGGAGACGGCGGCGAGCCTCCTGGGCTGCGTGCAGACGATCGACGTGGCGCCGCCGCGGAGGGCGCGCGTCTCGGCCTCGAGCAGGTACTGCGGGACCTGCGTCGTCTTGCCGCAGCCCGTGTCCCCGCCGACGACGACGACGTCGTTGCGGGCCAGCGCCTCCAGCAGCGGCTGCCTGATCTCGCAGACGGGCAGGAGAGAGCGCTGGCGCGCCCAGTCGCGGCCCTCGGGCGAGGAATCGAAGGCCTCGAGGTCGCGGAGCATGCGCTGGCTCTCGAGTTCGGTGGCGGTGGTGGTGGTGGTGGAAGAAGAAGGAGAAGGAGAAGAAGGGTGTCGTCGTTGATGATGCTTTTGGTTTCGCGTTCCGGCGGCTTGTTCTTCTCCGTCGTCCGCGGCGGCGGCGTCAGCAGCTGCAGTGCCCTTCTTCCGCGACGCGGCGATAGCAGCAGCTCGCGCGGCCACGACGGAGCGAACGAAAGAAGCGCGGTCGGCCTCGGCAGAGGTCGTCAAAGGCGCGGTGCCGTTTCCGTCGCTGGCGCCGCTTCCTTCTTCTCCGTCCGCCGCTGCCGCCGCCTCAGCCGCCGAGTCCTGCTGCTCCAGGAGGCCCGAGTCCCGCGCCACCCACGACAGGAACAGCGCCGCGTAGGGCGACTTGGGATCGAGCAGCGCCAGCGCGGAGGCCCCCTCGGCGGTCATCACCTCGCGGCTCGCAGCGGCGACGCTGGTCGCCGGGGCTCGCCTTCGTTGCCGGCCGCTGCTGCCGTTGCCGCCGCCGCCCTTTGCGTCGCCGCTTCCGCCGTTTCCGCCGCAGCCCGTCAGCCGGTAGAGCGCCAGCGTCGCCGCTGCGTTCTGCGCCTCCTGGATGGCGCTCCAGCCGTCGTCGGCCTCGTCGAGAGTGAACACGATGGGCGGGGGCGGGCGCCGCTTGGCCCCGCCGCCGCGCTTGGAAGCAGCAGCAGAAACAGCAGCAGAAGAGGAGAAAGGTTCGACGGCGACGCTGTAGCGGAGCAGGCCGGCGGTGGCGGCGGTGGCGTCCGCTTCGGGCAAGAGGGCCTCGCCGCGGAGCCCTCCCGGCGGGAGCTTGTCGAACCTCGGCGGCGGGATACCCTTTTTTGAACACAACTGCTGGAGCACGGCCTTCGGGGCCAGGGACGCGGCGGCAGAAGCAGAGGCAGAAGCAGAAGCTTTCCCTCCTCCTCCGCCTCCTCCGCCGCCTTTCTTCTTCTTCGCTCCCTCTGCCGCTAGGGCCGCCGCCTCGCCCCACGGCCGGAGGATGTCATCGACGTTGAGCGGCTTCCGCGACGCGGCAGAGGGGGCCTCCCACTGCGGCGCGTCGGCCCCTGCCTCGTCGTTGAAGAGGCCCATGCCCGCGCCGTCGTCGTCGTCGTCGGAGGAAGAAGAAGAGGAACGAGAATCGCCGCCGTCGCCGCTTCCCTCTTCTCCCTCTCCGCCTTTCCGCCCCTCCAGCTCGTCCTGCCCGATGCCCAGCTCCTCGGCCTCGCGCTTCAGCGACGCCATCGCCATCCCGGCGGCGCGCTGCCTGCCCCTGTCCCCGGAGGCCTTCGCCCGCGCGGCCTCGGCGCGGACGACGCCCCACTCGCCCACCACCTGCTCGACCCGCTCGGCGCGCGGCCTCGCGGCCCTGGCGCGCTCGAGCTTGCGGCGCTCGATCTCGCGCGGGTCGCCCCAGACCTCCCAGTCCTCTATCACCGAGGACGCGTTCGAGAGAGGGGAGGAGTCGTCTCCGGGGCCGTCTGCGGCGGCGTTAGAGGCTGCTGCCGCCTTTGCTTTTGCTTTTGTCAAAGATGGAAATCCGTCGCAGTCAAGGTCGTCGTCATCGTCTCCGTCTTCGTCCTCGTCTCCGGAGCTCCCCTGCTGCTCGAGGTACTTGAGGATGTACGACTTGGACGCGCCGCGCTCCTCCTCCCGCTCGCGAGCCGCTGCCTCCGCGGCGGCCCTGGCGGCGGCGGCGGCGGCGGCCTCCTGCTGGGCGCGCAGGGCGGCCGCTTCCGCCTGTTTCCGGGCGGCGGCCTCGGCGTCTTCTTCCTTCCCCGCCGCCGTCAGCTTTCGCGCCTCCTCCTCCTTGTTGTTGGCAGCCAAGACCTTGACCTTTCGCCGCGAGCCGTCTCCTCCTCTTTCGCCGTCGCCGCCGTCGACCTGCATCCCGGCGTTGTCAGGCAGCGCTCCGGCGTAGCGTCGAGGCAGAGAATTCGCGTCCAGGTTGAGGCAGAGCCAGTCGAGCGCGGCGTCGACGAGCGCGTCGACAGAGGAGGAAGAGGGAAAAGCCGGAGGAGAAGAAGAAGAAGCCAACGCCGCCGATGACGCACCGGCGGCAACGGCCAGCAGCGCCGCCTGGGCATCGGAGGGAGCGAATTCGGCGACGAGCTGGTCGTAGGCGTCCTCTACGTCGGCAGGGTCCAAAGCGGAGAGCCGACGCTGGTTGGTGTCGGCGAGGGAGAGGCCCTTTTTTTTGTTTTTTTTTGTTTTTTTTGTTTTTTGAGAAGAAGAGAGAAGAAGAGGTTGAGTTTCGAGGGGACGGCCGCCGTTGATCTAAGCCCAATCACTTCACCGCCTGCTTTCGAGCTCGTTCTAGCCCCCCTAGGCCCGCCCGCTGCTACCTTGAGAAGATCGCACACGCGGGAACTCAGACTGAGTGTCGATGACTTGTGGCGTGATGCGCCGTGCGCCGCGGCGTGCGCGGCATCGGAGAAGCGCCTCATTCGATCTCTCTCTCTCTCTCTCTCTCGAAAAAATGGATTTTTTCGTCTCTCTCTCTCGAAAAAATGGATTTTTTCGTCTCTATCTCTCGAAGGGGAAAAGAAACTCTCTCTTTTCTCTCTCTTTACAGTCTCTCACTCCCCCACGGCGGAAAAAAAGCAGCTGACGCGCTTATCCCCCACCGCCCTGCGCTTGGAAAAAAAGAAAAGAAAGAAACGAAAACACAAACGAAGAAGAACTAGGAAAAGCAAAAAGAAAAAAAGGCTCTAAAACTCCACTTCGGCGCTCGCGTTTTTCTTCTGAAGTTTCTCCTCGAAGGCCTCGAGGTGCGCCAGCGACTGCTGAGTCCACGTCCCTCCGGAATCTTTCTGCATATCCACCACACGCAGGTGAGGACAGCACTCGATCAAATAGTCCAGCGGGGCGTCGAACTGCAAGTCGCGGTTGTCATTGAGCCAGATCTCATCGAGCGAGCTCAACTCGCGATCAAACGCCGGCACGCGGCGGAGGCCGCAGCCTGCAAGGTGAAGCTCGCGCAGAGACTTCAACCCCTCGAGCTCTGGAGGGAACGCGACGTCGTCGTTCGCGGCGCCCAGCGCCTTGCTCATGGAAACGTCGAGCAGCTCTAGCTGCGAGAGCGCGCCCAGCTCCTTGGGCAGCGAGCGGAGGTCGCAGCCGATGACATAGAGGACTCGCAGTTTTTTGAGATTCGAGATCCCGACCGGGATCGCCTTGATCCTAAAGTGGAAGCTCAAGCACAGCTTTTTCAGGTTTGTGAGGAAACACAAAGCCTCCGGAAAGCGAGGCACGCCAATCACAGGGTTGGCGTCTTCATCAGAGGACACCCAGAGGCCGAACTCCTCGAGGCTGCCTTGGAGCTGGACCAAGGGCTCGACGTCGCTCGTGTAGAAGCCTTTTGGGATGTTCATGACGTTGAGCGTGCGCATCTTTCGAGCTGGGATGACATAAGCCCTCAGAGACGCCCAGAAGGGAGGTCCGAGCAGCTTCTCAAAGCCCCGACCGATCTGGATCTCGGTCAGGTGAGGTCCGACGGCAGCGACGAGTCGAGCCAAGTTTGTTGCGTTGAATTCGCCGAGAGACGCGCGGAATCGGTGGTTGAGGTACAGCGCGCGCACCGACTCGGCATGCGTGCGAGCCCAAGAGATGACCCTGGAAGCGCGGACAATAGGCTCGCGACGAGGAGAACGGCGCCGAGGAGAACGACGAGGAGGGGCCGCCCTTTTCGCTGCGGCGACCTCTTTCGCGAAGGCGAGCAAGAGAAACGGGTGCAAGGGCGAAGCATCGCGCGAGCGGTAGAGGTCGCGGAAGGCCTTGCAAACAAAGGGAACAGTGAATTCAGCCCAGAAATGATCATTACCCGCAGCCACGACCAAGATCGATACGAGCACCTGGTTGGGGACGTCGGTGAGCTTCAGAGGCACGGGCGCGGCAGTGGAACTAGAGCTGCTGGAGCTCGAGCTGCTGCTGCTCGCGCCGCCTGGGGCGTCGTTGTCGAGGTCGAGTTTTTCGGTAAAGAGGTCGCTCAAATCGGTCATCGCTGCTGATTCTTTTTGTTGCTTCCGAGAACGACTTTTTTTGCTTACTTCTTGCTGCCGCTTCGCCGAGAGAAAGAAAAAGGTCTTGTACGTCGATCTCGGGTGCGAAAAAAAGGAAGAGAGGCAGAGAGAGAGAGAAAAAGAGGTGGAGAAAAGAGGAAAATCGAAAGTGTTTGATCGATTGCCTCTTTCAAATGTCGAGCGGAAAAGTGAGAGTCGACGAGTTTGTTTCTTTTCCCTCCCTCTCTCATTCTCTTCTCTTCCCTTCCCTTCTCTTCTCTTCTCTTCTCTTCTCTTCTCTTCTCTTCTCTTCTCTTCTCTTCTCTTCTCTCTCTCTCTCTCTCTCTCTCTCTCTCTCTCTCTCTCTCTCTCTCTCTCTCTCTCTCTCTCTCTCTCTCTCTCTCTCTCGCTGTTCCTCTTTTCCCAGTCACGCAACCCGCGACAGAGACGATCGGGTGAATCGCTGCACCATGCTCTCGTCGGGTCGAGCAGCAGCGTCCGTCGACCCACCTCGGCGCCGAGCAGGTCTCCTCTCGACGTCGACGTCGACGTCGATGCTCGCTGCTCCGTCAGCTCGGCGGTCGATGCCTCTTCGCGCCGCCTCCGCGCGCCTCGGCGCCTCTCCAAGTGCTCTCACCTCTTCGTCGCGGAAGCAGCAGACCAGAGGAAAGACTCCCGGAGTGGATCGCGCTCGCGCCTCGCCCAGCAACGCCTCCGAGACGGCAGCGACGAAAGCCCCAACGTCGTCATCTTCTTCGTCTTCATCATCGGACAGCGCGAACGTCGGCGTCGTCGAGGGCGCGCCCTCGCCCTCGCCCTCGACCTCCTCCTCCAAACCCTTCTCCTGGACCTCTGCCTGGTACCCCGTCGCGGTCGAGAGCGACCTCCCGAGGGACAGGCCCGTGCCCATAAAACTCCTGGGCCGAAGGCTGGTCCTCTGGTGGGCCGGAGAGGGCGCGAGCAACGACGAAGGAGAAGAAGAAGAAGAAGAAGAAGAGAAAGGACGACGAGCGGGAAAGAAAAAAAGCGGCCGCGGCGGCGGCGGGTGGTCCTGCCTCGACGACGCCTGCTCGCACCGCCTCGCGCCGCTAAGCGAGGGGCGCATCGACAAAGCCTGCGTGCCTTGCACCAGCGGCGACGGTAGCGAGAGCGACGGCGTTAACGCGAAGCCCTGCAGGGCGCTGTCCTGCTCCTACCACGGCTTCGCGTTCGACGGCGCCGGGGCGGCGGTCTCGGTCCCGCAGGCGCGGCACGACGGCGGCGCCGCGGCCGAGCGCCGCGCGGCGCGGTCGCCTCGCGCGCGCGTGCGGTCCCACCCGACGCTGGCGCTCGACCAGCTGGTGTGGGTGTGGGCGGACCCTCGCGGCGGCGAGCAGGCGGCCAGGGAGGCGGCGGAGGCCCCGCTGCCTCCGGGCCCGCCAGAGGAGATCCGGCGGCTGATGCTCGAAGCGGAAGCGGCGGAAGAAGAAAAAGGGAAAGAAAAAGGAAAGTCTTCTTCTTCTTCCTCTTCCTCTTCTCCTCCGCTCGTCGCACTGATTACCAACCAGCAGTACTTCAGGGACCTTCCCGTCCCCTACGACGAGATGATGAGCAACCTGGCCGACCAGAGCCACGTGCCGTTTGCGGTAAGGGAGGAGAGAACGACAAGTTTTTTTCGTTCGTTTTTTCTTCCGTCGAGCGCCGCTTCTGACTTTTTTCTTTCTTTTTACTTTCTCGAAAAACAAAAAAACAAAAAACTCTTTTCAACAGCACACCGGCGTCGCCTCCAACCGCGACTCGCCCTTTGCCAACCACTTCACCGTGAGCAACGTCAACGCGCACCTGAAAGAGGAGGAAGAAGCAGGAAACGGCGACGACTACGAAGGCAACGACGACGACGACGCGAGCGGAACAAAGCGACAACAACAAGACCTGCGACGACGACGCTTCCCCGGCGTCGCCGCGGCCGACCTCGTCACGTTCGACCTCCACTGGGCACCGGACGCGCTCGCCCTGGCCAAGCAGCACGTCACCATCGCGCCCCCCTGCTACATCGAGTACAGCACCCCGCTGCAGAGCGCCCGCGACCTCGAGGCCGCGGCCGCGACGGCGGCGGTCCGGGAGGTCGGGCTCCGGGCCTGCCTCTGGTTTTATGCGACGCCGCTCGACGAAAACACCACGCGCATCTTCAACAACGCCGTCGTCGTCGCCCACGGCCTTCCGCCCTGGGCCGCCAGACTCGTCAACGCGAGGCCCAAGTGGGTCGATCACCTGTTCCTGCAGAACGTGCTCGACGGCGACGTGGCGTACCTGCCCCAGGCCGCGGCGAACGAGAAGCTCGGCCTGTTTTCGAGTTCGTCGGCTGTCGGTGGTCGTGGTGGTGGTGGAGAAGAAGAAGAAGGCGAAGGAGGAGGCGAAGAAGCCCGAAACACCACTTCTTCTTCTTCTCTTGAGGACCCGCGAGGGGAGCTCTGGGCAAAGCGCTACTTCATGCCCGCCAACGCGGACGCGTCCGTCGTCGCGTGGAGGCGCTGGCTGCACGGCGAGCGCGGCCGGTCGGGTTGGCTCGACGCCATCGTCGAAAACGGAGGAGGAGGAGGAGGGAGCGGAAGCCGCGGCGAAAGTTTCAACGACAACAACAACAAAAAGGGCGGCAGCAGCACCAACAGCAGCAGCAGCTCTCCTATCGGCAGCGCCCGCGTCGGAGGAGAGCGCTTCCCCGCTCTCTTTTCCTCCTCCTCTTCTGCTTCTTCCACTGCTTCTTTTGCAAAGAAGAGCGGCGGCGTCGTCCCGCTGCCGCGCTCGGACCTGCCCCGCTCGGAGCTCTTTGACCGCTGGAATCAGCACACGAAAAACTGCCCGAGCTGCTCCCGGGCCATGGAGAGGGCGCGGGGCGTGAAGAAGGTCCTCGAGGTCGTCGCGCTGGCGTCCGGGATGTTTGCGTCTTCGTCGGCGCTGCTGCTGCTGCTGTTGATGACGTCGAGTTCGGCGACGGCGACGGCGGCAGCGGCGACGGCGGCGGCGGCGGCTTCTTCTTTTTCTGGAGAAGGGACCGCCAGCGCCCTTTTCGACGCCGGCGCGCTCCTCCGCGTGCTCTTCTCGTCGTCGGCGCTCGCGACGCTCTCTCTGGCTGGCCGCGGCGCCGCAGTGACGCTCGAGTCGTGGTTTGTCTTCAAGGACTATGAGCACTGGAAGAGCTGAAGAGAGAAAAACGAAAAAAAAACGAAAACGAAAGAAAGAAAAATAAAAAACTTTGTACCCCTTGCTTGGAACGCCAATACAATACCCACCAGAACAACAACAACAATTTCGATGTAGATTTGAAACACATAGAAAGAAAGAGAGAAAGAGAACGAGCGCGCTGGCGCTCGCGCGGCGCGAAGTGAAGAAAGAAAGAGAAAGAAAGAAAGAAGAAGAGGTTGAGTGTTTTCGTTTTCATCTTCTTCTTCGTTTTTCTTCGTCGATCGATCCCGCATCAAAACTTCAATCTCTTCTTCTTCTTCTCTTCGCTCTCTTCTCTTTCTCACACTCATGGACCGCTCCGGGAGCTGCGCTCCCTCGGCCGCGGGCGGCCCTTCGTCGTCCGCGTCCCGCCAGGCCGAGCTGCCCGCCTCGCCGCACACGGGGACCACCATCGTCGCCGTGGCCTTCGACGGCGGCGTCGTCATCGGTGCGGACTCGCGCGTCTCGACGGGCACCTACGTCTCCAACCGCGCGGCTGACAAGCTCCACCCGCTCTCCGACAACACGTGGCTGCTGCGGTCCGGCAGCGCCGCGGACACGCAGGCCATCGGCGACTACGGTGAGAGCGGAGAGAAGAGAGCGGCGTGGGTGGTGGAGAGTTGAGGATGATGAAAAACTTTCAATCGTTCGATGGCCATCGAGTTTTTTTTTCTTTCTTCTTCTTCTTTCAACCCCCGACTGACGGCCCCCTTTTTTGCTCACCTTCAAAACTCTTCACACACCGACACCCACCCCACCATCCCCATCCAGTCCGCCACGCCCTCTCCCAGCTCGAGTCCGAGCTCGGTTGCGACGCCGCCCCCGTCCTCGCCGCCGCCAACCTCGTCAAGGCCATCAACTACAACAACAAGGCGTCGCTGTCCGGCGCGATGATTGTCGCGGGCTTCGACGCCAAGCTCGGGGGGCAGGTCTACGGCGTTCCCATCGGCGGCGCGCTGGTCAGGCAGGAGTGGGCGACGGACGGCAGCGGGAGCACCTACATCTGGGGCTACCTCGACGACGCGTGGAGGCCGGGGATGGGGCGCGAGGAGGCCGAGCGGCTGGTGGTGACGTCGCTGGCGCTGGCGATGAGCATCGACGGGTCGTCGGGAGGGATGGCGAGGCTTGTGGTCGTTACCGAGAAAGGGTCGGAGAGGAGGATTGTGCGAGGGGACGAGGTGCCGCAGTTCTGGGACGCGCTGGAGGCACCGGGAAAGGCGATCGGGGGCGGGGACAGCTTCGTGGTGGTGTAGAGAGAAGAGAGGGAGAGTGAGAGAAAGCGGGAGTTTTTTTTTAATTATTAAAAATATCTTTTGGAAGTGTTAAAGCTCTCATTTCGTCCGATTACTTTGGGGTGGGCGGGCGCCATGGCCTTATGTGTTTGGGGTGACAGGCGGAGCGTTTCGTACTTTTATTCTATCGACAATGGATTTTTCTTCGATGTTAAGGGTGACAGCGGGCGCATTTTGTAGTTTTCTTCTATAGAAAACGTCGTGGACGGGCGCCGTGGCCTTCTGCGATTCAAGGTCGAGCGAGGGTGCTGTCTTCTCTCTCTCGCGCGCTCTCTTTCGACCCGTTCTGCGATTCGGAACACGTTCTGCGATTCAAAGTCGAGCGAGGGTGCTGTCTTCTCTCTCTCTCTCGCTCCCTCTCGACCCGTTCTGCGATTCGAAACACGTTCTGCGATTCGAAGTCGAGCGAGGGTGCTGTGTTCTCTCTCTCTCTCGCTCTCTCTCGACCCGTTCTGCGATTCGAAACACGTTCTGCGATTCAAGGTCGAGCGAGGGTGCTGTGTTCTCTCTCGTTCTCTCTCATTTCTCAGTTTCGTACGAAGAAGGTTTGGTACCCAAAAAATGGTTTCGTACCGACACCAACGGGCCCCCAGGGCCCTTAGCGTCGTGCCACGAGCTCTGCGGCATCAGGCGCCACCGGATCTCTCTGCTGAGAATCGAAATATGATGTTACACTTGAGCGATTTTTTCCTCTTTCTTTTTTAAAACTTTTCAAAGCCATCGCCGCTCGGGCTTCCTGCCTCGTTCCTGCTGCTGCTGTTTCTGCCGCTGCTGCTGCTTCCTCTCGGTCCCCAGGAACCTCTCAGCCATCTGCGACACGGCCTCTTCCTCGATGGCTGCAGCGGCAACGTCGGACCCCGTCAGCGGGAACGGGGAGGTGGACGACGAGGAGGAGGAAGAAGAAGACGGAGACGCGCCGTCGCGGTCGCCGTCGCCACCCCTCGCTGCCCTCTGCGCCGAGCGCACGGCCTCCGCCGAGATCGGCAGGACTCGAACGCTTTCTGTCCTTTCATAACGCGAGCGACCGACGAGAGGCGATGCCGCGAAGGAAGGCGTCGAAGGCGCGGAACCAGCACCAGCACTACGAGCAGCAGCGGCAGCGGCGGCAGCGGCGGCGGCGCGGCGCAAGCTCACCCCGCCGCGCAAATCAGCTCCCACCGCCTCGAGCGCCGTCCTCGCGCTCGAGAGGTCCGCCGCCAGCTTCCCCGCTTCCGAAGCCCCCGCCAGGTCGACAGCGCGCTCTCGAACCCGAGAGACGAGCGAGACGGCCCTGCCCGTAGCTCGCCCCGCGAGGCGGGCAACTTTCGGGACGTCGTTGGGGCCTGCGCGAGTTTTTTTTTTTTTTTTTTCGAGAGAGAGAGAGAGGCAGGTTGAGGAGGTCGAGAAAAACGGCCAGCGAAAGATATCGGCCACCGATTTCGATGATTGTTCTCTTTTTGCTCTCTCTCTCTCTCTCTCTCTCTCTCTCTCTCTCTCTCTCTCTCTCTCTCTCTCTCTCTCTCTCTCT